>Ga0187862_10001112_pt1 | contig 29049 bp, 29 predicted proteins | sample June2016WEW_10_1_FD_133003 | JGI IMG/M metagenome (GOLD analysis project Ga0187862, IMG submission 133003) | Peatland microbial communities from SPRUCE experiment site at the Marcell Experimental Forest, Minnesota, USA - June2016WEW_10_150 | ecosystem: Environmental > Terrestrial > Soil >...
CTGGCTCAATACGCGAACATCGGAGTCACCCCGACCATCCGCATCAGCGAGTACCTGGCGTTCTCATCCAAGCTGCTGCTCGCGTTCGCGCTCACGTTCGAGATGCCGATTTTCGCGTTCTTCTTCACCAAGCTCGGGATGATCGACTACAAGATGATGCTCGGCTACTGGCGCTATGCGATCGTCGCCATCTTCGTGGTCTCCGCGGCGCTGACTCCGCCCGACATGATCTCGATGTTCCTGCTCGCGGTCCCGCTGGTGCTGCTCTATGCGATCAGCGTCGGCGTCGCCTGGATGTTTCGGCTTGAGCCCGCGGACAAACCGGCCGCGACAACAACGAAACCTGAACAACCCGAAATCGTCTGACCTTTCAAGCGAGTCGATCAGAGGTCCCATGGCAATAATTCTGAAATCTCCGGTCGCCACCGGCGCGCCCGGAATCCCGCCGCGATGGACCCGCAGCGCCAAGGATGCGGTCTGCACCGCCTACTCCTCCGTGAGCCATCTATGGTTCACCACCTCCGCCGGCGTCGTCAACGAGATTTATTTCCCCACCATCGATCAGCCGCAGGTCCGCGACCTCCAGTTCCTCGTCACCGACGGCGAGACCTTCTTCCACGAGGAACGCCGCAATCTCGATTCCAACACCGAGTACCTCGACGCGACCGGCCTCGGCGTGCGAATCGTCAGCCATTCGCCCGACGGCCGCTATCATCTCTTCAAGGAAGTCATCACCGATCCGCATCTGCCGACCCTGCTCATCAACACCCGCCTCGAGGGCGACCCGGCGCTGCTCAAAAAACTCCACCTCTACGTCATGCTCGCGCCGCATCTGTGCGTCGGCGGATGGGGTAACAACGGTTACCTGGCCGAAATCGTCGGGCACGAGTTCCTGACTGCGAACAAGGATGACGTCTGGCTGGCTTTGGGAGCCACAGTGCCATTTCTCGGGGCTTCATGCGGATACGTCGGGAATACCGACGGATGGCAGGACATCAGCGCCAATTTCAAAATGGATTATCGGTTCGCCGCCGCGCTCGACGGCAATATCGCGCTCACCGCCGAGATCGATTTGCGCAAGGGCTACTCTTTCACCCTTGGCCTCAGCTTCGGCCGCAAGCTCAATCGCGCCGTGACTTCTCTCTATCAGTCGCTCGCCGATCCTTTCCCCGAGCATCGCGCCCGCTTCCTCGAACAATGGAATCGCGCGTCGCACCATTTCCTTCCGCTCGAGAAATTCTCCGGCGACGGCGGCGCCCTCTATCGCCGCAGCGGCGAGCTGCTGCTCGCCCATGAAGACAAAACCTATCCCGGCGCGCTCATCGCTTCGCTCAGCATCCCCTGGGGCGAGTCCAAGGGCGACGAGGACCTTGGCGGTTACCATCTGGTGTGGACCCGCGACATGGTCAACAGCGTGACCGGATTGGCCGCATCGGGCGAGCTCGCCACCGCGCTGCGCGCCTTGATCTATCTGGCATGTGCGCAGCGCCCCGACGGCGGCTTTCCGCAGAACTTCTGGATCGACGGGAAGCCCTACTGGAACGGGATTCAGCTCGACGAAGTTTCGTTTCCGATCATCCTGGCGTGGCGGATGCACAAACATGCCATGCTCAAGAATTTCGATCCGTATCCGATGGTGCTGCGGGCGGCCCACTTCCTAATCGACAACGGATGCGCCACGCCGCAGGAGCGATGGGAGGAAAACGCCGGCTACTCGCCCTCGACGCTGGCCGCAAATGTGGCGGCACTGATCTGCGCGGCCTGTTTCGCCCGCGATCGCGGCGACCCGGCGACCGCGCAATTCCTTGAGGAGTACGCCGACTTCCTCGAGGCGCACATCGAAACCTGGACCGTCACCAACCAGGGCTTCCTCGTCCCCGGCGTCAAGCGCCACTACGTCAGGATCAATCCCATCGACATCGGCGATCCGGACGCCGACGAAAGCATCGACGGCAAGCGCGTCTTCATTCACAATCGCGCACCCGACGCGCAGACTGAATTCCCCGTCGCGGAAATCGTTGACGGCGGGTTTCTCGAGCTGGTCCGCTACGGCATTCGCAAAGCCGGCGATCCCCTGATGGAGGATTCGATCCGCGTCATCGATGCCGTCCTCAAGACCAGCTTCCCTGCCGGTCCGTGCTGGCGGCGCTACACCCACGACGGCTATGGACAGTGCGACGACGGCGGCCCGTTTATCGGATGGGGCCGCGGACGTCCGTGGCCGCTGCTGACCGGTGAGCGCGGGCATTACGAACTCGCGGCGGGTCGTGACCCGCTTCCCTATCTTAGAGCGATGGAACGGTTTGCGAATTCGACGCAGTTGCTGCCCGAACAGATCTGGGATCAACCCGACATCCCGCGCGAGCTGCTCAGGTATGGCTACCAGACCGGCAGCGCGACTCCCTTGATGTGGGCGCATGCCGAGTACCTCAAGCTGCTGCGCTCGGCTTCGGACGCGCGGGTCTTCGACTTGATTGACGAGGTCAAGGACCGCTACCTGAAGCTCGGACGAAAGCCGAGCCGCCTTCGCGTCTGGAAATCCAACCGCCACGTCAAGTCGGTTGCACCTGGCGACCGCCTGCGCATTCAGGCGACTGGGCCGTTCATGCTTCATTGGTCCAGGGACGAATGGCGGCACTTCAATGATATCGGGTCGAATTCAACGCCGATCGGCTTCGACTACGTTGACATCGATATCGGCGCAGGCGACCGCGCCCCGGTTCGCTTTACGTTCAACTGGCGCGAGACGCAAAATTGGGAAGGCCGCGACTACGCCGTCGCAATCGCGACATAGCGTCTAAATCACCATGAGCGAAATCTGCCTTAAGGTTCTGTCATGGAACCTGCACGCAATGACCTGGCCATTGTCCAAAGACCCCGGCGGCCGGATGGATCGGGTAAGCGCGAAAGTGCGCGAACTGTCGCCGGACGTTGCGCTATTTCAGGAAGTCTGGTTCGGCTCGCCGGTCGATCGTCTCACCCTGGCGCTGCAACCCGATTGGATTCCAATCTGCATCAAACGCCGCGGCGTCGGCCCCAGGGGTGGACTGCTCGCATTTGTCAGCGCCTCTGCGGGATGGCGCGTGCGCGCAGCACCGAAGTTTCACCCCTTCGCCGCAAGCGCGCCGATGTGGAAAGTCTGGGAGGGCGATGGACTTGGCGGCAAGGGCGTTCTGTCTGTGGAACTCGAACGCGGCGAACAGCGCATCTGCGCTCTCAACACTCACCTCCAGGCACAATATCGGGGGATCGACTATGCCGCGGTTCGCGAAGCGCAACTCATCGAGCTTCGCCAGATCGTGTCGCGGCTTCATGCATCGATGCCCGCGATAGTTGCGGGAGATCTCAATACAAACTCGCGCGAGTCTCTCTATTCACACGTCGCTGCGCTCGGGACGGACCTGACTGCTGAGGGCCGCGAGCTATGCAACTGCGGAACGACGACCGACCCCTTTGACGGCCGCCCCGAATGGATTGACTACATCGTCGCGGCCAACTCACACGCATGGACTGCTTCGGCAAACCTCGAGGTCATCGCGAATCAGCGGGCCGACTTCCCCTATTCCGACCACAGCGGTCTTTTCTGCACCGTCACGATGGCACAGCGCCAATAGCTGAAGTCCGCGTCTCTTCCTTACTCAGATGCAGCGGCCGGCCCCTTCGTATAAACGATCGTTCAGCCTTCGTAACCCGCCAATCTCCCGATCCGTACTCAAATCAGGAGAGACGCATATGAAACTTTACACAACCACAATAGCCGCGCTGTTTGGACTCCTCATGATGGCGATGCCGGGAGTTGTCTCCGCAGATGTCGTCGCTTGGCATCCGCAGAATTTGCAACCGGTGGTGGTCCAGGAGACCGTCGCGCCGACGCCATTTACGACCGTCGCCTACTATCGGCCGTGGGCATGCGCCAATCGCTACTTCCGCCGTCATCATCCGTGGCTCTGCCGGTAACTCGCCCGCGCGATAGACTGGCGTCCGGTAAAAAGCAAAAACGACGGCACGGGCGGTGTGTCAACAACACCCCGCCCCTGCCGCCCACCGCGCAGGTGATTCTTCCTTCATGCCGCGCCCGCCAACGGCGGGCGGCCTTAACATTGGGTGCAGGGGTCACCCCTGCTCAGCCCTGCCCCTGCGAAAATAACTGCGCCGAGCCCATAGAGCGACATCCACCAGGCCAATCATCACCGGGACCTCGATCAACGGACCGATTACGGCGGCGAATGCCGCGCCGCTGTCGATCCCGAAGGTCGCGACCGCGACTGCGATTGCCAACTCGAAATTGTTGGATGCCGCGGTGAAAGACAGCGTCGCCGTCTGCGGATAGGTCGCGCCGACGGCGCGGCTCAGTACGAAGGAAAGCGCGAACATGATCGTGAAGTAGAGCAGCAGCGGAATCGCGATGCGCACGACGTCGAGCGGCAGATGCACGATTTTGGCGCCCTTGATCGAAAACATCACGACGATCGTGAACAAAAGAAAAACCAGGGTGAGCGGACTGATCTTCGGAATGAAACGCTCGCGATACCAGGCCTTGCCCTTGCGCGAGGTAAGGATCTTCCAGGTCGCAAAGCCCGCAACGAACGGCACGCCCAGGTAGATGCCGACGCTTGCCGCGATCTTGCCGATCGTCACATCGACGACAGCGCCGCCCAACCCGAGCCATCGCGGCAGCACCGTCACGAACACGAATGCATAGAGCGAAAAGAAAAGCACCTGAAAGATCGAATTGAACGCCACCAGTCCCGCGCAATACTCCGTGTCGCCGCCGGCGAGTTCGTTCCACACGATCACCATCGCGATACATCGCGCCAGGCCGATGATGATCAGGCCGGTCATATACTCCGGACGATCGCGAAGGAATATCACCGCGAGCGCGAACATCAGGATCGGACCGATGATCCAGTTCTGGACCAGCGAGAGGCCAAGGATTTTCCAATCGCGAAAGACATCTCCAAGCTCGTCGTAATTCACCTTCGCCAGCGGCGGGTACATCATCAGGATGAGTCCGATCGCGATTGGTATTGAGGTGGTGCCCACGCTCAGGCGATCGAAGACAATCCTCACGCCCGGCGCCGCCGCTCCCAATCCGATCCCGGCCGCCATCGCCAGGAAAATCCATAGCGTCAGGTAACGGTCGAGAAACGAAAGCCGGCGAAGGACCGGCGTCGGTGCCATCGACATTGATGCGCTCACTGCGAACTTCTCCGTATCGAGGAAGGTGCGGGATGTAGCCGCTACTCGCGCCCTTCGGTAAGTTTGACTTTGCCGATTTCTTTGACTCGATCCTGCAGGGCGAAACTGTCTAGTGCCTCGATTCTCAGGCTCGCGAAAATCTTGATGCGATTTTCCAGCTCGCGGTAGATGCGGAAGAAGCAGCGGCGCTTTTCGTCGCGAGTGCCCACAAACGCCACCGGGTCGGCCACGCCCCAGTGCGCAGTGATCGGTTGTCCCGGCCATAGCGGGCACTGTTCGGCAGCCGCCCGATCGCAGACCGTGAAGACGAAGTCGAGCGGCGGACTGTCCGCACGGGCAAACTCGTCCCAGCTCTTGCTGCGCAATCCGGAGGTGTCGTAGTTCAGCTCCTGGAGCAGCTCTAGCGCCGTCGGATCGATGGTGCCCTTGGGATGGCTCCCGGCGCTGTATCCTTTGAACTTTCCCCTGCCCCAGCGATTGATCGCGCACTCGGCCATGATGCTGCGCGCGGAATTGCCCGTGCATAGAAACAGGACATTGTATTCGCGATTGGCCATGACGCGGTCGTCGGTCGAGGATCGATTCGCTATTGCGCCTTCCGATTTTTCTTTGGCGTGACACTCTGCTGAGGCGCGCATTCGGATCCGCAGCCCGGCGCGTCCGCTGAATTGCATAGCTCTGGCCGGCCGCCGCAACAGTTCTCGGTCAGGTACGCGAGCAGATCGCTCATCGCCTTGAAATTGGCGCTGTAGATGATCGATCGGCTCGCGCGCCGCGAACTCACCAAGCCCGCAAATCTGAGTTGGCTCAGATGAAATGACAACGTGGGCGAGGGTTGACCGAGCCGCGTGCCGATCTCGCCCGCCGGCAACCCCGCGGGACCCCTTTGCACCAGCAAACGAAAGATGTCGAGGCGAGTCCCTTGCGCCAGCGCGCCCAGCGCCGCGGTTACCGTTGATTTCTTCATAGTTCCATATTTATAAAAATATCGCTGAACAAAGTCAAGCGCCCTCAACGGAACCCCGCTCGCCTTCCCTTCTCCTGATTAATACTTCTAACAGGGCGAAGCCGGCATCTTCTCTTTTCACTGGGTGCAGGGGCCGCAGCCCCTGCCGCCCACCGCGCAGGTGATTCTTCCTTCATGCCGCGCCCGCCAACGGCGGGCGGCCTTAACATTGGGTGCAGGGGTCACCCCTGCCCACTGCTTACGCGAGCCGTTCGATCGTGAACTGCGCGGCCAGCGACGCCATCATCGCCTCGACTTCGTCGCGCGAATCCGCCGAGAAGTAAATCCGTAGATGATGCCGCGTGGGATCCTCGGTCCGCAGCGTCGCGATATTGTCGTAGGACTCGACGATCGACTTGAACAGCACGATCTGCGCAGGCGGTATCGCAATCAGCATCGAATCGATCGCCGGCGGTTTATTTTCGTTCAAAACCAACTCTCTTCCCGCGCGAGGTTTACTGTTCGCTGCGCGACCCTTACATTCTAGCCGATGACGCTGCCGCGGGTCTTGTTCGTAACCGGCAAAGGCGGCACCGGCAAGAGCACGGTCGCTGCCGCGCTTGCGATTGCGCTGTCGCGCCGGCGTCCGACCACGCTCGCCGATCTCGACCGTCGCCTGTCCGCTGCCGCTGCGCTCGGCGCGGTGCTGGAGGATTCGGCCACCGTCAAAGTCACCGGCTCGCTCGACGCCGTGGCGCTCACGCCGCGCGCCGAGCTCGAAGCCTTCATCGAGCGCATCGTCCCCATTCGCGCCATCTCGCGCCGGATGCTGCGCAGCCGGACCTTCGGTTACGTAACCGCCGCGCTGCCGGGTCTCGAGGCTTTCCTGCTGCTGGAACGTCTGCGAATCATGGCGGGTGACGCGGCGCTCGAGGATCGCTATCTCGTGATCGACGCGCCCGCCTCGGGCAGCGCCGTCGAACTGCTCTCGGTTTCGTCGGGCGTCAAGGGAATCGCGCCCGGCGGCACGCTGAACCGGCTCGCCGATTCGGTCGACAGCTTCCTCACCGACGCGACCCGCTTCGGCGCGATCGTCACGATGACGCCGGAGGATCTCGCGGTTCGCGAGGCGCTTGAAATCGCCGCCACGATGCGCGAGCGGCTGGGCATCGTAACTGTCGCCGCGATAATGAACTGCGTTCCCGATTTGCTCTTCGATACTTCCGAACTCGCCGCGCTGAATTCGCTCGGCGGCCACGCCCGCCTGGCCGTGCGCCGAAACGCCGCGCACCAACAGGCGGCTCTGGCCGCCCCGCGGTTCGCTGCCGCCGGCATCCCGACCTTCAGCCTCCCGATGATGTTCACGCCGGCCATGGGACCCGCTGAAGTCGAGAAACTTGGCCGCGTGCTGGATAGGGAGCTGCTCGATCGATGAAGCCCAGGGCCGCACAGCTCAAGCCGTCTGCCCGTCCCAGGCATCCCGCCCATCCCGAGTCGCTCGACTTGCGCTCGCAAAGCCTCGTGATCTGCCTGGGGCCCGGTGGCGTCGGCAAGACCACCATCAGCGCCGCACTCGCCGTGCGCGCCGCCGTGATCGGATGCGCTGTGGATGTGATGACCGTCGATCCCGCGCCGCGCCTGCTTGACGCGCTCGGCCTCGGCGCGGATTCATCCGAGCCGGTCGAGGTCCAGCTCGAGGGCATTGCTCATGCGCGCCGTGGCGGCGGCTCCGGCCACGCCCGGCTGCGCGCGTTGCGCCTGGATCCGAAACGCACCTTCGATTCGATCGTCGCGCGTTACGCGCTGTCGGACGCGGCGCGCGACACGATTCTTGAAAATCGAATCTATCGCAATCTCTCCGGCGCGCTGGCCGGAGTGGCCGACTACATGGCGATGGAAAAGCTGCTCGAGCTGGCGGCCAATCCCTCGACCGACCTGCTGGTGCTCGACACTCCTCCGGCCGCCGAGGCGCTCGACTTTCTCGACGCGCCACGGCGCCTGCTCGAACTGCTCAACTCGCGCGCCGTCAGTCTGCTCGGTGCGCCCGCCGGGCTGTTCAGGAGCCGGTTGCGGATGGTGGATATCGCGGCGCGCGCCGTGCTCGCGGCGTTCGATCGCGTGACCGGCCTGAATCTGCTCAGCGACGTCCAGTCCTTCGTTCGCAGTTTCGACGGCATGTACGAAGGTTTTTCCGCTCGTGCCGCACTCGCCCAGGACAAGCTGCGCGCGCCCGACACGGCAATCGTGATCGTCACGACCGCCGAGTCGAGCCGCATCGCGCAGGCGCGCGAATTTATCGGCGCGCTCGAGCGCGGCGGCTTGCGCGTCGCCGCGATGGTTGTGAATCGTGTGATTGCGGAGTTGCCTGACGCCGCGGAACTGGCGTCGGCCCGGATCGCGCCGTCACTCAAAAGAAAATTGAAGCGCAATCTCGCCGACTACGCCGCGCTCAAGACCCGCGAGCAGGTGTCGCTCAGTGCCCTGCGCAATTCGCTTCCCGGCGGCGCAGTCCTGATGGTTGCGCCTGACCTCGGCCGCGAGCCGCGCACCATCGCCGACCTCGCCGAAATAGGCCGCAGCTTGCGCGCCGGCTGATCAGCCGGGCTTCTTTGCGCGTCGAGCCGCGGGCTTCGCTTTCGCGGGTTCGTCATGATCGAGAATGCGATCGAGCTTGATGCTGAGGTTCAGCAGTTGCGAGCTCAGATGATCGAGCCGCGCTTTCAGCTCGCGAACGTCCCGCTTGGAAGGGATATTGACGAAGTCGAGCACCTGTTCGACGTTGCGGTCGAAAGACTGCTTGTTCGCCATGAATCGTTCACCCGCCCGCCCGAAACTCGAGCGCATCCTCTCGTTTGACAGAATCTCGTTGAACAAGCCGGTGATGCCTTCTTCGCTCATCTGTCGTAGCCTGTTCATCAGGTTGTCGTCGTCGTGGCGCGCCATGATTTTCAACTATATATAGAGTGTCGAGCGGCGCAAACCGATGAACATTATCGCCAGCCTGCTGAGCATCGCATCCGGATTCGCCCTGATGGGGTACCGCGAGCCGCCCGCGAATCTGATCGCGACCTCGATCAGCATCGATCTCGCGCTCGCTCCCTTAACCGCGATCATCGCATCGCGCCACGGCCGCTCGGCCCTTCGATGGACCGTCGCGGGACTCGCGCTCGGCGCGTGGGCGCTCGCCGCGGTTATGCTTATTCCGCCAAGCCGCCCCGCTCCACCGCGCCCCGACGCCCCTCAGTATCCGCCCACTTCTGATGCTGCTTGATCCACGCCACGGTCGGCGCGAAAACTTCGCTCTCCGACTTCGTTCCCGCCAACACGTCCAGGTGCCCCCAGTTGTCGAACTTTTTAAACGAGGGGTCGGGCGCGCCCGTCGATTTCGCCGCCGCCTCGACTTGACCGGGCCATTGGCTGCCGAAGTTGGTGCTGGCAAACGCGATCACCGGAATCTTCGACGCCTTGAGCGCCGCGAGCAGTTCCGCGGAGAATGGATTCTCGCCGTCCTGAACCGCCGGCCAGTAGCGATCGTAGCCGATTAGCAGTTTCGCCAGCACGACGGCGTCGGAAAAGCCGCCTTGCGGATTCGCGAGTCCGCCGTTGCCGCCGAAAAATCCGCCCGCGCCGTACACGACGTGTTCCAGGTTTTCGCGCGCGGTTTTGTACTTGGGAATCGGCGCAGGCTGATCGGGATTGTCGATCACCATCTGCATCAGCTTGTAGCGCTTGTCGTAAGTCAGGTGCTCGCCGCCGATGTCGTCGGCGTAGTGGCCGGCGGTCACCGGCGCCGCGCGCATCGGATGGGTGGGGATGAATCCGTCGAGCGCAATGATTCCCGCAACGCGATCGGGATGCCTGGCGGCGCAGAGATACGCGAACTCGACGCCGCGGCTGAAGCCGGCGACGAAGAGCTTGTCGCGGCCGCTCTTTTCGCTGACGAATTTCGCGGCTGCGTCGATGTCCGATTCGAACAGCTCATTGGTCCAGCCCGCCAGCTCCGAGAGATCGCTCTGCGGCGTCTGCGGCGGAATAAAATGCGTGCGATAGTCCATCGCCCACACGTTCGCGCCGTGCTCGGCCAGATAGACCTGGAACGAGTAGCGCGGATCCTCGAGCGCCACTTCGCCATTCATGTTGGTGCCGGGCAAATAGAGCACAATCGACACTGGTTCACTCGCGCGATGCAGCTGCGGCACGCCCTCCCCAAGATGCGCAGGCTCCACTTTGAAGACACGATGCAGCGCGATCTTATCGAACGGCGATTTGCCGAGCGTTGCCTGGTAGGTCTGTTCGTAAATTCTGTAAGCTCCCGGCCCGCCTTTGATTTCACGTGGCGCGCCCACCTCTTCGAAGTCGGCCGCCGACACGACAGCATGCGGCGCGAAGATAAGAAAGAGAACCAGCAACACGTCAATGGCGATGCGCCGTCGAATCTTCATGGGCATAATCCTCTCCACAATTTCGCGTCGTCGCACAAGTGGGCGATGCGGGGATGAACTGTTCAGCCTTATGCCGGCGCGCATCCCGTGCTACTGGTCTCGCATGGACAACACTCAGGATTCTCCAAACTTGCCCGATTCGCCGGCAAGCGGTGGCCTGTGCTTTCGCCAAGCCAGCATGCCGCGCGTCCCAACCCGCTCAAGCACGGTTTCTTCACGCGGGAAGCCGCAAACTCAAAAAATATTTTTGACGGAACAAAGCTAGCGGTGGTGGTATGGCCGCCGCTGCACCACAAGATAAGGGAAGCAAGACAGAAAGTAGTTGACCCCTCGCGGTCCGCCGTGCGAAACAAAGTCGGCAGGTTCTCGATTATGCACGGGAGTAAATTTCAATGAGCAAGAAAGCGCAATTCGCCCTGTTCTCTCCACAAGCCGGACAATCGTGGCATCAGCTCGTAGAGCGGGCACATCGATGCGAGAAGCTCGGCTACCATTCGATCTGGCTGGTCGATCACATGTGGACCCGCGGGATGCCCGACCTCGACCATCATGAATGCCTGGCGCTGATGGCGGGGCTGGCGGCAAAGACCGAGAAAATTCGCATCGGCACGCTCGTGATATGCAACTCGTACCGCAATCCTGCGCTGCTGGCGAAGTCGCTTGCCACCATCGATCACATCAGCAACGGCCGTCTCGAAATCGGCTACGGCGCGGGCTGGATGGACGAGGAGTACAAGGCCTACGGCTACCAGTTCCCGTCGATGGGCACGCGGCTCAAGATGTTCGAGGAAGGCCTGCACATCATGAAGGCGATGTTCACCGAGAAGCGCGCGACGTTTAAGGGGCGCCATTACTCGATCGAAGCGGCGAGCTGCAATCCCAAGCCGGTGCAGCAACCGCATCCTCCGATTACCATCGGCGGCAGCGGCGAAAAGGTCATGTTGAAGCTGGTCGCCAGGTTCGCCGACCGATGGAATTGTCCGGCCGGCTACGAAAGCTTCGAGCACAAGTTCAACGCGCTCAAGGATCACTGCAAGGACGTCGGGCGCGACGTGAACACCATCGACGTGTCCGAGCAGTTGCTGGTGTGCATCGGCAAGACCGACGAGGAAGTCGAGCAGAAGTGGAAGATGGCGCAGATGCTCAAGCCGTTCATCAGCACCGGAATCAAGGGCACGCCCAAGCAGCTCATCGAGGCGCTCCGAAAACGCATGGCGATGGGCATCACGACGTTTACGATCTTCTTCAGCGACTTCGCGCCACCGCCGACGCTCGAGCTGTTCGCCAGCGAAGTGATGCCGGCATTTGCGTAAGACGATCGGAATTCGCACGCCGGCATTGCGGCGAATATCGACGCGCGGCGCGCTCGTGCTTGGCCTGCTGGCTGCCGGATGCGCCAGTCAGCCGTCGTATTATTCGACGCAGCTTGATACCACCGGCGGAGTGGGTCCGGGCGACCCGATAACTCACGCGTCGGCGACCATCGGCCACGTGACTGGAGTCTCGCCGATAAGCGGCGGCGACTGCGAAGTCGCGTTTGAAGTCGATGGCTCCCACGCCGCCGAAATTCACTATGATTCGATAATGACGCTGAACGACCTCGCCGCCACGCCGTCGCTCGATGTGATGAACGTGGATGCGATGAGCCATAGCGCACCGTCGGGCACGCGGCTGGACGGCGCGTCGAGCATGAACGAGACGCAAATGTTTATGCTGGCGCGCGGGCCCGGGAGTTTCGCTCAGGCGCTGGGACAGGCCGCAGCCGCGACGCCGGCGCCGCTGCCTTCGCCTGCGACCGTGCAGACGGCGCAACTGCTGGCGCAAATTTCGCAGCAGACACTGGCAAGCGCGATTGCAATCTCGCCGCCCACTCGCGACCAGCTCGAGCAGGCCAAACGCGAGGCGCTCGGCGTCGAAAGACAATTGATGCGCAACGGCAAGGTCGAGCAGGCGGAGCGGCTGCGCGCACAGATGGGCAGCATGATGGGTGGAATCACGGCGCCGGTAAATCCGACGGCGCTTCCGCCGACCTCGCCCAATCCGTAGCGCGAAAGGGATCGTCACTAAAATGGATCAGCATCGACTGACTGAATATTTCAAACTCAAGATGCCGCATGCGCGCGACCATCGCGTGGTCGGCCTCAAACGAATCTCCGGCGGTTCCTCGCGCGAGACCTATGCCTTCGATCTGGAATGGAGCGAAGGCGGCCAGACGCGCACGCGCGCGATGATCGGGCGGCGCGATCCGACCGGCGGTCTGCTAAAAACCAGTCGCGAGCGCGAGTTCAAAGTGATCGCCGCGGTGCATCGCGCGGGTCTCAAGGTTCCCGAGCCGCTGTTCCTGGAGCTCGACGCCAGCGTGATGGATCGCCCGTTTTTCATCATGGATCGCGCGCTGGGCCGCACCGGCATGGGGGCGTTTGCGGCCACCGAGCCCGAATCTACGCGCGCGAAGGTCGCCGACGATTTCCTGAGCGAGCTGGCGCGATTGCAGTCGCTCGATTACCGCGAGTACGGACTCGAGATTCTCGGGGCCCCGAAAAATCCCGAGGATCCCGCCCGCATCCAGACCGCGCATTGGCACGAAGTGTACGAGCGCGACCGCATGGGCGAACATTATCCGATTCTCAGCGCGGCGCTCGCCTGGCTCAAAGCCAACCCCGTCGTCACCGACCGCGTGGTGATCGTTCATGGCGACTATCGTTCGGGAAACTATCTGTACGACGACAATGGAATCATCGCGATGCTCGATTGGGAGATGGCCCACCTCGGCGACCCGATGGAGGATCTCGGCTGGGCGTCGATGACGTTCTGGGGACGCAACGAACTCGCCGGCGGCCTGATGGAACGCGAAGCGTTCTACCGCCTGTACGAACAGAAGACCGGCCATCGCGTCGATCGGGAACGGCTGTTCTTCTACCGCGTGCTCGGCGATGCGAAGATGGTCGTGATTTGTCTGACCGGAATCCGCGACTTCGTCGAGGGACGCACGTCCGACTCCATGATGCCTTTTCTTGAACTGCTGATCCCGCAGTTGTTCGAGGACTTGGCCAACCTGCTTCGATTGGTCTGAGGTGCTCAAATGCTACGGCCAACGTTGAATGAAATAATCAGCGGAATGCAGCGCACGATCATGGACGCGCTGCTGCCCGAACTGACATCGCCTTACGCGCAAGGCCAGGCGATGTCGACAATCATAATGCTGGGCCATGCGGCGTCAGCGCTCGAGTCGGCGCCCGCTTACGACGCGGCCGAGATAAAAGATTTGCGCGCGACATTTGCGGCGCTCAAGCGGTTGGGCGACAAACACATCTCGAAAAAAAGCGGGCTTCGCGGCGCGCTTGCGCGCGCGCTTCGTGCGGGCGCGAAAAATCCGCTCGATCGACGCGCGATCGAAGCGGAGATGGCCACATTTGCCGCCGCCGTCGCGCTCGGCCATGCCGACGACAGCGTCGCTCGCCAGGTCCGCGGCTACATCGGGCGCAACCTCGAGCGCACACGCAAGCTGTTTGCCAATTCGCTGCCAACCCTTTGATTCATAAGTCGCTCTTGCAATATTGCGGCCTGTGACGAATCCTGTCGCTATGTTATGCAATAAGACGTTATCTATAGCTATCGTTAGCCATTCCCAAAATGACTTACCTATCTCAAGACTTCTTGTGGCATGCTTGCAATACACGTCACAATTTTGCTACAAAGACTTAGGGATACTTAGTATAAACCTTGGTATAAGGCCCGAATGATCTTAATTGTGCGAGAGCAAACTGCGAGGATGAGACCATGAGCGTCAGCACTATTCCGACCCCAGGAATGCCCGGTGGTCCCTGTCGTGGATCCTGCAATCATACCAAGTGCCACACGTTGCGAGCGATGTCGGAGGAGCGGTGCGTTCATTGCGGCGTCCGTTTCGGCTTCGGCTCCAAAATAACCGGCGAGCCTGCGATGCATCTAAGATGCGCGCAGACCATTGCCGCGCGAAGTGGCGCGCCGGCTACGCATCCGATCAATAATCCCGCAGCGGCCCATCCGGTCGGGGATTATCGCGGCGACAAGCGCTAGCACCGTCTCGTTTGCATTTTTGATTTGACGTCGGCACGCCGATTCGGCGTGATCGACGACTTGCGCTTGACAGCTTTGTTTCGTGCGCGCTACCGCTCGTCTAACGCGATCTGCGCTGCGACGATGTGGCGCTACGCCAAGTCGGGACCGATCGATCAGACCATGGAGAAGTTTGGCTCATGAATGGGGCTGAGAGCCTGATTCGCACCGCGATCGCAGCAGGGGTCGAGGTGTGCTTCGCAAATCCGGGAACAACCGAAATGCCGTTGGTCGCGGCGCTCGACTCCGCCGACGGGCTGCGGCCGATTCTTGGATTGTTCGAGGGTGTTTGCACCGGTGCCGCCGACGGCTACGGACGGATGGCGGAGAAGCCTGCTCTGACACTGCTTCATCTTGGCCCCGGCTTCGCCAACGGCATCGCGAATCTCCACAATGCGCGGCGCGCGCGCTCGCCGATCGTGAATCTGATCGGCGACCATGCGACCTGGCACGTCGGCGCCGACGCACCGCTAACTTCCGACATCGTTTCGCTCGCGACTCCCGTTTCGGGATGGATACGAAGCATCCGCAATTCGGCATCGCTCGCGGACGCGACCGCGGATGCGATTTCCGCGGCCGGCCGCGCGCCGGGGCAAATCGCGACGTTGATCATTCCGTCGGATTGCCAGTGGGATCCTGCCCAGAGGCACGCTGCGCCAATCGCGCCGGCGCCGCCGCCGGCGGTGTCCTCTGATGCGGTCAAGCGGGCGGCCCAGTCGATGCGCAGAAGCGATCGGGTCGCGCTTTTTCTCGGCGGCATGGCGCTTCGAGCTCGTGGCCTGAAGGCGGCTGCGCGCATCGCCGCGAAATCGGGATGTCATCTGATCTGCGAAACTTTCCCCGCCCGGCTCGAACGCGGCGCCGGTACGCCGAGCGTAGATCGCCTGCCCTACTTTCCCGAACAAGCGATCGAGATGCTGAAGCCGTTCGACTCGATTGTCATCGCCGGTGCGAAAAAGCCGGTAGCGTTTTTTGGCTACCCCGGTTTTCCTAGCCAGCTGATTCCTGAAAGCATCGACAGCGTAATTCTGGCCGAGCCGACCGATGACGTTCCGGCCGCCCTGGAAGCGCTCGCAGACGAACTCGGGGCGCCGGTTTCGGCCGCGACGCCGGCGAGAATATCGCGCCCCGAACGTCCCGTCGGAGGCTCGACGCGATGACCGCGGGCGCCGCGATTGCGGCGGTGATGCCCGAGGGTGCGATCGTTATGGACGAAGCCGCCACCACCGGCCTGCCATTCATGGCCGCGTCGATGGCTGCGCCACCGCATACATATCTTTCGCTCACGGGCGGCGCGATCGGACAAGGCTTGCCGTGCGCGACCGGCGCGGCCGTCGCCTGTCCCACAAGGCGCGTGATCGCTTTTCAGGCCGATGGCAGCGCGATGTACACGCTGCAGGCGCTGTGGACGCAGGCCCGGGAATCGCTAAACGTCACGACGGTACTCTGCAACAACCGCAGCTACCGGATTTTGCAGTTTGAACTTGCGCGCGCGGGCGTGACCGAACCCGGCCGCAAAGCGCGCTCGCTGACCAGCCTTTCCAATCCCGATATCGATTGGACCAGTCTCGCGCGGGGAATGGGTGTGGCGGGCGTGCGCGTCGAGACGGCGGAGGCGCTCACGCTCGAGTTGGAACGCTCGCTCGCCACGCCGGGTCCGACCCTGATCGAGATGATTCTCTAGACCGGCGCGCCTCACGCCTGGCTCGCGTCCAATAGCTCGAGAGCCGTTTGCAGATCGGCAATCGTCGCAATCAGGCGATGATGTTCGATGCGACTGCCGACGCCGATGAAATGCATGCCCGCGCTCTCGGCCGCCTCGCGATCTATCCTGCTGTCGCCCACGTACACGGCCCGCGCCGCCGCCACACCCGCGCGTTGCAGGCACAGGCGCAGGATGTCGGGCGCAGGCTTGGGGCGAACCTTGTCGAGTGCGCTGGCAACCGCGTCGAATACACCGCCAAGACCAAGATGCTCGACCAACGCGGGCACCGTCGCCGATCGATTGGTCGCCAGCCCCAGCTTGTAGCGCCGCTTGAGCTCGAGCATGAACGGGCGCAACTCAATCGGTGGCCGCAGCATCTTGAAAAACGGCGTCTGATCCATGTTGCGGGTCAAATCGTGCATCCTGCCGAGCTTGGCCGCGTCGCCACGCGCACGCGCCGCAAACACCTCGCTCGCGGCGAACGAAATCGACGCGACTTCCTCGTCACGGTCCAGCGGCGGTTCGCCGATCCTCGCGAAAATCCAGTTGTAGTAGGCAACGTTCGATTCCTCGGAATCGAACAGCACGCCGTCCGCGTCGAACATCACCAGCTCAATCATGTTGAACGAATATTGTGCGCGGATGACGCCCGCGGCGCCAGACGGCCAGGCGCGCGAGTGACAGTCAGCGCGCAGCGCGCTTGCGATCGGGCCGCTCGCCGCGGCGCGGATGCGCGGGCGCCGGCCGCCGCGGAATCGCGACGACTTCGCGCGCCGTGAGATGCTCCCCGCAATGAGAACAGACCATATCCGGCGCCATCTTCGCGCCGCAGGCGCGATGTATCAGCGTCATCGGCGGCCCTGATTCGTCACTGAGCCACGTGTCGCCCCATCGCATCATTGCGATCAACACGGGGTAGAGTTCGAGTCCCTTCCTGGTCAGCCGATACTCGACGCGGCTGTTGTCGCCCTCACTGCGCGCGCGATCGAGTATTCCGTCTCGCACCAGGTCACGCAGCCTCGAGCTCAAGATGTTGCGCGCGATTCCGGTCCCCTGCTGAAACTCGTCAAACCGGTGTCGTCCGAGAAACGCCTCGCGCAGTATCAGCATCGTCCACCGCTCGCCGATCACCGCAAGTGTTCGCGCGACCGAGCAGTTCATCTCCTTGACCGAATCCCATCGCATTGGCGTCTGTCGCTAGCCTCCCTCGATTTGAATTTCGCGTGCCGCAGCGCTCCCCAACTGCGCGGCTCGACCGAACCATCGTTGCACTTTGAAACCCGCTTTGCTAACCGGCGCCGTAGCCCGCGATCCACAACGCGCCTACGGCGTGATGATTTTACAGCTTGTTTGAAAAACCATTCGTCAGGCGGGTGAACCGGCGCATCTGCATCCGCGTCGAGAGATTGAATCGCTTGACGTATGAAGTGCTGATTTTATCGAGATCGCGATCGCCACAAAGAATGTCTTTTTCGACTTCCCGACACCTGCGGGCGAGCAGCGATGCTCCGCATCGTGTCCCCCTTCTATCAATACGTTATGCAATCGCTTATATCTATTAGTCAACACACGCTGACGCGGAGTGAACAGCGTGGTTCCGAGATTATTATGGGAGGATTCTGTTGTTTATGAAGCCCCACCACAATGGCGTACCCAGCCCGATCATGACGACTCCGGAAGTAGCCGAGTATTTACAGGTTCATCAGAGCACGCTCTACAAACTGATTCGCCGGGGTCAAATTCCGGTTTTCAAGATTGGCAGCGACTACCGTTTTGACAGGGATACAATCAAGACTTGGATGGCCGACCGGATAAGTAAATTTCAGACACTCCGTCCCAAATCAGGACCAACACCAGATTTAGAAGATTGACGCCCCGCATCTGGCACGCTCATTGCCGTTAAGGAGAGTGCCTGCTAACTGTATTAGTTGCAAATTGATACTGCTTTGCGGACCGGTGACAGCGGTGTTCCCGGTGGAAGTGCTGGCTGCATGGTGCAAATAGTGAGGGCCGGCCGCGCACGCAGGAGGCAGACATGGCAGCATCAAATCGTCGTCCAGTTTGTGCAGTTGTTGGGGTCGGACCCGGTTTGGGCGCCGCGCTCGCGCGCAGATTTGCCGAGCAGTACGCGGTCGCATTGGTTGCGCGCGGTGAAGACAAACTGACCGCGCTCGCGAAGGAAATTGAGAGCGCCGGCGGCAAAGCGATCCCGGTCTGTGCGGATGTCGCCAAGGCCGCGGACATAACAACGGCATTCGACAAGATTCGCCGCGAACTCGGCGACGTGGACGCGCTGCTTTACAACGCCGCGATGCGCCCGTTCGGCAAATTGATGGACACCAAGCCGAGCACCTTCGAGAACACCTGGCGGGTCAACGCCTTTGGCGCGTTTTTGGCCGCGCAGGAGGTTGTTCCGGCGATGCTGAAAAGGGGCAGCGGGACCATCATCTTCACCGGCGCAACCGCCGGCGTGAAACCGTATGCGACTTCGGCGGCGTTTGGGCCGGCGAAATTCGCGATGCGAGGGCTGGCGCAGGTGATGGCGCGCGACCTGCAACCCCAGGGGATTCACGTGGCGTACGTCAACGTGGACGGAGCGATCGACATGCCTTTCATCCGCGAGCGATTTCCGCAGCTCGGTGCCGACGACATGCTCAAGCCGTCGGCGATCGCCGAAACCTATTGGCATCTCGCGCATCAGGACCGCAGCGCATGGTCTCACGAGGTGGACGTTCGGCCGTTCAAGGAGAAGTGGTAAGAAACCGGGCGGCCGTTGCGACCGCAGCGCGGCACTCGCCCTTTCACGCCTTCTAATCGGTGACGCAGATGTAGTTTCCCTTGACTCGCGAAATGCGGCGGCTTAATTAACTGATCAGTTAATAGCTCAATTAACTGTGCGGTTAACGAGCGCGAAGCATGACCGGCCGACGCACACCTGTCCGCAACCTCAACCGCACGCGCGAGAAGATCCTCGCCGCCGCACTCGCCGAATTCTCGGCCCGGGGTTTCGCCGGCGCGCGCGTCGACGCGATCGCCGGGCGCGCCCGCGTAAACAAGCGAATGCTCTATTACTGCTTCGGCGCCAAGCAGGATCTCTATCGCGAAATTCTGCGCCGCAAAATCGCCGAGCGTGCCGGATTGATCGAATCTGCGCCCGACGACTTCGCCGGTGCGCTCGCGCATATCTACCTGGGCGGTGGCACGGATATCGACTTCGTGCGCCTGATGGAATGGGAGGCGATCGACAGCGGCGGTAAAAAGTGCATCGCCGAAGCCGAGCGCCGCGCGCTATTCGAGAAGGCGGTCGCCCGGCTTCGCGTGCTGCAGCGCAGAGGATCGATACCCCGCGGCGTCAATCTGACTCAACTTTTTATTTCGATGCTGTCGCTGGCCATGTTCCCGCTCGTCATGCCCCAGTTGATCCGTCTGATCCACGGCATGGAACCTACCGACCCGCGCTTCATGCGTCAGCGCGCGAATTTTCTGCGTTGGCTTGGAGATCGTTTGGAGCAGACCACAGAGGCTGTTCGGATTCAGTCTCGGCGCCGGCGCAATCCAGTGGCGCCATCGCAAACCGCTGTACATCGGGGCCGGCCCTTCAAAAAGCCCGGTCAACTCGCATGAAGAAACGAATTATTTTTCTGGCTGTGGTCGTGATGCTTGGCGCGGGGGCATGGGCGGCGTATTCGCTGCTCTTCCAGCACGGCGGCCCGGCCAACAGTCTGCTCGTCTCCGGCGACATCGAGGCGCACGAAAGCGTGCTCAGCTTCAAGACCGTGCAGTCGCGGATCGTCGAGCTTCCGTTTGACGAGGGCCAGTGGGTGAACGCCGGCACTCTGCTGGCGCGCCTCGAGGACCACGACTACCGGCAGCAGGTTGTGGTGGACGAGGCAGCTCTGCTGGTCCAGCAACGGCAACTCGCGCTTGCTTTGCGCAATCTCGAAGCCGCCAAGCGCACGGTGGCTAGCGATCAGGCCGATCTTTGGGAGAAGACCATAGATGATCAGCGCGACCACGAGCTTTGGCAAAAAAACGTTGTTTCGACTCAGACCCGTGACCTTGCTGAAACCGCCCTGAAGCAATCGCGCGCGGTGGTCGAGCGCGACCAGGCTCTGCAAGCGGCGGCCGAGGAAAGCATCACCGTCGCGCAGGCCAACATCAAGAACGCGCAAGAGAGCCTGAAGCTCGCCCGGATCATCCTTGAGTACACGACCTTATACGCCCCCTTCTCGGGCGTCATTTTGGTGCGAAATGCGGAACTGGGCGAAGACATGCAGCCCGGCACGCCGGTATTCACCCTGGCCGACCTCGACCACGTGTGGCTGCGCGCCTATGTCAACGAAACCGATATCGGCCGCGTTCGCTTCGGGCAGGCGGCGCTGATCACGACCGACAGCTATCCGGGGAACAAGTACGTCGGCCGGATCTCGATGATCTCGGAAAATGCCGAGTTCACCCCCAAGAGCGTCGAGACCCACGCCGAGCGTGTGACCCTGGTGTACAGAATCAGGATCGACATCGAGAACCAGAGCCACGAGCTCAAGCCGGGAATGCCGGCGGACGCGACCATTGAACTGAGTCCGTCGGGATCGCCATGAGCGACGAAATCGTACAGGTCGATGGATTGACGAAACGTTTCGGTGAGGTCGTCGCCGTCAACAACCTGAGCTTCAACGCGCGCAAAGGGGAGATCCTTGGATTGGTGGGTCCCGACGGCGCGGGAAAAACGACGGCGCTGCGGATTCTCGCGGGAGTTCTGCCTGCCGATGCCGGCGCTGTCCTTATCACCGGGCAGGACGTTGTGCGCCAGCCGGAAGTCATCAAGAGCCGGATCAGCTATATGCCCCAGCAGTTCGGCCTCTACGAGGATCTGACGGTCGCTGAGAACATCCGCTTTTATGCCGACATCTTCGAAGTCAGCCGGACCGTGAGGCAACAACGAGAAGATCAGCTGCTTGAAGCTTCCGGTATGAGCCGGTTCCGAGACCGTCTGGCCGGCCAGCTCTCCGGAGGTATGAAACGCAAGCTCGGCATTGCCTGTGCCCTGATCCACACGCCGCAACTGCTGCTGCTCGATGAGCCCACAACCGGGGTCGATCCCGTCTCGCGCCGTGAGCTTTGGAGCATCCTCTACTCGCTGGTCTTCGAGGGGGTAACGGTGCTGGTCTCGACCGCTTATCTCGATGAAGCCGAGCGCTGCCACCGGCTGCTGCTGATGCATCAAGGCCGCCGTCTCTTCTTTGGCACCCCCGACGAGCTTAAGAACATGCTGCCCGGTGCGGTCTTGTCGATCAGCTCGCCCGATCCCCAGGCGCTCGAAACGGCCGTCGCCGGTGAGCAGGGTGTTTTGAGCGCAACCGCTATGGGCGACGTGCTCCATGTGGTGGTCGATGATCCTGATCGCCGCGTTGCGCAATTGCGCGCGGGGCTTGAACACGCAGGAGTCCCGTTCGGCGAGCCGCGCCGCATACCGGCAAGCGTCGAGGACGTTCTTGTTTACGTCATCTCGCAGCAGGAAACGGAACAAGGCTCGTGAGCGATGAACGACGCGCCGTCAATCGTAGTCGACAAGCTGGTGAAGCGGTTCGGCGCCTTTACCGCAGTCAACCAGGTAAGCTTTCAAATCCGCTCCGGCGAGATTTTCGGTTTGCTTGGGCCCAACGGGTCGGGGAAATCCACCACCATACGTATGCTGTGCGGTCTGCTGACTCCCAGCTCAGGGTCCGCCACGGTGGTCGGCCTTGACGTCGCGCGCCAGGCCGAAGAGGTACGCCAGCACATCGGGTACATGTCGCAAAAATTTTCTCTCTACAACGATCTGACTGCGATCGAGAACCTTCAATTCTTCGGCGGCCTATACGGGGTCAAGGGGCGCGCGCTCGACGAGCGCATCGCTTGGGCAATCAAAATGTCCGGGCTCGCCGGCAGCGAGCAATTGCTCACGGGCGAGCTGTCAGGCGGCTGGAAACAGCGACTCGCTTTGGGCTGCGCCGTGCTGCACCGCCCGCAGGTGCTCTTTCTCGACGAAGCCACCGCCGGAGTCGATCCGCTTTCGCGCCGTCAGTTCTGGGAGCTGATTCACGAGATGTCGCGCGAAGGAGTCACGATCCTGGTCACCACCCACTACATGGACGAGGCGGAATACTGCAACCGGCTGGCCCTGATCGACCAGGGCCTGATCGTTGAGATGGGAACTCCAACCAAGATCAAGCAGACTGCCATAAAAGGCGATTTGTTATTGGTCGAATGCAGCCCGCTCGGTGGCGGACTCGCGGCCGTGAAGCAGGCGCCGGGAGTGCTCGAGGCTTCGGTCTTCGGCGCCGCCCTGCATGTAGTAGTCAGCACCGGGCGGCAGCCTCTGACCGAACTTCCCGCCTTCCTGGCAGCTCACGACGTCCGTGTCGGCCGAATCGAGCTTATCAGCCCATCGCTTGAGGATGCCTTTGTCTCCCTTACTGGAAGCCGGGCTCTCGGCAGTGAATCCTATCAATGAATCTCCGGCGCACAGTGGCCATGAGCCGCAAGGAATTCACCCAGGTTCGGCGGGATCCGTATAGCCTCGTCGTTGTGCTCTTCCTGCCCCTGGTTCAGATCCTGCTGCTCGGCTACGGGGCGCGGCTGGACGCCAACCATATACCGGTGTACGTCCTGGACCAGGAAGGCAGCCAGGACAGCCAGGCTCTCCTCAAGGCATTTCAAGCCTCGCCCTACTTCGACGTGATAAAGGCCGTTGATAACTATCACGCCCTCGTGCGAGCCATCGATGCCGACCAATGCAAGCTCGGGATTGTGATCCCATGGAACTTCTCCGAGCGTCTCGACGATGCTGGCCGAACCAGTGTCCAAGCTATAGTTGACGGGACCGACGACAACAGCGCCCAACTCGCCGAGGGTTACGCCCAGGCGGTGGTGGCAACCTATGCCAACAATGTGCAGCTTGACTGGTTCGCACGTCATGGTCTTTCCCAGCAGGTGACCATCCCTCTCAGCGTCGACTACCGCACCTGGTTCAACGAAGACCTGGAAAGCAAGAATTTCATCATTCCCGGAACTGTCGCGCTGGTGATGGCCCTGATGGGCGCTTTGCTGTCATCGCTTACCATCGCGCGCGAGTGGGAACGTGGCACCATGGAGCAGCTGATCGCCACTCCGGTAACCGCGCTGGAAATAATGGTGGGAAAGCTGGTTCCCTACCTGGGTATCGGATTGGCCGACGCCATACTCTGCGCAGTCTTTGCGGTCGGCTGGTTTGGGGTGCCCTTCCGCGGCGGATTGGGGGCGTTCTTTCTCGCTACAACCTTGTTCCTGATCGTGATTCTTGGCATCGGCTACATGATCTCGGTTGCGACCAAGAGCCAGCTCGGCGCAAGCCAGTACGCGCTGCTGGTGACGCTGCTGCCTACCTCGATGCTTTCGGGCTTCGCCTTTCCGATCGATCAGATGCCAGCGCCCATACGAGCTATCACTTACCTGGTTTATAGTCGCTACTACGTGAGCGCCCTCAAACGTATTTTTCTCAGCAGCGCAGGGATTAGCGACCTTGTTCCGGAGGTCGTGGCAATGATCATCTACGCGCTGGTCATCGGCTTTTTTGCCACACGCGCGTTTCACAAGAGCCTGCAGTAGAGGAAAGCCATGTTCGACCGCATCTGGTGCATGATCGTCAAGGAGTTCCTCCAGCTAAGGCGCGACAAGTACGCGCGGTTTCGATTGCTGGTTCCGCCGATCATCCAGATGCTCGTCTATGGCTATGCCGCCACATTTGATGTGAACCGGGTCCAGATCGCGGTGATGGACTTTGACCATAGCCAGGAAAGCCGTGACCTCTTGAGCCGCTTCACGTTTACAGGCCGGTTTGAAGTCGCGAAGGTCCTTTCCAATGAGCAGGAGCTGAAATCGCTCATCGGCCGGAGCGACGTCCCGATGGCGCTCAAGATCGAGCCCGGCTTCGCCGAGCTGCTACGCAAGGGACAGACCGCGCATCTGCAGGTCATCGTCGACGGGACTAATTCCAACACGGCCCTCATCGCCGTAGGATACGTCAACCAGATTGCTGATCAGTTTTCCCAGGACTACGCGACCTATCGACTCGAGCAGATGATGCCCGCACTCGCTGCAGTCGTTCCGCAGATAAGCCTCGAGCAACGGCCGTGGTACAACCCGGATCTCAACAGTCAATGGTTTTTCGTCCCGGGAGTTATCGGCAGCATCACGCTTATGATGGTAGTGACCCTGACCGCGTTCGCGATCGTCCGCGAGCGCGAAATCGGCACGCTCGAGCAGGTCATGGTCACTCCGATCAGGCCCTTGGAGTTCATCCTCGGTAAGACCATTCCTTTTTTCGTGGTGGGCCTGGCGGACGTGATTCTGGTCGCGGTCGTAGGAACCCTCTGGTTCCAAGTGCCCTTTCGCGGCAATGTACTGGTCTTGCTGCTCGGAGTCGTTCTGTTTCTTCTCAGCACCCTGAACGTGGGCCTGCTCATCTCCACACTCTCATCGACCCAGCAGCAAGCCTTCGTCCTGGGGTTCTTCTTCCTCAACCCGGCTTTCACGCTCTCGGGCTTCGCCTTCCCGATCACGAGCATGCCCAAGGCCATGCGGATGATCACCTATGTCGATCCACTAAGATATTTTCTGGTTATCTTACGTGGCACTTTCCTCAAAGGCGTGGGCCTCGACATCCTGTGGCCGCAGATGCTGGCGCTCGCCCTGCTGACCTCGGTTCTGATGCTCATCAGCGTGGCGCGCTTCCACAAGTCCATCGATTAATCTTTCAAACCGGATCACATCGGCGGTCGTCCGAGAGCCGGTCTGTCGTTGGCAAGCGATGCCTTGTCGTTCCCCGGGACGCCGAATCTCCAGATGACCTCCGCGAGTTTCGCCGGGGTCCCGACCGGGGTGGCGCACGCCGTTCCTGCACATACAAACGCGAGTGGAACTCCCTTCTCAGCGCTGGATGCGAACATCGCCTGCATCGCGTCCGGCATCGCCTTGGCGGCGCCGCGATCCGATCCGATCCGCATCACGATTTTTCCGGGACGATAACTCGCCAACGCCGTGTTCCATAGGGCTGCCGCGCGCGCGTCGCTATGCGGCCCGGCTACTGCGACCATCGCGTCGCCGTTGGCACGATACTCCAGCTCAAGCCCGACCGTCGCGACTGAGTTGCTCAGCATCGATCCCGCCATCGCCGGCGCGCTCGCCATTAGTTCGTTCGCGGCCTTCGCGTAACTGCCATCGCCGGTGAGGAGCCCGAGCTTCGCCGTCGCGATCGCCATCGTCGCCTGCACCGACGGAGCCGGCATGTCGTAAAACACCGGCGCGCTCGCCTGAGACTGCGCAATCACCGTTCCCGCGTCTTCGGTTTCGCGATTCACCAACAAGCTCGAACCATCAGCGCGGAAGTTCTTCAGAATAATCGCGGCAAGCATCCGTGCTTCGACCAGATATTTCTCCTCGGCCGAGAACTGATACGCGTCGATCATCGCGTCGAGCAGGTAAACCTGGTCGGCGGCCAGACCTGCCACCTGCCCGCGTCCACCCGACCAGACGTGAAAAAAACTCCCATCGGGCGCGCGCAGATGCCCGAGGATGAAGTCCAAATCGTTGAGCGCGGTGCGTTGAAGACCCGGATCGTCAAGCGCTGCCGACGCCGTCAGATACGCATCCGCCATCAATGCGTTCCGATCGGTCATCACGGCGCGATCGACCTGCGGCGCTTTGCGGCGAGACCGCACCGCGAGCATCGCCTCCGATGCGCTGGCAATCGCCCTGCGCGCTTCTTCCACGGGGATTTTCAGCTTCGCCGCTGCTTGCTCGGGGCTCATCGAGCGCCTCAGCACGATTCGTCCGTCGGGGGCTCGCGCGGGCGCGTCTTCCATGCCGTAAAATAAAATCGCGACGCGCGCGTCATCCGGCCGGATCGCCCGCTTCACTTCCTCGACCGTCCACGTGTAGTAGCTGCCGTCGTCGCCCTTGAACGAATCGGCGTCCTGATGCGAGTAGAACGCGTGCGTCTTCGGATCGAGCAACTCGCGATTCACGTAGCCGGCGATCGACTTCGCGACCCGCGCGAATTCCGGGTCGCCGCTGGCTTCGTACGCGTCGCTATACGCTTGCAAGGCCATCGCGTTGTCGTACCCGAGCTTCTCGAAATGTGGCACCTGCCAATGAGCATCGGTCGAGTAGCGATGAAATCCGCCGCCCAGCTGATCGAATACTCCTCCTGCCGCGATTTTCTTGAGCGTGTCGAGAGCCATCGCAGTGAATTCCGGATGCCCGTAAAAGCCGTGCGCGAGTGCCAGCTCGATCGCCGGGAAATCGCAAAATCGCGGCCCCGGACCTGATGCGAATCCTCCCCACTCACGATCGTATGACGCCGCCAGTCCCGCGAGTATTTGCGCGCGCAGGCCGTCGAGTCCTCCGTGCGCCGTCGCGGCCCCGCTGCTGGGCATGGATTTGAGCTTCTGCGCGGTTGCCTCCGCCTCACGCTCGAGTCCCACACGATCCGTCGCGTACACTTGCGAAATTCGCTTGAGCAGCGGCCCCATCGACGAGTCTTCTCCGCCGCTCCCGTTGGGTCCGATCCCCGGCCGCGGTGGCAGATATCCTGCCGCGAAGAACAACGCGCCATCGGGCGTCGTGAAGCACGTCAGCGGCCAGCCCCCCGCACCGGTCAGTTGCGCGGCGGCATTCTGATAGTACTCGTCGATGTCCGGACGCTCGTCGCTATCGACCTTGACCGGCACGAAGTTGCTGTTCAGCGCCGCCGCAACTTCCGGGTCGGCGTACGTCGTCTCGTCCATCACGTGGCACCAGTGACACCAGACCGCGCCGATGTCGATCAGGATCGGACGGTTCAGCGTCCGCGCCAGTGCGAGCGTCTGTGGACTCCACGCCTGCCATCGAATCGCGCTCGACGATGCCTCGCGAAGATACATACTCGGCGACGACTTGAGCGCACCGGCCGGCAGCGCATTTGCCGGTTCCGATCCGGCGCTCGCCCCCGTACTCAGGAAGCAAAGGATCGCGACTGACGCAAGAATTGTTCGCGTTGACATCCGCTAGATGGCGCGATAGCTGGAAATTGAAGGGCGACGCAGCCCGGCGACCGTCGCGTCGCGGTCGGTGAAAGCAATGGCGCCTGCGAACGCCGGTGATTCAAGTTTTGAGTTCAACTATGAATGCCACGCGTAACAACCCGCACCGCCGCCGAGTTCCATCGTGAGCGAAATATGAGCCCAAGATCAGCAACGCGACGCCGCCCGTCGGGAATCCGCAATGGCCCGGCCAAAGTCATCAGGCTGCCAACTTCCAGAGTGGTCCGCCGGCGCCGGGCGATCAAGGCGGGACTCGGCCTGCTCGCGCTCTCGATCCTCGCTGCGATAATCGCCCGATTATACTTGAGGCACCTCGCGGCTCCTTCACCCGAAAAGCTATCCGGTTTGACCGGGAATAAAACCGAACTCCGGGGCCCGACAAACCAGGAACGCCCGCGCGCTGCCGGCATCATCTCCGCCAGGTTCACCGCGACCGGCGTCGGATTCGCTCAATCCGCCGACGGCAACACTTACCTTGCGCAAGACTTCGTGCGCTGAACGGCGGGCGTGCAGCGATGGATTTCGCCGAACTCGCTGCGCTGGCCTCAGGTCACGCCGAGGCACGCGCCATCCAGACCGCGCTCAAGCTGGGAATTTTCGACACTCTCGAGTCGTCGGCGCTCGACGACGCCGCTCTCGCCGCCGCCATCTCCGCCAATCGCCGCGCGACCGCTCTGATTGCCAACGCGATGGTGGCGCTCGGCTTGCTCGCCAAACGCGCCAATCGCTACGCGCTCACCGATGCGGCGCGGCGCTATCTGCTCCGCTCGTCCACCGAATACCTTGGCGGCTTGATCCTGTTCGACGAAGCTATCTTCGAAACATGGACGCATCTCGAACAAACCATTCGCACCGGCGTTCCCGCGCGCCCGACCGACATGTTTCAAAGCCGTCCCGAAGAGACCGAACGATTCATCCGCGCCATGGACAGCCTCACTCGCGCCCGCGGCGATCCGACCTACGTCGCCGATCGGCTCGACCTCAGCCGCGTCTCGATGATCGCCGACATCGGCGGCGGGCCGGGAACCTACACCGCGGCGATGCTTCGCCGATGGCCCCGTCTGCGCGCTGCGATTTACGATCTGCCTGCCACGCTCGAAGTTGCGCGCGCAATCCTCGCCGAGCGCGAGCCCGCGGCGTTGGCGCGAATCGATTTGGTCCGCGTCGATTACCTGTATGATCAGATCCCGGGCCCATGCGGAGCCCTGTTCATGTCGAATATAATTCACAATGAAGATGAAACGGCCAACGCTGAACTTTTCCGCAAGTGCTTTCGCGCGCTCGAATCGGGCGGCATGATGATCATCAAGGACCACATCATGAATGCCGACCTCACAGAGCCCAGACCGGGCGCGATTTTCGCCCTCTACCTGCTGCTGGCCACGCGCGGGCGCGACTATTCTTTTGACGAAGTCTCCCGATGGCTCGGTGACGCCGGCTTCGTCGATATCAGCCACGAAGCGCTGCCAAGCCCTCCGTTCACCTCCTCGATGGTGATCGCGCGCAAGCCGTGAACCGTTGAAAAAGTGAAAAGTGAAAAAGTGAGCAACCTTATCGCGC
>Ga0187862_10001123_pt1 | contig 28864 bp, 22 predicted proteins | sample June2016WEW_10_1_FD_133003 | JGI IMG/M metagenome (GOLD analysis project Ga0187862, IMG submission 133003) | Peatland microbial communities from SPRUCE experiment site at the Marcell Experimental Forest, Minnesota, USA - June2016WEW_10_150 | ecosystem: Environmental > Terrestrial > Soil >...
GATCGCGGATCATATCCCATGCCGCAATGTTCAGCGCACCTTCGGGCGAAAGTCCCAGCGCCAGCGAGACGGAGCACTGCGGGCAGAAGACAATCCGCTGGGCCGCCGATTTCTGCCGTGGCTTGATTCCTACCGTCTGCGCGAACATATAGATCGCGACGAATTTTCGTCCCGCTTCAAGGTCCCGATTGCAGCGCAGGCAATGTACGTTCTCCAAAGCTTCTTCCCCGGGCCAATTGTGGCCGATAAAATACAACTACTTTCTCCAAGGCGCTGCCGGTGGCACAAGTATGTAGTAGGATTCCCGCAGTTTTATGCACGCTTTGCAGTCGCGACGAGGCCTTGCACGCCGCAGGAAAGAGTCTCGACTCCAGGCAAAAACACTTTGCGTGAGTATGAGCAGCGGGTTGAGCGCTCGCTAACCGCCGGCGGCTGCGGCATGTGTCTTGTAGAACTTTTTCTTCGCCCTCGCTCGGACTTCGTCGAGTTCCGCGTGTAGCCTCCTGATTTCGGCATCCAGTTCGATAAAACTCAAACAGTGAGCAGTGATCAGTCGGTCCGCCTTCACTCCGGCATAATCATCGGTGCTACCTGCCTTCAAATAGATGCAAGCGGACGGCTGCTGAGTTCTGGGGTCGCTGTCCAGAAACACAAAATCGAGACTCGAAGTTTCCATAGTGTCGCAATTATCCCACACGGTCTTGGGCAAACGCCGGAACAAGAGCAGTAATCTGGTGGTAACCGACCCATTCTGAATACCCGGGACTTCTACCCAACAGCATCCGCCTAAAGCGGAGTGACGCCTCTGGAGCGTCTGTCTGCAGCTCCTGCTCTCTAACTCCGAAAGACAGGCTGGATTCTTGCAATTTGAGCAGTGCAAGCAAAGTAACCCGCTTGCACAGAAGATGGAACCACAACCCAGAGGACAGCTCTTCTAACACGGTATGACAATCCTAAGTATCTCTTTGACTTTGGTCGACAGGCACGACGGTTGATCCGTCATCGCGGTGTCTTCCTAGGGACCTGGTTACGTTGCGGTTCCCACTTGCAATCGCGCTGCGTCTGCCTACAATCGGTTGGGCTGCAGGCAGATCCGACTGCGCACATTCCTGTGCTCGAGGCTTCGGCTATCAACAGCCACGCCGCAATAGCCAAAAAAGGAGATATATGGCCACCACAACCGCACCCGTGCAACTTCACAGGTCTGTCCAGGAGTTTCTGAGCCAACCCAAGAAACTACTGATTGGCGGCGCGTGGGTCGAAGCGCGGTCGGGAAAGACTTTCGAAACCTACAACCCCGCGACTGGCGAGGTCTTGGCGCAGGTGGCCGAAGGCGATCGGGCTGACATTGACCAAGCTGTGGCAGCGGCGCGCAAAGCTTTCGAAACCGGGCCGTGGCCGGATATGTCTCCGGCGGAGCGCGGGCGTCTTCTGTGGAAACTTTCCGACCTGATCGAGCAACACCACGAGGAACTCGCCGAACTTGAAACCTTGGACAATGGCAAGCCGCTCCTGTTCTCGCGTATTGTCGACGTCCCGACCGCAGTGGAAGTATTCCGCTACATGGCTGGTTGGGCAACCAAAGTTGAGGGCAGCACGATTCCGATTTCGGCGCGCGGCAAGTATTTCGCTTATACGCTGCGCGATCCGGTTGGCGTGGTAGGGCAGATCATCCCATGGAATTTCCCGCTCATCATGGCCTCGTGGAAACTAGCTCCGGCGCTTGCCGTGGGCTGCACGTGTGTACTTAAACCCGCCGAGCAAACGCCGCTCACCGCTCTGCGGCTGGGGGAATTGATTCAAGAAGCAGGTTTTCCCGACGGCGTGGTCAATATCGTGCCGGGTTTCGGCGAAACGGCCGGTGCCGCGCTGGCTTCCCATCCCGACGTGGACAAGATCGCCTTCACGGGCTCGACCGAGGTTGGCAAACTGATCGCAGGCGCAGCTACGGGGAATCTGAAAAAAGTTTCCCTCGAACTTGGCGGGAAATCGCCCAACGTGGTTTTTGCCGATGCGGACCTGAATGCCGCCATTCCCGGAAGCGCGAGTGCCATATTTTTTAATCAGGGGCAGATCTGCACCGCCGGTTCGCGCCTGTTCGTGCATAAGAGCATTTTTGACAAAGTCGTGGGAGGCGTTGCTGAGGAGACTAAGAAATTCAACGTAGGCCCCGGCATTAACCCGTACACCAACCTCGGGCCGCTCGTTTCGAAGGAGCAGCTCGCCCGTGTTTGCGGCTATCTTGATTCCGGCGCCCAGGAAGGGGCCAAGGCAATCGTCGGTGGCCACCGCATTGGGAACACTGGATATTTCGTTGAGCCCACCATCCTGGTCGACGTGAAGCCGCACATGAAAGTCGTACGCGAGGAGATCTTTGGCCCGGTTGTCACTGCGATTCCGTTCAATGATCCGGACGAGGTCGTCAAGTTCGCCAATGACACGGTCTACGGATTAGCGTCCGCGGTTTGGACCCGTGACATCGGGAAGGCGCACCGCATCGCTGCCAAGCTTCGTGCCGGCACGGTGTGGCTCAACTGCTACAACGTCTTTGATCCCGCATTGCCTTTCGGAGGCTACAAACAGTCGGGATGGGGCCGCGAAATGGGCCATGCCGCACTGGAGCTGTACACCGAAACGAAGTCGGTCTGCGCGCAGCTTTAGAATGTTAGGAGAAGCGGAGAATCGGGATGACCCCAGGTGTCGATTTGATCGCTTCTTACTGGACAATCTCGGCGGGCCTTCCCCACACCGACCGGGAGTATAGCCCGTTCGATTTCAAAGATCGCGTAGAATCGGCTGCCCGCGCTGGTTTCAAGGGCTTTGGCATCTGGCATGCCGACCTCGAACACGTTCTCGAAAAGTACCAACTCAAGGAAATGAAGCAGATCCTTGACGACAACGGCATCCAGCACGTGGAGTTGGAATTTCTAACGGACTGGTTTCTGGAGGGGGACCGAAAGAAGTCGTCGGACATCCGAAAAAGAAAGCTGTTCGAAGCCGCCGAACTGCTGGGCGCACGTCATATCAAGGTTGGCGATTTCTTTCAGGAGCAATGTTCTCTACCGAGCCTCATCGATGCGTTCGCCATTCTCTGCCAAGAGGCTGCGCAGCACGGCACCCGAATCGGCTTCGAGCTTATGCCCTTCGCCATGATCCGAACGCTGGAGGAGTCGTTGGCGATGGTGAAGGGCGCGGGTGCACCGAACGGCGGAATCGTGTTCGATTTGTGGCACACGGTGAAGCTTCGTATTCCTTATGAAGGAGTATGCCGCGTGCCTCTGGAATACGTGGTCGGCGTGGAATTGAACGATGGGACCTTTCATGCGCCATGGAGTCTGCACGAGGATACGATCAATCACCGGCGGTTTTGCGGCGAGGGAGAGTTTGATGTCCGCGGCTTCGTTCAAGGTCTGCGGAAGGCAGGCTACACCGGGCCTTGGGGGATTGAAGTTCTTTCCGCGCAACTCCGGACGCTGCCGCTCGAGGAGTTAGCGACGCGCGCGTTTCAGACGACGATGGCGCAGTTTCAGTAGAATGCTCGGGGAGCCGAGAAACGCGTGAGCCAGAATCCTGTTCCGAATCCGAAACACTGGCCGTGGCCCGATACGCTTGACGCGCGCGCAGCGGCGCCGGCCCACCATCAACTGTTGCTGGAAGACGAACGGGTGCGCGTTCTCCATACCCGCATTGCGGCGGGAGACATGGTTCCGCTGCACACTCATCGATGGGGTGGGGTCGCATACGTACAGAGCTTCAGCCATTTCATCCGGCGGGATGAGAGGGGCGAGATTTTGTTCGATAGTCGACAGGCGGGAGAGCCACCGAAGACTCCCTGTGCGCAGTGGATGCCACCGCTCCCGCCGCACACGGTGGAGAACTTAGGACCGTTGGAGATCAGCATCCTTACTATTGAACTCAAAGGTCTCTTGCGAGGTTGAGAGTGGCTTACGGCCCGTGACTCCTGTAAGTGAAACACAGAAAAAGGCTTGCAGAGCAGAACGGACGTTCGATAGAATTCGTCGCGCTCGACCCTGGCACGACCAGCTAATGACGCGACCGCGACGCCCTGGTTTATGAGACGGAACGACTACTTGGATCGCAGAATCGAGACGGCGACAGCGAAAGAGACGGCTAGTCTTCAACAGGCACTGCTCGCTCGGCAACTCGACTATTTGTTCGCTCGGTCCGAGTTCTATCAGGAAAAGTTCCGTGCCGCTGGAATTCGGCACAAGAACTTTCACAAGTTGCGCGACCTCGCTCGTTTTCCCTTCACGACCAAGGAGGAGTTGCGCGCAAGCCAGGCGGCGCATCCGCCTCTGGGACACCACATCGCCGCCGACTGGCGTGACGTGATTCGCGTTCATAGCTCGACCGGCACCACCGGCCAGCCCAGCTTTGTCGGAATCACGCGCCGCGACGCAAAGGTGTGGACGAGGCTCACGGCGCGGTCCTTCTACACGCAGGGTCTGAGGAAAACCGATGTTGTGGTGCACGCGGCGGGGCTCACGCTGTTTGTCGCGGGATTGACTTCGAAGGATGCGATCGAATCGGTGGGCGCGGTGTTTGTTCCGCTGGGCACAGGTGCGTCGGAAAAGGCGCTGACGATAATTCCGTTGCTGGGCGTGAATGCGATGCATTGCACACCGTCCTATGCCGCGTACTTCGCCGATTTCGTGCGGCAAGCGGGCATCGATCCGCGAGAGCTGGGGTTGAAGAAACTGTTTTGTGGTGCTGAGCCTGGGGCCGGAATCCCTGCGATACGTGCCAAGCTGGAGCAGGACTGGGGCGCGCGAGTCACGGAAGGACTGGGGAATGCCGATATGGCGCCCATTATTTTCAGTGAATGTCCGGAGCAGTCTGGAATGCACTTCAACGGGCCGGATGCTGTGGTCGCAGAGATCATTGATCCGGAAACGGGCAAGAGCCTTCCACAGGAAGCGGGCGTAACCGGAGAGTTGGTGTACACGAGCTTACAGCGGGAGTGCGTCCCGCTGCTGCGTTTTCGCACGCGCGACCGGGTTGAGGTTTTAGGTACCTCGTGTAGGTGCGGGCGCACAGGTTTCAAACTGCGTTGCATCGGACGCACAGACGACATGCTGATCGTGCTCGGGGTGAATGTTTTTCCCTCCGCGATCAAGGATGTGGTTTCGAGCTTCTATCCGGCGACGACCGGGGAAATTCAAATCGTGCTCGACCAGCCGGGGCCCGGAGTCGCGCCGCCGCTGAAAGTGGTTGCGGAGTGCTGCGGTGAGCCCGCGGCTTTGGCTGAGCTCAAGCTGGCAATTGAGCGCAGGATCAAGACGACACTGGGCATTTCGGCGTCGGTTGAAGCGGTGCGTGCAGGCTCGCTGCCGCGCTACGAGATGAAAGGGCAGATGGTGAAGAGGGCGTACGAGGACAAGGCGGCAATGGCGGCTGAGGCTCGGCAGGCATAGACGTACAAGTTGGGAGTATGGTCGGTTTTCGTCAATCGGTTTTCTTGTTACAGGACGACTTAATATGTTTGTGAATCGCATTCGTATCCGGGTCGAGTTCGGGGATTGTGATCCCGCCGAGATTGTCTTCTATGCCAACTATTTCCGCTGGTTTGATCAGTGCACATCGGCGCTGTTTCGCGCGGCGGGACTTCCTCTGCGGCAGTTGTTTAAAACCCACGGTGTCGTCGGCATTCCGCTGGTAGAGGCGCGAGCGCGGTTTATCACGCCGTCCACGTATGGCGACGAACTGGTGGCGGAATCCTGCGTCACGGAGTGGAGAAAGAGCAGTTTTGTGATCAGCCACCGATTCCTGCGCGATGGTGTCTTGGCCATGGAAGGCTGGGAGACTCATGTCTGGGCGGCCGCTCATCCCACTGAGGCGCACCGATTGAAGAGCGTACCGGTGCCCCGGGAAGTGATCAGGAAACTTTCGAGGACGAAGAAGCGCAAAGGGCGAAAGGAGTGACGCGCGTGCGCGGGACTAACGGTGGAATACGAGTTATTGCTGTCGTTCTCGGCCTTTTGGTTTTTCTCGGATACAACCTCTCCACGGCGCGAGAAAGAAAGCCTCAGGCCGCCGCGTCGGCAAATGTGAGCGACGTACAGATCGTGAAAGCTGACAGTCATCCGGAAAACTGGATGACATACGGCCGCACATATAGCGAACAGCGTTTCAGCCCCCTGCAGGCCATTAACGACCATAGCGCAAGCCGGCTTGGATTAGAGTGGTACTTCGATCTCGACACGCACCGCGGGCAGGAAGCCACACCCATCGTGGTCGATGGCGTGATGTACTTTTCCACCGCATGGAGCAAGGTGTTTGCGCTGAACGCCGCGACCGGCGCTCGCCTGTGGTCCTACGATCCAAAAGTGCCGCGGCAGTGGGGAGCGAACGCATGCTGCGATGTAGTGAATCGCGGCGTCGCCGTTTGGCAAGAGAAAATCTACATCGGAACTCTCGATGGCCGGCTGGTTGCGCTGGATGCCGCTACTGGCCGGCCGGTTTGGGAACATCTCACCATCGACCCGCAGTGGCGTTATACGATCACCGGCGCGCCGCGCATCGTGAAGGGCAAAGTGATTATCGGCAACGGCGGCGGCGAGTTCGGAGTGCGCGGCTATGTGTCGGCTTACGACGCGCAAACTGGCAAACTGGCATGGCGCTTTTATACCGTCCCGGGCGATCCCTCGAAACCGTTCGAGCAGCCGATTCTCGCGCAGGCCGCCAAAACATGGACTGGCGAATGGTGGAAGATCGGCGGCGGCGGCACGGTCTGGGACGCCATCGTCTACGATCCCGAGCTTGATCTGCTGTACATCGGCGTCGGCAACGGCGGACCGTGGAATGAGAAGTATCGAAGTCCAAAGGGAGGCGAGAATCTTTTCACGTGCTCCGTCGTCGCGCTCAAGCCCGATACCGGGGAATACGTTTGGCACTATCAGGAAAATGCGGCGGACGACTGGGACTACGATTCAGCGGAGCAGATGATTCTGGCCGACATCCCCATCGACGGCAAGAAACGGAAAGTGTTGTTGCACGCTCCGAAGAACGGCCTCTTCTATGTCATCGACCGCGAGACCGGCGCGCTGATTTCCGCTAAGCCATTCACGTTTATCAACTGGGCCAGCGGGGTCGACATGAAGACTGGACGGCCGATCGAAAACGCCACGGCGCGCTACCCTCACGTTGACTCGCCGCCGATTGTTCCCGGTCCATTAGGCGCACACAGTTGGCAGCCGATGTCCTACAGTCCGCTGACCGGCCTGACGTACATTCCCGTCAACGAAGTCGGATTTAATTACAAGTCGGAGGAGAATTTCGAGTTCAAGAATTCGGCGTTGAATTTCGGCATCGACATGGTCGCTGCCGGAATGCCGCAGGATGCGAAGATCAAGAAGGCGATTCTCGACAGCGTCAGAGGGAAATTAGTCGCGTGGGATCCGGTGCAGCAGAAAGAAGCGTGGGAGATAGACCGGCCGGGACCGTGGAATGGCGGGACACTGGCGACGGCCGGCAATCTGGTTTTCGAAGGCACGGCCGCCGGGCGCTTTGAAGCGTATCGCGCCGATACCGGCGAGAAAGTCTGGTCGTTCGATGCGCAAACCGGAGTGATGGCAGGCCCCATGACCTACACGGTGAATGGTGAGCAGTACGTCGCGGTGCTTGCCGGCTGGGGCGGAGTTTTCCCCCTGGTCTCGGGCGAAGTCTCGTTCAAGTCAGGACGAGTACGTAATCTCAGCCGGATGCTGGCATTCAAGCTGAATGGAAAAGCGAGCCTCCCGCCGTTGCCGCCGCTCGAAGACCCTATTTTGAATCCTCCCGCATCAACAGCGAGCGCGGCGCAGATTCACCATGGAGAGGCAGTCTACCAGCGCTTTTGCTCCGGCTGTCACGGCGATGTTGCAGTCGGCGGCGGAGTGCTGCCGGATCTTCGCTACTCGAGCGCGCTGGCGAACGAGCAATGGTTCAAGATCGTGCGCGACGGCGCATATCAGTCGCTAGGCATGGTGGCGTTTGGTAAGGAAGTATCGCAGCAAGATGCGGCTGACATTCGCGCGTATGTCATCTTTCGCGCCAATGAGAGCGTGAGCGAGGCGAAGGCTAAACGCTGAAAATGTGAGCTTCCGGAACCCGGGCAGGACCTCCAACTCTTCATCGCTTTACAATCCGGCGTCGAATGGATCGCCGGCCGCGGTGAAGAAGTTGATGCTGACCGTCGCCAACTCCGACGGTGGAAATTTCGATTGGTATCGCGGATCGGCTTTCAGACCAGCTTCTTTGGCCGCATCAAGAAAGACCGGTAATTCCACGAGATATTGATCGGAGAACCCATGAGTACCGTCGTAAGCCACAGCTGGCGTCCTGGACAAATTCGCCGCCGCGACCTCTGGAGGCAGTGTGTGCAGCTCCAGCACCAGCAAGCCAAACCTACCAACATAGGGCGCCCACCGCCTCAAGTGACGGGTCAAATTCTCTTCCAGCGCATCACACGAAATCTCTTCCCCGAGGTGGGCGAACGCTCCGGTAGATTTCCCGATGCGTGTCCCTCCCGCGTAGTTCGCCGGCGGAATGTACGGCCGGTTGTGATCCAGGAAAGACCGGACATGTAGCAGATCGTGAACGTCCATGTCCAGTTCCTCGAGGTCACTCGCCAGTTGCGCCGGCCGGTTAATGTCGCCCGGGATTACGTGGTAGACAGGAATGCCCGCTTTCCGCAGCGTCTGCTTCGCAACCCGGCGCGCCACCTTGTTGAAATCCGCGCCGACGAGGATTAAGGGATGCTTGTCGAGCACTTTGCCGCGCTCGGTCTTGTTCTTCACCGCGGAATACAGATGTTCGAGAAAACTCCCGTCGCCGCATCCCATATCGCAGATGCCCCGAGGCTGCAGATTGAGTGGCCGGTTGAAGATCTCGGCGATGATCTCGTCCACCTTTTTGAAATACGTGCGATGAGCCCCGCCGCTGCCCCAGACGTTCATGCCGCGGTTGACGAGCAATTCCACTCCACTCTCGTCCATTCGTGGCATGCGGGCATTGCCGAACAAAAGCGTGCTCACGTTGTCGAAGAGTGGGAGGTACGAGACGGTGACCCCGTAGGAAGTTGCAATCTGCGCCGCGTAACGGCCGCATGCGGTCAGGCTCACGGAATTCTTGTCTCGCGCCGTCGATTCCAGCACAACCCACCCCTGCGCGGCCAGCAGGTCGAGGATGCAGGTCAGGCTCGCGCGATTCGCGGCAATCTCATTGAACTCCACCGGGCGCTGCGCAAGTTGTGCCAGAATTTCAGCGCGCGCCAAGGCAACCATGGCTGGGCCGATAAGCAGGCCATCGAGGTGCTCGCGAATTTGATTTCTAACGCGGCTGACGACCGGGTCGGCGTCAGGTTGCAAGCCCCAGCGTTCTTTGGACCTGCGAACCAGCTCCTGCAGTGAGGGAAGGACGGGACGGTCGGATGCTCCGAAGAGAAAATCTTCCAGGAAAACTGCCTTAGCAACAAAGGAGAGCACTTCGCCGTACAGAAGTGGCGCCGTGTTTACTGCGATCGTCCCTTCGGGTGTCAGGGCGTAGCGCGGGGCCTGTCCGCTTTCGACTTGCTGTTTCAACCAACCGCACGATGCCAGCAGTCGCAACGCCACTCGTAAGTAACCGCGATTGGAGCGAGTCTCTTGAGCGACCCGATCGAAATCTACCCACTCGCCAGCGGAGCCGAACAGATCGAACACGCGCCGGTCCCACAAGGCTTTCACCGTCGGCGCCACGACAACGCCCGCAAGGTGACCAAAGACGACGGCGCGAACCTGTGCCTTTTCCTCCTCGCCAATGGATGAAGCTGGTACCATAAATTCCCTGTTATCCTGAGCGAAGCGAAGTACCTATGTATTTGCTTGCAACCCCTGAATGCAAGGGTCTTTCCCCATCGGCTGCGCTCGCGGCCAAGATGACACCCAAATCTTCTCGCGCATTCCAGGACACGACCTTTACGCCCTGCCCTCAAACAGATTTCTTCCTTCGACCAGCGCTCGCATCTTGCGATCCGCCACGCTACGTTGCAGCATCCAAAACCCGCAGTCGGGATGGACATAACGTAATCGTTCCGTCCCTAATGTCTTCACCACGCGCTCGATCCGCGAGGCCACGAGGTCGGGTGTTTCCACTTCGTTGTCCTTGATATCGATCAAGCCGATGCCGAGTGCAATCTTCGGGTCCAGATCGGTGAAGACGTCAAGTTCGTCATAGCCGCGCCGCGCAAACTCAAGCACGAGATGATCGGCATGCAGCGAATTGAGGAATGGAACCAGATCGCGCCAAAAGCCGCGGAGCACCGGCTGTCCCCCGTAGTTGCCGAAGCAGATGTGCACAGCGCGCTCGTTCAGGATGCCGTCCAAGACATGGTTGATCGCTTCCGCGGCCCAGGATGAATCCTGCGGGTAGCCGGCAATGCAGGCTTCATCGAGCTGAACGGCATCGGCTTCAATCGATTCCAGCTGGCGGCGCAGCACCGCGGCCAGATCCATGGCCAATTCGGGAATGTCTCTGTAGTAGCAGTTCGTCACCATGCGCGACAGCATGTGGGGGCCGGTGCAAGTAAATTTCAGAGGCACCTTCGTGAGCGGGGCTACAAATTCGTAGTCGCGAGGCAGATTTAGCGTGCCTTCGCTAATTTTGCCGGCCACCATGCCTGCGGTCAGCAGGCGAGCCGACGATGCCCGATCCGCGCGAAAACGGTCGAAATCGGAAAGCGCAAAATGGCTGCGGATTCCTTCCATTTGCGCGACGAAATAGTCCACCATCCCGTTCGTCTCCGGATGGCTCGGATCGAAGCGCATGAGTTCACCGTCGGTCACCAGGTCCAGGCCGGCGAGCTCCTGGATCTTCAGCACCGCCATCACCGCGTCTCGAAGAACCAGCCGCGAAGTATTGCCCACCAGCCACGAGGGCACCGGATAGCTTCCCACGACAGTGGCTTTGATGTTCGGATTCATATCGGCTCCTGCCTCGCGCCGAAGCTGCCGGTTGGAGCGTCATCATACTCTTGTCCAGCATCACTTCGTAAAAGGCACTTCATAGTAACCGAGTAAGGGCACGGAAAAGTAACCAACTATCTCGCAACATACCATTTGCAAGAACAATAATTTTCACTTGTGGTCTGGCCAGGACTTCGATACAGTGTTGCCCGCTTCGTTGCCCTCGTGAACCACGGCGAGGTGAGGCCGTCGAACCAAGTTGTTTCGACGATGCGTGGAGGTTGCCGTGTATCGCAGCGATGTAGTTGGAAGTCTCTTGCGTCCCGCGTATCTGAAGGAAGCCCGCGACCAATTCGCTGCGGGCAAGCTTGCGGATGCCGCGTTTAAGCAAGTGGAAGACCGCGCGGTCGACGAATGTATCGACCTGCAGATTCGCGCCGGCATTGAAGCGATCACCGATGGCGAAGTGCGCCGCTACGCTTTCTACGGACACTTGATTGACGCCGTCGAAGGCTTCGACAAATACGGCGGCTGGGCCATTCCTTTCCGAAACGAGAAGGGCGAAGAATTGGTTTTACCGCGCCCGGTAGTCGTTTCCAAACTGCGTCGCAAACGGCCGCTCTGCGCCGAGGAATTTACCTACGTGCGCGCGCGCACCAGGCATCCGGCCAAAACCACTATGATTAGCGCGCAGCAGGCCGCGGCTTATTACGACAGCCGGAAATCCGCCGGGGCTTATGCGACCGTCGACGCCTACCTCGCCGATTTGGTGGATATACTGCGCGATGAAGTGGAAGAGTTGATTCGCCTGGGCTGCACTTACATTCAGATCGACTCACCGCAGTACACTGCGCTACTGGATCCGGATTTGCGGGAAGGGTACCGACAGCGCGGCAACGATCCCGACCGGCTGCTGGATTTGTCGATCGAAATGGATAATGCAGTAATCGGCGATCATCCCGGCATCACCTTCGGGCTGCACCTCTGCCGCGGAAATAACCAGAGCAAGTTCTACGCCGCCGGCGATTACGGCCCCATCACAAAAGTGTTTCGCAATACAAAGTTCCAGAGATTCTTGCTGGAGTACGACGACGAGCGTTCCGGTGGTTTCGAACCGCTGCGGCAGGTACCTGCAGACCGCACGGTCGTACTCGGTCTGGTGAGTTCCAAGAAGCCAAACTTGGAGAGCAAGGATGAACTCAAGAAGCGGATTGAAGCTGCCTCCGCCTTTATTCCGCTGGCGAGGTTGGCCCTCAGCCCGCAATGTGGTTTTGCCTCCACCATTGAAGGCAATGCCGTGACGGTTGCGGACCAGGAAGCAAAGCTGCGCTTGGTGGCCGAAACAGCGCAGGAAGTGTGGGGCAAGTCCGTGCCACTGGCGCATAGTGCCTGAGGTAATCGATGAGGGTGGCCTGCGGCGAGTGAGAGTGGGGTAGCGGCCAAGGATCCGGTTGTGAGGTAGCTCAAACGTAAACTCTGTGGAGCAAGAGCCGTTTCGGCCCTTGAATCGAACGTACGTTCGCTCGAATGACAGGAGGTCTATGAAATCACGTAGGTTATCTGTCTGCTTCTGTGGCCTGTTCCTAGCCTTGGGGGTAACTCAATACGCAACAGCGCAAGCCACGATTGGCTATGCCTTGCTGAATGGAACCGTCACGGATGAGGCAGGGCGAACCATCGCCAAGGCCACGATCACGGTCCGCTCGCTGGACACCAACCAGACCTTCACCGCAGTGTCGAGCGAAGCCGGGTTCTACGCGGTGCCCGGCCTGCCGCCAGGGCGCTACGAACTCACAGTGAGCTCCTCCGGCTTCGGGAAATACACGCGCACCGGCGTGGAGTTGACAGTTGGTCAAACCGCCACGCTCAACCTGACTCTGAAGGTGGCTGGAGTCAAGGAAGAGGTTGTCGTTAGTACCGAGGCCCCAGCCGTGGAGACGACCCGCTCCGAGGTGAGCCAGGTCATCGATACGAAGCAGATCACAGATCTGCCTATCAACAGCCGGCTTTTCACCGACTTCGCTCTGCTTGCGCCCAGCGTCGCAACCAGCCGAACCAGTCTGGGAACAACCTTCACCGAGTTCGAGATCACGCAAATCTCTTTCGGCGGCATGCGCTCGTTCAGCAATGAGATTACGGTCGACGGCGCCGATTTCGTCAACACGATTAGCGGTGTGCAGCGCGCCACGCCCCCGCAGGATTCCGTGCAGGAATTTCGCGTCGTGAACAACAGTTTTGGAGCGGAATATGGCAGAGCGCTCGGCGGCATTGTCAACATCGTGACCAAGTCTGGCACCAACCAGATTCACGGTTCGGTGTACGACTACCTGCAGAATAGCGCCACCGATGCACGCTCCCTGCTGCAGCCGGCGCCCTTACCCGACGCATTGCGCGAGAATCAGTTTGGCGGTACGCTCGGCGGCCCGATCAAGAAGGACAAGACATTCTTCTTCTTAAACTATGAGGGGAGACGACGCGGTGCTTCTCCCACCTACGCCCCGGATCTGGGCACAAGTATTGCGAACATCGATCAGGCCAAGGAATACCTGGGCCTCTCGCCCGAGGGCTGCAATCTTAAGCCGGCAAACTGCACCGGCTCGCCCTTGTCCTATCTGCAGGGGGTTCTGAAGACGGTCGACAACGACTACGGGTTTGCGAGACTCGATCATCAGATCTCCACCAATAATCGCTTCGCCCTACGCTACACCGTGGAAGATGCGCGCGATCTGGGAGAACTGATCGGCAACACCGAAGATGGCGGCGGTATCGGTACCCCGAGTGGAGCGCGTAATCTTTTCATCCGCGACCAATCGCTGGTGGGTACGCTGAATTCGGTATTAAGACCGAACCTGGTCAACACCGTACTGGGACAGTATTCAAGACGCCACTACAACTTCCCAGGAGCGACCGGCCAACCGGACCTGGACGTGGTCAACGACTTGAGTTTTGGACACAACTTCGGAACCTATGACGCGATCTACGAGAGCCGGGCACAATACTCCGACTCCCTCTCCTGGGTCAAAGGCAATCACGTCGCCAAGTTTGGATTCGACGGGAATTATGTTTGGAGCTACAACAACTATCCAGGGTTCACGCCGGAAAGACTGCTGTTTCCGAATCAGGGGTGCTTATTTACGTTTGCCAACTTCGTAGAGGGCGAACTGACTGGTACTCCGGGAACTCTGGACGGGTCGTCGTGCCCTCTGGCGCCCGGTGCTGACGGCTTAGCGTTTATGTACTGGGGAGTTGCCCTGCCGAGAACCGGTTTCACAAACGGCTACGTTCCTCCAGCACCAACGGGCAGCGGATTCAACAGCGGGTGGCCGAACGCATTCCCGACGAACCTCTATGGAAACTATGGCTACAGCCTAAACCACGCCTACTGGGGCTTCTTTGCGCAGGATCAATGGCGAGCCACACCCACGCTGACACTCAACTACGGCTTGCGGTGGGATTTCGAAACCGGCCTAAGTGGCACGATCAACCCGGACTACCGGGCATTCCAGCCGCGAATTGGATTTGCCTACTCGCCGGACTCTAAGACGGTAATCCGCGGCGGGTTCGGAACATTCTTCGATCGCAATAACCTGACTTTCTTTTTCACCACCGGAAACCAGAAGACGCTTTCCGGCTACCTTTGCAATCCTCCGGGCGCGGACCCGAATTGCGCCCTAAACGGATTTACCTCGGGAGTGGTAGCGCCGATGATTAACAATACGGCATCAACTGGCGGCTGGGGACTTGGCGCTCTTCCGGGTTATCCCGGAACGCCCCCAGACGTTCTGGCGGAGATCGCCACCGGCTTCCTTTCGGGGAGTCCCTACTTGCCGGTAACTCTTACAGGACCATGCACGCTCGGGTCGGAGGGACCAACAGGAGCATGCGGAGTTGGTGCAGGCGGCATCCAGCGCAACGCCAGACTCCCGTATGCCGAGCAAGCGAGCCTCCAGATCGATCGCCAGGTCGGGAAGGGTTTCACGATCGAACTGGGATATCTCTTCGTGGGTGCGCACAAGCTGGTCCGAGGTAATAACATCAATGTCCCGTGCCCGTACGGCACGGCCAAGCCCAACAACCCCTACTATGCCCAAGGGCTACTCGATCCGAGCGGCTCGCTCACTCCGTGCGGCGGAACACCCATTCTTGGGCCATTTGACCTGGGCCCGTTTTTCAGTTATCTAGGTCCCTTCAATGGAGTGAATCCCAGTGCTCCGAACCCCAATCCTCTCCTTCCGTTCAATCCCAGCGGGCTGGAGTTTGGCACACCGACCGCCGGGCTCCCGCCGCCGATTTCGTCGCCGACTCTGAGCTCCGGACTTCTCGATTACAACAACGACGTTGCCAACGCGGTTTACCACGGCCTGACGGCGACCGTGACGGAGCGCGTGAAGTATCTCCGGATGACCGCCAACTACACGTGGTCACACACCATCGACAACGGGAATTTCACGACCTTTATCAACCTGCCGCCCAACCAGTTCGACTATGCTGCGGAGCGCGCCAACTCCAATCAGGATCTTCGTCACCACCTGGTCACGAACTTCACCGCGACCGCACCCGAGCATAGTGTTCTGCGCAACTTCGAACTCAGCAGCATCATCACCCTCCAGTCCGGACGTCCCTTCACCTTGTTCGCCGGGCAAAATACGTTTGGCGATGTTGCCGGTCTGAGCACGGATCGCGTCGGTGGCCCGCCCGTCACCGGGACCTGCACTTCCGTTGTGAATTGCTCGACGACCGTAAGCCGAAACACCTACATCGGTGCCCCTTTGTATTCCTGGGATCTGCGCCTGTCGCGGAATTTCAAGCTGGGCGAGAGCAAGTTGCTCGACTTTAGTGTCGACGCGTTCAACCTGCTCAACCACCCGAACGTGGACGAAGTCAGTTCGGTGTACGGCTCCCCGGCGTTCTGCGGAGCCAGTCCCGCCATTCCCCAGCACTACAATGACGCGACGTCCCTTGCTATCCAGCAGGGCGCTGCATCGGTGTCTTGCGCCCCGCAGCAGGCAGCCGGGAACCCGCTGGTCTGGCTCGCTGATGGGCTCTCACCGGTCACGATTCCTGATTCACCGAATCCGACGTTCGGCAAGCCGAGAACGATGTTCAACCCGCGGCAGTTGCAGTTCTCGTTGAAGTTTTCGTTTTGAGAGGGCATCACACGCTGGCCGTTCGATCATGAGCGGCTAGAGTGCTAAAGTTCTGTACTTCAAGCATGGTCGCGCGAGGATGCCGTTGTGAAACAGAACCCGCGGTCGACCACAGGAGGAATTCATGCGCATACGATGTTTTGCTTGTCTGGTGACGCTGGCTTTTGCCAGCGCGACGGTTGCCACAGCACAGGAAGCAAGCACTGAAGTCAAGCATGGTACGGCGCCGCAGACTTCGCCCGCATCCGGCAAGGAAATGTTCGTTAGCTACTGCGCCTCCTGCCACGGTAAGGACGCGAAAGGCGATGGCCCGGCCGCAGCCTCGCTCAAAGCGGCGCCCGCGGATTTAACGACCCTGGCCAAGCGCAACGGCGGGAAGTATCCGTCGGACAAGGTAACCAGCATTTTGCGCGGGCAAGCCAATCTGGTGCCTCACGGCGATCAGGAAATGCCGGTATGGGGTCCGGTGTTTTGGAAAATGAGTGGTGGCCACGAGGAGGTCGTGCAGCAACGCATAGCGAATCTGAATAAGTACCTGGAATCGCTGCAAGCGAAGTAGCCGCCGGCGCCGGACCGTGGGAAACGAGGCTCTGCCACGCTTGGACGGGGCGAAGCCCGGTGTCCCTACACAAGCGGGATCAACACCCGAACACATCCTTTGTGAGCCGATTCCTAGCCTTCCCACTTCCAATCCTGGAAACGGCGCCTCAGTTCTGCCTTCAGCAGTTTCCCCGTGGACGTATGCGGCAATTCCTGCACGAACACAAAAGCATCTGGCAACTGCCACTTGGCGAACTTCGGCGACAGGAAGTCGCGCAACGCTTCAGGAGACAACGTCACACCATTCTGCGCCACGATCACAGCCACAGGACGTTCCTGCCACTTGGGATGGGCAACGGCGATTACCGCCGCTTCGCGAATTTCCGGATGCGCAACAAGAGCGTTTTCCAGGTCGACGGAACTGATCCACTCGCCGCCAGACTTAATCAGGTCTTTCGTACGGTCCACGATTCTCAGATAGCCTTCGGCACTCACCGTTCCGACATCGCTGGTGCGAAACCATCCGTCTTCGGTCCATTTGTCGTTTTCCGCCGGCAGGTTGTGGTAGCTGGCGGCGACCCAGGGCCCGCGCAGTTGTACTTCTCCCATGGTTTCGCCGTCCCACGGAACTTCTCCCCATCGACCTTCGTCCACGCGACCTTCGCCCTGCTCGCTGACGACTCTTCTCTCTACGAACGGAACCGGGATTCCGGCCTGCGCCTTCATTTCGCATTTTTTTTCTTCAGGCCAATTCTGCATGTGCGCTTTGAGTTGGCTTGTGGTTGCCTGTGGACTGCTCTCAGTCAACCCCCAGCCTTGCTCCAGGCTCCATCCATGCTGCCGCAATCTGTGAATGAGTGCGAGTGACGGCGCTGCGCCGCCAATGAGAACTCGCATGGGCAACAGCTTCCATCTGCCGGGATTATGGTCCAGGTACTCCAGAATGCTGTGCCAGACCGTGGGCACGCCCGCGGCAACGGTCACGCGTTCTTTTTCACAAAGCTCCAACAGGCTCTCCGGCTTGAGGTGCGGACCGGGCAGAACCTGTTTCGCTCCCACCAGCGTTGCGGCGTACGACAGTCCCCAGCCGTTGACGTGAAACATGGAAACAATCGGCAACACAGTGTCGGCGTTACAGATGCCGAAGTTGTCCACGGTAGTGAGCAGAAACGAGTGCAGCATCACGGAGCGGTGCGTGTACACGACTCCCTTTGGAACTCCAGTGGTGCCCGACGTGTAACACATGCAGGCGGCTTCGTTTTCGTCGAGATCGGGATACCGAAAACTGCCGGATGCAGTGCTCAGGAAATCCTCGTAGTCGTCGAAATGACCTTCGAGCCCTGGCGTTGTGCAGCCTGACCAGCCGACCACAATGACGCGCTCAAATCGGACCGAGTCTCGAATCTTCTCGTACAAGGGCAGCAGAACGTCATCGACAATCAGGAATCGATCCTGCGCGTGATTGGCGATGTAGGCAATCTCTGACGGCGCCAGCCTCAGGTTCAGCGTGTGCAACACACCACCCGAGATCGGGATGCCGAAGTAGGCTTCCAGATGCACGTGATGGTTCCACATCAGAGTTGCCACGCGATCGCCGCGCTGCAACCCCGCTTTTTGCATAGCTTCAGCAAGAGCACGCGCTCGCCGGTAAAGGTCGGCATACGTGTAACGATGGAGGGAATGATCCGGCCGTCGCGAAACGATCTCAGCATTCGGAAAAAACTTGCCCGCGCGCTCCAGGCTGTGAGAGAGCGTCAGCGGATAATGCATCATGGTTCCTTGCATGTGGCCCCTAACCGGTCAGAGATCGGCGCGCCTAAGAACCAAGACCTCGGTCGCCCCGGTTACATGTTGTTGCCATAGAATAAGGATGATTAGTAAGATGAAGCCCGTTGTAACGAACGTTCGCTCGAAAATTAACAACCTGCAAATGACTCCTGCTTCGCCTACGCCCGACTCCACCCCTGCCAGCTCCGACAGCCGCTACGACCGCCAACTAGCGAAAATCCTAGAACATGCGACCGCAATTTTCTACGAAAAAGGATATGAGGGCGCTTCTATCCGCGACTTGTCCCGAGCAAGCGGGATGTCCTTGGCCGGCCTTTATTACTACTTCGAGTCCAAGGAGAAATTGCTCTACGTCATCCAGAGGCATCTCTTTCTCTCTGTAATGGACCTCGTCCGCGAACGTCTAAAAGAGGAGAGCGATCCGGAGCGGCGCGTTCGGGTCTTCATTCTCGCTCATCTCGAATACTTTCTCGCCAACCCGAAATCGATGAAGGTGCTCTCGCACGAGGACGATGTGCTCAAGGAAGAGCTGGGCGCGGACATCGCCAGTCTCAAGCGACAGTACTATCACTGTTGCGCCGACTTGGTCGACGCGCTGAAGGCAGCCAAGGGTCTGCAGTTCAACTCCCGCGTGGCTGCGCTGTCCCTGTTCGGAATGATGAACTGGATCTACACCTGGTACAACCCGCACGTCGATGGCGACGCGAAAGTCCTGGCCCAGGAAATCGGAGATGTATTTCTGGGCGGGATTTACGCGACCTCGGCGCGACGAGACTAAGCCGACAGCCGTGTGGGAGCGGGGCGAAGCCCTTTTCTCACATTTCTAGTTCACAGCCGCAGTGTTCTCGACCAGCAAGGCGATGCCTTGTCCGCCTCCGATGCAGGCCGAGGCAACGCCGTAGCGCAAGTTCGAGCGCTTCAACTCCCGAGCTGCCGTGATTGCAAGTCGCACTCCAGTCGCGCCGAGCGGATGGCCAATAGCGATTGCGCCTCCGTTGACGTTGAGCTTGTTGCGGTCCAGGCCAAGTTCGCGCTGGCAGGCGAGAACCTGCGCACCGAAGGCCTCGTTGATTTCGAAACGATCGATTTGCTGCAGGCTCAGGCCAGCCAAGTCCAGCAGCGCCTGAATTGCCGGTACCGGCGCAATGCCCATGATCTCCGGGCGGACGCCCACCGCTGCTCCGGCCACTACTCGTGCCAAGGGTTCTCTCTTGTGCTGCTGGAGATAGGTGCTCGAAGCAACGAGCGTCGCTGCCGCGCCGTCCACGATTCCAGAACTGTTGCCCCCGGTCTGCACTCCGCCAAATGCTGGCTTCAGCTTGGACAGCACTTCCAACGGCGAGGGCCGGATATGAGTATCCTCGCTCAGCTTCTCGACTCCGCGTGGCAGCCTGATTCCTCGCGGTGAATACCCGGTAAGTTCGAACACCTCACTCGTCAGTGGTGCGATCTCACCGCTCAGAAAACAGGTCTTTTGTGCCGCAATTGCGCGCGCGAAGCTCTCGGCGGCGAAGGCGTCTACCTCTTCGCGAGTGATCCCATACTGTTTCGCCAAATTCTCGGCGGTTCCGCCCATGGTTTCATTCGGACAAGTATCGAGGAGCGCCTCCCACAGGAAATCCTTGAATTCCACGTCGCCCATGCGGAATCCGCCGCGGTGAGTGTAGGCGGCGATCGGATTGCGTGACATGGATTCGGTTCCAACAACCAGCGCCAAGTTGGCCTTCGCCAGCTTGATATTGTCGGCGGCCTGAAGAATGGCCTCGACGCCGGTGCCGCAGACGCGTTGCACCAGGTGTGCGGGCACCTCGATGGGGACTCCAGAGTAAAGCCCGATGTGCCTGGGCAGTACATAAGCATCGAAGGAGGCCTGGGCCATGTTTCCCGCCACTACGATGTCCACGTCGGCAGGCGGCACACTGCTTCGTCGGAAGATCTCTCGAGCCGCTTTGATCCCAAGGTCGGTGGGAGACACTAGTCCAAGAGCCGTGTTGTACTCCACGAAGGGAGTGCGCACGCCGTCGAGCAGGAAGACATCGTCGCAGCGCGACAGCAGAGCTTTGGGATGCGAACTCATATCGACGCTTTGCGATCCCCGATTTCTTCGCCTACGAGGGCGAGGCGCGGCAGCTGCGAAATCGGTGGCGCGCCGGTCTCTACAAGGTTGGAACGTGTTGCGTTCTTTTGCGGGTGCGCCGTTGTCAACCCATAGCGGGCCCGATGTCTGGTTCCCCAGGCCGACATCAGCTTGAGAATCGGTTTCAGGCTTTCTCCATGGCGAGTGAGCGAGTACTCGACGCGAGGCGGTACCTCGGCAAACACTTTCCGCCGAACAATGCCGTCGCGCTCCAATTCCCGCAGGTGCTGGGTCAGCATTTTCTTGGTCAACCCGGGGATAAGCCGTTGCAGTTCGCAGAACCGCCGGGTTCGGCCTTCGAGATGGAACAGGAGCGACGGTTTCCACTTCCCGCCGATGATGGAAGCCGTTAGCTTAACAGGGCAATTGGAGTGATCCATGGATAGTCCTCAACTGATAGTCCTCAACCGGACAGTCCCCAGCAGGTATCAGGTTACCGAAACGTGCCTACTAGCCAAAAAGTTACTTTTGCCTAGAATTAGCCCTCGGTCCCGAAAGAATACCTGATTCGGCTTCGACTTGGAAGTAGCTGCCGCTATCGGGGATCTCTGGGACGATTCCAGCGCGAGGCTACAGCGAGGGCACAGAGAGGGCAGAGAATGAGCGACAAGAAGCCGGTGGTAGTTTACGGCGCCAATGGTTTTTCGGGTCGCCTGATAGCGGAATTTCTTCGTGAATACAATGTGCCGTTAATTGCCGCCGGCCGCAGCCGTGAGCGGCTTGAAGACGTTATGAAGCATGTGCCCGGCATCGAAACTGCCAACCATGAAATTGTCGAGACGAAGGGCTCGCTCGAAGAACTCACGCAGCTTTTTGCCGGCGCGAAGGTCGTCTGCAATACGGCGGGGCCCTTTATCTACAACGGTCCTCGGGTGATCGAAGCTGCGCTGAATGCGGGCTGCCACTATCTGGACATAGGCGGGGAACAGGCGTGGGTGCGCGCAGTGGCGGAGAAATGGGGCTGCAAGTTCGCCGAGCGCGGGTTGCTTGCCGCTCCCGCCACCGCGTTTATGTCGGCGGTGAGCGACTCCGCGATTCGGATGTGCCTGGAGAGCCACCGCGGCGTCGACACGCTGGAGGTGCTCACTATGTTCAAAGGCAATCCAACCCTCGGCTCGACCCAAACGATCTTCGCCGTCATCCAAACCGACGCTTATTATCTCGAGCAGAACGCGTACAAGCCCTGGCCGCGCGCAACCCGCTATGACGTGGTCGTGCCCGGCAGCATCCAAACTCAGCTCGCTTTAGCGTGGGGAGGCTTCCCGCATCCAGTCTGGTATAAGGATCATCCGCAGGTGGCCAACGTGCGGTCGTTTGGCGGACTGCTCGACCGGCAGATTATGGAAGGCGTGGCCGCGACCGAGAAACTCTTCGAGGAGCAGATTCGACCTTTGCCCGCTGCCGAACAAGAACGACGACTTGGTGAGATGGCAAATGCTGTAACGGGCGGCACACCGCCGCGGGAGAACCCGCGTGAGCATCGCACGATTGATGTGATCGTCGGCCGGGGCAGCACGGACTCCGTGCAGTGTGCGGTCTTTGGCACGTGCTGCTATCGCCAGACCGCACTCATTCAGGCGTTCGCGGCCCACAACCTGGTTCACGCTGCTCCCCGCATGGTGGGATTCGCCTCGGCGGCACAGGCCTTTGGCCATCGTGAAATCCTCGGCGTCTTGGAAACGCACGGTCTTTCCCAGGCAAAGCTGTTGTCGTAATCGTGGAGGGACGGGCGTCTCGCCCGTCCGCCGGGCGGCAAGCAGGAGACGATGCGAGCGATCGATTACTTCGACAAGAGCGCGGATCTCCGCGGCGACCAGATCGCGATCCTCGATGGAGACGCTCGCTATTCCTACGCTGAAGCGCGCGCCTTCAGCGAGCGCATCGCCCGTGGGATGTGGGCCCGCGGCGTCGGCCGGGAACAGCGCGCCGCTATCTACTCCCACAATCATGCGGCAGTTCTGTTTTGCATGTTGGGCATCCTGCGCGCCGGGGCCGCCTGGGTCCCCATCAACTTTCGCAATGCCGCCGACGCCAACGTGGAATTCCTGAACTACTCCGAGACGGCGTGGCTCTTCTATCACAGCAGTTTTAGGGAGCAGGTCGAAGAGATCCGCCAGCGCGTTCCCTCGCTGCGGCATCTAGTTTGTATCGACGGCCCGGATGGCGTGCATCCTTCACTGGCAGACTTCATGGAGCTGGGAAACGCACGCAATGAGAATGAGAACGAGAATGACCTCGACTGGGCCGATGCCCACGGCAATCTCGATCAGATGATGGGACTCGTGCCCACCGGCGGGACGACCGGGCCCGCGCGCGGCGTGCGCGTCACCAACCTTGCCTGGGGCACGATGACCGAGATGGCTACCCGTTACTGGAAAAGCGACGACGCCGATCCTGTCTGCCTCTGCACCGCCCCACTTTCACATGCTGCGGGCGTCGTCGCCTTCACCATGTTCGCCTTAGGTGGGACGAACGTCATCTTGCCCGGATTCGACGCAGCGCGGGTGTTGCAGGCGATTGAGCAGTATCGCGTGACCCACCTGTTCCTTCCTCCAACCGCGTTCTACTCACTGCTTGCCCATCCGGACGTGAGTAAGTTCAGCTACTCGAGCCTGCGCGTTTTTCTGCTGGCGGGTTCTCCCGTGTCGCCCGACAAACTCAAGAAAGGCGTGGAAATCTTCGGCCCTTGCATGTGCCAGTCCTATGGCCAAACCGAAGCGCCCATGCTGCTCACGTTCCTCGATGCGCGCACTGTGGCCGCGGCCGCATCCGGCGATCATCCGGAACGTCTGCGCAGTTGTGGGAGGCCGACGGCGGCGGTTCGTCTCGCCATCATGGACGATGCCGGCCACATCCTTCCTCCCCACCAGCCCGGAGAAATCGTAGCCCGCGGCACGCTCGTTACGGCCGGATACCACAACCTGCCGCAAGCCTCCGCTGAAATCCGCAGCCATGGCTGGCATCACACCGGCGATGTCGGATACATCGACGAGCATGGATACGTTTACATCGTGGACCGCAAGAAAGACATGATTATCAGTGGCGGCTTTAACGTTTATTGCGGGGAGGTCGAGGCCGGCATCATGGCGCTGCCGCAGGTTCTGGAGTGCGCCGTCATCGGCGTGCCAGATGACAAGTGGGGAGAGGCCGTTAAAGCCCTCGTCGTTCTGAAGAAAGACGTGAAGCACGGAGAATTGCTCACCGAGAGTCAGATCATCGCTCACTGCAAGGCCAAACTGGGAGGCGTGAAGTCTCCTAAGTCGGTGGAGTTCGTGGCCGAAATTCCCAAGACACCGGCAGGGAAGTTCGACCGCAAAGCAATGCGCAAACAGTTTTGGGCGACGGTGGATCGCGAAGTCCATTGACGCAATCGGCAGATTTAAAAGTGGCCACGGCGGAGGCATTGTCATTCTTACGACGTTGAAAGTCCCGAAGACCGGCGGGATTCCCACGACGAAAGCCAGCGTGTTGCGCTGGCTCAAGAGCGAGGGAGACTTTGTGCAAGTGGGCGAGGCAGTCGTGGAGTTGGAAACGGAGAAGGTGAGCTACGAATTGGAGTCTCCGATTGCGGGCGTGCTGCTTAAAATTGTTGCCGGTGAAAGTGTCCAGGTTCCAGTCGGCGGACCTTTATGTCATATTGGGCAGCCGGGTGATCTAGTACCGTGACGAATCATCCGATGGAGCGACGGGCGTTCTCGCCCGTCGGGCCGGGCGGTACGCCCGGCTCTACAAAAAAGGAGTGATGAGATGTCAGATAAGAACATTCTCGGGAAAGACCGGTTGATCTGGATCTACATCCAGATGACACGGATTCGCGAATTCGAAGAGCACGTCAAGCGCACTTTCCTCGAACATCCCGGAGCCATGCGCGGCCACACCCATCTTGCCGACGGCGCGGAAGCTTCGATTGTAGGAGCGCTCGCCACGCGCAATGCCACGGACTTGGCGATGCCCAGCTATCGTTGCCATGCTCAGCCCATCGTGCTCGGCACGTCTCCAAAAAAAATGATGGCCGAACTCTATGGCCGGAAAGACGGGCTGTGTAAGGGTTTTGGCGGCTCCATGCATCTTGCCGATCCCGAACACTACTTCCCCGGCACATCGGCCATCGTCGCTCAAAGTATTGCCCATGCCGCGGGCGCCGCTCTGACGGCTCAGGTCAAGAACACCGGACAGATCGTCTACTGCTTCTTCGGAGATGGGGCGAGCAAGCAAGGAGCGTTCTTTGAGACGCTCAACCTGGCGGCCGTCTGGAAACTGCCCGTCGTTTTCATCCTGGAAAACAACGAATACCAGGCGTACACACACGTCAGCTTAGAGGACGCCAATGCGCAAGCTGGCGATCCGCTTTCGCAGAAAGCGGCTGCGTTCAGCATCCCAGGCGTGACCGTGGATGGTACGGATCCGCTGCTGGTCTATGAGGTTGTTGCTAAGGCCGCGGAACGGGCTCGTGCCGGACTCGGCCCCAGTCTCATCGAGTCGAAGTTCTACCGGCTCAGTGCGCACGGCAACGCCATCACCGTGCCTCCCGTGCCCACGCAGTTTCCCGAACATGAAGCCATCGGAGTGTACGGAAACAAAGCGGAGTACCGGGCGGCTAAAGAGAGAGATCCAATTCCGCGCTTCCGTGGACATTTGCTGAGTGAGGGCATACTCACGGAGGGAGAACTCCAGCGGCTTGATGACAGCGCGCGCGCGGAAATGGACGCGGCTGTCGAGTTTGCCCTCGCCAGTCCGCACCCCGCGCCCGCAGAAGCCACCAACCATGTTTACGCCTAGTACGTTTACGCTTAGGAGGTCCAATTCCAATGCCCAAGGAAATGATGTACGGAGAAGCGATGGCCGTCGCGATTGCCGAAGAAATGCAGCGCGATGCCGACGTAGTTTTCTACGGTCAGAATATGGCCATGACCGAGCGCGATCCCATGCTGAAGATGTTCGGCAAGAACCGCGTTCGCCTGGCGCCCATTTCCGAAACTGCTGAGATTGGCGCTGCCGTGGGCGCCGCTATTACGGGGTTGCGTCCTATCGTCGAGCTTTGGATGAGCGAGTTCATGCTGGTGGCCATGGATCAGGTGCTCAACGAGGCTCCCCGCCTGCGCTACATGTCGGGAGGACAGGTGAAAGTTCCGCTCGTGCTGAAAGCCGGTTACGGATTCGCCGCTGGCTGGGGTGGCCAGCACTCCAATTGCCTCTATCACACGATGATGGGGATTCCAGGACTGAAGGTGGCGCTTCCGTCCACGCCCGCCGATGCCAAGGGACTGATGGCAGCGGCCATTCGCGATGACAATCCGGTCGTGTATCTTCACCACTACATGCTGACGCTCGATACCGGCGAGGTGCCCGAGGGCGAGTACATCGTGCCCTTCGGTGTTGCCGACATCAAGCGCGCCGGCAGCGACGTTACGATCGTTGCCACCGGATGGATGGTCAAGAAATCGCTGGCCGCAGCCGAGCAACTTGCGCGTGAAGGAATCAGCGCGGAAGTGATCGACCCGCGAACGCTGGCGCCTTTGGATGTGGACACCATCATCAAGTCGGTGAAGAAGACAGCGAGGCTGGTGTTAGTCGATCAGGCTCCGCGCCATTCGTCAGCCGCGGCGGTTATTGCCGCTGAGGTGGCGGAGAAAGGTTTTGAACATCTGCGCGCGCCGATAGTCATGGTGACCGCTTTTGATGCACCGGTGCCCTACAGCGAGCCTCTCGAGAGCTATCTGCTGCCGAATGAATACAAGATCGCGGAGGTCGTCCGATCGTTGGTGACGGAGCGAGTGCGAGCGAGCGCCTAGCCGAGGAGAAACCAATACCAAATCAAGGGTAGTGGCTCGGTTTGAGTTCGCTTTGAAAGGGCGCGGCCTCAGCCGCGCCGCAAGCTGCGCTACTACCAAATCAGCCGAGCAGTTGACACCACGCGTTATAATAAACATCAGCTATAGTCCGGAGTGGCTGTAGGCATGATTCTCCACGAAGTTATTTGAAATCAAGACTTTAGATGACTTACAATCCGTAAGTCATTGATTCTAACTGAATCCTGCAGGCCGACTCACAACTAACTCCTTTGTTATGAATACTTTGAATGTAACTCCTTTAAGCGCAATACTTTGCGAAAAATAGGGGGGAGGGGGGGCCCGGCCTTTTGCGCGTTCACTCCATCGGAAGCCCAACGTAGTTTTCTGCGAGGGCCTGGGCTGCAGATCGAGAACTGGTCACATAATCGAGTTCGGCGAGTTGGCGGCGCTGGTCGAAGGGACTTTCATCCGGAAAGCGATGGAGCATGGAAGTCATCCACCAGGAGAACCGTTGCACTTTCCAGACGCGCCGCAAGCAGACCTCAGAATAGTTGTCGAGCATCTCGCGACTTCCAGTGGCATAAAAATACTTCAGGCCTCGCGCAAGTATCTGAACATCGGCGACCGCGAGGTTCAATCCTTTCGCTCCAGTCGGCGGAACGATGTGGGCCGAGTCCCCAGCCAGGAAGAGATTGCCGTATTGCATGGGCTCGACTACGAAACTGCGCATGCCGGTCACGCCTTTTTGCAAAATCTGGCCTTCGGTAAGTTTCCATCCATTCGAAGCCAGACGGATTTGAAGTTCCTGCCAGATCTTCTCGTCACTCCAGAGATCGATGTTTTCATCGGGCTTGCATTGCAGGTATAAGCGGCTGATGTGTGGCGTTCGCATACTGAGCAGCGCAAAGCCCCGATCATGGTAGGTATAAATCAGCTCGTCCGAAGACGGAGGTGCTTCGGCGAGGATGCCAAGCCATCCGAAGGGATACCCCCGCACATACTCGGTGAGCACTCCTGATGGAATGCTGGGGCGGCAGATGCCGTGAAAGCCGTCGCATCCGGCAATGAAGTCGCAGGCCAATTCGCAGGCGTTCCCATCTTTCTGATATTGGATCTTCGGCTTGGAGCTATCGAAGTCACGCGCGCTGACATTTTCAACCTCAAAAAAGACTTGGCCGCCGGCCGCGACGCGAGCGTTGTTCAGGTCTTTCAGAACCTCGTGCTGCGCGTAAATCGTGATTCCTTTTCCCCCTGTGAGATCCTGAAAATCAATACGATGACCGCGGCCTCCGAAGCGCAACTCGATTCCATGGTGGATCAAGCCTTCGTTTTTCATCCGCTCGCCAACTCCCATTTCTGTGAGCAGGTCAACGGTTCCTTGCTCCAGCACGCCAGCGCGGACGCGCTGCTCTGAATATTGGCGGCTGCGATTCTCGACTACAACGGAGTCGATCCCCTGCAGATACAAAAGGTGAGAGAGCACGAGACCGGCTGGCCCCGCGCCGACGATTCCGACTTGGGTTCGCAATGAAATCGGCACTGAATTGAAAACCCAAAACTCTAGAAAGGATAATGCCGAGGAGTAGTCTGGATGGTGATCCAGCGCAGCTCGGTGAATTCGTTCACTGCCGCTTTTCCTCCAAAACGGCCATAGCCGCTGGCCTTCACGCCTCCAAACGGCATCTGCGCTTCGTCATGCACGGTCGGTCCGTTCACGTGGCACATTCCTGAGTCGATGCGCTTGGCAACCTCTACGGCGCGAGCAATGTCGCGGCCAAAGACCGCAGCCGAAAGTCCGTACTCGGTGTCGTTCGCCAGGCTGATTGCTTCTTCGACGGTTTTGAAGCGGGTGATGGAAACCGACGGCCCGAAGGACTCTTCGCGGAAAATCTGCATTTCGGGAGTGACATGGTCGACGATCACGGCTGGCATGATCGTGCCCTGCGCTTCGCCGGTTAGAAGAACCTTCGCGCCGCGAGACACGGCGTCTTTCACGAGGGCGCGCACACGATCTACCGTGGACATGCCGACGACAGCGCCGAGCACGACATCACCTTTCCGTGGATCGCCGCAAGGCAGAGTCTTCACTTTGGCGACGAATTTCTGTGCGAAGCCGTCCGCCACTTTTTCATCGATGATGATGCGCTCGGTGGACATACAGATCTGGCCCTGGTTCATGAATGCTCCGAAGGCAGCAGCATCAACGGCGGCATCGAGGTCGGCATCGTCGAGAATGATGAGGGGAGCTTTGCCTCCCAGTTCGAGGAGAATCGGCTTTAGATGCTTCGCCGCAGTAATGGCAAGAATCCTTCCCACACGCGTGGAACCGGTGAAGTTTATGCGGCGCACGGCGCGGTGCGCGATCAGGGTTTCGACAATCGTCGATGCGCTGGCAGCATCGTGAGTCAAGATGTTAACCACTCCGTGACCCAGCCCCGCTTCGCGGAGGACGGTTCCAATCAGACGATGGGTCGCAGGACAGACTTCCGACGCCTTCAGAACGACTGTATTTCCGCA
>Ga0187862_10001140_pt1 | contig 28585 bp, 17 predicted proteins | sample June2016WEW_10_1_FD_133003 | JGI IMG/M metagenome (GOLD analysis project Ga0187862, IMG submission 133003) | Peatland microbial communities from SPRUCE experiment site at the Marcell Experimental Forest, Minnesota, USA - June2016WEW_10_150 | ecosystem: Environmental > Terrestrial > Soil >...
ATGTCAACGTCACCGTCCGCTATCTCTTGCCGATGTTTCCCTTTGTACTGATCGCCGTCGCGGCCGGATGCGTGGAGCTGGCGCGGCGTGTGCGTTGGGTAGGCTATGCGGTGCCGTGTCTCGTTCTGCTGCACGCGGTTTCATCACTGCACGCGTATCCCAACTATCTTTCCTATGCCAACGAGTTCTGGGGTGGGCCGACAAAAGCGTACAAGTACCTGTCCTGGCTCGATGCCGGGCAGCCATATCTGGAGGCGAAAGCCTACCTGGAGCAACATCCAGCCGAGAACTGTTGGTTTATCACCGGTTGGCAGTGGGATCCGAGACTCTACGGTATTCCCTGTCAGACGTTCGGTTTCTACTTGCCAAACCAGATGCCGCCTCGCGTGCACGGTACGGTTATCCTCAGCAGCACCCTGCTTACGGATGTGCGGCTGATCGAGAGTGGGTTCGCCGCGCCATTCAAGGACATTACGCCTAAGGACAAAATCGGCGGCAGCTCCTTGCTGGTGTATGAGGGAGATTTCGACACCAGACTTGCTGCCGCTAACGGTGAGGGGGATCAGATGGTAAAGGCTTTCTCCGCCGGACAGCCTTATGTTGCCTTGATGCATGGCCAGCGGGCGGTCGACCTGGCTCCAGACAGCGTCCTCGCGCATGCTAACCTTTGCTCATTAATGGCGGAAATGAGACAGGTTGATTCAGCGCTGAGCCAATGTTCCACAGCAAGAAGCCTGCTTCTGCAGGATCCTCTTCGCGAGGAACCGATTCGCAAGAACTATATGGATTCGATCGAGGCCCTGCAGTCGACGCTCAGAGCGCAATACAGGGCCGTTTACGGACCCGATGCAGCGACCGAGCCACAGGAATCCCGCGACGATTCGAGATAGCCGATCCGGCGAACCTTCCACCCCATTTCGACTTTTCGACTGGCCCCTAGGACAGTCATCCCAAAGAGGATGACCCGCAGCAAGTCATTCCAAAGCAACCAAACGCTTCGTTTGTTATGAATGTAGTCCCTGGATTCGAACCCTGGCGCAGTCGTCGCCCGATTGGGCGACCACGCCGCCGTAGCAGGCTACTGCAGAGGCTTTGCCGGCGTCCCCGGTTTGACGCCCGAGTGCTTTTTCGCCTGTGCCATCAGTTCCAGAACCTTATCTTTGCCTTCATAGTTCGGATTCGTGTCCAATAACTTCTGCCACGCCGCGACGGCTTTGTCGACATCCATCTTGCCCTGAAACTCGACGATGCCCAGATTGAATAACGTGTTGGCCTTGTTCGGTTCGTAAGTGAGCGACTTTTGGAATTCGGCGATGGCGGTATCGGCGTTGCCGTTGTACCAATAGGCAGTCGCCATGTCGGTACGAACGTCCGCATTGGCTGGCGCTACCTTCAGCGCGCGTTGGTAGAAATCGATGGCTGTGGGGAACTGCTGGGCGTCGTAATAGATGTTGCCGATGTTTTCCAGAAGTCCGGCGTTGTTGGGATCGGCTTTGAGCTTTTCGATCAACGGCCCAGCCTGCGTGTCGGCCATCTTCTGCATCTCAGCCTGACTTGGCATTTGCGTACCCGGGTTGGCCATCGCGGGAGCCGGTCCAGATGTACTCGGCGTCTCAGTCGCAGCCGCCGCTGGACCTTGCGATCCACGGATGAACCAGCCGCCTGCGACTCCCACCAAGAGGCAGATGACTGCCAGCACATAAGCCTGCAAACTTGTCCATTGCTCGGTAGAAGTTCGATTTGTATCGGTCATTGTTCAGTGCTCCTTAAAATCCCGTCTTCGTTTGCCGGGGGCTAGCTCTTGCCCTGCATCTGCGCGTCGGCCATCAATTTCTGCACCTTGGCCCTGCGCTCTGGGCTCAACCCCGGATTCGACTTCAGCAGCTGCTGCCAAGCTTCCATCGCTCCCTCGTTGTCCTGTTTCCCCTGCCACCTAATCATACCGAGGGTGAACAGCAAGTTGGCATCCTTGGGGCTATAGTGCAGCGACTGTTGCAGTTGATTGATCGCCCCCTCCACATCGCGGACGTAATACATGCACGAAGCCATCTCGGTGCGAATGGAAACGTTCTTTGGATCAACCTCCAAAACCTTACCATAGTCGCCGGCCGCTTCCTTGAACTGGTGGGTAGACCTGGAAATAGCTTCTGCGTTTATTCAATCACCCGGCGGTTCTATTCCACCGTGACCACCAGGGTGGTGGTGTAATTGGCAGTGCCGTTGGTGCCCACCAACGTCAAGTTATAGGTTTCTGCCGGAGTGCCTGGGTCTGTCTTCGTCGCACTTCCCGAGGTCGAACCCGAGCAGCCCCCCAGTACTGCGAGCATGACGATCATGAGCGCGGCAAGCAGCATTCCTTTTCTCAACTTCTTTCTGCCCGCGCCGGAGGCCACGACAACGGCCACAAACGCGATACCGGAGGGCAAAGCGTTCCAAGGCTTAGACCATGACGAGGCGGAAACCTGATGTGGGCCTGTGGTGTTCACAATTACTTTCGCAGCCACCGGCGCGCTGCCCGTGACTTGCACAGAGCCTGCCGAGCAGGAGGCCTCAAGCATGGCCGGTGGCACCGTGCAGGTGAAGCTGATGGTCGCCGTAAATCCAACCGCGGCATTGATGGTCACCGGTACTGTTGCAGTCTGGCCGGCCGGCACTGTCGTCGGCATAGACGACGCCGGCACCACGGTGAAGTCCGCCGTCACCACTGAAATGGCGATCTGTACGGAGGGTGCCGCGAGATAGTTCGCGTTGCCAGCTTGGTCGGCCTCCACAACAATGCTGCCCACGTCCGTGATCGTCAGCGTGTTACCGCTCAACGAGCCCGGCCCCGAAATCAGCGTGTATGTTACCGGCAGCCCCGAACTTGCGGTCGCCGTCAACGTAACCGGCGCGACGCCGTTGGGCAACGGCCCTGGATTCGGGAAGGTGATCGTCTGCGAAGCCGGGTTCACCGTAAAGGTCACGCTCACTGGAGCGGCAGGTGCGTAGCTGCCGTTGCCGCCTTGCGTGGCCTGGACCGTGACCGACCCAATCCCCGTGAAGGTCAGCAGCGTGCTGCCGCTCAGCGTCGCCGGCCCAGTCACCGTAAAGCTCACCGGAAGGCCCGACGTTGCCGATGCGCTCAACGTGAGCGGAGTGCCATAGGTCTGTGCCCCAGGATTGGGGAACGTGATCGTCTGCGCAGTCAGGAGGATGGAATTTATAGCCACCGTACTGGACTGACTTGAAGAATAATTGCCGTCGCCGCTGCTGTAGCTTGCAAAAACGTTGTCCGTTCCTGATACGGACACGCCGCTGACGGTCACGGTGGTGGAGCTGGTCGCCTGCAGCAGAATCGATTGTGTGGTCACTTCATAATTTGCCGTGGTAATGTCCAGGAGCCCATCCCCATTGAAGTCGCCAGGCACAAGGCCGTCAGGACCGCCTCCTGTCGCGGGCGCCGAGGACGCGGCGGTAAAGGTTCCATCGCCGTTGCCTAGCAGAATCGTCACCGTGTTGGCGTAGTAGTTCGCCGTGGCTAGGTCCAGTATTCCGTCATTATTAAAGTCTCCGGCCACAATCGCAAAAGGACCGGCTCCGGTGGCTGGTAAGGGTAAGGCCGCGGGGGTAAAGCTTCCATCGCCGTTGCCGAGCAGAATCGTCACCGTGTCGTCATAGTAGTTTGCGATAGCCAAGTCCGGAATGCCGTCTCCATTGAAATCGCCGCCCACCATGGATTGGTCGCCATTACCCGTGTTGTAAGTCTGCCCCTGCGTGAAGGTTCCATCACCGTTGCCTAGCAGAATCGTCACCACATAGCTCGACGGCGAGTTGTTGTTTGCGCTCGTTACTGCCAAGTCCATCTTGCCGTCGCCATGGAAGTCCATGGCCACAATGCCTTGCGGGTTAATCGACCATTGCGGCACCGGCACGCTGGTCCCAACGTTGAAGGTGCCGTCACCTTCACCCAGCAGAATCGTCACCACATAACCGGAGGCGTTGTTGCTGACCGCCAGGTCCGGAATTCCATCTCCGTTGAAATCGGCCACCGCGATCGACGCGGCATAGCCCACCGCCGGACTGGCAGCGGGGGTAAAGGTGCCATCGCCATTGCCCAGCAGAATCGTCACTCCATTGCTCGCGGAGTTGGCAAATGCAATGTCCGGATTTCCGTCGCCGTTGAAATCGGCTACCACAGCGCCTTCCGGATAAGAGCCCACCGAATACGGTGCCCCACCCGCTGTAACCGCTGTAAAGGTTCCGTTGCCGCTGCCCAACATGATGGTTGCAGTAGCCGAACTGTTCAGGCCGGCAACTACGTAATCCAGATTGCCGTCGTTGTTGAAATCGCCAACCGCGGTTGCCTGATTATTCGAAGAGCTTGTGGCGGGTCCCGAAGTGCCGGCAAAAAAAAAGCCCGATGTCGGCACAGCCGAACTCAGCAGCGCTGATCCGAGCAGGGAGTTGCTGTTGGTGGCATCCAGAAATGAGACGGTCCCGGTCGGGGTTGCCGTGCCTCCAGCCCAGACGGTTGCGTTCAGGGCATAACTGCCCGCCACGCCCGTGGCGCTGATCGTGTTCGTCGTCGGCAGCGGGCCGCTGCTGGCTGTCACGGTCGCCATTGTCGATGTGCTCGTAGCGTAGACGTTCGTCCCCTTGAATACCGCCTGGATGCTGTACGTTCCAGGACCGAAGGTCTTGTGGACGGTCGCCGTCCCCAACGCCGTCCCCGACGTGATCATCCATGCGCTGCCGATGATTGCCGAGTCCTCGCAGTACGTCGCGCTGGCGTTGCAGAACAACACTTGTCCCGTGATCGTTCCCGCCGTCGTTGAGGTCACCGTCGCTGTCAGCGTTACCGCAGTGTCCGGGGCCACAGTATTGGGCGTCACATTCAGAGTGGTACCGGTAGCGGAGGGCTGCGCCCAGGCAGCCGTGGCTGCGCTGAGAACAAGCACTACGATCAATAGAGCCCGGATTGTAGAAAAAGCCCCTAACGCCTTCATCGACAGTCTCTCTTCCAAACTGAAAATCCAATGGCAAGCTACTATCTACACCTTAATAAACTACCACTGCGGCGCACCACCCGAACTGGAATGTCTTTTTTCAGTTCAAGTCCCCAAAACTAGGCTGCTTTTGAGCGACTTTGCAAGACCAAACTGCGATATCCGTGGAATTGCGAAGCGCGGCATAGGCACGAAGCCTTACGGATTACGACATGGCTTTGACACCAATAAAGTACTGCTTAGCATGCCTTAAGCAGTCATGTATCGGAAAGCCATACTAACCCGTCTGAATTCGTTCAACGGATTTGCACTTTGCTGACCTGGGTGGCAGTCCTGACCTATACCGCCTTCGCGCCGTAGCAGGCTGAGCAGATGGGATCGCTGGTCTCGGGGTTGAACAACGATGGGCGAACAACCCCGGGAATCGTAGGCACTCCGGCGTTGGGCTCAAGGGTCAGCCGACTCTTGTACCAGTCGTCCCGGCTTAATGCTGTACCACACGAGACACACTTCTTGCCTTTGTAGCGGGCGGCGAAATCGTTCAGGTTCTCGGCGGAAAACTGGGCCTGCGGCGTACATGATTGGCTACAGCTGAGCGGCTCCGGCCGGCGTGAACAGGATTCTATGCGGAGGTCGCGACCAAGTTCCACCTCGGCCGGCAGTTTCATCGGGGGACAGATGACAACTGTAGTTTTGCCGCGGCGGCGAAGAATTCCGCGAGCACCCAAGCTGCTTAAGAACGCAGCCATCGCGGCCGCATACGGTCTCATATACTTGGCAGGATTCAAGTCATGCCTCCTGATGGCGAATGGGCTGTATCTTCCGCTCCCTTTTATACCTGCCTGACGCCACAAGACTCTGTGACGTGCATCACGAGGCCGAGTGATTCTCAGCAACCATGCTCTCGGGATTTTGACGCCGACTTGCGATCGTTCAAGCAGGCGCCCAACCTCAGCATCACCAAACGGCAGAGCTCATTCGCTCCGACAATTGCGACCGGCGTCGTTGTGTGCGGCGGGGTCTTGCGCGCCTGCGATCAGGGCGTCTTGCGCGTCGGCGAAGAGTGGCTTACGCACGATGGAAAGACTGGCGCCGAACTGGCGCTAGGGCTGAGCCCGCTGACAATCACGACGGCAGGCCGTGCTCGCGCAGTTTCCTGTACAAATTCCGTTCGCTGATCCTCATTGCGATCGGGATGGTGTTGGCTGGGCTTCGGCTGTACATCAAGAGGATAGAAAGCTAGACCTTAACGAGGGGGGTGTTGTGTAAGAAATCTCCGTAGCCTCGCAATCGTTCCGGAAAATATCAGTGACATCTTGTTCCGACGACTTCGGGCGGATGGTTGGCAGGAACGGAACGACTACGAGAGAGCAGGATCCAGAGACCTCCATCGTTCTTTAGAGGGACCAAAAGAATGGAACCTAACGCAACTCCGGCGTGCGGTTGCCCTCGTTGACTTCAGGTTCTAAGCGCTTCTAACATGTTCGCCAAGAGGATGGGAACCCCCGCCCAACTCGTAGGACAGACAATCTCGCACTACCGCGTCATCGAGAAGCTCGGCGGCGGTGGCATGGGAGTGGTGTACAAGGCCGAGGACACTCGGCTTGACCGTTTCGTCGCACTGAAATTCCTGCCTGAAAATGTGGCGCAAGACCGGCAGTCGTTGGAGCGATTCCGCCGGGAGGCGAGAGCTGCATCGGCGCTCAACCATCCGAATATCTGCACCATTCACGACATTGGTGACCAGGACGGCAAAGCGTTCATCGTCATGGAGTACCTCGATGGCACAACTCTGAAACATGTCATTAACTACCGTTCGATGGAGCTGGACACGCTGCTTCGGCTGGGCATTGAGATTGCCGATGCGCTGGACGCGGCTCACGCGCAGGGTATCGTTCATCGCGATATTAAGCCGGCAAACATTTTTGTGACCAAGCGCGGCCACGCGAAGATCCTCGATTTCGGCCTGGCAAAGATTACACCGCCCGCCACGCGGCTATCGGATCCGTCTGGTGTGACGGTGGGGGCCACGGTCGCGGAGGAGCACTTGACCAGCGCCGGCTCCGCGATTGGGACAGTGGCCTACATGTCCCCGGAGCAGGCGCAAGGAAAGGAAATGGATCCGCGAACCGACCTGTTTTCGTTTGGATCGGTGCTTTATGAAATGGCCACCGGGATAGTGCCGTTTCGCGGAGACACATCGGCGGTGATTTTTCAGGCGATCCTAGACCGCGCGCCCACTTCCCCGATCCGTCTGAATCCTGACCTGCCTCCAAAGCTCGAGGACATCATCAACAAAGCACTGGAGAAAGATCGCAATTTGCGCTACCAGCACGCGGCGGACATCCGGGCTGACCTGCAACGATTAAAGCGAGATACGGAATCTCGAAAATCCGCGGCGGCAGAAACCTACGGACTCCCGAGAGTGAGCAGAGCCATGGTACCTCTGCGAAGGCGGTGGCGCACAGTGCTGACTCTTTCGAGTCTTGCACTGGTCTTGATTGGGATCAGCGTCTACAAATTCGAGGGCCGAAAGAAGACCCTCGCCCCTTTCCAAACCATGACGATCGAGCGGCTCACCACTACCGGGACAGCGCGCAAGGTCACCATCTCGCCGGATGGCAAGTACGTAGCTTACGTCACGGGAGAAGCGGGAATGCAGAGCCTTTGGGTGCGACAGACAGCCACCCGCAGCGATATCCAGATTATCCCGCCAACCGCAGAATATTACGTTGGGCTTACTTTTTCCCCGGATGGAAACTACGTCTATTACGTTCGAACCGCGAGCGCCTACGTGGCAGGTGCGCTCTACCAGATCCCAGCTTTAGGGGGTGAATCGCGAAAGATGGTGGAGCGTGTCGACTCTCCCGTTGCTTTTTCTCCCGAAGGCAAGCGAGCGGCCTTCATAAGGGAAAACCCGGGGTCGGAGACGGCCTTGATGGTAGCGGGAGCCGATAGTGCGGGAGAACGGCAGATCTCCGCGCGCAAGATCCCTGACCCCTTCGTCGAGTCAGGCATGGCCTGGTCCCCGGACGGCAAGAGCATCGCCATTGGCGCTTATTCTGGCGGCCAGTGTTATGTCATGACGGTTCAGATCTCAGACGGTTCGGTCAAGCGGGTCGGCGCCAAAGGATGGCGTCACATCTTGAGGGTGGCTTGGCTGGCGGATTCAAGCGGGCTGGCTCTGGCGGCGGTGGAAGCGCCGAACGCGCCGGTTCAGATCTGGGAGCTTTCCTATCCTGACGGTACGGCGCGGAGAATTACCAATGATCTAAATGATTACGTCGACTTGGATGTAACCACAGACTCGAGCACACTGGTCACCGTGCTGCGAGAGCTTCGCTCGAACCTCTGGCTTGATTCCCGAAGTCCGGCAAGCCAGGCAAAACAGATTGGTTTCGCCGCTGCCACGCAAGAGGGCCTCTTCGGTCTTACTTGGACTGCAGAGGGGCGTATTGCATACGCCTCGCTGGCTAGCGGTCGGCGTGAGCTCTGGGCAATGGATGCGGACGGCAGTCACCCACAGCAACTGACGTCGGATGCCGACCTGCAGTTCTTCTCTTCACCGTCGTCCTGCCCCGACGGGACTATCCTATTCGCGTCTGGTGTCTACGGTTCGGCGAACATCTGGAGCGTCGGCACGGACGGCGGCAACCGAAAGCAGTTAACGTCCGCAGGCACCAATGGCGCTCCCTCCTGCTCGCCTGACGGGAAGTGGGTGGTGTTCAATGCCTCGCACGGCGGAGACTATGCGCTGTGGAGGGTTCCCATCCAGGGTGGGACTCCGGAGCAGCTTACCAATTATGGTTCATCCTATCCGGCTGTTTCGCCCGATGGGAAGTGGATTGCCTTCAATGACTATGCCCTGCCGCAGGTGAACAAAATCGGCGTGATTCCCTTCGCTGGCGGCCAACCCGTCCGGACGTTCGACTATTCGGCCTCCAACTTTGCGGGTTATCCTATAATCCGCTGGACCCAGGACGGGCGCGACCTGACCTACATCCGTGACCAGCAAGGTGTCTCGAATCTCTGGGCACAGCCGCTCGACGGCAGCCCACCCAAACAACTCACTGACTTTACCGCTGGCCAGATCTTCAACTTTGCCTGGTCGAAAGATGGCCACCAACTCGCGCTCGCGCGTGGCTCCCAGACCAGCGACGTAGTGCTGATCCACAACTCTATAAGGTAGTGCTAGGTGTGGAATCGTGCATAGGGAGATGAGAATGAGGCGAAAAAGTGAAGGCGAACACAACCTGATCAGATCATACTTCTCTACGGCGTAGCTTGAGCAGTACGACGAACGTCGTTACGCTGTGCGCATTCGCCGCTCGCGAGAATTTACAATTTCGGATTTTACCGAAGGTTATTGAGCCGCTGGAAGTTTTCCATCCAGATCCTCGCAGTTGAAACGATGTCGGCGAGATTGCGCTGGGCGGTCCATCCCAGCACGCGTTGAGCCTTCGCCGGATCGGCCACCAAAACCGGAGGATCGCCCGGCCGCCGCGGCTCGATCGTTCGCCGAACCGGCCGTCCAGTGGCGCTTTCCGCCGCATGGATGACTTCAAGAACGGAATTTCCCCGGCCTGTTCCCAGATTGACAGCCAGCGAGTCGCCACCTTTTTCCAAGTGTTGCAAGGCTCGGACGTGGGCATCGGCAAGATCGTTTACATGAACGTAGTCGCGAACACAGGTGCCGTCCGGAGTCGGGTAGTCGGACCCGAAGATTTGCAGCTCGGGTCCGTCCGCCGTGGAAGCGGCCAGCACCAGTGGAATCAGGTGAGTTTCCGGGTCGTGGAGTTCGCCAATCCCGCCGCTTTCATCGGCTCCCGCAGCGTTGAAATAGCGCAGACTCACCGATCGCAGTCCGTAAGCGCGGCTGTAAGCCTCGAGGGCATTCTCGAAGAATAGCTTTGAAGCGCCATAGGGATTGACCGGCTCGCGTGCCGTCTGCTCCGTGATCGGAATTCGCTCTGGGATGCCGTACACGGCACAGGTGGAGGAAAACACGAAACGGCGGATACCAGCGTCCAGCGCGGCGTTTAGCAGGCCGAGGGCTCCGGCGACGTTGTTCTGAAAATACTTGCGCGGGTTCTCGACCGACTCTCCCACGTATGCATGGGCCGCAAAGTGCATCACCGCGTCCACGCGCGCCAGCACAGGTCGGAGCCTGGCTTCGTCGGCGATGTCACCCTCTACCAGTTCGAAGCCTTGCGCCAGGCAGCGAAACCCGGTGGAGAGATTGTCATAAAGCACGACCTCATAGCCGGAACGCCGCAGAGCGCGTGCCGTATGACTGCCGATGTAGCCTGCTCCACCCACCACCAGAATCGCCACGGAGAGACCTCGCATAATCCAAGAATCCCATATCTATCCCGTCAGTCTCTATCTGTGCTGCCGCACCAAGAAACGAAGGAGTAGTGATGACCGTCACGCGTTGCAATTGTAACTTGCTGCGGCCGGATCAATGTTGCAGCCTAGCGATCCGAAGGCCGCGGTACGTGTGCGGTGCGCCATTCGTCAATCGCATGTTCAGCCTCGTCGATTTGTGGGGCGGTGAGCGATTTTCGAAGTTCTTGCGCGGCCTTCGCCACAGCGCTGTCCTTCACGCCGTCCTGTGCGAGAACTAACCACTTGTAGGCGGATACGAGACTGTTTCCATTGCTGCGGTCGGAAGCGAGCAGGAGTCCAAGGCGGTATTGCGCCTCGGCGATGCCATATTCCGCGGCAGGTTCATAGTATTTCGCGGCGGACGTGGCGTCGGCTGGACCGCCCTCTCCGGCCTCGAACAACTTCGCCAGAAAAAATTGGGCATAGGGGTGGCCGCGGTTAGCCGCCGGAGTCAGCCAACGCCGCGCTTCTTGCATATCTTGCGGAACGCCTTGCCCGAACAGATATCGCGCTCCCAGGCCAAACTCGGCCTCGCGCTGTCCCTGATCGGCGGCCTTTCTGTACCAGATCACAGATTGCGAATAATCGACGTGCCCGAGTTTTTGATCGGCGAAGATGTCAGCCAATTCGGATTGCGCTGTCGCGGCGCCCAGTTCGGCGGCCTTTCTTAACCAGACGATGGCAGCATCGACGTTGCGACCGTGCTCCGGCCGTAAGTCCCAACTTGCCAGTTCGCGCATCGCCTGAAGCGATCCCTGGTCGGCGGCCCTGGTGAGCCAGGGGACGACTTGGCTATCATCCTGCGGCAGTCCTTCGCCACGGTGGTACATGGCGGCGAGATTTAACTGGGCAGTTGCGTCGCCCGCCTCGGCGGCGCTGCGGAACAAAGCCGCCGCCTTAGCGGCGTCCTTCGGGATGCCATCGCCCGTGGAGTACATCAGCGCCAGGCTGGTCGCCGCGTCCCATGATCCGTTTTGCGCTGCCTTGGTGTACCAGGAAACAGCTTGTGCTTTGTCCGGAGGCATCCCGATGCCCTGCTGACAGAAGATTCCCATGGCTTCTTCAGCCGCGACAAAGCCACGATTGGCGGCTTGCTGCAGCAGGCGATGCGCTTCCGCATCGTTCGCCTTCAGCAATGTGCCGGCATGGTATGCGAGCCCCATGATGGTCTCAGACTCGGGGTCGCCGGCTTGCGCCTTAGTCTCCAACGGCTCCAGATCGGAGACGGTCAGGGCCAGGGTTTTGGCGAGAAGCGCATACGCGTCGAGCTGGCCAGCTGCCGCGCGCGCACTGTTCGATGGCTGCCGCGGACTTGCTTTTGGCATTGGCTCGGGCAACGCGCCATCCGAGGATTTGGGCGCCGCTCGATCCGATCCTCCGTCTGACCTGGAGGCATGGGGTTGGTTGCCCGCCGTGAGGTTGGTTCCTCCGCTTGCCGGAGCAGGACGCTGAACACCTCCGGTTGATTTGAACTTGATGACGAGTTTGTTTCCTACATGTGCTTCTTCGTAATCCTGCGACGACCTGAGGTCGACAACCACCCTCGCTATGGGCGGCGCCAGGCTGAATTCGGAAGCTCTCACGGCAACGACGGGTCCGCGATTCACGACCAGGCGCTCCGGATGAGCCAGTTCACATCCTGGAAAATCAAATACAAGGCGGTCTGGATGCTCGAATGCGCTTACGTTCGGTTGTACCAGCGCAGTAAACGTCACCTCCACATCAACACTTTCAGCGTGTTCAGCAACAGAGATGGCAGTGATTACGGAATGCGAATTGCGCGTTTCGGGACCAGTGGATTCTTGGGAAATCCCGAGGGGCGCGGCCAGGCTGAGTAGCAGAAACATGAGCGACGCTGTTAAGCCGGAAGTTATCACGCGGTGGCCGAATTGAATTACCGAATATGACTACTTCGAAGCCTGTCAGAAACTCAGCTTCATCCCAAACTGGATTTGCCGGGCACCGGTTGTGAGGTCCGGTTGCCTCACCTCGCTTGTGGACTGGCCGAAGGTGCCGGGATTTGACGTGAGGTTTCCGGGCTGGCTGAACTGAGCGCGATTGAACAGGTTGTAGCTCTCCGCACGGAATTGCAAGTTGACACGTTCGGAGAGACTCAACGTTCTTTGCAGAACCGTGTCCCAGTTGTTAACTCCGGGGCCGCGGTAATGGTTGCGGCCGACGTCACCGGCGCTGCCAAAGGGCGCGTCGGGGAAAAACGGATTGTCGAGGATCCCCAGGTTCGGTCCGGTCTGCGTGCGCGGATTGCTGACCGGCGCCGGAGTGCCAGCGGGATTGAAATCCGGGCGCTGCTCTTGGCCGGTGTGGGCTGTATCGGTCGGGGTGAAAATATCGTAGGGCAGACCGCCAGAGAAGGTTGTGATCCCAGCTACTTCCCAACCTCCGAAGATTTTGCCCGCGGACCCTTCCGCCAGGTGGGCACGCCCGCGACCGAGGGGAAGCGCCCACGAGTAGTTGAGCACCAGCTTTTGCCTCACGTCGAAGTCGGAATTACCGCGCTCAGCGGCCAAGTCGAGCGAGTTGCGCGGGAATTCCTGATTGCCGAGTGAGGGGGTCAGCGGGTCGGAGGAGTTGTCAATGGCATGCGCCCATGTGTACGCCGCCTGGAAGGTGAGGCCATTTGACATCCGCTTGGTGACGTTCGCTTGCAGGGCGTGATAGATGGACGAAGCTGCGTTGTTGAAATATTCCGCCTCCAGAAAAGCGTTGTTGTTGACCGCATCGAAGGGCAGCAGGCCCGATTCGGCACCGAACCAAAGGCTGTTGAACTGCAAGGTGGATTGGTCGCACTGTCCCGTGGGCGTGAGGAAACCCTGGTTCGCCGAGTTGCTCGGCACACAGAAGGCCTCCAACTGCGCCACCAGAGCCGGCTGCGGAGGATTGCCATCCACGAGACGAAGCAGGCGTGTTCCCTTTGATCCCACGTAATTCACTTCCATGAGCACGCCGGCGCCTAATTCACGCTGAATTCCAAAGTTCCAGCTTTGGCTGTAGGGCATGCGCAGGTTCGGATCGATAATGAACGGCAGATCGCCCGCTTCCTGAGGCACCACGGATGAGGTTGAAAGCGACGGCGGCAAGGGCAGACCGGAAACGGGCGGGCCGATACACAACCCCAGCGGAGTTTGGACCTCCGGGGGAGGACACGTCGGCTGCGGCTGACCAAAGTACGACTGGAAGAAAATTTGCTGGAAGGGCGGGTTCCCGCGCGTGAGTCCCAACAGTTGGCCGAAAAGCCGATCGTGGAAAATGCCATAGCCGGTGCGAATCGAGGTCTTGCCATCCTTGAAAGGATCCCATGCGATTCCGATGCGCGGCTCAAAGTCGTGCCAGTCGTTGGTGTACAGCGGCGGCAGTCCCTTCTGCCCGGCGATGGTAAAGGTAAACGGCGCCTGCCCGCTGGGGTCGGCATAAAGCGTAGAAAGCAAGTTTTTCACTTCGTAAGGGACTCCATTGAACTGGTAGCGGAGTCCATAGTTCAGCGTGAGATTGGGAAGAATCTTGAAAGTGTCCTGGGCAAAAGCATCGAACTCCTTCTGGCGAAATCCGCGGAGATCGTCGGCGGTCCGATTGCCGCTCTTGTCGAAGAATTGCGCCTGGGTCACCGATCCAACCGTACCGAAGAGCGACCACATCATGTCCTGAAGGGTTGCGTTCGAGTCCACGGTCGGGTCGCCGGTAACAAAGGCGTTGATGCCTCCGAAGTTAGAGAAGTTATTGAAGTCAATCGTGGGCCGCGAGAGAAAATCATTCGTGCTGTTGGAGTAGACATCGCGGGTCTCGACGCCGAACTTTAGAGTGTGGCGTCCCCGAGCCCAGGTTACGTCGTCTCCGATCGTATAAGTGCCGCTAAACCGCTGCGAACCGTTTCTATCCACCAAAACCAGGCAGCCGAATCCTGCAACGCCGGGCAACGGAAGATCGACCCCACGTCCATACGAATCCGTCAGGCCCAGACCGTTAAGAACGTTCAAGCCTTCGCAAGTGAGCGGGAAATTGATGCGGTTTGCGCCCAGGCGAAAGTTGTTCACCAGTTTGGGGTCGATCACCGAGGTCAGTTGCAGAGATGCGTTCTGCCTGCGCTGCGCCGTTCCGGTTCCTCCCAGGCCAGGAAGAAAATCGGTGTGGTCCCAGTTGGGGTCCTGGTATCGGTTGAAGGTGTAGCGCACCGCTAGAATTTCGCTCTGCGAGAAGTTATGGTCTACGCGGACACTAAAGTTGTCGGCGGTCGTTTGCGATGGGCTGGGATAGAAAAGCAGGCCGCGTGCGTCATCGACGCTGGGGCCGTTCGGTGCGGGATACAACGCCAGGACCTTCTGCATCGTCGGATCCAGCGACAACCCAAAGATGTTGTTCGGTGAAACAGGAGTGCTCACATCGATGGGCTGGCCGTCGTAGGTAAAGCTGCCGCTCTTGAATGCCTGGGTGGGCACGATGCTAGAGTTTGTGAGGGTCGTAGAGAAGCGTTCACCGTCGTAGTTCGCGAACCAGAAAGTCTTATCGTGCTGCAGCGGCCCTCCGGCAGAAACTCCAAACGTGTTGCGGGCGTACGAATCTTTGGGCACGACTTGTCCGGCCGCATTACTCTCATGGTTGAAATAGTCACGCGCACCCAGAGCATCGAAACGTCCGAACCAGTAAACGTCGGAGTGGAACTCGTTGGTACCGCGCTTGCTCACGATGTCAATCACCGCCCCCGTATTGCGGCCAAACTCGGGAAGAAAATTGCTGGTGATGACGCGAAACTCCTGGACAGAATCGGGGTTCAGGGAAGTAAGTCCGGGCTGCGACAGCGTCAAACCGGGAATCTCGGCATCGTTGTTATCGGTGCCGTCCAGCAGAAAGTTGTTGTTGCGCTCGCGCGAACCATTCACAGAGAGGCCACCCAGAATGGAATTGCTCTGAATCGCACCCGGAGAGAGCAAAATCAGCTCGTACGGATCGCGAAGAATCATCGGCAGATTCTCGATCTGCTGGCTTCTGACCAAGTTTCCGATCTCGGCATCGTCCAAATCCACCGGCGAGACATCTTCGCCGTGAACCGTGATCGTTTCGGCGGTCGCGCTCGGCACCATCGCCGGGCTGAGGTTCTGGACTTGGCCGACCGTAAGCTCCACGCGCGAATATTCCACGGCCTTGAAACCAGGCCGCTCGATGATCACGTCATAAACTCCCGGGACAAGGCTCGTGATCCGGTAGCTTCCGGAACCGTCGGTCGCAGTGCCGCGTGACGCGTTGGTTGCCAGGTTGCGGGCAGTGACTTTCGCCTGAGGCACAACCGCCGCAGTCGCGTCCATGACCGTCCCGCTAATGGAGGCGGTTTGCGCGACCGCAAGCCGGTGAAAGCAGAAAAGCAAGAGAAGTAAAGCCAAAACGGAAAAGCGCTTCATCATTGGCCTTCTCTCGGGAAAGATATCTCATTCATCAGAATCCGTCGACTCCGCAAATGGTTGCCCAAGTTTTCGACTCCCATCGTCATGGCCTGTCTCTTGAAGGATTTCATCCGGCCAGAGGCAAAGCAGTAGGACACACCTTACGCGTATCGAATGGCCGTGATTTAACCAGTGACCACTGCATGCACCCTACTGAGGTATGATGTCGGTCAACGCCCACTCAATCCGATCCACTTCTTCACGAATCACCCGGATCGCTTGCTGATTCGTTGGATATGACATGGGCGCGATTGCTTCTGTCGCGTGACGAATCTTGTAGTTGCGATCCCGAATCAATTTGATTCTCGCGGCCGTCTCCATTCGGTATTGGTAAATTCTCCTAGCCAGTTTCGTAGTCATCCAAGCGAACCCTAGCCCGAACAACATCTCGATTGGAAGACGATCGGTTGCTCCATCAAAATCGAGGAACGCTAATCGATACACCGCTTCGCCAAGACCGAGTGAAGCAAATATCACTCCCATCCCAATCAATCCAAGCGTCAAGCGGTCAATGGGTCGAAGTGCCACAGACGATTGCTTACTGCCACAGTTTTGCGCGGACACCATTGCACCTCCAAATGCGATGTGAGATGGGCTGAACGTTTACCATTTTATGCCGAAATCGTTCCTGTGAACGACTTTTGAACCGGGACTTCTATTGAAATCTGCCTCGTCTCAGAAGAGAACATCGAAGTCGAGCACAAATCGCCGATCGTTGTTTCCAAAGAAGGTGCCATACTGCGGATCGGCAATGTTCGAGTGCACCTCGAGCGGATTGAAGTGATCCGTCAGATTACGAACCGTACCGGAGAACCGCACGGCGTGTTTCGGGTCCACCTGAATATCTTTTGCGACTCGCAGGTCGAGAGAGAAGTATCTTGGGAAACGATATTGCGGACCGTAGGTTGCAGCTATGTACTGCTGAAATACGTCGGTCGGCTGGTAGGGAAAGCCGTTCCGAAGCTCTATGTGTGGTGTCACCATGATCTTTTTTGGAAATGCGTATGAGCCCCAAAGCAGAAACCGATTGGGAATTTCACTGGGCAAACTTGCCAGGAGACTATCGCGCACGACCGGGAAAGGGTAGTTCCCGAGGTAGGAGTTGGCATCGCTGATGTCGCCATAGGCATACTGCCGAACATAGGAAAAGAAAAACTGGCGATTGGAAGCCGCTCCAATCCGCGCTGTAAACTCGGCTTCTCGCATCCGCGCCGAACCGGATGCCCCGAGCACAAACGCGTTCTGGTTCTGCACGACCTCCGGCTGGAGCGTGATCACGTTCTGTTCATGGCTCTGAAGGTACTTCACGCGCAGCAGCAAGAAGCGACTCACTGCCCGTTCGAAGGCCAGGTTCCACGCCACGCTGTAGGGAGCGAAATTACCGCTCTTCTGCGCACTATCGATAAACGGAAAGTGCGACTGCGCCGCCTCCGCGGTGAGGTTGACGTATTCGACGGGCGGCCCCACTGGGACACCGAACAAGTTGTAGGTGGTGATTGTCTGCTCCGGATAACTGCTGAATGCGTACACGTCGAGCGGAACGGAATCGTAAAAGACGCCGATGCCCCCGCGAACCACCGTTTTCCCCACATCAGGGGTCCACTCGAAACCCGCGCGTGGAGCAGCACGGGTGGTGTAGGTAATCGTCTGCGCTTCGAGACGAAGACCCGCGTCAATCGCCAGATGAGAATTGAGCACCCAGTGGTCCTGGGCAAACACAGCCGGCTCCATGTCGCCCAGATCGTACGCTCCCGTTCCGGAGAAATTGATCTGCTGCAGGAGATGTCCGCCGGCATCTTCGATCTGAACCGGATGAGCGTCAAAGTTGCCCACATTCTCGCTATGGCCGAGCACCGATCCAAACTTGAGGGTGTGCTGCCCGGCGAAATGAAGCGTGCGTGGCGTCCATTCTTCAATCCATTCAAAACGATTGGCACGGCGTGATTCCTGGCTGAAGTAGTTGCCCAGGTTTCCGATCGGAGTCAACACCATGTCGGCTGTCCCCTGCGCCGTTATGCCACTGCTCACCACCCTGCTCGACACCGTGCTCTGCAAGAGCCCGCCGCCGATCGCGAGCCGGTCCGTGAGCGTGCCGGTCGTCTCGTGGAAATCTGCGTTGGGCGTCACCGGCTGCGGATTGAAGTAATCCAGTCCGGCATACTGCAGCGTGTGTGGAGCGTAATGGAAGCTGCCGGTCAGGGTTTGATTGGCGGAAAGGATCGCATCGAATTGGGTGAAGGAATTGAACGCCGTCGAGGTGCTCAGACTCTGGGGAAACGGCAACGTTTTGACCTCCTGCTTGTTGAGCAGGTATTCGACGCCTTCGAGGAAATACAAATGGTCGGAGATGATGGGGCCGCCCACATTGAATCGGGGAGCAGCGTCCCGGATACCGTCGAGATGTCCGCTGCGGATGAAAAAGTCGGGCAGCGGATCATTCAGACTGTAATCCCACTTCTCGCCTCCGCGCCGCGTATTCGCCGCGACCACACCCGCGGTGAAGCGCCCATACTCTGCGAGATAGGGCACCTCCGATACTTCGACGGTCTGCACGCTGTCGATCGGGACACTGAGTCCAAAGCCCCCGGTGGCGGGATCGGTCACATCCACCGAATCGATCAGCAGCGCGCTATGATCTTCGCCGAAACCCGCGATTCGTACGCTCCCGTCTGGGCCGCGAACGATTCCAGGTATCAGCGGCAGAGCATCCACCAATGTAGAGGGGCGTAATGGAGTGTCCGTGGCACTCTTTGGAGCCAAGGTTGTGGCACCGCTTGAAGTTTCAGTTATCGGATTGGACGCTTCGCCCCTGACTTCCACGCTCTGCTTACTCAACGCCGTGGTACTGAGCACAACATCAACATCCTGGGCAGCAATCCCTTCGCCAACCTCCAAAGCGGTCTCACTGGGCAGGTAGCCCTTCTTTTGAATGCTCAGCGAATAGGTCCCCGGGACATCGACCCTGAGCGTTACTTTTCCCATGGCATCTGTGTTGCCAGTACTTGCGACCTTATCGCCTAGCCGAAGCTCAACCGTCGCATCTGGCACCGCCAGGTTCTTTTCGTCAATCACCGAGAGGCGGATAACCCAGCTACGGAAATCGCCGGCTCCAGAAGAGCCGGGGATACAACAGATTGCCATACACAGCAGGAACGCGCCCGCGACCGCTTTGCGAAACAGGGCCGAAGGTGATCGCTCTCCAATGCTGGCAATTCTCGTTGGCATGGCTATGGCAAAAAAGCGTCATCTTAAGTTTACGACCATCTTTCTCTCGCCGCGTCTACTTTGTTCGGAGAATTCCCCCGAGTACGCTGAGCTTGCCATCGATCGGACCAGTCTTCAAGTTTGTGATGTCCAGACCCAGGATCTTCGCGACCAGCGGATACACGTCCACGTTCTCAAACGGATCCAGCGCGATTCCAGGCTTAATGTCCGGACCGGCAGCAACGAAAAGCGCCTTCATCTCTGGCATGCGGGTGACGTCGTATCCGTGTGCGCCCACGGGAGCATGTTCTGGAGCGCGGAGGTCGGCAATCGCGTTAATGACGTAGGAACCTGTCGGGATGACAACGGGATCACCTTCGCGAGGATTGCTGTCGAAGTGAAGATAGGCCGGCACCTGCGCGCGGCGATAGACGTCGAACTTGTCGCTCTTTCCCAGGAGCGCTTCATAGGCTTTTTGCGCATCGTCGTCGGACTTTGGATACATGCTCGAACCCATGATCTGAGCAAACGCTGCGGGGTTCAAACCGAACTGATCGAGGTGGATGGGCGCGCCTTTAACACTTGCCATCCCATGGTCGGCCAACACGATCAAGTCCACGGCCAGCTTGGATTCCTTGATGCCCTCCACCAGCTTCCCGATTTCCCCGTCGAGTTCGTGGACGGCGTCGGCCACCTCCGCACTGTCGGGACCATACCGGTGTCCCGCTGTGTCGGTGTCGGAAAAATACAGCGTGATCATGTGCGGTCGCTGCTCCGGTGGCAGATGGAGCCACGCCAGCACTTGCTCGACGCGCTTTTGATTGGGAAAACTCCCATCGAACTTCAGGTAGTAGGTGGGACGAACTCCCTGAATGTCCGCCTCGGAACCTACCCAGAAGAAAGAAGCAGACCGCATGCCCTGCTGCTCGGCCAGGACCCAAAGCGGAGTTCCGCCGTACCAGGTGCCGTCGGCAACGGACTTGGAATCATGATAGCTATAGATTTCTTTGCGAGCCGGATCATAAAAGCTGTTGGCCACGATGCCGTGATGTTCAGGGTAGAGGCCGGTAACGATCGTGTAATGGTTGGGAAAGGTGATCGAGGGATATGCGGGGAGCATTCCTTCGGGCGCGCTGGCACCCTGAGCCGCGAGGGCGAGCAGATGGTCGGCGTGATACCGCTTCGCGTAATCGTAGCGGAAGCCATCGAGGGAGACCATGATGACATAGGGCTTCGTGAGTTGCTGCGGGGCATTCGCTCCGTGGTCGACGGTAATGACCGGAGCGATGACCGGAGCGACGGCCTGTCCGTAGCACGCGAGTGCTAGCGAGCCAGCCGCAACGGCGAGACTGAGGATGCGACGTAAGACGCGTTTCAGCGAACTATTCAGCGGGCCATGCAGCGAACTAAGCATAAAGTATCTCCGAATGCGCAGGCGGGGTTATTCAGTCCAGATCGCTCGCTACTTTATATATCTACGGAGCGAGCGGTCTGGTTTCGGGCGAGTGCCGGGAAGACATCTCAGAACGTCAGGTGCGGCGCCATCTGGGCAAAGCGCGGGCTGCCGATGATGTGCTGCAAAGCGCCCGGGCTGCCTGAGGGTGGGCAAACGCACGCGCCAGTGCTTTGGACGCACGGTGTGAATTGCGGAGTGCTTAAGATCGCGATTTCCCACGGGCGCGGAATTGATTTCACTTCATAGACCGGAGTTCTGCCCAGCGTGCCCTCTGCTGCGGCTGCACTGCTCTTGCGCCCTACAGCGAAAATTGTCCCCTTTTTCCGGCTAGACTTACCTTCACGCGGGTAGACTTACCCGAATGCTCTGGGAGTTCCGTGGTAGCCAAGTGAGCTTCGACGCGACCTGCACCACTAGCCTAGGCGCTGGCCACGGCAGCCAAGAGTACTTGCGCGGGCGCGTCCGCGACCAGTAACTTGATCGTTACCCGTGCGCCGTGCGGCTTCACGTTTTCTATTTCGAGGTCTCCGCCACGTTTCTTGACGATGCCGTAACAGACGCTCAATCCGAGTCCCGTTCCCTTGCCCACGGGTTTCGTGGTATAGAACGGGTCCAGCGCGCGGTTCAGATTGCCAAAGCCCGGGCCCGTATCCTCTACTTCGATCACCGCCCGTGGGCCACTCTGGTAGGCGCGAATGCTGATCTGCTTGCTGCCGGCCATTCCCTCCAGAGCATCGCTTGAATTGTTGAACAGGTTGAGGAGAATCTGTTTGATTTCGTCCTCGTTGACCGCCAGAAAGGGCAAGTCCGGTGCAATGTCGAGTTCAACTCGGACGTTGCGGGTGCGCGTATAGTATTCGCGAAGTGCCAGCACCTGCTGCACCACCGGAGAGAGCTGTGTAGCCTGAGTGTCACGCGCACCTTGCCGCGAAAACCGAAGCAGGTTGTCGATAATCCGCTTCATGCGGCGGGCTTCACTCACCAGCTTCGCAAGTTGATCGCGAGCATGCGGTACCGTGATTGCATCGCTGATCAGCTCACCGTAACCCATGATCACGGTTAGAGGATTGTTGAGCTCATGCGCGACTCCCGCCAGCAGTTGCCCCAAAGCAGCAAGTTTTTCCGACCAAACCAGCTGCGTGTGCAACGACCGTAGTTCAATAGCCAGCGCAAGGTCGGCGGCAAGCATTTCGATACGGGACAATTCGAGCGCATTAATCATATTCGTGTCTCGTGGCGCAGCCAATCGGATGCAGCCCAGATATGCGCCTCCATCCGAGCAAAGCGGAATCAATAGCTCTTCGCCGTCTCCGCAGCGCGCAGCCGGACTCTCGCGCAACACAAACGGAATGGCTTCCTGCGGAGGCAGTAAGTACGAATTCTTCCCCATGAGTTCCGCATTGGAACACAAACTCCTAATGTGATCGAGCGTCCAGTCTTCAGTTTGCGCCTGTAGTCTCCGCCAGGAGTCTGCCGACAGCCCACTGAAGCCCGCCAACCGTAACCTGCGTTCGGCATCTTCGAGTTGGACCACCGCCACGCTGAAGTTGCTGACGTCGGTGATCGCCAAAGCGATGTCGGGGCAAATCGTATCCAACTCCGCACCACTCAACAGCCGAGAAGTGATTGCCGAGAAGCGTTCCAACTGACGGTTGAGCCCTTCTGCTTTGTGTTGCATGCCGACGATCGATTCTGACTTGTCTTCCACCACCGCTAGAATCATTCCAAGAGCGACGAAGAGCTTGGGGGTGTTCCACAGTTCTGCGGGAATCATCACGTTTGGAGTAAGACGATCGATCAACAATCTGATGGGAAACGCCGCCCCCCAGCAGAAGAATCCTCCAGCGATCGTCAGAATGCCGGGCGACAGGCGCCAGTGGTTTCGGCAAATGAACACACCCGCCAAACCAAACCCGATTCCAAGTAGTGCAATCGTCCCTTCCGCAAAGGAACCGCGGAGCGCGGCACGAATCGCCCACACTCCAGCAAGCGAGCACAGAAAGGTTGCGGCCGCCAGGTACAACGACACCTTCCCGTTTACCCTGAGGAAGAAGCACGCCGCTCCGCCGACGCAGGCTGTCAGGCACAGGACATAAGGCCAGCGCGTCTGCACGTGGTAGCAGGTGCACACTACGTATACCGCGGAAGGCACACCCAGCACGAGCAGCAGAAGAGTCCGCTTCGCGTAGTCTTCAGCCACCAGGGAGACTGAGACCAGAAAAGTGACCACAGCTGCCTGCAACGATCCGGAATCGACGGCCAACAGAAGTGGATTGGCGGGACCGTGATCTGGCTCCAGCAATTGCGCCAGGAAATGCGTGAACACCAGTGTCCAGGCGACCGTCCAGAGTGTCAGCCGCGCGCTGCGCACGTGGCGCTTCAGACACACAAAGATAATGACCAGCACGCCCACGATCAAAAATGTCGGAATTTTTTCCAGCACACCCATCAAGATTACTTTTGGGGGGAGAAACGCGATTTCAGCAGTTACCAGCAGTCACCAACAGTAACTAACTGCAGAACCATTGGTCAACGCCAGAACGTGCCATCAGAGTGGCACCAAAGTTGGCCGGCATGCACACAGGTGCCACGGTTCGCCACGACATACTTTGCGGCAGACCGGACGATTCTGAGCGGTAGTCAGCAAAGATGGGGAGGCTTAGCTGCAAAGCGTAAATGCGATCGCCGACCTGGGTCACTTCGGCAGCACGCTCTCCCGCCATCCAGTCACAGGCAGATGTGATTACAGTCACTTCCTCGATCCCGAAACCAAGGTAGTCTGTGCTCATCATTTTCGAACGATCGTTCGAATTGTGGGGAGGACCTCCGATGACCACTGCCCTGCCGGCGCGAAGCGCATGCTCCACCCCCTCCACCAGCAAGGGGCTGAGGTTGGTTGCCAAAGGCCAGTTCGACTGGACCGAAACGGCTGACGCAGAACTATCACCTGACGAAGTGATCATCGAAGTAGTAGGCTGCGGGGTTTGCCACACTGACATCGGATTTGCCTATGAGGGCATTCCCACACGCCACGCGCTGCCGTTGATCCTCGGACATGAAATTGCCGGTCGCGTCGTGCGGGCCGGAGAGCACGCTGGAAACTGGATCGGGCGCCCGGTCATTGTGCCGGCCGTAATTCCGTGCGGCAATTGTGATGCTTGCCGCAGCGGGCGTCCAACCATCTGCCGCAAACAGTTCATGCCGGGCAATGATGCCGATGGAGGATTTGCCACCCGCGTGAGGGTACCGGCACGTGGCTTGTGCCCGGTGCCCGAAGAGCTTCCCCAGGGACTGACCCTGGCAATGCTGTCGGTGATCGCCGACGCCGTCACGACTCCGTATGAGGCCATTCGCCGTTCCGGTCTTACCTCCGACGATGTCGCGGTATTTGTCGGCGCCGGTGGGATTGGGGGGTTCGGAGTGCAAATTGCCGCGGCGCTCGGCGCGGCCGTCGTGGCCATCGATGTTGACGCGGACCGGCTGGAGCTTGCCTCGGCGCATGGCGCTGCACTGGCATTGAACGCCCACGAGTGCGCGGATGTGAAATCAGCCGTGCGGTCTTTCGCCAGGCAGAGCGGCCGGCGCGGCATCGGCCTCAAGATCTTCGAAACCAGCGGGACGGCCGCCGGCCAGCAGACTGCGTTCAGCCTGCTCGACCCGGGCGCTCACCTGGCGATCGTCGGCTATACCGCGCAGAAAGTTGAAGTGCGTCTGTCCAATCTGATGGCCTTCGATGCCACCGCTCGCGGAAATTGGGGATGTCCTCCCGATCTGTACCCGAACGCGCTGGGCATGGTGCTTGAAGGGAAAATTCACATTCAGCCATTTGTCGAGATATATCCACTCGAGGAGGCCCAGCAAGTTCTCGAGGCAGTCCATCACCACCAACTCCGAAGGCGAGCGGTCCTGGTGCCGCAGTCGCGGAGCACACAACAAGGAACAAAGCTATGAAAGATCAAAACCTGGCCTTGAAAGATCACAACCTGGTCGAACAGTTTTCTCCCCGCGAAATCCTGTTGGAGCGCCGGCCCGCACGCGATCGCGACGGCACGAGCGTGAAGGGGTTGCACAATGTGTGGATCGCTCTGAACAATCCGCGTGAGCTGAACAGCTACACCACGACGTCGATCAAGGAAGTGATCCTCGCCCTACGCGAAGCCAGCAACGATCGCGCCGCGGTTGCCGTTGTACTCACGGGCTCGGGCACGCAGGCCTTCTGCACTGGCGGCAACACGCGCGAGTATGCGGAGATTTATGCCGGGGCCCCAGGCGAGTACCGGCAATACATGCGCTTGTTCAACGACATGGTCAGCGCCATTCTCGGATGCGACAAGCCGGTGATCTGCCGCGTGAACGGCATGCGCGTGGGCGGTGGGCAAGAGATTGGCATGGCCTGCGACTTTTCCGTAGCCAGCGACCTTGCCGTGTTCGGCCAGGCCGGACCGCGCCACGGTTCCGCGCCCGATGGCGGCAGCACCGACTTTCTGCCGCTCTTCGTGGGCATAGAGCACGCCATGCTCAGCGCCACGCTTTGCGAGCCGTGGAGCGCACATCGCTTCTATCGTCTGGGCGGGCTCACGCAGATCGTTCCTGCACTCAAGGTTGACGGCAAATATGTATCCAACCCGTTAGTCGCGACCGATCGGGAGTATGACGAATTTGGCCGCATGGTTTTCGGGGACTGGAAGGCGGGAGAAGCCCGAGACGCGGGGAAAGCTCTGATGTCCAAAGGCACCATTGATCTTTCATTGCTCGATGAAGCGGTCGAGGGACTGTGCACGAAACTTCTGCATACCATGCCTGATTGCCTGACCAAGACGGTCGAGAGTGTAAGGAAACACAAACTGGAACATTGGGACCGCAACCGCGAAACCAACCGCGCCTGGCTTGCGCTGAACATGATGACGGAAGCCAATGCCGGTTTTCGCGCTTTCCACCTCGGGACCCGGCAGCAACGCGAGGTGGATTTCGTCCGCTTGCGCCAACGTCTGGCGGAAGGCGCGCGCTGGAATGAGGAGTTGACTGCCGAAATTGCGCCTTGGGCAGTTCCGGAAACGACAAAGGCAAGACCAAGACGATGAACAGCCTTAAACTCTCCTTCGAACACGATGGCCAAGTCGCCCGCGTCGCCTTGGCTGCGCCCGAGGCCAACATCGTCGACCAGGCAATGATGGCAGCTTTGGCGGCCGCCTTCGACGACCTGCGGAATCGGCCACAACTCAAGGTAATGATTCTCACCGCGGAGGGCCCGCATTTCAGTTTTGGCGCCAGCGTGCAGGAGCACCTGCCCGAGCATGTCCGGATCATGTTGCCCCAGTTCAGCCGACTGCTTGGGCAAATGCTCGAACTGCCGGCGGTCACTATTGCGGCCGTGCGGGGGAGGTGCCTGGGTGGAGGGTTTGAACTCGCACTGGCTTGCGACTTCATGGTTGCGGAGGAGGGCGCCGCGTTCGCTTGTCCCGAAATCAAGCTGGCAGTTTTCCCGCCCGCGGCGGCGGTGCTATTGCCGGTGCGGATTGGCGCAAGTCGCGCAGCGGAACTCGTGTTGACCGGAGCGGCATGGAACGCCGCCCAAGCCGCGGAAGCAGGTCTGATCGTGCGAACCGCTCCAAAAGGACAACTGGAATCGACGGTCGAAACCTGGATCCGCGACCACTTTCTGGCCCGTTCGCCGGTTGCGCTGCGCTACGGCGTACGCGCCGCCCGCCTTCCTTTGCGGCGGGCACTGCAGGAGGATTTGCCACAACTTGAGCGCATGTACCTTGACGAACTCATGGCCGAGTCCGACGCCGTGGAAGGACTGCGCGCCTTTGTGGAAAAACGTGAGCCGCGCTGGGATAAGAGCCGGAAGAAAAACCCAGAAAAGAGAGGAGAGCTCGCATGAATGCTGAGCTCGAGCAGATCCTCAACCGCGCCCAGACCTTGTACGAAGACGTTGACTACAAGGCAGTCGCGGAATGGAAATCCGGCGCGCCCGGACGCAGCGCGATCGGGTACATGCCGATTTATGTGCCGCGAGAACTGATTCATGCCGCGGGAATGTTGCCGGTGGGCATCTTCGGCGGAGGCGACCGGCTGGAAATCATCCATGGCGACGCCTACTTCCAGAGCTACATCTGCCACATTCCTCGCAGCACAATCGAGCTGGCATTATCGGGACGGCTCGATGTGATGGACGGCATGTTGTTCCCTTCGATCTGTGATGTGATCCGCAACCTGAGCGGCATGTGGACGATGCTTTTTCCCGGACGCTACGTGCGCTATGTCGATCTTCCCCAGAACTACGATGCCCGCGTGGGAGGTGAATTCTGGCGGCGGGAATTGACCGCGATCCGCGAGGACATGGCGCGGCTGGCGGGTGGACAGATCACCGAGCAGAATCTCCGAAACAGCATCCGGGTTTACAACCAGAACCGTCGTGCCATCCGCGAGCTCTACCAGGCGCGCAGTAAAGCACCATGGCTCTATCCCATCGCGCAGGTCTATGCCGTACTGCGCGCCGGCGGTGTGTTGCCGCCGGAGGAGCACACCACGATGGTGCGTCGCTACCTCGAACTGGCTTCGCAGGGATCGACTGTTCCAGAAGATCGCAGCCGAGTCGTGCTGACCGGCATGTTCTGTGAACAGCCACCGCTGGCGTTGCTCATCACCCTGGAACGCGCGGGCTGTTGGATCGTGGACGACGACCTGCTGCTGGGTTTGCGCTGGTTCACCGGCGATCTACCCGAAGAGGGTGACGCGATCGAAAACCTGGCACAGGCTTACCTGACGCAAAGCGTGGCAACGGCCTCCTGCTATGCGCCCGATGGGCAACGCGGCCGGTGGCTGGTCGATACCGTGCGACAGAATCATGCGGATGGCGTCATTTTTTGCGCTCCGAGTTTTTGCGACCCAGCGCTGCTCGAGCAACCCATGCTGGTCGCCGCCCTGGAACGCGAACACATTCCCCACACCCAGTTCAAGTATTCCGAGGACACGGGGCAATTTGCCGTCATCCGGGAACAGGCTGGCACCTTCTCGGATTCCATACGCTTGTGGAGCGAGGCATGAGGAGCGAGGCATGAGCGCAGACGCTGTCAAGGCATCGACCGGGCAGACCGTGCAGAAAGAGCGGAGCATGGTCATGCAGAAGCAACTCATCGGGGACTACTACGACTCCCTGGGACGGGCGCGTGAAGAGGGAAGGCGAGTTGTCTCCACGTTTGTTCCGGGCAATTTGACCGAACTGCTGCGGTCGTTCGATCTGTTGCCGATCCTGCCGGAGATCAACGCGCTACAATCCGGCATGCGCAAGCTTTCCGCCAACTATATTGCGGAAGCGGAGAAGCAAGGGCACAGCGAGGATGTCTGCACCTATGTGAAATGCGATATCGGCATGCTGAAATCGGGCAACGTGGGCCCCACCGGCGTAAAACTCCCCAATCCCGACCTGCTGCTGCTCTCTTACACGGGATGCTTCACCTTTCTCAAGTGGTTCGAACTCTTGCGCCAGGAGTATCAATGCCCGGTGGCCATGCTGCATGTGCCGTACCTGGCCAACGGACGCATTGAACCACACCATGTCGACTACGTGGTGCAGCAGTTGCGCACCGAGGTGATTCCGAAGCTGGAGCAAGTCAGCGGCCGGCGCTACGACGAGGCTCGACTTTCCGAGATGCTGGCTCTTTCCGCCAAAGCGGAGGACGATTTCGTGTGGGTGCTGGAGAGCGCGAAAAACGAGCCCTCGCCCATTGATGCGTACTTCGGCGGCGTGTACTACATCGGCCCGATATTCACCGCCTTCCGAGGCACGCGCGAGGGCGTCGAATATTACCGCGTGCTGCGCGAAGAGATTGCGGAACGGATCAGGTTGGGACTTGGTCCGGTCACTCCCGAGGGTACGATGGAGCGCCAGAGCTATCGCCTGGTGGTGGAAGGCCCACCCAATTGGACGAGCTTTCGCGAGTTCTGGAAGATGTTCTACGACGAGGGCGCTGTCGTCGTTGCCAGCAGCTATACCAAAGTGGGTGGACTTTACGATCGCGGTTTCCGCCACGACCCCAACCGTCCGCTCGAAAGTCTGGCGGAATATTGCCTGGGTTGCTACACCAACCTCGGGCTGC
>Ga0187862_10001141_pt1 | contig 28580 bp, 18 predicted proteins | sample June2016WEW_10_1_FD_133003 | JGI IMG/M metagenome (GOLD analysis project Ga0187862, IMG submission 133003) | Peatland microbial communities from SPRUCE experiment site at the Marcell Experimental Forest, Minnesota, USA - June2016WEW_10_150 | ecosystem: Environmental > Terrestrial > Soil >...
GACGGAGGCGACCCTCGTCTTCCTCCCGTCGACCTGCCCGGCCGGATTCTACGCCAAGGGCATCACGGGCGCTTCCTCGGCGAACTACGGCCAGCCGGTGAACGCCTCGCAGTGCGTCTTCGCGAACGTGACGTTCTCCCACGGTCCCGGCGGCTCGGGGCTCTACTCCCAGCGCATCGCGACCGGGACGCTGGAGATGATCCTGCCGAACCGGTACTACACCGGCCAGACGTTCTACTTCGAGGACGACGGGGTCATCCAGACCCAGCTCGGCGGCTACCAGATCATGAACGTCAACCCCCCGCTGAACGTCACCTACAACGCCGGAAACCTCACCGTGACCTCGAGCCTCCTCCAACTGTACGGCAACGCCTCGACGTACATCGGACAGGGCTCGCAGGACGTCTACAGCCACTTCCGGTACAGCCAGAACGTGGTCTCCAACGGCATCTACGTGACCGCGAACAACTCCTACATCCCGTTCGTCTACACCTTCGAGATCGGCACCCAGTACCCCTGCGCCTGGTCCAGCTTCCTCAAGACCGCGATGCAGAACAGCGGGGTGCCCACGGCCAGCTACAGCTTCACCTCGTACTCGGGGGCCTGCTACAACCCGACCGGGAAGACGACCGAGCTGACGCTCAAGATCTCCAACGTCGACTATACCGTCCTGTACAACGCGGGCGTGCAGGTCAGCCTCGGGGTCGGAGGGACCTAGGCGATGGCGTCCACCGGCTCCTTCCGCGTCAAGATCCCCCGGAACGCCGCCGGGGCCGAGTCGGCCTCGCTCGAGCCGAACCGGCCCACCGACCACGGGACGGACGTCCCGGGCACGTTCATCACCGCCATCCCCCCGCTTCCCGAGACCTCGATGCGGGAGCTCGAGGTCAACGCGGTCAACCCACCGTACTCCTACTCCCGGGTCTCCTACAGCGACCGGACGAAGGAGTACCTCTACGAGGTCATCGAACCGCAGCTGACGGCGCACGAGCGGAGCCTCGTTCTCCACCTCAAGTCCACCCTCAACCAGATCCTGGGCAGCGAGACCGGCAACCTCTCGACCTCCGACAAGCGCTCCTACCTCCGGGGCGAGGTGGAGGAGTACTTCCGCAGCCGAGGGGTCACGCTCTCCCCGCTCTCGACCGAGCGGGTTGTCTACTACGTGCTCCGGGACTTCGTGGGCTACGGACCGGTGGACGCCCTGATCCTCGACCCGGAGGTGGAGGACATCTCGTGCGACGGGGTCGACGTCCCGCTGTTCATCTTCCACGGAAAGTACGAGTCGGTGAAGACGAACGTCGTCTTCGCGGACGAGGACTCGCTCAACTCGTTCATCGTCATGCTCGGCCAGCGGTGCGGGAAGTCCGTCAGCGTCTCCGCGCCGATCCTGGACGGCACCACCCCCGAGGGCCACCGCGTCCAGGCGACGTACGGCCGGGAGGTGACCACCCGCGGGGCGAGCTTCACGATCCGGCGCTTCAAGGAGCGGCCGTTCACGCCCGTCGACCTTGTCCTGATGGGCAGCGCGAGCGAGGAGATGGTCGCCTACTTCTGGCTCGCCGCGGAGCAGGGGGAATCGCTGATCATCTGCGGCGGTCCCGCCGCCGGCAAGACCTCGACCCTCAACGCGATCGCGCTCTTCATCCCCCCGACCTCCAAGATCGTCTCGATCGAGGACACGCGCGAGGTGAACCTCCCGCACGACAACTGGATCCCCGGCGCGACCCGGACCGGGACCGGCGACCGCGGACCCGACGGCAAGACCGCGGGGGAGATCGACATGTTCGACCTCGTCCGCGCCGCCCTCCGGCAGCGGCCGAACTACATCATCGTCGGGGAGGTCCGCGGCCGCGAGACGTACACGATGTTCCAGGCGATGGCCACGGGCCACACGACCTACTCGACCATGCACGCCGACAGCGTCAAATCGATGGTCAACCGGCTCGAGAACCCGCCCATCAACACGCCCCGGATCCTGCTCTCGGCGCTCAACAACGTCATCATCCAGATCCAGGCGCGGACGGAGAAGGGCGTCGTGCGCCGCCTGAAGCAGGTGCTCGAGATCGTCGGGTTCGAGCCGGAGACGAACGAGCTCATCACCAACACGGTCTACGAGTGGGACCCCTCCACGGACGGGTTCATCTTCAAGGGCCACTCCTTCCTGTTCGACAAGATCACCGAACTGAAGAACTTCACGACGGAGGAGATGGACGCGGAGTTCCAGCGCCGCGTGGACGTGATCAAGTACCTCGTCCACAACCACATCACCGACTACCGCCAGCTCTGGAAGACGATCGCCCAGTACTACAAGGACCCGAACGAGGTCATGGCCCGCATCAAGCTCCCGCCGCCGACCTCGGGGGCCTAAGATGCCCTCGACCCCGACGGTGGCGGTCGGCCGCCCGATCCGGTCCGGGGGCGCCACCCCCGGCGCTCCCCCGTCCTCCAACGCCCGCCCGGTGCGGGTGAAGCGCGGCGCCCAGCCGACGCACTCGACGCTGACGTCGTTCCAGCGCTGGAGCTGGAAGACGTTCCGTGCCCGGGTCCTCGCCAAGCCGCCCGACCCGACGCTCGAGGAGAACCTGCTCAAGGCGCACATGCGGATCCGCGCCGACGAGTACCTGGCGACGTGCTACGGCACGACCGTCGTCGCGGGGATCGCCCTCTCCGTCGCGGCGGTCGCGATCTACCTGTTCCTCTCGATCCTGGGCCTCGGCATCTTCGCGCTCCTCATCGCCGTCGCGCTCCCGCTCGGCGGGACCCCCGCGGTGTTCGCGATCCTCCCCGGCCGCCCGGGGTCGGTCGCGAAGACCCGCGGTCGCAAGATCGACCGGAAGATCAGCGCCGCGATGAGCTTCGTCAGCGCGATGAGCTCGGCCGACGTGAACGTCGACCAGATCTTCAAGGAGCTCGCCCGCCAGAAGATCTACGGCGAGGTCGCGGAGGAGGCGGCGTGGATCACTCGGGACACCGAGCTCCTCGGGGTCGACATCCTGACCGCGATCCGCAACGGGGCGCAGCGGAGCCCCTCGAAGCGGTTCCAGGACTTCCTGCAGGGGGTCGTGACGACCGCGACCAGCGGCGGCCAGCTGAAGCCCTACTTCCTGCTGAAGGCCGAGCAGTACGAGCAGGAGAACAAGCTCGAGATGCTCGCGCGCGTCGAGACGCTCGGGCTGCTCGCGGAGACGTTCGTGACGGTCGTCGTCGCCTTCCCGTTGTTCCTGGTCATCATCATCGCGATCTTCTCGGTCATCGGCGGCGGCGGCTCGTTCATGATCGACATCCTCTGGGTGCTGGTCGCGCTGATGATCCCGATGATGCAGTTCGGGTTCATTTTCTTCATGTATACGCTCACGCAGGATATGGTGTGAAATGGCGACCGCGAACGCACCGGCGTCCGTCCGGAAGGTCAAGGCCCTCGCCGTCCCGGACGCGGAATCGGCGACCTCGACCGGGCTGCCGCGCGCGACCTGGGCGCTCCTCGGCGGATTCGCGGTGGGGGTCGTCTTCTGGATCCTGGCCGCCCTCTCCTGGGAGGGGATCTTCACGGTCACCGTCCGGCCCGGGACCGCCCTCGGGCTCGACTCGGCCATCGACTACATCGTCTTCGGACTGATCGCCGCGATGGCCCCGTACGGGTTCCTCAAGAGCCGGGAGCTCGCGCGCGTCGAGAAGATCGAGGAGCGCCTGCCCGACTTCCTTCGAGACGTCGCGGAGGCGGGCCGGTTCGGGATGACGCTCCCCGACGCGATCATCGTCGCGAGCCGGGGCCGCTACGGCCTCCTCACCGAGGAGATCAAGAAGATGGCGAGCCAGCTCGAGTGGGGCGTCCCCGTCGCGACGGCGCTCCGCCTCTTCGAGGAGCGGGTCCCGACCCCGCTGGTCCAGCGCGTCGTCTCGATCGTCACCCGCGCCAACGAGGCGGGCGGGAACGTCGCGGACGTGCTGACGATGGTCGCCCACGACACCCGCGAGGCGCAGCTCCAGGTCAAGGGCCGCGAGATCTCGATGCTCACCTACCTCACGGTCATCTACATCTCGTTCGGGGTGTTCCTCGTCACGATCTACATCATGGCCGCGATCTTCCTGCCCGACATGATCACGGCGGGCGCCGGCGTCGCGAGCTCCTCGCTCTCGGGCCAGGGCGGCCTCACGCTCGCGTTCACGCTCGTGCCGCAGCTGTTCCTCGCGTTCTTCGTGGCGGTCATCGCCCACGCCGTCGGGGACGGCGTCATGGCCGGCATCCTCCAGAAGGGCCAGATCGCCTACGGGCTGCAGCACGCGACCTACATGCTCATCGGCGGCTGGCTCGTCATGCGCTTCCTCGTCCCCGTCCTCGCCGTCCCGGGGGGCTAGCCGATGGCGAGCGAGACCCTGGAGACCCCGGTGACCGACGACGGCGCGCCCGCGCCGCGGAAGAAGAGCTCCTTCCCGACGTGGATGCGCCTCGGCGCCTCCCTGCGGAAGGGTTCGTCCGACCCGCGGCCGGTGAAGCTCGCCCGCCTCGGCGTCTCGGGCCAGGGACGGGAGGGGGAGGTCACGCCGGTCCCGCCGTTCAGCGACCCGGCGATGAAGCAGCTCGACCTCGCGCCGATCCGGCCCGGCATCTCCTACGTCCGGATCTCCTACCACAACGTCCGGAACGAGTACCTCTACGAGGTCATCGAGCCCCCGCTCTCCCCGATCGAGAAGGAGCTGACCGACCGGCTCCACACCGTGCTCATCGACGACTTTGAGCCCCTGCCCGAGAACGACACCGAGACCAAGCGCAGCGAGCTGCGCCGGATGGTCGACGACCAGCTGCTCGAGTGGGAGCTCGCGCCCGGCCCCGTCACCAAGGCGCGCATCCTCTACTACCTCGAACGGGACTTCAACGGCTACGGCGTGGTCGAGGTCCCGATGACCGACACGGAGGTGGAGGACATCTCGTGCGACGGGGTGGGCATCCCGCTCTACATCTACCACCGCAAGTTCGGTTCGATCCGCTCGAACCTGAAGTTCGACAACTCGAAGGTCCTCGACGACTACGTCATCTGGCTCGCCCAGCGCTCGGGCAAGCACATCTCCGTCGCGAGCCCGATCCTCGACGCGACCGTCCCCGACGGCTCCCGTCTGCAGGCGACGCTCGGGATGCACGTGACGAAGCGCGGCAGCTCGTTCACGATCCGGCGCTTCCGCGACAACCCGTTCACGCCGGTCGACCTGCTGAAGTTCAAGACGATGAGCCCGGAGATGATGGCCTACCTCTGGCTCGCCATCGAGAACGGCCAGTCGATGATGGTCTGCGGCGGCACGGCGAGCGGCAAGACCACGACCCTCAACGCGACCCTCCTGTTCATCCCGCCCCAGATGAAGATCGTCTCCATCGAGGACACGCGCGAGCTGAACCTCCCGCACGAGAACTGGGTCCCCTCGCTCACGCGCGCCGGCTTCGGCGCGAAGAACGTCACGAGCGGCAAGGCGCCCGGCGAGATCGACATGTTCGATCTGCTCGCGGCGGCCCTCCGCCAGCGGCCCCAGTACCTGATGGTCGGGGAGGTGCGCGGCGCCGAGGCGTTCATCGTCTTCCAGGCGATGGCGACGGGGAAGACCTGCTACACCACGTTCCACGCGGAGAGCGTCAGCGCGATGGTCCACCGGATGGAGAACCCGCCGATCACGCTCCCCCGGTCGCTCGTCAGCGCGCTCAACCTGGTCCTCCTGCAGCGCCAGGTGAAGGTCGGGACGAAGATGACCCGCCGCGTCCAGTCGCTCACCGAGATCGTCGGACTCGACCCCGAGACGAACGAGCTCATCACGAACTCGGTCTACTCCTGGAACCCGTCCGACGACACCTTCCTCTACTCGGGCCACTCCTACATCTACGAGCGGGTCGCGCTGATGAAGAACCTCTCCATGAAGGAGATGGAGCGCGAGGTCCGGCGACGGGTGGAGATCCTCGAGTACCTCCAGGTGAAGGACCAGCAGTCGACCCGCCAGCACCCGTTCACCCACCGGGACGTCGGGCGGATCGTCTCGTTCTACTACAAGGAGCCCGAGAAGGCGGTCACCGAGGCCCGCGAGGAGCTCGCGAAGATGAAGCTCAACCCGCCGCCGAAGTCGGCCCAGTAGGCCTATCCGCCGGGACGCCTCGGCGGGGCCGATGCCCCCCTCCCGCCCCTTCGCCCGCCTCCCGCTCGAGGGCGGTGGCGCGGTGACGCTCTGGTGCGAGGACGCGATCGCCGGGCTTCCGCGGCGCCTTCCGGCCCACGGGGCGGACGTGGTGGTGACGAGCCCGCCCTACAACCGGAAGGTCCCGTACTCGAGCTACTCCGACGACCGCCCGCGGGCCGAGTACCTCGCCTGGATCGGTGAGCTGCGGGACGCGGTCGACGCGGTCCTCGCCCCGGGCGGCTCCTACTTCCTGAACGTCGGGGGCGCCCCTTCGGACCCGTTCCTCCCGCTCGACGTCGCGCGCGAGACGGCCCGCAAGTTCGTCCTCCAGAACGTCATTCACTGGGTGAAGTCGATCGCCATCGACCGCGCGGCGGCAGGCCGGGCGGCGGCGCTCGACCGGGACCTCGCGCTCGGCCACTACCGGCCGATGGCCTCCGACCGGTACGTCCACGGGGCCCACGAGTACGTCTTCCACTTCTCCCGGCGGGGAGACGTCCCCCTCGACCGGCTCGCGATCGGGGTCCCGTACCAGGACAAGTCGAACGTGGCCCGCTGGGGCGGGCGCGGGGCCGACGTGCGCTGCCGGGGGAACACGTGGTTCCTGCCGTACCCCACCATCCGCTTCCGCGCCCGGGACCGGCCGCATCCGGCGTCGTTCCCGCCGGAGCTGCCGGAGTGGTGTCTCCGGCTGCACGGGCTCGCGCGCGTGCACCTCGCGGTCGACCCGTTCGTCGGCATCGGCTCCTCCGCGGTCGCCGCGGTGCGGCTCGGGGTGCCGTTCGTCGGGTTCGACGTCGACCGCGAGTACCTCGCGGTCGCGGCGGAACGGGTGCGCGCGGAGCGCGGCGGGGCGCGGAGCCCTATTCCTCGTTCCGGGGGCCGCCGGTCTCGGGCGGGCTCCAGGAGCGCATCGGCTTCCGGTTGACGCCCGCCGCCGAGGCGAGGGCGTTCTTCGTCCCGGTCCGGGTCGCCTTGCCGACCGCGACGAACGCATCGCGCGTCGCGCCGCCGGCCCGCGAGGCCCCGCCGGCGATCCGACCGGGGAGGCGACGGGCCTCCTCGTCGATGGCGCGGCCCAGGGAGGAGAAGCGGTCCTCGATCGACTGGCCGAGGTACTTCGCGTCCTTCGCGCTCGAGCGGCCGAACCGTTCGATCGTCTTGTCGAGGTTGCTGATCTCGGAGGAGAAATCCTTGCCCAGCCCGCCGGCGGCCCGGCGCAGGTCGGCCAGGTGCTGACGGAATTGGGCCTCTTCGTGTCGGTCGCTCATGGGGGATACCGGCCTCAAAACGCGGCCGTCGGCGGATAAAGGTTGGTCGCCACCGGCAACGGAGGTCAGCCGCCCATCCGCCGGTCCCCGCGTCGCCGCCGGGCCTTGCCGCTCGGACGGGGCGGGGTCGCCGGGAGTACCGGGGCGGGCGGGAGTAGACGCCGCTCGGTCTCGACCCCGTGGGCCCATCGGACGAGGAGCTCCACCCCGAGGCGGGCGGGGTCGGTGACGACCAACTCGCCGCCGAGCGTCCGGGCGATCGTCCGGGCGGCGGTCTCGTACTCCGGGTGGGCGGATTTCAGCAGCACGACGGTCGTCCGGAGCGGCCGGACGGTCGCGAGCTCCCCCGCGCGGGCGAGCGTCTGCTCCATCGCGACGTCCAGCTGGCCGGAGTGCACCTTCCCGTCCTCGCCGGTGTACGCCTCGGGAAGGCCGTCGGTGATGAGGTAGAACTCCCGGCGGTTCGCGCGGGAGGACTGGAGCAGGAGGTGCGTCGCCCGCAGGGCCTCGGCGGTGTTCGTGAACGACCCCGCGGCGCATTCCCACAGGGTCACGAGATCGAGCACCGCGACCTCGTTGTCGAACGCGAGCAGGTCGATGGTCGCGTCGGGGTGGCGGCGGCGGATCGCGACGTAGAGTGCGAGGAGGGCCTTCTTCGCCGCGTCGAGCTTCCCCGACTCGGCCATGCTTCCCGACCGGTCGAAGGCGAGCACGACGTGCACCCGTTCGCTCGTCACTTCGCGGTAGACGTAGCTGGTCGACTCATCGATGTGGCGCTGGCCCGCCATGCGGGCGGCGAGCAGGGAACCGGGGACGTCCAGGTGCGCGACCTCCTCGGCGCGACGGAGACGGGCCTTCTCGTAGATCCCGGTTGCGCCTTCCCCACGGAGCGAGAGGCGGGTCCCTTCCGGGAGCTTCCGCGTCTCCTCCTCGAGGAGGAGGCGGGCGAACCGGTCGACGAGGCCGAAGGTGACCACCAGGCTCTGGCCGCGCTCGGCGACGAACCCCCGCTCCTTCAACTCCCGCTCGAGCCGGCGGGATTCGCCCTCCTTCACGCGGGATTCGGTGTCGGCCCGGGCCCGCCGCTCGGCCTCCGCCCGCTCCTGCTCGAGCTGTCGTCGCTGGGCCTCGGCGGCCCGGCGCTTCTCCTCCGCCTCCTTCGCGAGCTCCCGTTCCCGGGTCTTGAGACGGTGGGAGACGGTCTCGGAGAGCTCCTCGCGCTGGGGCGGGGAGAGGCGGGCGAGCGCCTCGCCAATCTCGGACGGACCGAGGCCCCGGCCCCCCGGGGTCGCGACCGCGAACGTCACCGTGCGCTCCTTCGGGGGGGCCGCGCGGGACCTCTTCTTCCGGGAGAACAGGGAACGGAACCACGCGACCAGGCGGGCGAACAGCGCGCGCAGACGGGCCCCCAGGCCCGGTCGGGGCGGTGGGCGATTCCACGAGGCGTCGGGAAGGAGCAGCGCCGCCTCGACGTCCCCGAGCCAATCTCCGGACGGTACCTTGGACCAGTCGACGTTCCGGGCCGCCGCGAGGCGCGCCTCCAGGGCCGCGATCTGGGCCGCCACCTCGGCGTCCGAGCGGACCCGGACCTGGTCGAGCTCCGCGATCCGCTGGTCGTACTGCGTGACGATCCGCTCGACCCGACGGTCGGCCTGCCGCCGGAGACGGGCCCGCAGTCGCTCGAGGCGCTCGCGGAGCTCGGGGTCGCTCTCCGAGTTCGCGCGGAGCAGCCGACGCGCACCGTCCACGCCCTCTTCGGCGAGCGCGCGGACGAGCGCAGCGGCGTCGAGCGCGTCCAGGAGGTCGTCCGAGCGGACGTCGTCCGCGTAGGTCGTGCAGTCCGGGAGGCGGAGCGCCTCGCTAGAGGGGGGCGTCGTCGTCGTCCTCGTCCCCGCACGAGAAGAGGGAGTGCTCCTCGAGGAGGCGGTAGACGCAGAGCGCGGCGTCGAACGGTGCGACGTCCTCCCCGGGCTGCTCCCGCTCGCCGACGTATCGGGCGAACGAGCGGAACCGCGGGAACAGGGTGGTCTCGGTGGAGGCCTGGGCGATCAGGGCCGCGTCGTCCTTCAGACGGCGCCCCTCCCCGACGAGCGCCTCCGCATCGGACGAGCTCTCGTGGAGGACCTCTCGGAAGTACCGGCACCAGTAGACGCCGGCGCTGCGCTTGAGGGACGGTCCGAGGTACTGGTCGACGAACTCGGTGACGCGCTTCTCGTTCTGGCGGAACGACTCGCCGCTGCGCGCGCGGAGTCGGCCCCGCATGGCGTGGATGAGCCCGGAACGAAGGTCCTGCGACGTGGGGGCCGGGCGCCCGGCGAGGAGCGCGATGGCGTCGGTGCGCGCGGCAACGTCGAGCAGGGTCCGGTTGGAGCCGACCTCGCCGATGTCGGGGTTGTCGTCGCCGACCCGCATCCGCCACGACTCGATGACACGGACCCCCGCGTCCACGAGGATCTCGGGCACCCAGCCACGGAACTCGCGGCCGCGCGCGAGCGCGACGATCCGCCGGTTGTCCGCATGGCGCTCGTTGTAGCCGACGTGCAGGCTGGTGAGCCGGTCGGAGAGCGGGTCGTTGATGTTGTCGAGGTCCGAAAGGTTCGAGGTCCCGACGGCCACGAAGGAGCCGGGGAAGCTCTCCCGCGACTTGGCCGGGGTAACAGTCCCCTCCTGGAGCGCCTGGAGGAGCACGTTCTGGGTGCCGAGCGGCAGCTTCCCGATCTCATCGACGAGCAGGAAGCCGCGGTTGGCCTGCAGGAGCTTGCCCGGTTCGAGCACGAGCGGGCTCATCGGGTCCCCGATCTCCTCGAGCTTGCGGAGGTTGATGTTGCCCGTAAGGTGGTCCGGGAAGACCTCGGAACTGCCCTGCAGACGGGCGAACCCGAACCCCTCCCGCAGGTGGATGTACTGGGCGGGGACCTTCGACGCGTCGACCCGGGCGGGGTCGAACAGCGAAGCGTCTCCGCCGGGAGCGAACCGTCGGGTGCAGATCGGGCAGGGAGGGAACCGCTCCGAGGTCGCGGGGTCGACGATGCTCAGCGGGTGGTCGAGCACCGGGCACCCCTCGACGACCCAGGCGCCCTTCGGGTAGAGGTCCCAGAGGTCCTTGGCGAGGCTGGTCTTCCCCGCGCCGGAGGGTCCGAAGAACAGGACGTGCGCCCCGGAGACGAGCGCGGCGACGACGTCCTCGTAGGTGGATTCGGGAAGGACGGTGTGCGGGAACAACCCCCGGATCGCGGCCGCACGGTCCAGGCCCTGGGCCCGAAGGGCCTCGAGCCGGCGCAGGATCTCGGAGCGGAAGGCCTCGCCGGGGGCTTCGACCACGGCCTTGGCCGTACGCAGCTCCGCCGCCGTGGAGCGAGTGCCGGCGGCGATCTCCTTCGCATTCGGCACGGCGCGCGGAGTTGGGGTCGGGATATGTAGTTTGCCGCGGCCGCCGCTCGCGCCGGGCCGAGGTTACGGCTCGCGGGGCCCGGCGGGCGGCGGGGGGAGGGTCAGGTCCTCGCCCATCAGTTCTCCGTCCTCCGGAAGGGAGCGCGGGCGTCGGAGCCAGAGCGCGGTGGCCAGGACCGCGACCACGGCCACTACCCCGACCCCCACGAATTCCCACGGTCCGAGCGAGCTCGGGGGAGTCGGGACGACCGCGGCCGTGGAGAACGTGACGTTCACCGCCACATTCCCGCCCGCCACGATCAGCGAGCCCGAGGCCGGAGTCCCGGAAAGGGTGGTGGGAAGGGTGGCGAAGACCCGGAACTCGTACGTACCGTTCGGGAGGTCGAACGCGACGGTGGGGGTGATCAGCGTTAAGTTTTCCCCCGCGAACACCACCGTCCAGGACGTGCCGGCCGGGAGTCCGAACGAGGCGAACGTCACGGAGTACCGCTCCGGGAACCAGACGAGCTGTACGACCTGCGACCGGTTCGATACAGTGACGGTCCCGTGGTACGGGAGGGAGTCCTCGTGCCATCCGGGGACCCCCGACAGGTTGTAGGCATACGTCCCGTTCGAAGCGTTCCATGCCACGACCGAGCCGTTCGATCCGTGGAACGTCCCGCCGAGCGTGACACCCCAGGACGTACCGTGCGGGAGGTTCGACTCCTCAAAGGTCAGGGCGTAGACGACCTCCTGGTACCGGACCGCCACCGTGAGATACGCGCCATACACCGTCACTTCGCTCCCCGGAGCGATCACCGACTCGGTGTAGCCGGGCACCCCCACCACGGCGACCGGATACGTACCGTTCGGTTCCTCGAACGAGATCGCGCCCGGACCAGCAGAGGCCACCAGCCCCTTCGGCACGCCGGCGACCGAGAGATTCCAGGCGGTGCCGGCGGGGAGACCCGTTTCGACGAAGTCGAGGCGGTATTCGGGCAGGGTGAATTCGATTGTGACGGTCTGGTTCGTTCCCACGTAGTTCCCGGTTCCGGAACGGGGAGCGGCGGCCCACCCCGAGGGGGGCGAGACGACGTACGTGAAGTTACCCGAAGGAAGGACGGTACTCGGGATCACCACCAGGGGGGCCTCGGAAACGTAGGAACGGTCGTCGACCGAAACGGTCCAGGCGACCCCGGACGTCAACCCGCCCGCCACGACGTTGAGCCACGAAGAGAGGAACGCCGGTGCCGGGGCGGAGTCCGAGATGCCGGCGGCGACCGGGTACGGCGTCCGCGACGACCAGTCGGACCAGTAGTTGCCGATCCCTTCGAACGTGAAGTTGACGTCCTGGGTCAGGTACACGCTCGCCTGCACGTGGGCCGGGTCATACGTGCCGTAGGCGCTGGACCCGTCGCTCGCGACAAAGTTGTTGGCGTAGAAGGTGTCGTTGAGGCCGGCGAGCAGGTAGATCCCCACACCGACCGAGTCCTCGATCGTGCTGCCGGCGAGCGTCACGTTGAGGGTGCTCTGCAGGACGAGGCCGTGCAGGTTCGACTCCGAGAACAGCCCGTCGATACTCGCGAACTCCGTCCCGTTCAACTGGAGCGCGGTCCCGCCTCCCCAGGAGCGGATGTCCAACAGCGTGAGCCCGTCGGAGTAGACGTCCTCCTCCGCGAACGAGCAATTCACGGCGACGACTCCATCGACTGTCAGGCCTTGGTCGGCGTACGTCTGCAGGGGAGCGACCGGATACACGATGCCGAGGAATGGATTTTCGAAGTAGGTCCGGCCGGGGGTCGAATTCACGTCGGACAATTCGGTGGCCTCAACCCCGGTAAGGCCGACCAGCTGGGCGTCCATCGACTCGTTCGTGGCGGTCAGGTTCGTGACCTGGCCGCCCGTCCCCGTCCACCAGCTCAGGGCCACCGAGCGGCCGGTCGCGAGGAGGTCCGAGGCGTTTACCCCGTTCGATTCGGCGAGGCTGACGGCGACGCTGCCGTTGAGTGCCCGGACGTCCCGGACGGATACCGCCTGCGATTCGAGCAGGATCAGCGAGAGACTGGCCGAGTCGGAGGTGCCGTTGGAGAACTGGACGCCGGTGAGGTTGGTCCCTCCGACCCCTTCACCGCCGGTTGCAGAGTAGACATTGAAGAAGGAGAGGTCCGTGTCGGACATACCGCCCTCGAACCCATTACCGAGGGAAGTGGCGCTGATGTTCTCCGCCGTGATGTCCGTGGAGAGGGTCAGACCCTCCACCGCGTTCGCCGCGACTGCGGTCAGGCCGTAGAAGTGGATGTCCGTGTCCCCGACGAACCCATCCATCGTGTTGGCGCCTTGGTCCGCACTCACGTTCCAGAAGCTCAGGTTCTCGCACTGGCCTACGTCCTCGAACACGTCGCTCTTGAAGCCGTTCGCCGAGAGATTCCACCCGCGGACGCCCGTCCAGTTGTAGACCGCGAATCCCCCCAAGGTGGTCGAGTGGATGTCGCGCACGAAGAGGCCATGGCCCGAGTACATCAGGGAAGCGAAGGTCGGGGGCTGGATCCCCGAGAGATTCCAATACTCCAACGTCACATTGGCCAGGTCGAGGCCCACGATCCCCGTGGTGTTGTCGACCGTCACCCGGTCGACCAGGAGGTCCTGCGAGTCTTCCGCCGCGACCGCCGTGCCCTGGAAGAGCGGGAGGAGGCTGCTGAGCTCGACCGAGTCCGAGTCGACGACGAAGGCTCCGACCCCGGAGTAGTCAGTAAGGTTCGATGCCGAGCTCCCGGTGACCCCGTAGTACTCTACCCCGATCCCCGCCTCGGCCGACACTTGGGAGGCCCGGAACCCGGTCGAATCCTCGACCGTGACCGCGGTCGTCTCGAGAGCGGAGACGTTCGTGGCGTCGCCCCCGTCGGTATCGTAGAACTCGACGGTCGGGCTGTCGAACCCCACTCCGATCGCGTACGGGAGATTTCCCGGGTACGCGACCGCAACTCCGCTCACCGATGAGTTCCCGCGGACGTTGGCGAAAGAGTACCCTTGGGTGAGGTTCGGGAGGTCGTCGACCGCGCCGTACCATGTGAACTGGAACGAGCCCGGGTCCTGTACGACAGCCTCGAGCTGCACCGAGGAATTGGTGAGGTTCTGGGCCGCGAACAAGATGAAGGTAGGGTCGAGGTAGTCGTTCAACTCCCGGAACGGTGCCGACAACGAGAGGGTCCGGTCGCGGATCGCCAGGGTGCGGGTCTCGGGCGTATAGGTCACTCCCGTTCCGCCGGTGGCTCCGTAGGCACTCACCTGCGCGTCGCCGTTGAGGTAGAGCGGTGCGTCGGCCGAATTCGGGTCGGCCGTGAGGTTGAGGGAGACGTTCCCGCTCGAGTTTCCGGTGACGACCACCGACGAAGGGTCGAATCCGACCGCCCATGCCTCGAACACATACCCATCGTCACTCGGCGGGGGAGGGAGGTCGGTCGTCACGTTCCCCGAGACGTCGGTGGGGACGAACGAGAAGTTCCCGCTCGACGTCGCCGCCTCGGCGGTCTGGTTCGTAGCGAGAAGGAGCCCGAACGCGGGCTGGAGGGCCACGTGGATCTGGACCCATCCGGGCGAAGCGGCCGGCCCGAGCGGAGAGTTGGTGGTGTTCCAGAGCCCGTCCAGGAAGGAGGGGCCCGCGTTCAGGTACTCGGTGGTCCCGAGGTAGTATGCCGCGATCCCTTCCGAGGTCCCACCGGAGTCCTCACCGTAGTCGTACGCGGAGGGCGTCGGGACGTACTGGTCGATGTCCCAGTACCGGAGATGCGCCGTTCCGTTCAACGTGGTGAGGTCGGCGTTGGAGCCCGAGCCGTCCCCGGCGAACACCAGTTCGACGTCGTCGGGAAGGCCGAACGGGTTCCTACCGGACCCATTCACCTCGAACTCGGGGTACGGGCCCGGAGCGAGCGTTCGGGCGAAGGCCACGCGGTCGTACGTTCCCTGCCCGAACGCAAAGCGCGAGGAAAGGGTGTAATTGAACTCGAGGACCGGACGACCGGCCACGAGCGCGAGCGTGTTGATCAGGCTCAGGGTGAACGGGTAGGTGATCGAGTAGGTCGGGCCCCAGTGCTGGTAGTACGTTTCCGACAGGAGCCCCCCGGGCGTCGTCGATCGAAGGGGGGTCTGGTTCTCGAGCGTGGCGGAGTTGAGGGAGGCACCGGGCGCCGAGAAGTTCCACACGTTGTCCTCGAACTGGAGTTCGGTCCCGTTGAACCGTACCGCATTCTCCGCCCAGAAGGTCCCGTCGGGGGTGGAGTTCTGAGATCCGTTGATCGGCAGCCCGACCGCGACCGCGGCGAGGCTCAACGTCACCCAGTCCGGTGCGTCCAGCCACGGCCCGTATCCCGGCGTGTAGGCAGAGAACGAGTTGAGGGTCAGGTTGGCGGCGACGCTGGGGGTCTGGTACGCGTACGGGCCCTCCGAGCCGATCCCGAGGTCGGCCAAACCCATCGGGGCCGGCGTGGTCGGATATTCCTCGGGCGCTGGTCGTCCGGTCGACCCGGGCGACAGGGCGGGGAAGGCGGCGGGGAGGAGGGCGGTAGAAAGCCCGGACGGGGAGCCCAGTCCAGCCTGTGGAGTCGACGGGAATGATGGCCGGGACGGGGCCCCGACAGGCGCGTCACTGCCGTCGGATCGGAGGGCGTTGAACCGTTCCGACGGGAATGCCGGCGGAGGTGGGGTCACCCCGCGAACACTGGTCGGCTCGGGGCTGGAGGGGACCTCGACCGAGCCGGAGCGGCCTGAGGGGGAGTGGAAAATCCCCGACGGAGCCACCAGGCTTACCACGACGAGTGCGAGCAGAACCGCACGGACGGGAGACCCGAGCACGACCCTCGGACTGTCCATGGGAACATTGCCGTATTACCGTGCGACGAAATACTTCCGAACCGAGGTCGGTTCGCCTGGAGCGACCAATCCCCAGGCACGACCTGCCGTTCCCGCCTCTCCTTCGGGCCGTGGCCCGCGGAACGGTTAAGTAGGGTACCCCGCTCCGCGGCGCCGCACGATGGCCGAGAAGGAGTCCGGCGGCGCGAAGAAGTCTACCTTGGCCCGGACGGTCAAGGACAAGTGGCGTTCCAAGCGCTCCTACAAGGTCCGAGCCCCGGGTCTGTTCCAGCACGCCGACCTGGGGGAGACCGTAGCGACCGAGCCCGAGCAGCTCATCGGCCGCACGCTCGAAACCACCTTCCCGGAGATCTCCGGCATCCAGGATGCCGGCAAGGCCCACGTCAAGCTGCGGTTCAAGATCGAGCGGCTCTCCGGTGACGGGGTCGCCGAGACCCGGTTCATCGGTCATGACCTCACTTCCGATTACGTTCGACGATTGGCCCGCCGAAAGCGTTCCAAGATCGACACCTCGCTCGTGGTGACCACGAAGGACGGGGTCCAGATCGTCGTGAAGCCGGTCGCGGTGGGGGAGCAGCGCCTGCAGACCCGGCTCCGTGCCGAGCTCCGCCACAAGATGGTCGAGGTCCTGAACGAACAGGCGGCCAGTCACACCGCCGTCGAGTTCGTGCGCGAGATGCTCCAGGGCGAGCTCGCGAAGGCCCTCGCCCACGGAGTGAAGACCCTCTACCCCCTCAAGAAGATCGAGATCCGCAGCTCCGTGGTACTCGGAGTGATCGCGGACGAAGTGCCCTCCAGCGTTCCCCCGGCCGAACCCGAGGCCCCGTCCGGACCGACGGAGCCCGAAGTCGCGGCCGCCGGGGCCGAGGACACGGTCGCATAGGGGCGGCCGTGGCGCCTCCGATTCCTGTCGGAGTGGCTCAGCCCGGTAGAGCACGGGACTCATAGCGGGACGCCGGTGGCGTCCCGGGAGACATCCTGGGGCCGGGGGTTCAAATCCCCCCTCCGACACTTTTCGCCGATTTATCCTCGACAAATGATGACCTTTGACCATTCGCTCGTTCGGGATATGAACCAAGCAGGAGCCCCTCCGGAATGGGGTGGGTCTTCGACCGTAGGGGCGTGCGCAAACACGAAACTACCGGCTCACGCGGATGGATTCTCGAGAGGGCTCTTCGACCTCCGTCGCCCCGTGGAACCGAACTCCTCTCCCTGCGAGCTCCGCCGGCAACTCGGGGCCCGCTCGGGACCCGCGAGATCCTGGCGGTAGTAATCGCCGGTCTCGGAGTGGGCCTCACGAACGGCGGTGCGCCAGCGCTTCGAGTTGTCGGTCGAACCAGTCGGGGAACGAGTGCAGCCGTACCACTACGTTCGCCTCGAGCCTCTCGACACCTTCGACCGACGCGACGAACTGCTCGACCTCCTCCAAGTGGGCCGCCGAGGAAGGCATGACAAGGCCGAGAAGCCCGCCCGCGTCCGGTCCGGGTCGTTCCGGCATCCCTCGAAATGCGAGGGAGAGAGGGTACCTCGTCTGGATGCGTCGCAGGATGGAGCGGCGGTCAGTCTCCGGCCGGAGCGTCATGGCCAGCAGGACTACGGGGGAGCTGAACGCCCGGAAATCGAAATTCGGATGGAACCAAACGTCCCGGTTCTCGACGAGGTTCGCATACCGCCGCGTCATCGTCCGAGTCGAAATCCCGACCTGGTCGGCGGTCGTGCTCAGCAGCGCGGTCGGGTTCTCGCGGAGGGCTCGGACGATCCGGATGTCGAGGGGCGAGAGCTCCCGCCTCGGTGGCAGCATCCTCCACGGCGCCGGTACGTCCACCTCCCGCACTCCGGAGAGCCCGCGGATGATCCTCAGCGTTCGTTCAAGGGCGGCGGCGTCGGGGGTGACCACGCCGAACGTGATCCATTCCCCGAGGAATTCGACACCCGAGACGGCCCCCTCCAGAGCCGCGAGACGGGAGAACAGGTCGGCCTTCGCCCGCGGATGCTGAACTCGGATGTTCACACCGGCTCCCTGCCAGCCGAACAGCGCGGGGTTGACCCAAACGTCGTACCGCCGGAGGAGTCCGCTGTCGCGCCATGCCTGCAGTCGGGCCGAGACTCGGGCTCGCCTCACGCTGAGTTCTCGAGCGATGCGGGTCGCGTTGAGTCGGGGATCGACCCCCGTAAAGTCGATGGCCCCCTCGCGGTACATCTCGCGAAGGATGTCGATGTCGAGTGTCTCGGGCTGTAACGGAGGCCGGGTCACGTCGCTCCGCAAGTGTCGGCTTCTCCTTTGAGGGTTCCGACCTTGGTCGCCCACCTGCAAGGACCCGACAATCCTTGGCAAGCGTTGTCGGGTCTGGACTAGACTTCCGACGACCAGTCTGACCCTCGGGGCGGTCTACCCGGATCTATGGACGCGACAGAAGAGACATCCGCGGTGGACCTCGCACAGCACCCGACCAACGACGCGCCGACCGGGGACCCCCGAACCAAGTGGATCGTGACCGACACGCTCGTCCCGCCCCCGGGGGAGTCGACCCGGGTCGTGGTCGACGGGAACGCCGTCGCGGTCTTCAACGTCGGCGGTCGGCTCTACGGGCTCGCATCGGAATGCGGGCACAGGGGCGCCCCCTTGGAGCAGGGTTCCGTCAAGGACGGGGTGGTCTCATGTCCGAAGCATGGCGCGCAATTCCGCATGGACTCCGGAACCGTGGTGGGCGGGAACATCTTCGTTCGCCGCTCGACCCGTCCAGTTCGAACGTATACCGTTGAGCGTCGCGGGGCCAACGTGGCCGTTGGGGTTAGCCCGCTCGAAGAGGGCCAATAGCCGGCATCCCTGCCCTTTTCGCCTTGCGCTCACGGCGGCCGTGTCAATGGTCGCGCGCCTACCGGCCGCCTCGCACGCGCGGTCCAGTATCGGAAAAATCATTCAAATCCCGGCCCCGGCTCGGCCGGCCCATCTTGCGGCACGCCAGGGATCCGAACCTTTCGGGGATGTTCCCCTCCGACATTCTCCACCAGATCCTTGCCGTTGAACAGCGCTTCTTCCATGGGTGGCTGGGATTCGAACCCTCGGGGGGTTCCAGCCAGCCCTGCAGAAGAGGGTGGGTTGCGACACTCGAGCTGGTGGGGTCACGCGAGGTTCATCCGCTTCAACAACCCATGGAATCTCGGATCGCTCCGCACCCGCGCCAGGGAAGGGTCAAGCCGCCAGAGCCGGGGCGCGATTCGCTTTCCTGCCACGGCGACATCCAACCAGCGGAAGCACGCGTCGAGGTCGTCGAGACGTGCGTACACCGCCGCGATCTGAGAATCCGGGCGGATCGGCTCGGGAAGCGCCTCGATCGGCCGTAGCAACTCCCTCGCGCGGTCTTCCTTTCCCACCGAGGCGAAGTGCATCGCGTAGCCCGTGACGACCTCCGGACGACCGGGGAGCAGTTCGTTCAGCGCGTCGAGCTCTCGGAGGCCCTGCTCCACGTCGCCGCGGGCGAGGCAGAGGAAGAACCGGCAGTTGTGGTAGAGCAGTCCGTAATTCTCCACTCGACCGAGCTTTTCCAGCCGGGACGCCGCCAGCTCCAGCCGGCGGAGGAAGATCAGGACCGCGATCTCCTCACCAAAAGTGACGGTCGAAAGAGGGTCCAGTTCCTGAGCCAGGGCGAATTCGCGGAGGGCCTCCTCGGGTCGTGCTTGGTCGGCCAGCAGGTCGGCGTAGAATGTCCGCGCCCATGCGAGGCTCGGGTTGAGCGCCAGGGTCAGCTGGAATTCCCTTTCCGCCTCCCGGTATTCGTAATCGTCCCAGAGGATCAACGCCAACGATGCATGGGCTTCCGGCAGGTCCGGGTCGAGCTCGATCGCCCTCGCCGCATGCTCCCGGCTCACCGCCTCCCATTCCGGTTGCGGAAGATGTCGGAACATGCCACCGAGCCACCGGGTGACGTCGGCGAGTCCGGCATGGGCGGCGGCGTTCCGGTCGTCCAGCTGGATCGCCCGTTCGAAATGCCCCTGGGCGGCCCGCAGGGCCGCCTCGGAGAAATCATGCATTCTGGTTCGCCCTTGGAGGTACTCGAGGTACGAATCCGGGTGCGGGAGAGCACGGCGGTCGAGCCGGACCTCCTCCCGGGCGAGCAGCTTGACTTTCAGTGCTTCCGCAACCTGCTTGGCGATCTCGGATTGGAGGGTGAAGATGTCATCGAGTTCGCGGTCGTACGACTGGGCCCAGATGTGCCCTTGAGAGGGGACATCGATCAGTTGGATCGTTATCCGGAGACGGGTACCGGCCTTGCGTACGCTCCCCTCCAGGATGGACGAAACGCCCAGCTCTTCTCCGATCTGGGAGACGCCCTTGGATGTCGACTTGTATGGTGTGATGGAAGTCCGGGCGATGACCCGAAGCTCCGCCACCTGGGAGAGCACGGTGATGAGCTCCTCGGTAAGCCCGTCCGCGAAGTACTCGTCGTTCGGGTCGGGGCTGATATTCGCGAACGGAAGGACCGCGAGTCCCCTCGGCCGGCGCTCTGGGGAGGACGGTCCGTCACTTTTCCAGGGCATCACCACGCGGTAGATGTCGAAGGTGTACCGAACATTCTTGAGCGCTTGGGGTGCCAACTTCTCGAGCCGATTCGGGATCTTGTTCCGAACCTGGCCGAACACGGGGTCGGTGACGCAGATCCCCCCCGGCTCCGCGAGGGGTTCGATCCGGGAGGCGATATTGACGGAGTCTCCGAAGATATCGGTCCCTCGGACCTCCACGTCTCCGAGGTGGACTCCGATCCGGAGATGCAGGGGAGAACGACCCGGGTGCGAATTCCGCTCGTGGAGCCGTTGCTGGATATCGATCGCGCACTGGACGGCCCGCAGCGCGCTGTCAAACTCGGTGAGGAATCCGTCACCCATCGACTTGATCTCGCGCCCCTGGTGCGCCGCGAAGAGGGGGCGGACGAGTTTCTCCTGCTCGTCCTGGAGTCGGAGCGCTTCCGCCTCGTCGGACTGGGCCAACGTGGTCGAACCAACCATGTCGGTGAACATGATCGCAGCGAGTCGACGGGTGGCGGCCACAGCCCGAGAACGGCACCCGTCAGATTAAGCCCCGGTCCGGGCGGCGCTTGGGGGCAGGCCGGCTTCGAAACGGGCGGCTTCGGTACTCGGGGGCGTTGGTGCGGCTGCCTGGGAGGGTTGCTAACGACCGAGTGATTTGAAGGGGGGTTCCCGTCGGTTGTGGCCCGGCACCGAGATGTTCGATGTGTGAACCCCCGGGGGGTTCAAGTCCCGCCTCCGACTCTCCGGAGCGGTCGCAGCGAAGGCTCCTCACGGAATCGCCCCACTCGCGAGCCCTTGCAGGTCGTTGGTCGAGAAACGAAGATCCCCGCCGTGCCCCCACTCCGGCACTGGACACCCCCGGCCCCGCCCCGGAACTGTCGGGGTTCCGGGTGGCCCAACGCCTAGGTCGGCAACCCTACCTTCGCACAGAAGGTAGCGAATCGAGGGTCCTGGCGCATCGACGCGAACGTGGGGTGGGCCCGGATGAGCAGCGGCCAGGCGTGCATTTCGGCCAGAGTCCCTAGCGCTTCGAACGCCGGGTCGAGGTCTCCCAACGCCGCGTGGATGAACAGCTTCCCGTACATTCGGCTGACTTCGTTCGGTAACCCTTCCAGCGTCCGGAGGATCGTTTCAGCCTGCTTCCGCTCTCCCGACACGGCGTGGAGCACCCCGAGGTCCACCCGCAGGGGCAGGTTGTCCGGGTGATCCTCGAGACCTCGGACGAGGACCTGCTGAGCCGAACCGAGTTCCCCCCGCAATCGATAGTACTCCGCGAGGCCATCGGCGACCCGCGGGTCCTGCGGGCTCAGCCGCGCTGTGCGCTCGAGGACCTCGAGCGCTTCCTCCTCGTTTCCGGCCAGTTGTGCGACCCAGGCCAGCAGGAGCGCCGTGCGCACCGCCAGGGGGTCGAGCTCGAGCGACTTCCGAAGCGCGACGAGGGCAGGGTCGAGCGCACCGAGAGTGGCGCGCTGGCGGCCGAGGATCTCGAAGGCTTCCGACAAGTTCGGGTTGATCGCGATGGCGCGTTCCGCCTCCGTGATCGAGGCCTCGAAGCGGTCCAGCATGCCATGGATCTCGGCCATGGCCGCATGCGCTTCCGCCGAATCGGGACCGAATTGGAGCGCCTTGCGGGCGGCGGGCTCGGATTTCCCGGCCACGACGTTCCACTCTTCGTGACCGTTCATCACCAGGGCATCGTGGGCCCGGGCGAGCCCGGCGTACGCGCGGGCAAAACTCGGGTCGCGCCCGATCGCCCGTTCCAGGAGTCCCACCGCTTCCCGAAGGCTGGACCCGGTGTCCTCGTGCAGGAGCTGCAGCGCCCGGAGGTACGACGTGTAGGCTTCGAGGTCGGTGGTCTCCTTCCGGGGAGCCCTCGAGAAGACTCCTCGCTCGAGCGAACCCGCGACCTTCGAGGCGACATCCGACTGGATCCCGAAGATGTCGTCCAGTTCCTCGTCGTACTTGGACGCCCACAGGTGCTCCTCGCTCTGGGCGTCGACCAGCTGGACCGTGACCCGGATCCGGTTCCCGGCCCGGCGGACGCTGCCCTCGATGATCGAGCCGACTCCGAGCTCCCGCCCGATCTCGGACAGTCGCTTGTCCTGACGCTTGTAGCTCATCACCGAGGTGCGGGCGATGACCTTCAGCCCCGGAACCTCGGAGAGCTGGCCGATGAGCTCCTCGGTCATCCCGTCCGAGAAGTACTCGTCGTTCGCATCGGGGCTCATGTTGACGAACGGGAGTACGGCGAGGCGGGTCACGCTGGGAGTCACGGTCGGCCGCCCCGGCAACGCCCAGGGCAGGACGACCCGGTAGACGTCCAGGGGAAACTGCACGCCTTTGAGGACCCGCGGTTCGAGCCGTTCGATCCGGTTGGGGATCTTGTTCCGGACCTGCCCGTAGACCGGCTCGGTGATGCAGAGCCCTTCCGCTTCGGCGAGGGGTTCGATCCGCGCCGCGATGTTCACCGAGTCTCCGAACAGATCGGCTCCCGTGTGCACGACGTCCCCCAGGTGGATCCCGATCCGGATCCGGATCCTCTCCTCGGGGGATGCGTGGAGGTTCTGCTCGTGAAGCGTCTGCTGGATGGCCAGCGCGCACTGGACCGCATCTAGGGCACTGTCGAACTCGACCAGGAACCCGTCTCCCATCGACTTGACCTCGCGGCCGTGATGGGTCGAGAACAGGGGGCGCACGAGCTCCTCCTGCCTCTTGCGCGCCTTCAGTGCGGCGGTCTCATTGGCCTGGGCGGAAGCGGTGGAACCGACCGTGTCGGTGAACATGATCGCGGCGAGACGACGGGGTTCGGCCACGACCCGAGGAGGGCCCCCGTGGGATTAAACGGCGGCCCACGGGCGGGACTCGGTGCCGCGGCCGGGGGCCCCGGAACTCCACGGCCCGCACGGAACCTACCCACCGGTGGTGCGCTCAACCTATGGCCCCCTCCGCTCGTGCGAACTCCATGACGGCATTCGCCTGGACGTCATTGCCCCAGGACCGCGACGGTGCGCTCGAACTCCTCGACCTCGTGGCGTCGGAGGTTACGGGTCCGAACCGGGCCGAGGAGCTCGAGGGCCTCGGCAAACGACGGTCCGACCTCGTCGGCGGGAAGGCGGCCGGCGGTCTGCTGAGAGGTCCGGACGGGCGGCCGTGGGGGTTGGCGCTCTGGTCGGTACTGCGGGGAAAAGGACGTCGGGTCTCTCCGATCTATCTCGCACGGGCCCACCAGAATCCCACGGATTGGACGACCTTCCTTACGGGGTTGCTCGAACGTTCCGACCCCGCTGGCCCCGTGCTGATGTTCGAAACGCCGTTGCCGGGGTTCGAGGAGGCGGAGGCCCTCGCCCTCCTCTCGCCCCGGGGGTTCCAACCGTACCACCGGTTCGGCCTCTCCTATCCACCCGGCGCCCCGCTGCCGTCGGAACCGTCCCGGACCTTGGACCGCGGCAAGATTCGAACGGTCGGATCGGAGGATTGGGAGCCCCTCGCCGCGCTCACGGCGGTGTGCTACGCGGACTCGATCGACCGGTTCCTGTTCGGCGAAGAGGTCGAACCGCTCGCGGCCGCTCGCTCCTTGCTCCGCTCCCTGTTCGACGGCGAGTATGGAGCCTTTGCTCCCGAAGCGTCGTTCGGGTTGGAGGTCGACGGACGTCTCCTGGGGACCACGCTCGTAACCCGACGTCCGAACTACAATCTCCTCGCAGACGTCGAGGTCCACCCGAGCGTCCAGGGGCAAGGGCATGCTCGAAGACTGATCCGTGCGTCGCTGAAGGCCCTCGCACCGGAGACGGATTCTCCTCTCGTGCTGGCGGTCACGAAGGAGAACAACGTGGCCTTCCGGCTCTACCAGGACATGGGGTTCGAGATCGGGCAGGGTCCGTTCCCGTTCTGGGCGAACCCGACCGCCCTGGGGATCGCCTCCCCAGCGCGGGCCTCCACTGCCGAACGGCCTGACGCCCGCTGACTTCCACCGACCGACGGCCCGCGTTCGGTCGGGGGGACTCGAACCGGCACCGCTCGCCGGTCCCGTCCTCTCGAAACTTCCCTCGAGCGGGGGGGAGCGTGCGCTTCGTTACCGTGATATATCCGACGTCGGTAAAAACCACCATGAACCGTTCTCGGGCCTGGCGTCGACGTCCGCCGCCCCCTCCGCGGGATCGGGTCGGTTGACGTGGTCGAGTACAAGTGGACCGTCCTGTCCAACACGACGATGGGCGCGCTGCTCGCGTCCCTGGACGGAACGATCGTCCTCATCTCGCTACCGGTCATCTTCAAGGGGCTCGGCGTCGACCCGTTCCTCCCCGCGAGCTTCCCGATCCTGATCTGGCTCCTGCTGGGCTACGGGGTCGTCACCGCCACGCTCCTCGTCACGGTGGGTCGGCTCTCCGACATGTGGGGCCGGGCCCGAATGTACAACCTCGGGTTCGCGATCTTCTCCACCGGGTCGATCCTCCTGTTCGTCGAGCCCTGGTCGGGGAGCACCGGGGCCTGGGCGCTCGTGGGGTTCCGGCTGATCCAGGCGGTCGGCGCGTCGTTCCTGTTCGCCAACTCGGCCGCGCTCCTGACCGACGCGTTCCCGCCGAACGAGCGGGGGAAGGCGATGGGGATCAACCAGGTCGCCTTCATCGGTGGTTCGATGCTGGGCCTGGTCGCGGGCGGCATCCTCGCGGGGATCCCCGACCTCCACATCGGTCCCTACGTGCTCCCGACCTGGCGGCTCATCTTCCTGGTCAGCGTCCCGATCGGGGTAGTCGGCACCATCTGGGCGTACCTTCGCCTTCGCGAGACCTCGGTCCGGCGGGCGAACCAGAAGGTCGACTACCTCGGCAACACGACCTTCGCCGTCGGGCTCACACTCCTCCTGGTCGCCGTGACATACGGCCTGTTGCCCTACGACGGGCAGCCGATGGGCTGGTCGGACCCGTGGGTCCTCAGCGGACTCGCCTCGGGTGGAGGACTGCTCCTGCTCTTCCTGTACCTCGAGACGCAGGTCGCGGACCCGATGTTCCGGCTGGAGCTGTTCCGTCACCGGTCGTTCGCCGCAGGGAACTCGGCGGCGTTCCTCGGGTCGATCGCCCGAGGAGGGATGATGCTCCTGCTCGTGCTCTGGTTCCAGGGGATCTGGCTGCCCCTCCACGGGTACACCTTCTCGGAGATCCCCCTCTGGGCCGGGCTGTTCATGTCGCCGATGATCCTGGGGTTCCTCACCGCCGGCCCGATCAGCGGGTGGCTCTCCGACCGTCGCGGGCCGAGGACCCTCGCGACGATCGGAATGGCCCTCGGCTCGGCGACGTTCTTCGCGCTCGCCCTCTTGCCGCTCAACTTCCAGTACTGGGAGATGGGGACGCTGCTCTTCGTCCAGGGATGCGGGATGGGGATGTTCGCCGCGCCGAACGCCGCCGCGGTGATGAACTCCGTGCCGCCAGAGAACCGCGGGGCCGCGTCCGGCATGCTCGCGACCCTCCAGAACGCGGGCCAGCAGATCTCGATGGCGATCTTCTTCACGATCGTCATCGTCGGCCTTTCGTCGGGCCTGGGCACGTCGGTGAGCCACGCGCTCTCCTCGGCGCAGGTCGGTCCGCCGGACCAGGGGATCCTCACGTCGGTGGTCGCCTCGAACCCGACCGGGGCCCTCTTCGGCGCGTTCCTCGGGGAGAACCCGATGGGCGTTCTGCTGGCCGGTGCGGCGACGATCCCGGGGTGGCAACCCCTGCCGCCCGCCACGGCGAATGCCCTGCTCGCCCCGCACTTCTTCGCCAACGCGATCCAGGCGGCGTTCGGCTCGGCGCTTTCGGAGGCGTTCCTCTTCGCGGGGTGCGTGACGGCCGTCAGCGCGCTCATCTCCGCGTTCCGGGGGAAGCGCTACATCTACGGGGAGGTCGTGGTGCCCCCCGCCGCCCCCGAGGCGGTCGCGCCGGATTCCGGCGTGACGGCGTCCACGGTCGGCGGGGTTCGCCATCGACCGTAGCGAGCGGGTAAACTGCCTGTCGCATTCCGGAAATGGTGCTGAGACAGCGCAGATGTCCATGGGGTCTGCGCAGATTTAGCGCTAGACCCGGGGTTTCGCACCTGGAGCCGATGCCAAATACCTGAGGCGCGGATGCGAGCGGTACCTTGCAGTCACGTAACGGCGCAGCGCAAGCCGAGGAGTGGTCGCGCGAGCTCGAGGGCCGGCCGGCCGCCGAGATCATCCGATGGGCGGTCGACCGGTTCGGCGACGGGCTCGTGGTCGGCTCGAGCTTCGGCAAGGACTCGCTCGTCATCATCGACATCGCGCGCCGCCTTCGCCCCCAGATCCCGGTGCTGTTCCTCGAGACCGGCTACCACTTCCCAGAGACGCTCGCATTCCGCGACCAGCTTCGCGCCGAGCTCCACCTCAACATCGTCGACGTCCGGCCGGACCTCACGGTCCCGGAGCAGGATGCGACGTACGGGTCCAACCTCTTCGCCCGCACTCCGGACCAGTGCTGCGAGATGCGCAAGGTGGCGCCGCTGCGTCGTGCCCTGGCGGGTCGAGCGGCCTGGATGACGGGCGTACGTCGCAGCCAGCATCCGGCCCGGGCCGGCACGCCGGTCGTCGAATGGCAAGAGACTTCCGATTCGGGCACCGGGCTGTACAAGGTGAACCCACTGGTCGCCTGGCCGCTCCCTGAGGTCGACAGCTACCTCGATATGCACGACCTCCCCCGCCACCCGCTCTGGGCGAAGGGGTATGCGAGCGTCGGCTGCGCGCCCTGCACGATGCCGGTCGCCGCCGGAGAGCCCGAGCGAGCCGGGCGCTGGAAGGGGTTCGGGAAGGTCGAGTGCGGGATCAACGTCGTGGGGATCCGGCGCGAGACGGCCGCGGTCACGGCCCCGGTCCCGGTCGCCGCTTCTCCCGAGCGGGCTTAATTACTCACGCATCTCGCCTCGCCCCGGAGCCGTCACATTCCATGGTCGAACCCTACGGCGGACGATTGGTGGACCGCCAGGTCTCGGAGACCGAGCGGCAACGCCGCCAGTCCGAGCGGCGAGACCTCCCCACGGTCGTTCCGTTCACCGACCAGCTCTGCGACGCGGAGAAGATCGGGATCGGGGCCTACAGCCCGCTCGAGGGGTTCATGGATTCGGCGACGGTCGCGTCGGTCGTTTCCACGGGCCGGCTGCCGAACGGTCTTCCCTGGTCGATCCAGATCCTCTTCCCGGTCCCCACCGATCCCGCGCTCAAGGGCGTCGGGGTCGGGGACACGGTCGGCCTGCTCGATCCGGCCGGCCCGCTCCTGGGGCTCTTGCACGTCGAAGAACGATTCCCTCTCGACCGCGCCGCGATCGCCCGCGCCACCTACGGTACCGACGACCCGAAGCATCCCAACGTCGCCGACCTCCTGCAGGGGAGCGATGCGGCCTGGGCCGGCAAGGTCGACCTCGTGGGTCGTCTCCCGACGCTCGGGGGACGCGCGGAGTGGACGCCATCGGAGAGCCGTGCCGAGTTCACGCGGCGGGGTTGGAAGCAGGTGGCCGCGTACCAGTGCCGGAACCCGCCCCACACGGCGCACGAGTACATCCAGCGCCTCACGCTCGAGCGCGAGGACATCGACGGACTCTTCATCCACCCGGTCGTGGGACGCCTCAAGAAGGGCGACTACCGGCCCGAGGTCATCATGGAGGCGTACGACGCCCTCGTCCAGAACTACTACCCGAAGGATCGGGTGGCGCTGAGCCCGCTCACCATCACGATGCGCTACGGTGGCCCAAAGGCCGCACTGTTCCTCGCGATCGTCCGCCGCAACTACGGTTGCGGGAGCTACATCGTCGGCCGCGACCAGGCGGGGGTCGGGAAGTACTACGACCCGTACGCCTGCCATCGGATCTTCGATGAGTTCGACATCGGCGTCCAGCCGCTCCGGTACGACGAATCGTTCTTCTGCCACCGGTGTGGCTGGATGGCCAGCCGGAAGACCTGTTCGCATCCGGAGTCGGACCACGGCGCGACCAGCCAGACCCGGATCCGGGAGGCCCTCGCCTCGGGAACCCCGCTGCCGTCCGACATCCTCCGACCGGAGGTCGCGGCGATCCTGGGACGGCCGGGCGGCGAACTGACGAATTGAGGACCACGATGACGCGGGGACCACCGGGATTCTGTATCTGGCTGACGGGACTGCCGAGCGCGGGCAAGACGACGATCGGCAAGGAGCTCATTCCGCGCCTCGTCGCGCGCGGGTGGTACGCCGACCTGCTCGACGGGGACGAGATCCGGCTTGGGATCAGCTCGGACCTGGGGTTCGACCGGAGGTCCCGGGAGACGCACGCCTCGCGCGTCGCCTTCCTCTCGAAACTGCTCGCCCGCAACGGCGCCATTCCGGTCGTCACCCTGATCTCGCCCTACCGGACCTCCCGGGCCCACGCCCGCGCGAC
>Ga0187862_10001142_pt1 | contig 28580 bp, 33 predicted proteins | sample June2016WEW_10_1_FD_133003 | JGI IMG/M metagenome (GOLD analysis project Ga0187862, IMG submission 133003) | Peatland microbial communities from SPRUCE experiment site at the Marcell Experimental Forest, Minnesota, USA - June2016WEW_10_150 | ecosystem: Environmental > Terrestrial > Soil >...
CCTCGCGGTAGGAAATCCCGTTAACTCCATCGCTTACGAGGTCCCGATTCGGAAACCGATCAGCCCCCTGATCCAAGAAATCAAACACGTGCATGATGACTCCTTTCTTTTAAGGTTTCTTCCGGTCCGGCATCTGAGTGCCCAGTCAGGCAGGCAGGCAGGCACCGGCCCTAAATTCATTGCCCGGTGAAAATGTCCGATCATGCGGGAAAGCCAGTTTGGTCGGGAAAATTATCGCGCCAGGATATGGATGCCGCACGCGCCAGCTTCCAAGCCGGCCACCGACCCGCCCAGCATGTGGGCCAATCCTACTCTGGCGCCTTCCACCTGTCGTTTTCCGGCATGACCCCGAAGATGCAAAGCGATTTCGGCCACCACTCGAACTCCAGAAGCGCTCAGTGGGTGCCCCAGGGAGAGCAAGCCGCCGCTGGGATTGACCGGAATCCGGCCACCCAGTTCCGTGGCGCCGGAACGAAGCAACTCTACACCCTCACCGTGCTGGCAAAGTCCCAAGTCCTCATAACGCAAAATTTCCTCGGGTGCGAAGGCGTCATGTAACTCAACCAGGTCAATATCCTTAGGGCCTACACCAGCCATCTCATAAGCCATTTTGACCGTCTCCGCGCCTAAGGGAGAGATCCAGATCTCCTTCTGTTTGTATGCATAGTCGCCGGACTTCAATGCTGAGCCGATTATCTTGACCGGATTAGTCGTATGCTTACGGGCGACATCCATGGAACAGAGCACCACGGCCGCTGCGCCGTCCGTCTGTGGACAGCACTGCAGCAGGGTGATAGGATCGGAGATCATGCGGGAATTCAACACTTCTTCAACAGTAAATTCCCTTTGATATTGAGCCATTGGGTTAAGGCACCCGTGGTGATGGTTCTTCACGGAGATGCGTGCGAAATCTTCTCTCGTGGCCCCGCATTCCGCCATCTGCCTTCTGGCTATCAACGCAAACATGCCCGGATACGTCAGCCCGAGCTCCCCCTCCAGATCTTCATCGGGAGCTATAACTTGTCCGGCCATCGAGGTGCTGTTTATAGATTCCACACCTATGGCGATGCCCAGATCATATAGTCCGAAGGCGATGTCCTTCCATAAGCCTCTCACCGCAGTAGCCCCCCCGGCGCAGGCATTCTCGACGTTGATCATCTCAATAAAGGTCACTCCCACTTCTTTCAATATCTTCTGACAGGTCGTGCCCACATTGATCCAGCGAGACGTATAAGCAACTTGAATGTCACGGGGTTTGACGCCGGCGTCCTTGAGCGCCGCGGATGCAGCTTCGGCTCCCAACGACGCGGCGCCCCTTTCAGGAAATTTTCCGAACATGCTTTGTCCGATACCCAAAACAGCAACTTCTCTCATAACCTATCCCCTCATTCCTTTGCTTGAGGTTAAACCGGTTTGAACTTGTATCCGATGATTTCCTTATCTTCTCTTTCCCAAAGCTCACTGATCACAAGCTCCATTGATTGCCCCACTTGCAATGGATTGCCGTCCTTTATCTCCAAAGGGGCAAATACACGGACGCCTTCGGGTAAGTCGACGTAGCCCACGAAGCAGGGAGGTTTGAAGTGGGAGGCAGGCATGCGTCCGATGGTATAGGTATATAGTGTCCCCTGACGACTCAGTTCGATCTCGGATAATTCATCGTGACCGCACTCTCTGCAAAGCCGAGCTTTGGGGAAATACACCCGTCCACACAAGCTGCATTTATTTCCCAAAAGCCTGCCGCCTTGGTCCTCTTTGAACAAGCCTTTCTGAAAAGGTACTCTTTCTTTCATAGCTTTATTTCCATCCATTGTTCATAGTATGATATAATTGGGGGTGTATAAATTGTTACAGATTAGCCGCCACACGAGAGTAAAAAACCCTTATTTTCTGGTTGAAGGAATCTGACTGACCGCAGCTGCCAAGGGGTCAGACGCCACCCCGGCCATCCCCCTAACAGGACAGAGTAACAGATTGTTAATGCCTTACATATCAGGTTAATCATAATCGACTCAATTTTAGATCTAACAATGACCAGGCATAGAATCAGGCGATTTTATACACCCCGGGTTTGACTTCAGGAAATTTCTTCTCAACTTCTGAATCGTGCCCAGGAACAACAATTTTTCCGCTTTCCTTACATACCGCGATCGCATCCATCGCGTCGGTCAGGGTGCTCATATGAAGCCCCACCGGCCAGTCCATCTCCAGATTGGAATAAAGGTAGGCGGCATCGCTCGCAAGAACCACCGGTCCCCTGGCCGTTTGCACTATGGCAATTTGGAGCCCCATCATGTGCCCATCTACGCGACGGACCGAAACGCCCGGAAAGATTTCTATTGCCTTACCTGCTCGTTCACCCGCCAACAGTTTGAGCCGGTCGGCAAACAACATCCTGGATAACCATTGAACGTCCTCAAAATCCGGAATGCCAAGTTTCTTGAGCAGCGGATACTTTGGATATTCTTCCACCGTCCATCTGAAGCAGGTCTCTTGAATGTAAAAAGGAATATTTTTCTCTTGAAATACTTGAATACCACTAACATGATCGAAATGAGCGTGGGAAATGATGACAGCTCCAATGTCTTCCGGCTTCAGACCAATCTTGCCCAGTACGGTCTTATGGTCCTCATAGTTCACGATTTGATGCGCTTTGGCCATCTCCGGCGTGCATCCCGTATCAAAAAGAATGTTGATGTCCGGCCCCTTGATCAGCCAAAAATAACATGACTCTGGGGTTAGCGGCTGGCTGGGTGATAATGCGGGTTTGCCCATCCAGTGCCAGAGATACATGGGATAAAAGTGAAATTCGCCGTACTTCAAGGCATAGACTTCATACTTGGGGACATCTCGGACAAAGGTATTACCGTCCGATTCGTTGTTAACCATTTTTCCCTTGTGCTTAGATTTAGGTCTATCCATTTTGCTTTCCACTTCCTTCATCTCCGCCTCCAAATTGGTAGAATTTTTTTCCGCTCTGTGTCTGAAGTACAAATCCCATTCTTTGATTGGGCCTTTCCTGGTCCCGGGCCCCCCTCTTCATTGTCCATGAGGCTTGACATTGATTCCACCATCCCTCATCAATCCCAATCGAACAGGTTATCTGGCTTGCATGGTGCACCCTCCATCCAGTCGGATGGTCCTTCCGTTCAGCATGGGGTTCTCGACGATATGTTGCGCCAGAATGGCAAATTCGATCGGTCTGGCCATTCTCTTAGGAAAAAGAAGTTGGCCGATCAGGGATTCCTTGACGGTCTCTGAAATACCGGCTACCATCGGGGTCTCAAATAGACCCGGGGCGATGGTAACGACCCGAATGCCGTAATCGGCGAATTCACGGGCTATCGGCAGGGTCATCCCAACAAGGGCCGCCTTCGAGGCGCTGTAGGCGGATTGCCCAACCTGTCCTTCCCAAGCAGCCCCTGAGGAAGTGTTGAGCACTACCCCTTTCTCTCCATCTTCATTGGGAGCGTTCTTTAACATCTGCTCGGCCGCTGAACGAATCACATGCATTGTCCCCATAAGATTTATTTGGATTACCTTTTTAAAACCTCCCATTGATATCTTGCCGTTCTTGCCGAGTACCTTGGCCCCATAGCTTACACCGGCGCAGCTGATAGCCACGTGAATGGCTCCGAAGGTATCTACGGTCTTTTCGATAGCGATCTGAACGGATTGCTCATCGGTTACGTCGGTTTTACAAAAAATAGCCGACGGCCCAAGTTCGGAGGCCAATTTCTCACCTCTTTCTTCTTCTATATCCAAAAGTGACACCATAGCCCGATTTTGGACAAATAGGCGGGCACAAGCCTCCCCAAGACCCGAAGCAGCCCCTGAAATCACAACTACTCTTTCTTGTACATCCATGACCATTTCACCTCAGCTTTTGTAAACAAACTCAATACCTCCCAAATATATGCCTGCTCTTAATGCAGTTTTCTCCGCCAAGGTCAGCACATCAGGCCGGCCTTTAACTTCACCCGCGTTACGCACTCCGCAGGCCCGAAGTAAGATAGCTCTCATCAAAACCAATGTAGTTCTTAAAGAAGAATTCATACCTCGGGAATATGTCTGCAAACACTTCTTCGTCCGGGTGCGCTTGGGTCAGAACAAGGACAACTGCCTGGCCCGGCGCCAGACGGGTTTTCTTCTGATTGATAAGATAATCGGGGACAACATAGCAAAAGGTACGGTCGATGAACCCATTCAACTGACTTGATACTTCACCGGCATAGACCGGAGAGGCCATGACGAGGACATCGGCCTCTCGAACGGCTTCCAGAACTTCGCTCAGATCGTCTTTAAGAATACATGCGTCAGCCTTTGTCTTACAGGCCCAGCATCCCTGGCAACCTCGGTATTGAAGATTATTCAGAGCGAGGGTCCTCACTTCGGCCCCAAGTTTTTCAGCAGCATTGCAGAAGTGCTTTGCAACAAAGGCTCTGTTTCCCTCTGCTCTCGGACTTCCGAGCACACAGACGGTTTTCATACTCATACGTTCGTCACTTTTTCTCCGGGCAAAAAAATCATTACCCGCGAATGGTTTAGAGCAAAGCGCCGACCTTTCAATGTTATAAGTGACATAATCATTGATCCTATTTCCCTCCTATGCCAAGTGATCCCCTCGACAGTTTGCCCGGCAGGCGATATTCACCATCCCCTCCCACTCATAGTCGCCTGGCGATCTCTGCGCCCTCACAGGTTGCCTCAAGTGCTGTACGGGCTTTTAGACCATCTCCAATGACGTATAATTCCTTAACCTTTTTGAAACACTGCCGTCAGGATTGGCGTAAATCATGCCCATAGGCGCCACAACGAATCGATTCTTTATTTCCATCGAACCAATTTTAGTCGGTGATAAAACATGCTGGAAATCCATTTGCTCATCACCTATATTGAAACTTCAATTAAAGTCTTATCTGTTTTTCAAGGGAGCTTTCTACTACTTCATCATGGAACCGTTGATAGGTCCGTTTTCCATCCAATACCTGACGGGCGGACACGAGATATTGAATGGTTGGCGTGGCTTCTTCTAACCAGTTCAGCCGTATATCTCGATATAAACGCTCGATAGGATACTCCCGGGTATAGCCGATACCGCCAAATATGAGTAAGGCATTGTCCGTTACCCGCCGGCCTCCTTCCATGGCCAGGAGCTTACACAGATTGCCCTCCAATAAAATGTCCTTACCTTCATCGATTTTGACTGCCACATCATTTATAGCGCATTGCAGGGCATATATATCCATGGCCATTTCGGAAATGTATCTCTGGATCGCCTGCCTTTCCGCAATGGCCTTTCCAAAGGTCACCCTTTTCTTGGCAAACTCTATAGCAAGGTCCAAACATCTCTCCATGGTGCCCATTGCAGAGGCCGCGATTCGGACCCGGCTGATGTTTAACAGGTGCAAGGCCGGACCCAGTCCTTTGCCTTCCTCACCGAGAATATTTGTCACGGGAACAATACAGTCCTTAAAATTCAGTCGCCCATGTGCCGATCCGGTGCATCCCATACAAGGTTTCATTTCACTGATGGTGAATCCTTTTCTTCCTCTCTCAACCAATAAATTGCTTATTTCGAGCTTCCCCGACTCTTGTTCGGTCCAGCACACCACGTTAAAGACGTCCGCAAAATCCGAATTGGTAATCAAATGCTTATGACCGTTCAGAATAAAATTGGAGCCGTCCCTCCTCGCTATGCACTTTGAATCACGCCCCGTCCCCCCATCAGGCTCTGTGAGAGCGAAGCCACAGGACATTTCCCCGGTGGCCAGTTTGGGCAGGTAGGTCCTCTTCTGTTCTTCACTGGCAGGTAAAAAGCAATCATTGGCGCTGCAATGAACATGCAGTGTGACCCTTAGCCCACCATGCACTTTCGACCATTCTTTCTCGAACTCAAGGTACTGCAATTCCGACAGCCCCATGCCGCCGTACTCTTTGGGAATATTGAGTCCGAAAAAGCCCAGCTCGGCAAACTTGGGCCAAAGTTTTTCTTTTGGCAATCGGTGTGTTTTCTCTATCTCTTCTTCCAGTGGGGCTACCTCATCCCATAGAAATTTGAAGCCCTTTTCCCTAAATTCAGCAAACTCTTTTTCTGGCATTCCCATTTTCTAATCCTCATTCTTCTTGGGACCGTTAATAGCTCTCGCATTAAATCGATGAGAGAGTTAGGCTGAAAGGCCTCCGTCGATATAGATAATCTGTCCTGTAATATAATTAGAGGCATCGTAGGCTAAATATACGGCCAGCAATGCAACATCCCTTGCTTCACAAAAACGTTTTAAAGGGATGGAACTTAATATGCGTTTCTTTGTGGCATCGTCCTCATCAAAAATGGGTTCGGTAAGGGCAGTAATGGCATAGCCCGGTGCAATCGCATTCACATTTACGTTGTATCTGGCCCATTCCACGGCCAGAGACCGGGTAAACATATTTACAGCGGCCTTGCTTGTGCAATAACATACCTGGTAGGGAAATCCCTTTCCACCTGCAAAGGAACTGGTGTTTATGACTTTTCCCTTACCTGCCTTAACGAAATGGGGGCCAACCGCCCGACAACAGAGAAACATGCTGGTTAGATTGGTTTGAATAACCCGGTCCCACTCCTCATCGCTGGTGCGTTCGTCAAGAGAGGGTTCTTTTTTTTGGTTCCCTAACGGGTCGAAACCGGGCAGGGGGACTATCGGTTTCCGTATCCCTGTGCCGGCGTCGTTGACCATGATGTCTATCCGGCCCCATTCGGAAAAGGTCTTGGCAACCATTTCCTCCACTTCTCTAGTTTTAGTGACGTCTGTGGGAAGGGGTAGACACCTTCTGCCCAGACGGCGGATCTCCTCAGCCGTCTGCTCGATCTGGCTTTGGGTTCGAGCAACCGCGGTGATATCAGCCCCAGCCTCGGCCATGGCCAGGGCGATCGCCTTGCCAATTCCTCTTCCCGCCCCGGTTACGATGGCCACGCGACCCTCTAAGGAAAACTCGTTCGCAATCATAAGATACCGTCCTTCTTGAAATCGGCGATCTCATTTTCCGAATAACCCAGGCTTTTCAGTATGTCGCGATTATGCTGACCCAATTCCGGTGGACGTGTCCGAACGGTGCCCGGGGTCTGGGAAAGTCCGACGGGAAAAACAATCTGTTTTAGACACTCACCGGAAGGCGCTTCCATTTCCACAATCAATTCCCGTTTGGCAACGTGCGGATCAACAATCACCTCGGCCAAAGTCTGAACCGGTGCGACCGGTACATCCGCCTGTTTAAGGAGTTCGACCCAGGTATCTCTATCCTTAGAATTAAAAATCTTCTGAAGAGCGTCGACTATCTCGCGCCTTCGGCCGTGCCGCTCCAGCTTTATGACCTCCGCTCCCAGGTCGGCCAACAACATAGTGCAATATGGTCCTGGATACTGAAGAGCAGAAGATAGGATTCTTACCCCTTCTAAGGCCAGCATTGCTTCCCTTTTTAACAGTGGTTCAGGACGGTATGATCGTCCTGTTTTCGATAAATCAGGGATGGTTTCCGTCCGGTCTCGCTTATCCCATAAAAACTGGGCGTCGTTTTTCAGTGAAGGCGAGGATGCCTTCCTTGAAATCCGAGGATAGAATAAGCTCACTCCCGCAACGAGCCTCGTAGCAAAGGGCATCCATCAGGGACATGTCCTGGCCCTGGTTGACACTGGTCTTGATCATCTTCAGGGATAAGGGAGCCCGCTCGGACAATTCAAGTGCCCATTTCCTTGCTTCGGCCATGAGTTCCGCGGCTGGAACCACCTTGTTCACTAGGCCGATTTGATAGGCCTGCTTTCCATTGACCCGATTGCCAAAATACATGAACTCTTTGGCCCTGCTTGGTCCGATCAGCCTGGGCAAACGAACGGTACCCCCAGCCAGGGGCATGACGCCCAGTTTAACTTCACCCAAACCTAGATTGGCTTCTTCCGAAGCGATCCGAAAATCGCAGCACAGGGCTAGTTCCAAACCCCCTCCGTTGCAGGGTCCGTTGATTGCGGCGATAACCGGTTTGCCCAGGTCCTCGAGCATGTTAAAAACCGTATACCGGTGCCGAAAAAGAGGCTGCATGCCACCGGTTTCGACCCTTTCTTTGAGGTCGACCCCGGCGCAGAAGCCCCGGCCGGCCCCTGTTAGAATGACACATCGGATTTCATCGACCAGGCCGATTAGGTTTATACAGTCTTCAAGGTCCGACATGAGGCGGCTGCTGAGGACATTGAGCGACTCAGGGCGGTTAAGGGTGAGGGTCAGTACGGCCCCATCTTCCTCAACCAGTAAGTTTTTATAGTCCAGGGCTCTGCTATTCATTTTTCAGTCCTCCGAAAAATGTTTCAAAGGCCAGATCAAAGGTCGCTTTCATGAAATCCTTTTTAGGATTAAGGACCTTTTTGCTTTCTTCAAAAATGATCAGACCCGAAAACATACCCCAAACAATATCCGTAAGTGCGACAGGGTTGCGATCCTTTAAATAACCTTTATCAATACCTTCCTGGAAAATATCTCTTATTGATTCGAATTGTGGCCTGGTGAGCACTTCCAGATCTTCTTTAATTTCCGGAGAGATATGTCTGAAAAGCGAGCTTGTCTGAAAATGAAAAAGATTTAAGAGGATGGACTTATTATTCTCATAATAACTATATAGCGTATCTTTTAATTTCTGAATCTTCTCATAGGGGGAGTGTTCTACTGCATTGTGGGGAGGCTCAACGCTTGCGAACATGCGCCCCAAAATTCTGAGACTCACGGCAGCATGGAGCGCCTCTTTATTAGGGAAGTAGAGATATAAGGTAGCAGCACCCAGTTCGGCGGCTTCTCCAATTTGAGACATGGATACTCCATCGTACCCATTTGACCTAAATAATCTTTCCGCAACCTCCAGGATGTCATCGCGGCGTTTTCTTCTCTCCCGCTCTTTCCTCTCTGCTACTCCCATTTTTCCCCCTGATATGAAAAGTTCCTCATAGAAGGCATCGGCAATGATGATTCACAATCTGAATTCATTCACTTTACGAATATGTTCATATCACGCCAAAACAGGTTGTCAAGAAAAAAATCACCGCCGCTTCCTTATCTTTCGTATAATTCAAACTCAAATATATGCGTCTCCCGGCTAGCTTGAGCATTTCCACAGCACAGGCCATGGACATTCGACCCCAGCCGCATAGGGTGGCAAGCCCCAGGGTTTTAGCGCGCTTTTCATTGCATGGATCAAGCTCACCATAATATACGGCAGCAGGTCGATCCCACCGGGTGCCCAAGGCCGATGCCGGAGCCGTCCACGTTGGTGATCTCACGGTTTAGTCCCAGCTCTCGCTCGCAGCCGATGTACTGGGCAGCGAAAGCTTTGTTGACCTTGATCGACTCTCTAAATCGGCTATGTGTTTCAAGCCGCTCTTTCCATCAGGGCCTTTACAGCCGCTTCGAGTTGCGAACGCTTCCCAATCAGCCCCGCAGGGGCTTACTCCAAAAACGACCCACACCGGAGATCCGAGTTATTTAACCATCTTCAACAGAGTGCTTGGCTGGAAATCAGCGCCAGTAAAGGGAAACCCGTTGATTTTATTGTCAGCGGGCGAACCGGTTGCAAATCCAAATTGGACATCCGCTCCAAAATTCTCAGCGATAGTCCCCGCAATTGGTTCCCCTTTGGTATTAAGGGCTTTGCAATAATTGGCGAACCAGGCCTTCCACAACTTCCCTGCACGGTCCCAGACATCTGCGTAGTAATTACTGTAGTTCTCCGGATCCATGTAAATCCGCTTCCTGCCTTGAGGGTATGTGGGGTCTTTCGCAATGATATCAAAGACGTATACATCTCTTACTTCCCAATAGTCATGCGGATAGGGCGTCTCGTCTCCTGCAGCAAACAGTTTCTTTGCGTCCGCTATACTGAATTTAGAATCCGCAACCCCCAATACCTTCTGTTTTCCAACGAATTCATATTTGAAGTCGGTAATCTTGCCGTCGAACATATAAAAGTCGTCGAGCGACTGGATAGACCCCTGTGATGGGGTAGATCTTTGTCCGGCTTCTCCCCTCAGGATCCTCCTCAAAGTCGGCACGTAGATGAATATTTCATCGTTTTTTTTGGTATCCAGGTATTGGTATTGGACCAAGTCAAGCCAGCGAGAGTTTATCGAAAACAGAAAATGATCTGGAAGGCATGAGCGTACCCGGTCTTCTAATCGAGCAGACAGGAGAAATAGAGTTGCTTCACCTTGAGCTTGGGAGCATCAGGAAGGCTGCCGCCGACAGGCCTGGCCTGGTTCTGCAAAAGGATCTGCTCCTACAAGAGGCGAGGCAAACTCTAGCCGACCTACGGCAGGGCTTTTCCCTTGAAGAGGTCGAAAAGCTGCGACTGGAGACCGCTACGCAGGCTCTAATCCGGAAGTTGGGGGAAACTCGGGAGAAATACATAACCAAACTGGAAAATGCCTTAGAAAAAACAGAAGAACTCAACCTTTCCATACGTGAGTTGGATGGACAATTTCTAGAAAGCAAGGAGCCGCCTGAACTGTCTGGGTTGAAGCTAGCCATTGAAGACGCGAAGCGCCAGGGAAAAATCGAAGCGGAACTCGCTTCAACCCGGGAGGAAATCCTGAAGCTCACAAAAGATGCCTCCGCCGGGATAAAAACCCTTGGCCGGTGGATCGGGACTATTGAGGAACTCAAGAATCTCCCAGTGCCCGATCTTGAAACCATCAACGATTTCGATTCAAGAATACGGGATGCGGAAGCCGAGGTTAAGAAACAAGAATCCGAAGTAGATCGGTTGCGGGATGAACTCCTTGAAATTGGGCGCGAAATAGAGAAGCTCCGGATGATACAGGACGTTCCAACCGAAAATGACCTGATGATTGCCAGGCAGAGGCGGGATGAAGGATGGAAGATTATCCGTCGATTAATCGAGGGGGGAGAACGAAGCCAGACTAGAGAAAAGGAATTTGTGGGGGAGGTGTCAGGTGCAGAGGATCTCTCCGCTGCTTTCGAACGGAGCATCCAGACAGCCGATGAAACGGCCGACCGGCTCCGGCGTGAAATCGGTAGAGTTGAGCTCAACGCTAGGCTTATGTCCGACCGGGAGATTCGGGAAGCGAAGATCAAGCGGGTTCAGGCGAACTGGGAAAGCGCTGTGGAGGGAGTTGCTACAGCCAATGAAGAGTGGACCCGATTGTGGACGGTTTCAGGAATTAAGCCCGATTCGCCAGGGCAAATGCGCAGATGGACAGAGCGGCATAGGAAGCTTTCGGAGACTGGCGCAAAGATTCGTGATCTGGAGCTTAAAGCCAGTTCAAAAGCGATGGTAATCAAGACACTCGGAGAGGAGCTTTTGGCCCACTTGGCCGAGGCGGGCCGCAGTTGTAATGAAGGGGAATCCCTTTCAAGGCTTATTACGCGCGGAGAGCAGGTTATCGGTGAGTTCGAGAAAACCAGGACCGAGAGAGACCAACTCAAGCGGGATCTTGCAAAGAAACGCCAGGAGCTTAAAGCTGCTGAGGTCCAGGAAGAGAAGGCCAAAACGGATCTAAACGAGTGGCAGGACAAGTGGGAAAAGGCCATCCAGCCCCTCGGGCTTGGCAGGGAATCGATCCCGGACCAGGCTAATGCGATTCTCACCCAACTCCAGAGTCTTTTTGCAAAGTTGGGATTTGCCAAAGAGTACCGGACTAGGATCGAACAGATCGATGTGGATGCGGCAGGATTTGAAAAAAGGGTTCGGGAGATCGTGAAGGCGCTCGCCCCCGACCTCTCCCAACTCATGACGGAAGAAGCCGTCCTCATGCTCAGCAGAAAACTTGAGGAGGCGAAAACGGCGAAGGCCCTCAAAGAAAATCTGGAAAAGCGACTACGTGATGAACGCAAGAAGAAAGAGGACGCGACCCGGGAAATTGCGCGGCTAATCGTGATTCTTGAGGTCATGTGCAGAGAAGCCAGATGCAACCGTTTTGAAGATCTCCAGGAGGCCGAGAAGCGGTCAGATAACAAAAGAGAGCTGAAAGGACAACTCGAGGAGGTGGAACAGCGGCTTCTCGACCTTGCTGCAGGCATGGGTGTCGAGGACTTCATACTGGCGGCCGAACCGGAGAATCCGGATTCCATAAAGCCGCGTGTCGACCTGCTGGAAGAGGAGATCGCGGCTCTTACCGTCATAAAGTCTGAGCTGGATCAGACAATCGGAGAAGAAAGAAACGAGTTAAAGAAGATGGACGGCAGAGCGGAGGCGGCCGAGGTTGCCCAGGATATCCAGTTATGTCTTGGGGAACTAGGTGGTCTAGTGAGATCGTTTTCTCGGTTGAAGATCGCTTCCATGGTTCTTTCCGACGCAATGGAGAAATACCGGGGAAAAAGCCAGGGACCGGTACTGAAGCGTGCAAGCGAATATTTTAGTTCCATGACCTTGGGGTCCTTTGAGGCTCTGAGGGTTGATACAGACGAAAAGGAGAATTCAGTTGTCGCGGGGCTTCGGGCGGGCGGAGAGGTGGTAAAGGTAGACGGACTAAGCGATGGTACCGCCGACCAGCTTTACCTTTCGCTAAGGCTGGCAAGCTTGGAGCATTACCTCGATTCGAACGAACCACTTCCCTTCATAGTGGATGACATTCTCGTCCGTTTCGATGATGAGCGCGCGGCTGCTACCCTGGAAATAATGGCCATGCTTTCGGAACGGACCCAGGTCATCTTTTTCACCCATCATGCTCATCTGGTAGAAACGGCAAAATCCGCTGTAGGTTTGGACAGGCTATTCATTCATGAAATTGGGACCTGAGTTGTTTGGGTGAGAGGACACTCGGAGGCCCAGGAGGTCAAATTGGGATTGAAGTATCCTGGTGAATGGAAGTTTGGCACCACTGAGAGTGCGGATGCCGTGCCTGCCGACGCAGTGGATGAATTCTTCGCATTGACGGTTCAGATTGCATCGAGCGCAGACTCACCGAAGTCTGTCCTTGAGCTATTTAAGTCAACTTTTGCCAGTTTTCACGGTAGGTCCTATTCGTCGAGTTCAAGCTATGAATGGGCAGAATCGGACCTTTCGTCTTTAATGCACGAGTGCGCGGAGCGTTCCCCAACCTTTATCGACGCTTATTGGACATCTATCTCAAAGATGGAGCAAACTGGCGTTCCGGCACCAGGCGTTGAGTATTTGAATTCCATCTTAACAAAGTACGGAATCCCCTACGTGATCGATCCACCCAAGTTACTTCGTGCACAAGGTGATGCCATCCTCCTGAAAGTAGCTGAACAGGCTTATAATTCCGCCTCTCCTCGCACCAGTCTGGAACGCTATTTGCTCGTTAGCGAACTTGGACATGGCGGCTTTGGCCGTGTTTATCATGCGAAGAGAACCACTTCCGTTGGAACCTTCAATTTTGCGATCAAGATACTTGATCCGAGTCCTTTCGTTCAGAATCGTGAGACGGCAAAAGCACGGTTCTGCCGGGAGGTTGAAACGCTTCAAAGACTCCAGCACCGTGCGATCGTCTCATATGTCGATGCTGGATTCGACAGCGAGGGACGACCTTACCTTGTGATGCCGCTAATTGCTGGAGTTACCCTCCGAGAGGCTTGCGATGGGAGGAAAGTCGAGGAAGTTGTCGGTCTAATGTTGCAGGTACTTGAGGCGATTGAGTATGCGCACAATAACAACGTGCTTCACCGGGATCTGAAACCAGGTAACATCTTGGTGCGCGAATCAGACCGACAGCCGATCGTGGTCGATTTCGGACATGCGTATTTGTTCGAAGAGATGTCCACGACTTCTCTGACGACGTCGAGCTTAGTAGGCACGCTCGGCTATATTCCATCGGAGGTGTTTGCAAACCCGAGGGAGCGATCCCCGCTACATGATATTTTCTCCTGTGGGGTAATCACCTACGAACTCGTGGCGAGACGCCTTCCAGATCCGCACGATTACCACGCTCTCGCGAATCTTGACGTCCAGTATGCTAGTCTTGATACCGTGCTTATAAGGGCTTTGTCAGCGGCGCGCTTGCGCTTTCATTCTGCAGAGGAATTCGCAGATGCGCTACGGAATATTCGGGTACAAAAATAGCGGTCTTTTCTAACTACGACAACGGCTCGTGCGTTATAGTGCTATATAGATATAATTATCACTAACTTCAGCAAGTTCACCGTGCCTATGGGTACTGAAACCACGGAATGCCGGAATTCCATGAGCTGCTTGCGTAGCCGTTTGCCAATGTTGTCGGAATCGAGAACTGATGCTCCATGTTCAAGCCAATCGAAGGTTAAATAGCAGAGGTAGAAATTGACGTTTCCCCTTTCAAAGTCCTCTTATTTTTCACGAGCGAACATGCAAAGGCGTGGAAGAATTTCTCAGTAGAATTCGAAGATGTAGATGAGAAAGGGGCCGAATGAAATCTATGCGAAATGGTATGAGAAATTCGATCCAAATTCGGGGAAAATCTGGAATCGGTGAAAAGATGCGTCTGCTAATTTACCCCATCCCACTCAAGCGGGATATTTTCTTTTCCACGGCTTTTCGCGCGGTGCCGTACCGCTCGCGAGAAGAGCGGATGATTTTCTCCACGTTCTTTCGGGTATCTTCGAGGCTAAAAGGTTCTAAGCTGATCGCCGAAAAGGGATCACTTGCCACCCCATCGATCATCAGTTTCACGTAGAGGTGGTATTTGTCCAGGTTCATGAGATCGGTATCGGCGAAAGTGGGGGCGAACATTTTCCTTAAGACTTCAGTGTCCATTGGTCCAACCCGGAAAGTCGCCAGGGTGCCCACATTGCCGAAGACTGCATTTTGTACCTCTTCATCGAGTTGCGAGATATATTGATGGGCCAGGATCAAGTTGAGACGGTACTTGCGGGCTTCCGAGAGGATGGTGGCAAAAGACTGCGTGGCAAAATTCTGGAATTCGTCCACGTAGAGATAGAAATCCTTGCGCCGATTTTCGGGAATATCAGCCCGACCCAAGGCGGCCATTTGCATTTTGCTGATCAGCATGGCTCCCAAAAGCGCCGAGTTGTCGTCCCCTATCTTCCCCTTGGCCAGGTTTACAATAAGGATCTTTTGGCTGTCCATGACTTCCCGGATATCAAAGGCCGATCTCGGCTGCGCCAAGATGTTACGCATAAGAGAATTGGCCAGAAACTGGCTGACTTTATTCTGGACGGACTCTACGACTTCCACGCGAAACCGTGGGGCATACTCCCGGAACTGTTTCACCCAAAACATACGCACTATGGGGTCCTTTTCATTGTCAATGATCTTTTCCCGATATTTCTCATCGACCAAGACTCGCAAGACGCCCAGGAGCGTAGCGTCCGGATATTCGAGGAGAGAAAGGACCGCGTGGCGCAAGGTGTTTTCCAGTCGCACTCCCCAGGAAGAGGCCCAAATCTTCTGGAACACTCCCACCACCCCGGAGGCCACCAGGTGCTTCATTTTGGGGTCTTTACAGTCCAGAAGGTTAAAGCCTACGGGAAATTCCCGGTCACATGGATTAAAGTAAATGACGTCACCGATTCTCCTTGAAGGTACCGCCTTTAAACACTCTTCGGCCAACTCTCCGTGAGGATCTATAATGCCCACTCCCCTACCGGCGCGAATATCCTGAATGGCCATATTTTTGATGAGATTGGTTTTACCCATCCCCGTTTTTCCAACTACATACATGTGACGCCGACGATCATCGGGCCTTATGCCAAAGATGCTTTCTTTGTTTCTGAAATTGGTTTTGCCAAAGAAGTTTATTTCCCCACTCATAGGCCGGGATGGAACGGGAGCTATCCATTCCCCCGCTCTCAGTTTTTAAAAAATTGAAATGAATCGGAAGAGTAGCGATTGAGGACCTCTATGCATCCAGAATGATTTGGGTTTCCTTTATAAGTTGCTCGGTACGGGCGAGGATTATTTCAGCCGACTCTTTCGAGTATTCCAAATCCTCTTCAGCCGCTACTTTTAAGCGCCAGGCGTCGAGTAAACAGTTCAAAGAAGCGTGGGACAACCTTTCTCCAAAGAGGTTTACCAAAGCCACAAAAAGAGAATGCCAATCCTTTGCTTTGTACCCTTCGGAATACAGCAGGCTGCGCCCCGCATGGAGGATGGCGAAGTAGGCCTTGGTACCGATCCATTTGTAATCCCCCGCCCTCAAATCGCGTCGAGCGGAAGCAAGATCACTCTGGGCAGCCTCCAATTCGTCAGCGGCCGATTTGTCAATGCCTTGGACAATGAATATTCGGTTTTTCTCAAGACAGGTTTCGAAATGTAAATTCATTTGATTGGTAGTTATAGTGATTAACGTTTTGAATCAGGTCCTTATGGACATTGATTGGTATATTCTAATATTGCCATACATCTTATAATTGTCAAGCATTTGACAATTATCCGTGGTTTGGTATAATACATACAGAGTATTACTTAATCAATAATTCTTACCATCGTGAGAAACACCAAACTGATCACCATTTCCATTTCCCCTGATCTTTTCCGCAAAGTCGATGAACTGGCGAAAGAAGATGATCGCACGCGAAGTGGGATCTTTCGAGAGGCTTTCAAGAGCTATCTCGCCGATCGTGAACGCCGGAAAGGCGAAAATGAAACGCAGGGGGAAAATACCCTACGCGCCTAACTTTTTTATATATCAACCATGAACAACATCATCGCTATTATCAACCAGAAAGGCGGGGTGGCGAAAACGACCACCTCGATCAATCTAGCCTCTGGCCTGGCCAGACAGGGGAAGAAAGTACTCCTCATTGATTTCGACCCCCAGGCTCACTCCACGATTGGCCTAGGTATCGACCCAGGGAGTTACCGTGTCGCCATTAATGACGTCTTGCTGGGGAAAATGAGCATTTCGGAGGTTACGATCCCGGCTGCTACGGACAATCTCTTCCTCGTTCCTTCCCATATCCGCCTGGACAAAGCCGAGCAACAGCTCACTCCGGAACTCTTTCGCGAAACTTTTCTCCACAAGGCCATCCGGGGGATTGAATACGATTTTGTGATCATCGATTGCCGGCCAACCTTGGGGACCCTGACCATCAACGCGCTCTTTGCCTGCAATTTTATCATTGTTCCCTGCGAGATCGGGCGGTACGCCCTGGACGGTTTTTCGGACCTGATGGAAACGATTGACAACGTCAAAAACATCGAGAGCTGGGACAAGGAAACCTCCATCCGCATCCTCCTGACCAAATATGACGGGCGCAACAAGGTGAGCAACGAGTGGGTGTTAAATCAGCTCAAACCCTTTAAAGACATGCTTTTTAGGACTGTCATCCGAAAAAACGAGGCCATCAACCAGGCGCACATGGCTCAGGAATCGATTTTTTCTTTCAAGCCGGAGAGCGCCGGAGCCCAAGACTATGAGGAGTTAACTAATGAATTTTTAAATTTATGCAATCAATCAGAGAAAAACTAGCGGGGAAGTCGAGCAAACTGGCCGCTCCCCGCGAAAAGGTCGAGGACCATCCGGCTGATCTCAGTGGTTATCAGGACGGCAGCTTCTACCAGGTTGACTTAAGCCAAATTCTGCCGGACCCTAATCAGCCCCGAAAATTCTTCGATCCGGATTCTTTAGGGGAACTCTCGGAATCCATAAAGCAAAAAGGAGTTCTCCAGCCGATCATTATTCGCAAGGATGTTGAGAACCGCATTTATCTGGTCGCCGGAGAACGTCGCTACCGAGCGGCCAAAATGGCCGGATTAGAGCGCATTCCCGCCATTTTAACCAAGGGCGATGCCATGGAAATTGCCCTCATTGAGAACCTACAGCGGGAAAATCTGAGACCCATTGAAGAAGCCGAAGCCTTGGCCCGCATGATGGAGCAGCACGGGTACACCCATGATCAACTCCGAGTAGTGATCGGCAAGGCTCGCTCGACCATTACGGAATCGCTGAGTCTTACTCGCTTGCCCGAAGCGATTAAGGAGGAATGTCGGCACGCCGACCACTACCCCCGCCGGCTCTTAGTGGAGGTGGCCAAGCAGAAAACGCCGGAAGCCATGATGGTACTCTTTGACCGAGTAAAAAGGGGTGACCTGAAAAGTACCGAAGTGCGCCAAATCACCCGCCCAACTGTCAAATCGAAAATCCGCACCCCGGCCACCATTGCCCTGGAAAAGATTCATAACCTCAACAAACATTTAAACAAATTCAATCTCGGAACAGCAGAAGAAAGTCAGAAAATTCAACTGATTGATGAACTTAAAAAGCTAAAGATATTGATCGACAAAATATTCAGTTAGCGTGTTTTTCCGTTTTCTCCTTCACTAGAAAATGTATTTCCGTACTAAGGTTTCAGGTACCGAGGAAGATTAAATATTTGGAAATATTCAAAACGAACTATTAAGTTTCCGAGTACCAACCATTAAGGTTACGAGTACTGATTGTTAAGTTTCCGAGTACCAGCTATTAAGGTTACGAGTACTGGAAGAGCCGGATTGAGCTTTATTTTAGCCACATTTTGAAAGGGGAAATAACGTTTAAAAAGTATTTAAAATAACGTTTAAAAGGAGAACGGTTTAAAAATCATTCAAAAATCAAAATGAAGGAATTTAGAAGAGAACAAAAACCAGCCAAAGGGAAATATGAACTTTCCCTTTCTGAATTCCCGGTCACCCTCCTTTCCAAAACCAAGATTGATAAACCCTTTATTGAATATCGGGACACGATCATGGGCAAAAACAACGAGCAGGTGGAGAGGACCTGGCGAGTCTATCCGGATGCCAAGTGGGGATTCGGAACCGCCAGCACCTTCTCCAGCCTCTACGAACTCTTTCAAATTTGGAAAGAGCAGGGCTTCCGGGACAAGACGATTACCTTCGGCAGTCTATACTCCTTTTCCAAGCGGAAAAGAATCATCCCAACCAACACCTCCTACGACATCATCAAAAAGGATCTCCGGTGTCTGACCGGTCTGGTGATTGAAGCCAAGAATGCCTTCTGGGACAATGAAAAGCGCGCCTACGTCGACGCCTATTTCCATCTTTTCGAAAAAGTCCGCTTTTTCAAGGAAAAACCGTTCGGTCAGGCCACCCTGAATTTCAGCTACATCGAAGCCTCTGATGAACTGTTCGGATCGGTCATCACCAACAGTCTCCTCATAACCGAATTTGACAGCGGGTTTTTCCATTCCCTGAAACCGACCGAGCAGCGCTTGGCCCTTTATCTTTCCAAAATGCTTCGAAACCAGGAGGTTCATAAACGGGACATCTTGAAACTGGCGGAGCAATTACCGCTCACCAGCACGCTCCAGAAAAAGATCAAGCAGCAACTGAAAAGCGCCGCCCAGGGGCTCATCAACAAAGATTTTAAACTTCTGGGGCGGTTCGATTTTGAAAAAGGCGCCACCCGCCAGAGCGAAAATATCGTTTTTTTCCGCCGCGGCAAATTGCCGCCACTTTGGAGCAGGGGAGTGGGGAGGAAAAGCGGAAACCAGGCCGGAGAACAAAATCCGGCCAATCTCCAGGAGTGCCTGGTGGAGGACATTTTGGCGGTGTGCGGCGATAGAGACTCAACCAATTTTTATAAAAAAGTGGCCCAGGTGATGCCCAAAGAAACCATTTACCAGACTATCGCCGAGGTCAAGGAAGTGGTGGATCTGAGCGCGATTAAGAAAACCAAAGGGGCACTCTTCACCAAACTAATCAGAGGAAAAGCCGTGAAACTCAACCTCGATCTTTAAAGGAATAATTTAACCGGAAGGTCTGCGAACGCCGACCGGAACGGGCAGAAAACAAAAGCGACCGTTCAGTGATCCATACTATTTAAGATCTGAACCTTGATAACCCGCCCAATGGCTCATAACTACCTGCCCGCCGTCGTCGCTACGCTCCCGACTCCGCCCCCTCCCCCTAACGGCTGGCCACCTGCTTGCCAGCAGCCGTCTGCGGGTTTTGCCCCCTCACCGGGGACTCAACCGGAAGGGGGCGGAGTCGCAAGCCTCGATTTTGTAGACCAATCGCCTGGAGGTTCTCTGCCAGACGATTGGACAAAATCGGGCGACGACGGCGGGCGGAACTGGTTTTTTAAAACTGGTTGCAACGAGGCCGAAGACGAACCGCAAAAACCGCAAACCCCAGAACCACCAAGAAATCAACCGAGAGACAGCTTCGCGGATCTTTCTCACACGCTCAAAATTGAGCGGAGCGGCGCTCCTGGCCGGAAAGAAACCTTCTTACTATTGGGCATACTATGCGAGGCTTATAGCGCAAAATTGGCGCTTGTAGAACTCTTCATGGTCGGACCTTTTTTTAAGAAATAGAGAAACGACCGATCCTCACCCTAAACTGGATAGAGAAATAGGGGATAGGGGAATCACCGACTAACCGCAGCGTCCTCGCAAAAAATTGCCTCCAAAAACATAACAGCTCAAGAGAAAATAGTAATCTAACCTCTTAAAACCAACATGAAACCACAAAAAACAAAAACTACGAGGCGGAGTTTTAGTAAATTCATCCGCCATCCTGAAAGTTACCCCCTCCAACTCCAACGGCGGGATTTGGAAATACTCGCCCTGGTCTATGACTACCGTTTCATGGCGTCCGACCAGGTTACTCGAATCATTGCCGGCAGTGAGCGAAAGATTTTAGCGCGGCTGCAGAAACTCTTCCACCACGGCTACCTGGAGCGCCTGTGCGACCGGAGAATCCGTACCCGCGCGGGAAGCGACAAAATGGTCTATACCATCACCCAAAAAGCGGCCGAGTTCCTTATTGCCGAAATGGGTCTGCCCATTACCAAGTTGAATTGGACCTCCAAGAATCGAACGGTCACGGAGCGCCACATCAAGCACACCCTCATGATTGGCAAATTTCGCACCGCTTTGACGTTGGCAGTCGGAGATCAAGAGCGAGTAGGACTTGCCTTTTGGAGGGAAAGCCGCGGTATCGGTCAAAATATCGATCCCGAACTATCTGACAAGGTGACGGTTGGGGTAGGGGACCGGGGAAAGGAGCAGGCGCGCATTATTCCAGACGCCTTCTTGGCCGTGGAGACAGCCAAGTCCAAGCACTTTTTGTATTTGGAAGCAGATCGTTCCACCATGACCAATGAGCGCTTTTTGAAAAAGCTTAAAGCCTACTGGATTTGGTGGAAGCAAGGGGGAAGTAGGAAAAAGCACGGTGTGGATCACTTCCGGGTCCTCACCGTGACCCGCTCCTACGAGCGGCGCGACAACCTCAAACGGATTGCTCTTGAGGCCAGTCCCGGCACCGGGGGGAGCGGTATGTTTTGGTTTGCCTGCGAAAAGGATTATGAAGTTTCGGCCCCGGAGTCGATATTGAGAGACATCTGGGTTACGGCCAAAAGTAAAGAACGGCATAGCCTGCTAGAGTAGGCAACTTGTAAGTCTATGAATCTGTGGCATAATGTAGTAAACAGCTCTTCCTCCCTCGGCTTTATTTCTACACATCAAAATTTTGTCTTCGAGGGTTCGGCAAGGCCCAAGGGATTGAAATTGTAGCTAAGTCGAGACACGCTCTTCGAGGTGCACGGAAGGCGTGGATTGGGACGGCCGTTACACCTCGCAGCCACTTCCAGTTTGGAGGGGGCTGTTTTGTTATTTGCAAAACAGAAAAATCGGTGTGTCCATTCCAGTCAAGGACCCCGTATGCTTTGTTCAATTTTGTGGTGTACTTTTGAACGGGCTCTCTCAGATGACAGCAAGCTGTTGAAGGTGGCGGAGTCCGCGTCTGATTAGTACGTAACTTTCATCCGAGAAAACCAGACCACTAGAAGCGATATTTAACTCGGGAAGATTCCTCATTGACTATTAGATACAAAATAGTTGTAATCTGTAGAAAATAATGAATCTTTAATCATATTCTCAAGCGGAGATCGGTAGGAGTGCGCAGTCTGGAGGGCGGACTTTGGCACAGAATGCCCACTATTGGCCACCATCACGCCGGGAAAAGGAGGTAGGCCGATACATGGAACTCACCGACGCACAGCTCGGTTATTTTGTCGACAACTGTCTCAAACTGCCAAAAGGGAAGCGAGCCGAGTTTCTCGGCCAAGTAGACAACTTGATCGAGGTTTTCTCCAACAAGGCTGCGGCCGACCCCGTAATTAACATCAAGAAGTTCCTGAAGACCGGGTCCCTCAGGAAAGGCACCGTCCTTCGTCCTCGCGGTGACTTCGGTGTAGACGCTGACATTGCGGTGTTTCTGAACACGCAAGGCGTCAGCAAATTCGACCTCGCGTCCCTTCATGCCCGGATTCGGCGGTTGCTCAGTGCAGCCTATCCGCAGAAAACGGACAGAGACTTCACGATCCAGCCTCGGACGCTTGGCATCGTGTTCCGAGTATCCGGGATGGAGGTGGACTTGGTCCCCATCATTCCTGTCGATGGACCTGGGGACTACGGCTGGCAGCCCTCGTCCCGGGGAGAAGATCCTGTCAAGACGAGCATCATCAAACAACTTGAGTTCATCCGTGCCCGCAAGGAGACATATGCGCGCTTCACGGCGTTGGTTCGCATTCTTAAACACTGGCGCAATCATCAAGAGCTCGATGAAAGTCTCCGCTCTTTCACGATCGAGCTCATTGTGTCGCACCTGCAGGACACTGAGGGCGCGCCAGCGTCTCTAGAAGACGGAATCCTCCGGTTTTTATTGTACATCGCGCAAACTCAGCTCACAGCTCCCATTGTTTTTGCCGGGTGCGGGAAGGTCTCGACTCTCCCGAAGGATCGCGTCGTGATTCTTGACCCCGTAAACGCGGCCAACAACGTCGCACGCCGGCTAACTGATGCCGACTGCGAGGAGATCGTCGCCAAGGCGACGGATGCCTGGGAGACGATCACCGCTGCACGAAACAACAGCTACATGGGCGAAACATTAGAGTTGTGGAAGGGCGTTCTTGGACGCTCGTTCGTGATCGAGGAGTAAGAGGAAATGTCAGTGACCTACAGCGAGTCCGCCACGCGCACGTTCACTATCGCAGACGTAGGAAAGGTGCTTGACTGCTTCGCGGCTGACCTCGATGGGATGGGCCAATCTACTGGCCTAAGAACCCGCGAGAACACGAAGGCCGTGGCCGCCGACGTGAAACTCATAGCTCAGGAGGGGTACCTAGCTGAGGTGAACCTGTACCTCAAAGACACCAGCGGTAAGACGATTCGTGCGGCAAAGTATGAGGTGTCATCGGACGGCGCTTCCTTGACCGCATCTCGTCCCGGCAATTACCTCTGGCCACGGACTCCCGGAGGCAACCTTTGTGTCCACGTAACGTACAGTCAAGCGTGGTGGAATCTTTCCGAAATTCACAAGGCGAAATTCAAGCAGCGTCTCGGGTTGCAGTGGGGTACCCTTGATCTCGATACATCCTTTCCGATGCTCACTCGCTACAGTGACCGGAATTACGTGAGCAACGGGTTCGGCCTTCAGAAGAGCGTATTCATCTAACAGGAAAAATAAGAGTGAATCCTGTAGGGTCAGAACTGTTTGAAGTTGAGCGCTTGTTACCCGATGAGCTTGTTCTGTCCTCGGGGAAGCGGCTCGTTGGGTTCGATGCTCGCTATGACCGTATTCGGCGCGACCTCCGCTTACTCTCTGCGCCGGACGAGGTCCGGGCCTGGAGCGAGCGGTTCTATGGCCGCGCACTCCCTCTCTGCGAGATTATGTCCGATCGCTATCCACTCCTTATCTTCACCGGTGACGTCGGGACAGGGAAGACTGTGACAGCTGAAGCAGCATGCGACCGCCTGGCACGCGAGACGGGACGAGCGGCGATGCTATTCAAGCTGAGTACGAGGGTGCGTGGAAGCGGCAAGGTCGGGCAAATGAGTTCCCTCATCAATGAGGCGTTCGCTATCATCACGAAGGAGGCAGGCAAGGCGAAATCAGCCTTCCTAATCATAGACGAGGCGGACTCCCTCTCTGCAGCGCGCGATGGCGCACAGAGCCACCACGAGGACAAGGTGGCAGTAAACACGATCATTCAGAAGGTGGACGATCTGCGAAGGCTGGGCGGCAGAGTGCTTGTCATCCTCTGTACCAATCGAGGACACGCCCTTGATCCCGCGGTGGTTCGTCGGGCGGCACGTATAGAGCGCTTCGACCGTCCGGACGCCGCAGAGCGCGAGCAGTTGATTCGGATGGACTATGAGGGGCTCGACTTGTCGGATGAGTCCATCCGACACTTGGTTGATATTACCGGCCCCCAGAAGCAGCCAAAACGCATCGGCTTCACGTTCTCTGATCTTCGCCCGCGCCTCCTGCCTGAGGCACTGGGCTTGGCCTTCCCGGACAGGAAACTGACGGCAGCCGAGATCTTGAACGCCGCACAATCGTTGCAGCCATCGCCATCCGTGGAGAGTGCCTAATGGCTACGGACCCCGCGCAGCTGGCAGGTATTCGTGTTCAGATCGCCGGAAGTGCAAACAAGGCGACCAATGCCGAGGTCATCCGCTATGGGCACCGCTTGGTCGCTCAAGTCGTGCGTGGTGTCTTGGTAGGAGGGGGTGGGCTTGTTCTCGCCGTGGGGCGCGAACCACGGGCCAACGACAGCGACGAGAGCTTGCCGAGCCTGGTCTTTGACTGGACAGCACTAGAGGCTGCGGCAGCGGTGCTTTGCGATGGAGCCGCCCGCTGGCCTCGAGCTGCCGGCCTTCCGGTCGTTGTGGTAACGTCCGAAAAAGCCGAGGCCGAGATTCCGAAGGGACGTAGAGCACTATGGAATGAGTTGCTGGGCAGCGGTTCCGTGCAACTCGAATCCATCATGCCTGGTTCCCGTGCGGCGGCGCTCATTCGTCAGCGGCAGGCCGCATTTGGGGAAGTACTGCTCACGCTGGGCGGGGGAACTGGCGTAGAACACCTTGCCGACCTCTACCTGCGTGAGCGGAGGACCGTTCTTTCGCTTGATCTGCCTCTGGGAGCCAGTCGCAGCGACGGCACGGGCGGCTCAGAACGCCTGGCACGAGAAAGCCGTGCGGAATCAAGCCGCTTCGTGCGGATGCAGCGAGGATTTGAGCACCGGGCTAACGCTGAACTTGCTGGACTATCGACGAGGAAGGGAGCGGAGCCTGATACAGACGTGGCCCGGCGTATCATCGGGTTGCTTGGCATGCTTGCCCCGCCGACTGCCTTTTACGTGCGGCTGCTCAATAAGAAGCACGGAAGCTTTCCCCAGGTAGAAAAGTTTTTCCGAGAGGTGGTTGATCCGGTTGTGGCGGACGCAGGCCTGCAGCGGATTGAGATGGGCACCGACAAGACCGAGCACGGTTTCATCAATGTTGGCATTTTTGACAGCCTCCACTTCGCCCGCGTTGCCATCGTCGACTTGACTGGGAGCCGCCTGAACTGTTTCATTGAGCTGGGGTATGCATTTGGAAGAGCGACTCGGGTCATAGTGACGGCGGAAGAGGGGACGCAGCTCCCCTTCGACACAGATGCGATCCCTTGCCACTTCTGGAAACCCGCACTGGGAGCTGAGGCGCGACAGGAGGAGCTCAAGACGTTTTGGAAAAACAACATTGATAGACCGCCGCTCGTGCGCCTGGGAGTGGATTGAAAATGACGAAGAATGTCTTCCTATCGGCCAAACCGCTTGAATAATGGGTTTTTCTTGCACCGTGTCGTTAAAAAGATAATGTGCGACACCCTATAGTTCACTCTCCCCGCCTGAATCGTAGCCCTAATCTGGGCATGGAAGAATCACAATTCTTGTTATTACTGGTTAGAGAAAAATGGAGCTACACGGAAGGCACGGATTGGGACGGCTGTTACACCTCGCAGCCACTTCCAATTTGGAAGGGATTTGTTTTGTTATTTGCAAAACAAAACAAGCCGGCCGTGTCTTCCCAACCGGCCTCGCGTGCTCTCTTTAGAATTAGACAGACGAATAAGGGCAAAAAAAACCCCCTTAAAAATCAGTATGGGCATAGATAATCAATCAGCCTCAAAGCTCCCAGAGTCGATCTGCATCTTCCTTAGCAGCCACGTTATTACTTCTGCTTTTTATAGATCCTCCTTTGTTTTAGCCTTATACAACGCCTTTATATGTTCGATAGTCTCTCCCCCATTATGAGTTATGAGGTTTGCCTCCATCAATTCCTTTTGTTTATGAAAGCGAGTAAATAGCCTCCTTAAATCCGTAGCGAAGGCAACGAGGCTGGTATCTACAGCTAAGTCATGTACGCCAGTATTACCAAAAACAAGTTTGTTGTTATCGTTAGTGGTGCCAGAATATTTGAGTTCAAACATCAAACTCTGACACCGATCAGTAAGCAATATGCGATAATTATCATGAGCGTTCATATAGTTAAATATATTAGTAAAATGATCACTTATGTAGGATGTCTCGTTCTTAAATAATGCTTTATCGATGTAATCGCTCAAACATTGACGACAAATCAGTGTAGTGACTGTATGGTCTTTTATATTTTGATCCAATATCCATTTACGCTTTTCAAAGCAGGCTTTATATAAACACTGATAAATGTAATTTGGGCTGTTCTCATCGTGATTAAACCGCGACTCAGTAGGGGCGAACAGTCCCGATGGGCGGGAAAGGACCATAACCGCATCACCGGGTATCATTTCTAAGGATATGAAAAACAAATAAAGGTTCAAGCCCTTATAAACACTTTGCATACCAACGATTTTCCTTCTCAAGGCGGCTTGAATGAATAGCTCGGAATCCTGATCGTTGATATCAGCATAGCTAAATTCCCTCATCAAGAGATTAGTCTCATCCGAGGATAAATTCAAAGCTACTGAGATGGATATCAGTTTGTCTCTGCCAACTTTCTTAATTTCGCCCTTGGCCAGGGCAATGAGGTAGCTGTTTGCCATGCCTGTCAACTGTGCTAGTTCATTCCGACTGACTTCGGTATCCTCTTTAAAACTCAAGAGCGCTTGAAGGTGCTTTCCCATTCCAACCCCCCGATTGGATTTTTGAGGTGCGAGCATGACGGGAAAAATAGGTATCGGCAGGCCCAAGGCCAAATATAGTAGAGATTTCGGGTGAAAGCTAGAGGGAAAAGTAAGGCGGATATAATAAAGAAAGATTTTCCGACTACAAAGGAAAAAGTAACTTGACTATGCGATCGGCCAATTTTAACTTCTTCCCATGTGATAGTGGAATGGCTTCCACTGATTTTCACAATGCGCTTTCACCCTGAGGAGAAGATCAGAAGCAAAGAGGCAGATCACTTTTTCGGACCTTCCTTCACACGATATCGTGAGAAGGCCGGAGGAACACCATGAAACTTCTGTTACTACTCGTTTCATTGACCGCCCTGGTTGTAGCGTTCGCCGCTTATGAGCGAACGAGAGCACTCGAGGGACTCCTCCCTTTGGCTCGCGTGCTTTCCGATGCCCAAAACGCCGGAGAAACAGTCAAGAAAAAAACAGCTGCGGCGAGGGAAAAGGTGGCGGAAGCCTTGGAGAACTTAGCGGAGTGTATCCGCAAATGATCGCTAAAATTGTGCCCCCTGTTTGGTTCGGCTTCAAAGGCTGGCCATATAGAGTTAAGTGATCAGGAGGTGAAAAGTTATGTCGCTGTCAGTCAAGATGGTTTCCAAAGTGCGGCCTGATTTCTATGATGCCGACGCCGCGTCGAGCATGCCGTCGATTGATGGTATGGCCGATATTTTTAGCGCTATCGACAGTTTTGTGGCTGACTATATCAGTAAATCCCACGATCCGGAAGTGGTTCGACATTTGACCGTAATCAGAGTGTCGCTGAACGCGATGTTCGCTGAATACCGAAGCGATGCCATTTTTAATTTTAAGTCCGTTACGGATCACGGCTTATTTATCATCCAAGACTTTGCTTCCTGCTTTTTTAAAAAATACGGAAATCGAAATATCTCGATTGATGAGAAAGGATTTCGAACGATATTTGAGCCCATAATGGTGGCTTATTTGAACCATCATGGGGTCTTAATGCGCGCAATTGACGCAATTTTGGGAGGAGAAAAAGATGACCCAAATACACAGATTACAGAAACCGGAACACACAATTGATGTCGGCGAGAATCTGAAGATTGATATTACCGGCGCCTCTGACCATGAGGTTCGGACTATAAAGGATGGTCTCCAGAAAGATCCGAGCTTCTGGGCCAGTGTGAGTGCCATGCTCAGGCAGAAACCTCGCCTATGGCGCTCGCGCGAAGAGCGCAACGTCTTGAAGGAACTGCGGGTTCAGGCCGTCAAAGATGGAGGAAGGTATCTTTTGAAATTGATTGCCGTCGAGGGCGATGGGCACATCAAGAGAGTCGCTACCGAAATGAAACTTGCCGAGGCTCATGATGCGGAAAGATTAACCCTGGCTATTTCTGCCACTTTCATGCAGATCTACATGGCCGTCAACAATGTATACAGAATTGTAGCCTTGATGGAGATCGACTCTAAGTGTCTGTTTGAAGAAGCGTCTCCGATCACACGCCAAATGTACGAAGCCTTTCACAAGGAGTTTTTGCTACAGTATCTGTCATCAACCAAAGAGATCATGATTTCTCTTGCACGTATTGCGGGCGGCCAGCAAACCTGCCAAAAACGGCGGTGATACAATCGGCCATGTCATGATCAACGCAAACCCCTGCGCCATTGCCGATTTGTGAAGGCAAAATAGAACGGAGGGGGTTCAA
>Ga0187862_10001145_pt1 | contig 28523 bp, 21 predicted proteins | sample June2016WEW_10_1_FD_133003 | JGI IMG/M metagenome (GOLD analysis project Ga0187862, IMG submission 133003) | Peatland microbial communities from SPRUCE experiment site at the Marcell Experimental Forest, Minnesota, USA - June2016WEW_10_150 | ecosystem: Environmental > Terrestrial > Soil >...
AGCAGAGTTGGATTCCACGTCTTGCCCGCATCCGCCGACTTCGCCACATACAGATTCACCGCGCCTCGCGCTCCGCCGGCTTTTGAGTAGGAAGCCCAAGCCAGATACGCGCTGCCCGCTGGATCGACCGTTGCCGAACCCAGCAGTGACCATCCCGGACGGCTCTCGGCATTCACCCGCGTTGGCACAAAGCTCCGCCCGCCATCCTGCGACGCTCCCACCCACACCTCTTCTTCATGATTGAATGCCACGTAAACGTTCTGGCCGCGCACCGCCAGCGCCGGCTTATCGAGTTCCACTTCGCTGCGGACCGCCATCGTGAAACTCCAATTCGCGCCGGAATCCGACGACCTGGCAAGCATCACCACGCGTTTGCCATTCTGCAGCCACGCCGCGTACACGGTGCGCCGGTCGATGGGGTCGACGGCAATCTGGGCGTCAAACTGCCCCGATCCCGATTCGAGCATCACGCTTGGAGTCTGCCAGGTCTTGCCGTTATCGTTGCTCGTGACCAACAGCATGGTGGGCACGCGGCAGCCCTTGCACTCGGGCACTTGCCCGTAGTGCGGATAAAGAACGTAGATCCGGCCCCAACCGTCGGCCGCCACCGCAGGTTCCCACTGGTCGCCGCTGGTCAGGCCGACTCGCCTCTGCCCGGAAAATTGCGGCGGCGCTGCCCATGCCACGCTGGCCAGCGCAAACAGCAAGGCCACGAGTTTCGGGAAGACGAATTTGGAAGAAGCGGAGCGCATGCAAACCATTTGCAAATAAAACGGGGTGGAGGGAAGAAACTGGACCCGTGACTTTGAACTTTATCCCGAAGCCGGTCGCCGGTCAATATCGGGAACGCCTCCGCTGGTACCGGAAGTACTGATCGCCTTCTGGATTTGTCGCCCATTGGACGGTCGATGGCGCAGTCGGTTCGCCTGACCTCGCTTAGCCTAGCCGGCGGTCAACAGGATGGGCGCGCCGGAAGTGATGACCAAAGTATGCTCAAAATGGGCTGAAAGCGCGTGATCGCCCGTCCGCACCGTCCAGCCGTCCTTGTCGGTAAACACCCGCCCTGAGCCACTGGAGATAATCGGTTCCACGGTAATGACCAGGCCTTCATCCATGATCTGGCTGGCCTGCGGGTCGGGGTAGTTTGGGACATGCGGCAACTCGTGGATGGTGCGCCCGATCCCGTGTCCTCCCAATTCGCGGACCACCGCGAACCCGGACTTACGCACCTCGCGTTCCACAATTTTTCCAATCTCAAACACGCGGAAACCAGCTCGGGCCACCAGCATCGCCTTGTGAAAAGCCCGCTCCGCGCAAGCGATCAGTTGCTCAGCCTGCGGACTCACACGGCCCACCGGCACGGTGATGGCGGCGTCGGCCATGTAGCCGTCCTTTTCCACCGTCACGTCAAGTTTCACCAGGTCGCCTTCCTCGAGTTCGCGCTCGCCCGGCACTCCATGCACCGCCTCATCATTCAAGCTGATGCAATTGGCGCCCGGAAACTGATACACCATAGACGGAGCGGAACGGGCTCCGTTCTCCCGCATAACCAGCGCGCCGATTTCATCGAGATGGCGAGTAGTAACGCCTGGCCGCACTTCAGCCTTCATCGCATCCAGCACCATACGGACAACGCGGCCGGCCGCTTTTAAGGAAGCAAGTTCCTGCTCATCCTGAATGCTCAAGGCTCGACTCCCTTCATGACGGGGACATGCATAGAAGCTTACGCATATTGGGGCATTTGGGATAGCTGGTGCTGACGCCGGTTGGCGCCAATTGAAATCCATGGCACATTCCAAGGTAACTTTCGAGGGCGGAAACGACGTACTATCCTTGGACCGAGCGTTGTGTCGACGATGCCGTCTTGTTCTGCTGCATCGCTCTCGATTGCTGGCCGGAAAAGTACTCCAGCCGCGGGGATTACGACAATCCCGATCGCAGCACCAGCCCCACGGATGCAGATTGGGAGTCCGTTCGAAAGAGACAGAGTGGAAGAAAACGTTCTGACAACTGCTGAAAATGACAGCCGTCACGAGCCTGGCACGAGCGCTGCGGATCGCCCCGACACCTCGTCCGTTCTTGTTCTCCGTGTTTTACGTCCGGTACTTCGGCGGCTGGATGCACTGGCTGCTTTGGTTACGGTTGCCGTCATGGTCTCGATCCGGCTGTTCGTCACCAAGCCCGTGTACCTCCCTATTATCTACCTCGATGATTCCTGGCGCATTGACCTGGCTTACCGTTGCAGTCATGGCATTTGGCTGGGCAGAGACTTTTTTTTTACCTACGGTCCGCTCTTTGAACTCATGATAGGGTTGCCGTCGCGCGTCATGCACCAAAGCGACGTTGGTTTCATTCATGGGACTTGGTCAGTGGTTCCGATTGCGGTTTCCATTCTGCTGGTGTACCGGATTTGCGCATTACTTATAGGTTCGGAACCTGTCTGGAAACGATTCTTATTTTTGTCGGTCCTGATCTATTTCTGGTGCCCGTTCGATATTCGTCCAATCATGGTTGTGTTTGTCTTCGCTGTTCTGGTTCGAGCGATGGCAAGTCTTGAGGCTCGCACGGTGCTTCCCTGGGCTGCGGTTACAGGGTCGCTGATTATCGCAGCTTTCCTTATCTCGGCGGACACCGGCATCTACAGCGGGGCGGCCCTTGTGATTGTTTGGTCTTGGGCCTTCTATTTCCAGCGCCCGTGCCGCAGGGAGCTCGTCCGTTTCGGACTGATAACGGCCGCGCTGACTACGGCCTTGGTGTTCGTCGTGAACGCATTTACCGGCAATGTGCTTGAGTTCCGGCTGTGGCGCGGTGCTTTTGAGGAGGCCAGCAACTACCGTTGGGCGGTGCCCCTCGGGCTGCAACCGGGGATGGTCCCGTTCATCCTGGCGGTTGTTTCCGCGACTGTGCTTGTCCTGGGATCGGCTTGGATATTCAGACGAGCGGATGCGCCCGCACTCACCCGACGCCCTCTTTTCATTTGCTCCGGCTTTTGTCTGGCCATCTTGTGTTTGCAAAGTGCGCTCGTTCGCTCGGATTGGATACACGTCGGTCCTGCGAGTTTCCCCGCGGTTGCCATGATTGGGCTTGTCCTGATTGGCACTGGGCCTGTCCAACGCCGGACATCCTTGTTCTTAGGCGGCCTGGCGCTAGCCGCAAGCGTGTCTGTTGCCACCATTCCGTCCCATCGGCCCTGGGCATATCGTTCGCTGGCTAACAAATGGACGGTGCGGCGTGTGACTGGTGAATGTCCTTCTGGAATGCAGTACTTTCAACAGGCCTGCGTGAGCGTCCCAGAGTTCCAGGTTTTGAGCAGCGCCGAAAAGTTTCTCCAGGGATCGGCGGACCCAAAGACATTCGTATTTCCATACGAAAACGTGCTGGCGGTCGCGGCACGAAAGCTGGAGACGGGCGGAGTGCTGCAAAGCTATGCCGCTCACGGTGACTTCCTGACGAACCAGCAGCTGGCGTCTCTCCAACGCGATCGGCCAGAGTTGGCCGTCTATGGGGTGGACGACGTCACCTCCTGGCGTATGGACGATGTTTCGAATTTCTCCCGAAGCCCGCAAGTATGGTTTTTTCTACAGCGGAATTATCGCTTCGACTCCGCCCTGGCCCTCGGATTTGTTGGCCTGCGCAGAGACGAGGAAAGGTCGAAACATTGGAAAGAAACGCGCGAGTCTTCTGTCGATTTCAGACCGCGAATCATGAAAGTGCCGGGATCCGGGACTTATGACCTCGGAAAGGTCGACTGGACCATGCCCTACGACTTCCTTCGACTGGAACTACGGTTGACGTATCCCTTATGGTGGAAGCTGAGCAAGCCCTCCGCAGTCGCCATTTTGCTGCACTTTTCCGATGGCTCCGTAAAAGTCGCACCTGGCATATTCCCGCCTAATCAGGAAACTGAATTCTGGATCTATCCTTGGGATGAGCCGCAGCTGTCGAGATATTTTCTACCGGATCCTCTGCAATGGCGATCGGGCAGTTACCGTCCTGCTATCACTCATCTGGAAGTCAGGATTTTACCCTTCGACGCGATCTCGGTCCTGCCGTCTGCCCTCGAGGTCCGCAAGGCCGAGGCAGTCAGCATCAATTTGGAGTAGGAGCGCCAGGTGCTGCGACGGTCATGGCTCCCAGCCAGGCAGCCTTAATCACTCGGCGAGGATGGCCATCAGGACCGCCTTCAATTCCCCCAACTCAAATGGCTTGCGAATAAAATAGCTGCCGGCCGGCTTGTCCTTGTAGTCATTCCATTCTTTCGGGCTGACTGCGCCGGACATGTAAAGAATGCGCATGGCTGGCCTCTTCCTGGCGATTTCGTTTGCCGATTCCCATCCCGACCTCCCGCGCATTTTCAGGTCGGTCAACAACAAATCGATTTTTCCACGATGCGACCGCCCAATGCGGATTGCCGCCACCGCGTCTGATGCCTCAAGTACCTGGATGTTCATCGATTCCAGAAAATCGCGCAGTTGCTCGCGCAGAACATCCTCGTCGTCGACAAGTAGCACGGTCTTCAAAGGGGTACCTATTGCAGAATCGCGATTTTACCAATAACACCGGGCCTCTGGTTGATGAAATAAGATGGCGCATTCCAGATCATGAACAGGCCACGCGCACCGATCACCGAACCAGTTCACCTGAACCGGAGCGCGGTGTTCCCGGAGAATACAGCAACAGCAGCAGGAAGCCGCCCAGGTAGAAACCCCAGACGTTGGCGAGCGTAAAGCCGTCCATCCGCAGAACCAGCCCGAACAAACCCAACGCCTCGCACAACGCGTACATGAAGATGTATCCCGTTCTCCAACGCGCCAAGGCTACGCCGTCGTCGGACCTTTCTTTCAGCGCCGCTTCGGCCGGCAAGACCAGAGTCCGGCGCACCACCACGGTCGCGCCCACGAGGCTGATCGAAATAAAAGAGAGGGCGTGGAATAATGCATTCGCCGGATCGTGAGTCACTGTCCGTGCAAGCCATTCTCCCACGGCCACGTACAGCGCAATACTCACCAGCAAGGCGATCTGGACTTGTCGCACCAGCCGTACCGCGGCTCCCATAAGCATAGATTCAAAGCCAAAAACGATTCTGCGCCTAAACTCGAGCCCCGTCATGCGGGATTTTTCCCGAGAACGCCTTAGGGTAATGACGCAAGCGTCCACAGCCCGATGGGGCCTAATGGTCGTGATGGCTCAAGGCCGGGCGAACTCTCAGAAAAATTTGGAACGAGACCGGGTTTTTCCCATAGGCGGAGTCCAAGGTTGAGGGCTTCGTGTAAAACGTAAAGTCCGCGCCCAGCGCCAACTGCCAGAGCCGCCTCTGGACGAGGTCGTGCGCACCGCCAAAAGTGTACGCGCCAATGCGGAAGCTCGGAAGCAAAGGATCGTCGGGAAATAATTCGTCCTTGTCGACGAGTTCCATCCGCGAGAACGCATAATTGCGCGACTTGAAGTTCGCCGTTGTTTCCAGCAAGTAACCGTTCAGATTGTGGTCATCCGCTTCCTTGTGCACTCGTCCCCAGATGACCGACGTTGCCCACGATCCTTGAGCAAACGGACGCACATATTCCACCGAGGCCGTCTGCCGGCGCTGGCTGCCCGGTTCGAGCGCCTCGGGATGCTCCAGCCGTCCGTAGCTGTACTGTGCCGTCCAGTTGCGCGAGGCGGCAACGCTCAGGCGCGCCGACCAGGAATCGAGCGGCGCGAACTGGATGCTGTAGCGCTTTTCGTCCGGTTCGCGGCCGTTGAACACCGACCCTTCAAGCTTGAAGCGCTCCACCACTAGGCCCGTGGTGATCACTCCGAAGCTGGTATGCGTGGAATCCTGCAAATGATGCGACAACGGCGCCATTGGCAACTCCGACGCGGAAGCGCGGTGCAGGTAGGCCACTGGACCGAGAGCGGGTTCGCCCGCAGCCGCGCCATAAAACAGCCAGGAAACGTTTTGCTTGATGGGAACTCCGATTGGGCGCGTGTAGTACAAGGCGAGTTCAGAAAACACGTTGTGAGGATGCTGGTGGTCGACCAGCGGCTGACCGTGATAGGTTTCGCCCGTCTGGAAAAGCTCGGGAAACCCCGGATGCGGCGCGGTCAGCGACTCGGCGGAAAACATTTCGCGAAACAGGATGCTGCCGCCCCTCAGTGGGTGCTGCTCCATCAGCATCAGCCAGTTCACCGACTCAGCCTTGCCCTCGCCCCGCGGACCGCCTTGCTGGTTGTAATCGGCAAAGACTACGCCGTGCGCCATCACCTCCCAGGCTCCCGCGGACTTCATCCACATATGCCCGGACGTTGCCGCCGGTCGCCATCCCGTGCCCGAACTAACGTGGGGCGAAGGCATCCAGTCCGGTGCCGGCTGCGACATATCCATGCCTGGCATGTCCGGCAGGTCCGTCTTTTGTTCAGTCGGACCCTGCGTGGGCCGCGTCTGCAGATCGCTCCCGTAAACTTCCGGGACAACGTCCTGCGCTCCCGCAACAAATACGCACACGCTGATCACGAAGAAACCCAAGATTAATGCCCGCACGTTACGCTCCTCATGCGCTAGAAAATCTCGCGTGAAAGATAGAGCTCTTGGTGGCTGAAATTGAAGATCGCTGCGGTAGAAGAGGGAAACTAGATCCGCAACGGAATCGTACTGGGCGGGTCCACGGAGAGAACCACCGGAACATCCAACCCATCTAAACAGTGCGCCGTCAGCGCAGACTCGATTTGCCGAGCAGCGTGTGCGCACTGCGCGGAAGGTTGCGGGAAATGGGAAGCCTGCACCACCGCCGCATCATGACCAGTCAAACAGCACTGGTAGCTCACTGGCGCGGGCCGCGGAGAATGGGGGAGCTGTGAATCAGGAAGGGTGTTGCCACCGGGCGCGTGGCAGCCTGCCGGGTGCTCAGCGGGCGCTGCCAACGGGGCTGACGCGTGATCCGCCTCTGCCACAGCAGCGGTCGCCATCGTCGTTACCAGCGCCGCGATCAGCAGAAGCCCAAGAACTTCACGCCCAAAGTGAATTGCGAAGATCATTGCTTTGACCCCGAATTGCAACGGCTGCGCCCTCACGACCCCGTGAGCTTGACCCGTATTTCTTCCGGCAGTCGTTCACGGATCTCCGCCGGCAGTCGATCGTGCACGTGTCGAGCTCCGAGCTTGGCCGCATCCACCACCGCCATGGGCGCGGGAGTCGCCACGGCCACGATCAACCAGATCAGCGCCGACAGCGCGAAGCCAGCGAGCGCTCCCACTTCCAGCCAGAACGCATGCCGTGGTTCAAAATACCGGACAGCGGCAAACGCCAGCAGAAACACCGCGGCCGATGCCGACGCCAGCGCAATCAGCGAAATATCAATGATGCGGTGCAGTTTCTGGCGGCTGCGGCAGTGTTCGCAATCGGCAAAATGTAACTCGTAGTCCCCGCGCATCTCCGGAGCCAGGCCGGAGATATCGTAGCGCCATCCGGCAAGGATTTTCCCTACGATCGGTTCCACACACACACTCATAAGAGGTTATAACCGGATGGATTCAAGAACTTCCGTCTGGGTTGCCAGCAGCACACGATTGTGCCACAGCCCTTGACGGCCGCCGAGCGCCTGTTCTGCCGCCGCGCGCGCGATTTCGGGATGATTATTCTGTTCAGACAAATGGGCCAAAATTAAGTATTCGGCTCCTCCATCATAGTCGTTGGAGAAAAATTCCGCGAGCGCGTCATTCGACAGATGCCCCACCCGGCTCATCACCCGCTGCTTCACCGACCACGGATACGATCCCGAACGCAGCATCTCCACATCGTGATTCGATTCGATCACCAGCACGCTGCAGCCCCGCAAATGATCGCGCACACTCACTGGCATGTAGCCGAGGTCGGTGGCAAAACCGACCTTGACGCCTTCCGCGCGAAACGTGAAGCCCACCGGATCGGCGGCATCGTGCGGAATCGTAAACGGCATCACCTCAATATCGCCGATGCGAAAGCCCCGGCCGGCAGAGAAATGCTCCGACTTCGGCAGTTCCGGAATTGCACCCTCCGCGTCGCGCACCGCCCGGCTCCATGCCTGATGCGTCGGCGCGGTGAGGAATACAGGCACGTTCAGTTTTGTCGCCAGCCGCTGCAGTCCGGCAACATGGTCCGAGTGTTCGTGCGTAATCAGGATCGCGGAAATGTCCTGGGCGAGCTTACCCGGAGTGCGCTCTCCAAGCGCCCGTAGCCGCTTGAAAGTTTCGCGGCCGGAAAGACCGGCATCCACCAGAATGCGTGTTGAACTCGTCGCCACCAGCGCACAGTTCCCACGACTGCCGCTGGCCAGCACCGACACCGACACTCCCATATAGCCGTAGCTTACCCCCAGCGGCTGTGGAAACGGCAACAGTTTTTCAGCAGCCGGTACCTTTGATGGGAACAGCTCTGGTGGGCGCTCCCATAGACGCCAACCTGAACCGTTTGCGACTAGGTGTTGAGGTTGTGGTTAAATTGAGGAAACTTCAGTAAAGTAATATCCCGCGTGGGGGGTGAAAGATGTTCTCTGCAAAATCGCTTTCGTGCCTGATGATCTGCGTCTGCGTTCTATGCGCCGTGCCTGCACTAGCTCTCGATGATGAAATGCACGCCCACCATCACGAAGCGAACGAACAGCTCGGCAAGGTTTCGTTCCCGATTTCGTGCGCGCCTGCTTCCGAGAAAGACTTCGAGCGTGGCGTCGCTCTGCTCCATTCCTTCGGGTATGAAGAGGCGGAGGAGCAGTTTGTCGAAATCGCCAAGAATGACACGGCGTGCGCCATGGCTCATTGGGGCATTGCGATGAGCTTGTTTCACCAGATCTGGGAGCGGCCCGGGGAGTCAGCCCTGAAGCGGGGCCATGAGGAAATTGAGAAAGCGCAAAAGATCGGCGCTAAAACCGAGCGCGAGCGCGGCTACATTTCCGCGCTGGCTGAGTTTTACCGTGATCCTGCCACGCCTGATCTTGCCAAGAACGATCCTGCCACGAACGACTACCTGAAGCGGGCCACCGCATACTCGGACGCGATGGGAAAACTCTACCAGCAATACCCTGCGGATTTGGAGGCGGGCGCATTCTATGCGTTGTCGTTGCTGGCATCCGAGCGCCCCGATGACACAACGCTCGCTTCAGAAAAGAAAGCAGTCGCGGTGCTCAACCCACTGTTCCAGCAACAACCCGATCATCCGGGCCTGGCGCACTACATCATTCATTCGTGCGATTCACCTGAAATGGCGCCCCTGGGACTTGACGCCGCCCGCCGCTATGCGGGAATCGCCTCTTCGTCCGCCCACGCCGTCCACATGCCATCGCACATTTTTGCCCGGCTGGGGCTTTGGCAGGAAGACATCCAGGCGAACCTGAAGTCGGTGGCCCTGACCGAGAAGTCTGGTGCAATGTACATGCACGGACACGAATTACATGCCATGCACTTTCTGCTTTATGCCTACCTGCAGACCGGCCAGGATGAAGCGGCCAAGCAGGTGGTGGAGCAATCGAAGCAGATCCTGGCGACCCCGCCCACGAATGGCGACGATAACGGAATGCTGGAATACTACGGCTATGCCGCAGCGCATTTCCCCGCGCTCTATGACTTGGAGATGCGGCACTGGACGGATGCGGCGGCGCTGCAGCCCGCGGCGAACGCATCGTCGCATTTGCAGATGATCACCTATTGGGCGCGGACGATAGCCTCCGCCCATATGGGCGATGTGGAGGCCACGCGCCGCAATGCGCAGAAATTCGACGAGGCGCAAGAGGCCGTTCGCAAGTCGAAGTATGCCTATATGCTCGAGGGGCCGAAAACCTCGCACGGGGAAGTACACGCCTGGCTGGCTTTTGCCGAAAAGAAAAACGACGAGGCGCTGCAACAGATGCGCCAGGTCGCGGATACCCAAGACAAAGTGGGAAAAGCGGAAGTCGACATCCCGGCGCGCGAGATGCTCGCCGATATGCTCCTCGAACTCAACCAGCCGGAGCAAGCCTTGGCGGAGTATGAGAAGTCGATGAAGATTGATCCCAACCGTTTCAACGGTCTGGCCGGCGCCGCGCGCGCCGCCGAGTTGGCTCATCAACCCGTAAAGGCGAATTCTTACTACGCGCAACTGTTGAAGAACTGCGACGACGGAAAGCACTCAGAACGTCCGGAATTGCGCAGCGCCAAAATGGTACTGGCGAAGAACGGGCAGTAGGACCGACGAATATCACCGGCAATGCCGGCCGCATCGGATCGGCTCTATGACCCTGGGTTGCGGCTATAATGTCGCAACGGATGGCTCTCACCCCTGGCACGAAACTCGGGCCCTATGAAATCCTCGCTCCCCTAGGCGCTGGCGGAATGGGAGAAGTGTATCGTGCGCGGGACACGCGCCTGGGCCGCGATGTCGCTTTAAAAATCCTTCCCGAATCTTTCGCCAGTGATGCCGACCGCCTGCGTCGCTTTGAGCAGGAGGCGCGGGCAGTGGCCGCGCTCAACCATCCGAATATCCTCGCCGTGTTTGACATTGGTCAGCAGAACGGCTCGCCGTTTCTGGTTTCCGAGCTTCTCGAGGGCGAAAGCCTGCGGGCCGTGCTCGATCGCGGGGCGCTGCCCCAGCGTAAGACAATCGAGTATGGAGTGCAGATCGCGCACGGTCTGGCCGCAGCGCACGAAAAGGGGGTCGTCCACCGCGATCTCAAACCCGAGAATGTTTTCGTCACCAAAGACGGACGCATCAAGATTCTGGATTTTGGCTTGGCGAAGCTCGCCCAGAATCCAAGCTCGGAACCGGACGGCGTCACCCTCGCCACTTCCCACACGGCAGCGGGCGTGGTCATGGGCACGGCGAGCTACATGGCGCCGGAGCAGGTGCGCGGCGAAGGAGCCGATGCTCGCACCGACATCTTCGCGTTCGGCGCCGTACTCTACGAAATGCTTTCCGGGGTGCGCGCTTTCCGTCGCGACACCGCGGCTGAAACCATGACCGCGGTTTTGAAGGACGACCCGCCGGAGTTGTCCGATCCCGGGCACCAGGTGTCTTCCGCGCTCGAGCGCATCGTGTGGCGCTGCCTGGAGAAGAACCCGGAACAACGCTTCCAGTCGGCACGAGATCTGTCGTTCGCTCTGAGCGCGCTCTCCGGAACCGAAACGAGCGCGGTTGCGCGAGCCGTGGCAGCGCCTCGCCGAGTGCCCCTCCCGCTCTGGCTCTTCGCAGCGCTGGCGCTGGTGGCCGTCGCCGGAGTGACGTGGTTCGTGGCGCGGCGTCCTTTGCCAACCACGCGCCTGCAGTTCGCCCTGGCGGTCCCCGAGGAAATGAGCATCAGCCACATGGCGCTGTCGCGCGACGGCTCCATGCTGGTGTTTGTGTCGCCGGAAGAGAACTCGTCATTGCCCATGCTGTACGTGCAGCGCGTCGGTTCGCCCAGCGTTACGCTTCTGCCCGGCACGCAGGGTGCGAGTTTCCCCTTCTGGTCCCCGGATGGCGCCTACGTTGGGTTTTTCGCCAATGGCAAGCTGCAGAAAATCGCAGTTGCAGGCGGCACGCCGCAAGTACTGGCCAGCGTTTTGGCCGGGCGCGGCGGTAGTTGGGGGAGCCGCGACGTCATCATCTACAGCCCCGATGCTGCCAGCGCCGTCTGGCGCGTCAACGCCGATGGCAGCGGCGCGACGGCCGTCACCCAGGGCTTCCTCAATGATAGCCAAAGCCTCCAAACCCACCGGTGGCCCGTCTTTCTTCCCGACGGCAATCACTTCCTATTGTGGGCGGGCAACTTCGGCAACCTCAAGGACGACAGCAACAGTGGCATCTACGTCAGTTCTCTCGATGGCAAGGAGAAGCGGCTTGTTGTCCTCTGCCATTCGAGCTTCGGCTATGACTCCCACCACTTATTTTATGCGGATGATCAGAGGCAGTTGGTGAGCGTTGACTTTGATCCCTCCACCGCCAGAGCTTCTGGCCGCACCACTGCCATCGCCAATGCCGTCGGTTATCAACCCGCCACCTACTGGGCGGCGCTTGCGGCCGGCGGAAATGGTACGGTGATTTACAACACTGGGGTTGGGGCAGCTCTGTCCGTTCTTACGTGGATGGACAGGTCGGGCAAGGAACTGGGCCGGATCGGCGATCCAGCCATCATTGCCAACCCGACGCTATCGCACGACGACAGCCGCGTCGCCGTAGACATGAGCGACTTGAAAGGCAGCAGCGTCGATGTCTGGCTCTTGAGCACAAACGGCGCCGGCAATTCCCGCTTTACCTTCGAGCCGGTGGAACAGGTTGTCGGCGTTTGGTCGCGGGACGGAAGCACGCTCGCCTACCGCGCAGTTTTCAAGGACGGCTCGACGGTATTCACCAAGCGGGCGAGCGGACTGGAGCGGGAAAAGCCGCTGCTGCGGAGCCCCGCCACGGATGACCTTCTTCCCAACTCCTGGTCTCCAGACGGCCACCAGATTTTGTGCACGAATCAAGCTACGCCCCGCACTTATCTGGCGCTGTTGCCGGCCGCCGGCGGGGCGGCCGTTCCATTGCTCAACACCAAGGCCAACGAAACCAACGGACAGATTTCCCCGGACGGAAAGTGGGTTGCCTATGCCTCCGATGAGTCCGGAACCTGGGAGATTTACGTTACCTCGTTCCCCGGCGCTGCCGGAAAATGGCAAGTATCTCGTGGCGGCGGAACCGAGCCGCGCTGGCGTGGAGACGGTAAAGAAATCTTCTACGCCGGACCCAGCGGCATGTTGACGGCTGTGCCCGTCAACAGCGAAGGTACCTTCGCGACCGGAACACCCGCGCCTCTGTTCCAGATTCGCGGCCGCGCGCCGATTTCTTCGACCGACGTTTTTACCTACGACGTGGCCAAAGACGGCAAGCGCTTCCTCGTAAATCGTTACGTGAAACCGGAACATGTCGCACCCTTGACCATCTTGCTGAACGCCCCGACTGGCAGTTCATCTTTTTTTTAGGGCAACCATTCAGACGCCATTCCCCCGCGCTCACTTCCCGGCGAACAGGTTATCCACTACGCCCCGCCCGACCGATCCCCCGAACGCGCCCGCGATTCCCGGCACGAACGCCAGAAAAGATTCGTAGATCTGCGCCCGGTCCGGCTTCTGTGAGAGGAAGTAGTAGGCCAGCCACTCCACGATGGGCACGAATACTCCGACCAGGACAACCCAGCGCCACGGCTTGCGCGGGCTCAAGAATCCGAGCAGCATATTCGCCACCAGCACCACCATCGCCGTCAGCAGCAAATCACCTACTTTGATGTCCAACCACGCCGCCAGCACTCCCGACAACACCGCCAGCAAATAATAAAAACTGTCGCCGCCCGATTGCTTTTCAGGAAGAATTTGGCCCCAGGCTGTAGTCATATCCCTATCTCACGAGTTTCCAATCCTATTTCCTATCTATTTCTTATCTTGCGAATAAGCGTAGAACCCGCGGCCGCTCTTGCGTCCCAGCCAGCCCGCGTCCACCATCCTGATCAGCAGCGGACAAGGCCGATACCTCGGATCCCCCAGCCCATCCTGCAGCACCCGCATGATGTCCAGACACACGTCAAGCCCGATAAAATCCGCCAGCGTCAGTGGTCCCATCGGATGCGCCATCCCCAGCTTAAACACTTCATCCACCGCCGGCGCCGTGGCTACGCCTTCCATCACCGCATACATGGCCTCATTCAGCAGCGGCATCAGCACCCGGTTCGACACAAATCCCGGAGCGTCATTTACCTCCACCGGCGTCTTTTCCAGTTTCAGCACCAGCTCGCGCACCGCGTCAAACGTAGCCTGCGAAGTCGCGAGGCCCCGAATCACTTCGACCAGTTTCATCACCGGCACCGGATTAAAGAAGTGCATCCCAATCACCTTGCCGGCGCGCCCGGTCAGCGCTCCAATTTTCGTGATCGAAATCGAAGAAGTATTCGTGGCCAGAATCACCTCCGGTTTCATGATGCGATCGAGGTCGCGGAAAATCTCCGCTTTGATCTCAAACTTTTCCGTCGCTGCCTCGATTGCCAGATCGCAATCCGCCAGTTTCGCCCGGTCCACCACCGCCGTAATCCGTCGCAATGTGGAGACCTTGTCGCCTGCCGTAATCTTGTGCTTGGCAACTTCGCGATCAAGGTTCTTTGCAATCGTGTCGAGCCCGCGATCGAGAAAGCGCTGCTCCACATCGCACAGCACGACTTTGAACCCGCACCGCGCAAACACGTGGGCGATCCCATTGCCCATCGTGCCCGCCCCAATCACTCCCACCCGTTGCATCGTCATGATTGCCTCGCCCATTTACTCAGCCAAAGATTGCCGAGTCAAAGAAGGAAACTGAAAAGTTTAGCAGAGTGGACTCCAGGCTCAGCGAGTCAAGTCCCGAAAGGGACGGCCCAGCATAGCCCAGCGCTTCAGCGCTGGGTGGGCGGAGCGAAAAGACGAAAGTCCCGAAGAGCCTGCCCTGAGCGAAGGCGAAGGGACCGAGTTGTCAGCAGCGGCCAGCGGCCGCGCGTGCGGCTTTTTTGCTCGACTGGCGAGCCGCGACACTGAGTTCTTTTTCGATCGAAGAGAAGCGCTGAAAGACCTCGTGAAGCCGCAGCGCCATGTTGCGGATGGCATCGGCTTGCGCCAGCACGGTGGCGGGCAGTCCGGGCTCGAGTGCCAGAAGTTCGGCGTTGCCGAGCACGGTGGTGAGAACGTTATTGACGTTCGTCCGCATCTCAACCATGTAGCGTCCGAGCGTCGCCTCGGCTTGGGCGGCGGCGCACAGCTTCTCGGCTTCGCGGGCGCGAGATTCGGCATGGCGGCGCAGAAGAATTTCGCGTCCGACCAGACCGGCTAGCGCCGCCCAGAGTCCAGGTTCGCGCTGCAACTCAAGCACGGCTCCGTTTAGAATGCAGAAACCGAGTGACGGGTCGGAGTGAATCAGGATGGCAGGCTTGCCGGCGGCGGCCAGCGACTGCTTCAGGAGCTTGATCCGGTGGTTGTCATCGTTCGTGTTGCCGGAAGACTTTTTCTCAACGAAGGAGCCGTCGGCTATGGCGAGGTCGTAGTGGCTGCCCGTCAGGTCCCGAGAAAAACCTCCGTCGAGCATGATGAATTCCGGAGCAGCGGAACGACGATCGGCATCCTGGGGCCAGTGGGCTGTAATCTCGCGTGAGAAGGCGGGATCGCTGGCAAGGATCAGCACGGTCTGGCGATTGTGATTCATCTTCGCTCTCTAGCTCTGCAAACTCGGGGAAGTCTGCTTTCCTGTAAGAGACGCGGCGTGCCGCGTCTCCGGAGACAGGGCAAGCCCTGTCGCTACGGGAAATTATTTTTTCGTTCCCACGCCAGGTTTTGTAGAAGTGGCAGCAGCGCTCTTGGCCAGCGGATTCTTACGCGTGCCGTTCTGGAGCGCGTCGTCGACTGCCGCGCGGAGATCGACCAGCATGCGCAGCGGCTGGCCCGAGGAATATTCGGCGTGGAACATTACCTTCCAGGACTGGCAGATCATGCGCAGGCGCCCGGTCGGTTCTTCGGCGGAGAATTGGGCGCGGCGGCAATCGATGGTATGGACGCCGCGGCGCTCGAGTTCGCGCAAACCGTCCTGGATGGCGTTGAGGTCGTCGTGCATGAGCCGGAAAAATATTCGCCGGATCATGAAGCTGAAACGCGCAAAAGCCACCATGGCGGCGGGCTCGAAGTAGTGGGCGGCGCCTTGCGCCTTGAGCTTGCGGCCTTGTTCGAGCACACCGCTGTGCAGCAGTTCGCTCAGGCGCTTGCTGCGCGCCGCCGACTGCAGGATGGTCTCCAGCGGGCTCAACCATTCGGGGAGCTTCGGTTGTTGCGGCCCGAGTACGGGTTCCAGCACCTGGGCAACGTAATCGAGGTCCAGATCGGCATCTTCCAGCCCCGAGGGCGCACATAGCGAAAAATACTGGACGAGCAGGAAATCAGTCTTGTCGCGGTCACTGGTGGATTTCGCGGCCTTCTGCATCTGATGCACGAGAAGATAGCGGAGTATGGCCTCATTGGCCAGAGGCGTAGTCTGCAGAAACTGGCGCAACTGGTGTACCTGGATCTGCGCGTCCACTTGTTGGAACCAGGCTTCGACTTGCTTGACCGACTCGACCGAAGGCGAGAAGCCGTCATCGACATTAACCGGGCAGGCGGGTACCTCAATCACAAATTCGCGCACCAGCGCAGAGTAAATGGGCAACAGGGCACCAAGGGTTGCCCCCTTTTCTTCCAGTGAAGGCCGGGTGGATGCAGTCATGATTTCACAATCCAATTGGGAACATGTTTTAGGAAGCGGACGGCAATCGCTGTCCGCTCCGGGTGATATTGAACCGCGACCACGGAGCCTTCGGCGTGCAGCGAGCCGTCGTTGCTTTCGATGAGGACGCGATCGGCGAATTCCAGAGGACGGGTGACCATAAACAAGACTTCGCGAGGCGTGCCGAACTCGATGACCGTGTTTTGAAAAAAAACGCTCTCGCTTTCGTGGTCGTCGACGCCGCCATTGCCGTTGCCGTTACCATTGCCATTACCCATGGAGCGGCTGAGCTTGATGGGAATCCGCACCGGAGTGGCCTCCGGAAAGAACTTGGCTAAGCGGCTTACGATGTCTGGTTCGAGCGCACGAGCAGTTGCCTGGTGAGGCACGGTTTGACCCTCGATCCCTGAGTTTGAACAGGCGAGTCTCCCCTCTTCCTGGTTTGGAAGAGCTGCTGGGAGACTCGCTTTGCTCTATCGGCATTCAGTGGTGCACGGGTTACGCCAAAAACTTGAAGGTCATGCACCTAAGAACAAGTGACAGAAAGGATTAGCAGTTAGCGGCGGCGCGGCAGACCGGCACAGGGTTATTCTTTGCGGCTTGTGGAAAGTGCGTCTCAGAATGACACAACTGTCTCAATTCGCGGATGCGTGGAACCGGAGACGTCCGAAGTGAGGCCGAGCGCTCGGCTTGGACGGGCGAGGCGCCCGTCCCCACACTAACAATTTATTGCAATGTGGTCGATTGCGGAGGCTCCTCATGACTACCGATGTGGTAGCGCTTCAGCTTGCGATAGAGGGTGGCACGGCTAATGCCTAGCATCTTGCCGGCCAGGGCTTTGTCTCCCTTCACCTGGGAGAAGACACGCTCGATGGTGGCACGCTCGATATCTTCGAGGTCGGTGGCACGGAGGTCGGCGGCGCGGCCGGAAAATTCCGGCGACCATGCTGGCGACCCTGGCGGCTCGATTTGGACTTCCGCACGCGCGATGGCTGGCGGCAGATCGCTCACTTCGATGATGCGTTGATCGCCGAGCGCGACGGCACGCTCCAGGCAATTTTCCAGTTCGCGGACATTGCCGGGCCAGTCGTACGTCAGCAGGGCTTTCATGGCATTGCTGGAGAGTTGGACGCCGCGTCCGGGAGCCAGGCGTTCGAGGAAAAACGCCGCCAGTATGGGAATGTCGGAACGGCGCTCGCGCAACGGAGGCAGAGAAATGGTGACCACGTTGAGGCGGAAATACAGATCCTTGCGGAAGGTTCCCCGCTTGTATTCGGTGTCGAGATCGCGGTTGGTGGCGGCCATGATGCGCACGTCCACCTTGACTTTTTGATTGCTGCCCACGGGGCGGACTTCTTTTTCCTGGAGAAAGCGCAAGATCTTGGCTTGCATTTCGAGCGGAAGCTCGCCCACCTCGTCGAGAAAAATCGTGCCCGTATCGGCCGATTGCAACAGGCCCTGCTTCGAACGAAGCGCCCCGGTGAAAGCGCCTTTCTCATAGCCGAACAATTCGCTTTCGATAAGGGTGGGGACGAGCGATCCGCAGTCGACAGCGACAAAGGGACGGTTGGCCATGGTGCCGCGAAAGTGCAGGGCGCGGGCGACTAACTCTTTGCCGGTTCCGCTTTCGCCGGAAATCAGTACCGGGGTGCGTGTGTCCTTGAGGCGTGAAATGAGGCGCAGGACGTTCTGAATGCCGGTGGAATGGCCGATGATGCCGTGGACGGCGGTCTCGGTTTCGGAGCGTTCGCGGAGGTACAGATTCTCTTCGACCAGGCGGACCTTGTCGGCCATGCGGCGCAGGAAAAGGCGCAGATCGTCGAGCGGAGCGAAGGGCTTGGCAATGTAATCGTAGGCACCCAGTTTCATCGCTTGCACTGCTGTTTCTACTGACCCGTGGCCGGTCATGACCGCGATTTCGATGCGGGGGTGGGCGCGCTTGGCCTGCTCCAGGAATTCGAGTCCGGACATGCGCGGCATCACCATGTCGGTGAGCACCATGTGGACTGACTGCTCTTCGAGCAGGGTGAGGGCCGCATCACCGCTCTCGGCCTCGAGGCAGAAGAAGCCGAGCGACTCGCCGACGGTCATGCAGAGGCGGCGGATGGTCTGCTCGTCATCGACGATCAACAATCGGATGCGGAAGTCGTGGTTCGTCAAGTTCTGCGTCATCAGGCGGCCCGCCCCATGGTCTGCTCGACCACGGTAATGAAGTCATGAACGCGAAACGGTTTTTCCACGCAGGGCGCGCCGGTGCGGCGGAGCGTGGCGGCGGTTTCCTCGTTGGCGATGTCGCCGGTTATGAAAACGAGCCGGGAGGCCAGTTCGGGGCGATGGGCGGCGATCCAGGCATAGACTTGCGCGCCATCGACGCCTCCCGGGGTGCGCATGTCCGAAACCACCCCGTGAAAATTGCCCTCGGCCAGCAGTCGCAGGGCGTCGGCGCCGGATTCGGTCGGAACCACGGAATATCCGTGCCCCTCCAGAACCGCGCGTACCAAGGCCATGACGGCCGGTTCGTCTTCAATCAGAAGCACGGGCGCACAAGCGGGTTTAGTTCCAGTCTTTGTTCCTGATTGGGTCATTGGGGATGCACTCCTGCAACCGCTCCAAAGGATGCCGTCCCGCTTGCCACCGGGAGGCGGACGATAAAGGTCGCTCCTTCAGAGTCCTGGTTGTTGTGGCAGACAATTTCGCCGCCATGTTCGTGGACAATGCCATAGCAAATACTCAGGCCCAAACCGGTACCCTTGCCTACGTCCTTGGTGGTAAAGAAAGGGTCAAAAATACGATCGGGATCGGCGATGCCGATGCCGTTGTCGGAAAAAGAAATCTCGACGAACGAGCTGGTGCGGGTGCTCCTGATCTCGATGCGGGCGGGGCGGGCGGAGCGCGTGCTTTCGCGGACGGCGTCGTAAGCGTTGTTCAGGATGTTGAGAAAGACCTGCTGCAGTTGGTGCGAATCTCCGATGACCTGAGGCAGGGACTCGTCGAGGCGTTCGACCACGTCAATACCGTGACTGATGAAGTCGTAAGAGCGCAGATGCACCGTGCGCTGCAGGATGGAGTTGAGCTGAACCGGCTGACGCTGTGGCGGCACTTGGCGGGCAAAGCTGAGCAAGTTTTGCACGATCTGCTTGGTGCGTTGCGCTTCCTGCAGAATCACGCGCAGATCGCGGCGCGCGCTTTCCGGGAGCTCGGCGTTTTCCATCAAGAGGTCGGTGAATCCGAGGATGGCGGTGAGCGGATTGTTGACTTCGTGGGCCACGCCGGCGACCAACTGTCCGACGGCTGCCATCTTCTCGGCGTGCACCAGTTTGGCGCGCAGCATGGCGGAGTCGGTGACGTCGGTCATGACTACCACGATGTTGCTCACCCGGCCGTCTTCGCCGCTGATGGGACTCAGATTGACGGAGAACTGGCCGCTGACGCCGTCGCCGCGAACCAGGGGCAGATCAAAGTTATCGACTTGCTGGCCGCGAGCCACGGCGGCCAGCGCTTCACGGAGCGCGACGCGGCGCGGTGGAGCACACAGGTCGGGCAAGGGATGCCCCAGAATCTGCGATTGCTGAAAGCCGAGACCGCTCCAGCGTCGGTTGGCATAACTGATCAGGCCTTCGGTGTCGGTGACCAGAATCAGGCTCTGGGTATGGCTGAGGATTTTGCTGGAGAAATCACGCTCTTTCTGCAGTTCCGTTTGCGATTGGCGGAGGCCGCTGATATCGAGCATGAGTCCGCGGTGCTGCAGCACGTTGCCGGCGGAATCGCGCATCGCAAAACAGTTCATGAATACGTGCACCGGCGATCCATCCTTGCGCCGTAGAATTTCCTCGTGATTGTGCATTTCGCCCCCGCGTTTGAGCACTTCAGACAGTTCCTGCCGCCGCTGCGGGGAAAAATAGACTTGGGTGGGAATGTCGAGCTGCAGCACTTCGTCGCGGCTGCTGTAGCCGAGGATGCGCACCAGCGAGTCGTTGACTTCGACGAAGCGGCCCTGGGGCGTGGAGACGTAAATCCCTTCCTGAATGTTGTCGAACAGTTCGCGGTAGCGGCGCTCGGCATCGCGCCGGTCGGTGATGTCCTTGAGTACGTGCACGGTCTGCCACTGGGCGCTGCTCGGTCCTGTTTCGCCCCAGCCCATCGCGCCAATCCCGTGCGATGAGGGCCCCTGGCTGGCGGCATGAATGCGCGAAGTTGAAATCAGGTAAGTGCGTTCGAGGACGGGGTGCACATATTCGTCGAGACCTTCGCCGCTGCGGCAGAAGGGACAGGAGTGCGGCGAAGTACCGATGGAAAGGGCTTCGAGCGCCCGCATGTTGATGCCGATCAACTGGTCGGAGTCGATGCCGACGAAATCGGCCAGGGAGCGATTGACGCGGAGAATATTGTGCTGCTCGTCGTGCACCACGATGAAGTCGCTGATGGCGTCGAAGACTTCCAGCCAGTGGCGGTTGGCTTGCTGCATGCGCGTAAACAGGCAGGCATTCTCGAGAGCCACGCTGGCGTGGCCGGCGATGGCGCGCAGCAACTGGCGATCTTCGATGCCGGGCGGAGCGCCGCGGTCGGCGAGACAAAGAACGCCGATGAGTTCCCCGGTTGAACCAACGAGCCGGACCAGGGTGCAATCGGTCCATCGCAGAGTGGAGGCGAGCGCGCTTCCCAGCATGTCGCTGGCGGGGGCAAAGGCGACGTCGGCGGAGTATTTCGGCAAGGCCGCATTGAGCGCCCGACTGAAGCGGCGCAGCACCTGTTTGTCGTTAACCTCGGACACGCCAATCTCGGAGACGCCAACCGGGGTGAGGCCAACTTCGGAAACGTCGGCTTCAGAGGCGCTACAGATCAGGACGGTATCCAGTTCCGATGTCTCGAAAAGACTAAGGGCAACGGAGCGGGCTCCCAGCAGGGCCGCCGCGCGAAGAGCGAATTTGCGGGTGAACTCGGGCAGATGCAGGACGGTGTTGAGTTCGAGCGCCATGGCAACCAGGGCCTCGGCACGGCGGCGGTGCTCCTCGGATTGGTGCAGGTTACGCGTCAATTCCAGGGCAATGGCAACATGCGCGGCCAGAGCACGGGCGCGGCGGACGTCTTCGTCGTTGATCGGTCCAGCCTCGATGCGGTCGAGCACGCCGAACATCCCCAGCACTTCGCCGTTCGAACCGAGCAGGGGCACGGCGAGGAACTGGCGGATATGAAAAGCAGCAACAAAATCCAAATCGGCGCCCGCAATGCTCGAGGCATCTTCGGTGACGAAAACATTTTTTTGCTTCAGGGTACGGGTCGCGACGCCATCGTAGAGCGGAATATCGACGGGCCGGGCCGTCCCTTTCTCGACTCCCCATCGAATGCGGAATGCGCTCTCTTCAAAGAGCCCGATGAAGCAGCGCCGGAAGCCGAGAAAACTGGCGGCACGAACCGCCGAGGTCTGCATGAACTCGTCGAGTTTTCCGGCGGAACCAAGTTCAAAGGAAATCTCGAGGATTTCGTGCAACTCGTGGGCCTGGGCACGGGCCATGCCGCACAACTCGCCATTGGCAATCGCGACCGCGCCAAAGCCCACCAGTGCTGAAACTAAGGTCTTGTCTTCCTCGGTAAACGGTTCGGCGGAACGGGGGTAGACCAGAATCGCACCCTGCGACCGCGAGGTGCGAAACGGCGCCGCGATGAGAACTCCGGGCGGCGATTCTTCTCCGAAATGGGAGGCGCCGTCGATGCTCACCGTAATGCGCTCGCCGGCGGCGACGGCGCGGCTCGCGATCTCCACCGAGGAGCGGAGGTTGTTCTGTTCGAAACGTGAACGGATGGCGTGGGCGAGCTTGGGAGCCTCGGTGGATACGGCCTGCAACTGGAACAGTTTCTCCGCTGGAACCTTCTCCGGCTGGACCTTCTCCGGTTGAGCCCTTTCCGGCTGCATCAGGACGAGCACGGCGGGCGAATGCAGCAGCACGCGGAGGCGGTCGGCGATGCTCTCCATGACGGCAGCGGTGTCGGGCAGGCCATGCAAGGCGCCGACGGCCTCGACCAGAACGGTGGCGCGGCGGTGCTCTTCGCGGGAAAGCTGGTTCAGGCGGAGGGCTTCGAGCGCGGTGCCGAGCTGGGCCGCCAGGATGGTGATCTTGGCGACAGCGTCCTCGTCAAAACCGGCATGGGGCGCATTCAACACGAACGCGAGGGCGCCGATCACTTCCCCGGAAACCAGCAGCGGCGCGGCCATGGCGGCGTGCGCGCTGCAATGGACCAGCCAGGGGTAGCGAGCCACGTTGACGTGGTTGAGGAGGAACGGGCGACGTTTCTGGACTGCTTCAATGGCGATCGATGGCGCAATGGATGGATCACCGGGCCGCAGGCGCGTGCCTCGAAACGACTCGGCATGATCGCCGTCAGCTTCGGCTCCGGTGAGCTCACCGTCCGGGGAGCAACTCCAAAAGTAGACGTCACTGGCATGGAAAAAGGCGCGTGTGAGGACGCAGAACGACCGGATGAGATGGTTGGGATCGCTGCTCTGAAAGGCGGCCTGGGAAAGCTCCAGAAGAAGTTTCTGGAAAGCCTCCTCAGACTGAGACGCGTGTTCGCTCCCCGAATTTCCGGCGTTAATTGTCAGTGCGCACCATTCGCTTAGCTAAGCGGTTGAAAACAATTGAATTAAATTCAAACCTACGCTTGATTCTCAAATTGAGTCAAGGGAATACGAGGTGGAGTGCCAACTTTGGAAACGGGGCAAAGTGATACCGGCGTCTCATTCTGCAATCGAGTGATCCGGATATAAGGCCCCGAACCGCCAGCCACGAGCCGCGAGCCATCTGACCCCGCTCTTGATCGCTCAAGGCTCGCAGCCCGTAGCTCGGAGCCTGACGATGGCCTGATGGCTCGATCCCCGACCCTCATCACCAAAGTAATGAACAAGAAGAACTTTTAATATCCGCGGGGGTGTTCCTTGCACGAATATGGGATGAATGCTCAGGAACAAGGAAGGTGACGTGAGTTGTCAAGGATTGAGTCGTGTGTTCGCGGTGGGGCTGCTGCTGATTGGCGGATGGGTCGCGAGAAGCACTCCCCAGGCATGGGGACAGGAAACCGAACGGCAAACAAAGACCAGAGTGGCGCCGGTGTATCCGGAACTGGCGAGGAAGATGAAGATCACGGGCGTGGTAAAAGTCCGGTTGACGGTCTCCGCCAACGGGTCGGTGAAAAGCGCCTCTCTGGTTGGCGGGCATCCGGTGTTGGCAAACGCCGCTCTGGATGCGGTCAAGAAGTGGCATTTCGAGGTGGCTCCGCAAGAGTCAACGGAGATTGTGGAATTCCGTTTTGACCCGGGTCAGTAAGGCAGGCGGCACCGGGTCCGAAGCGCTGGCTGAGGAAGGTTTGAACATGAATATCAAGAAAAAACTTTATGTGAGTTTCGGCGTCATTCTGGGAACAGTCCTGGTGCTGCTGGCGATCAACCTGTACGGCGTGCATCGCGAGCATGAGACCAAGGCTGCGGCACAGAGTTCGATCGACATGACCGAGGCGACCTCGTCGGTGCGGTTCCAGATGATGCAAAACCGGCTTCATCTGCAGAACTACCTGCTCAGCGGCGACACGCGGGACGTGGAGAAGATGATTGACGGCGAGCACCAGTTGAGTGACGCGCTGCACCACGCCCAGGAACTGGCCAATTCTGCGCAGCAGCGAGGCAGTCTGGAGAAGGTGCAGGGCCTCGAGCAGTCCTGGGGCAGTGATTTTGCCAGTCCACTGGTGGACAAACGCCGGGCCGTCGACGGCGGCAATGCCACCGTGGCCGAACTGCAAATTTTCTATTTGCAGAAGGACCCCAACTCCTGGGTCACGCGTTCGAGCGATGTTCTGGACGAGGTCGACCGGGAGAACCGCAAGAATTTGGACGAGCGGCGCCACTCCGATGAATCGGCAGCGGCCTATACCATCCTGTTTTCGATCCTCAGTTCCCTGAGCGCTGTGGGTCTGGGAGTGTTCATTGCCTACCGCACCGCCGGTGGGATCACGGGACCGCTGACCCGGCTGATTCACGTGGCCGACCAGATCGGGCAGTCCGGGGATCTGGAACACAATATTGACGTTCACGGTAAGGATGAGATTGGACAACTGGCCCGGACTTTCGACTCCATGGTGAAGTACCTGAAGGAGATGGCGGCGGTTTCCGAAGCCATCGCCGGGGGCAACCTGGCGGTCGAAGTCCGTCCCCGTTCGGCCAACGACACGCTGGCCAACGCATTCACGCGGATGGTGGAAGGCCTGCGCGGGATGGTGCGCAACGTGCGCGACGCCGCGTCCCAAGTGGCCAGCGCTTCCACCCAGGTGGCGAGCGCATCCGACGAGTCGGCCCGCAACAGCCTGCAGACTTCTTCGGCCATTGATGAAGTGACCAGCACCATGCACGAAATGAGCGTGAACGTGCAGAACATGGTGAAGAGCACGCAGACGCAAGCCTCGAGCGTCAGCGAAACCTCGGCTTCCATCGACCAGATGGTGACCTCGATCCAGCGGGTCGCGGACACGGCCAAGGTCCTCCTCGATATCTCCAACCGTTCGCGCGAAGAGGTGCACAGCGGCATCGGCACCATGGAAAAGGCGACCGACGGCCTGAACCGGATCAACACCACGATTCGCTCTTCGGGCGAGATCATTGACGCGCTGGGCACGCGGGCGGACGACATCGGCAAGATCATCGAAGTGATCGACGATCTGGCGGAACAGACCAACCTGCTGGCATTAAACGCCGCCATCGAAGCGGCGCGCGCGGGCGAGCACGGCTTGGGATTCGCCGTGGTGGCGGACGAAGTCCGGAAGCTGGCGGAGAAATCCGCGCAGTCCACCAAGGAGATTTCCGAACTCATTGGAAGCATCCAGAAGGAAGCCCGCAAAGCGGTCGATAACATGGAGAAGAGCACGACCATCGTGAACGAGGGATTGAATCTGGGCCAGGAACTGAATGGCGCGCTGCGCAAGATTTCGAACGTGGTGACCGAGGTCTACAAGTTCGCGCAGGAAATCGGGGCCGCCACCAACGAGCAGTCGCACGGCTCGTCGCAGATCGCGCGCGCCACCACGCGCTTGAACGAAATCACGCACGAGATCAACTCGGCGGTCGAAGAACAGGCTTCCGGGGCGCAGGCCGTGGTGCAGGCCATGGAGCGCATGCGCGAACTGGTGCAGTCCAACACGTCGGGGTCGACCGAACTGGCCGCTTCCTCCGATCAGATGTCGAAGATGTCGCGGGGCCTGCTGGATTCGATGGACCGTTTTGCACTGCGGCCGAACGAAAGAACCAACGACAGAGCGAACGACAGGTCAAACGACAGAACGAACGACGGCGCGCCGGGGTACGGGAACGGGAACACAGCCCGGACGACGGCCGCGGGATCGCGTTGAGGGAGTTCCAACCATGAGCCGGGAAACACACATTGTGGGCTTCCGGGTGGGACGCGAGACCTACGGCGTACCCATCACCTCGCTGCATGAAATCGTCCGCGTGCCGGAGATTACGGCGGTGCCGGACGCGCCTGATTATCTGGAAGGGGTAATCAACCTGCGCGGCAAGATTGTCTCGGTGGTGGATCTGCGGAAGCGTTTCGGCAAGCCGTCCGCTGGACTCGACCGGCGCAGCCGCATTCTGGTGGTGGAACACCGGGGCCGGCTCGCGGGCATGATCGTGGACTCGGCGTCGGAGGTTCTGAAAATTCCCGAGAGTGACATTGAAGCCGCGCCGGCCATGATGCAGGCTGGCGGATTGGACTGTGTGACGGGCCTCGGCAAGTACCACGGACGGCTGATCATTCTGCTGGATATCAGCAAGGTATTAGGGGCAAGGGAGTTGAAAAACGAAGTATCGGCAGAAAAGTTGTCAGAAAAATCAGCGGCGACTGGTAGCGACAAGACGGGGACCAAGGCGGCGACAGGAACAGCAACGAAAACCGCCTCGGCCGGAAAGTAGCAGCAGAAACCGAGCCCACATGAGCACGAGCGAAACACCGGCACTCACTGACGCGGAACTGAAACTCCTGCAGACCCTGGTCTACCAGGAGTGCGGCATGCACTTCGACGACCGGCGCACTCCCTTCCTGCAGGACCGTTTGCAGCGCCGGTTGAAAGAGTGCCAGCTGGATTCGTTCTACAGCTACTATCGCCTGCTCACCAGCCACCAGGGAAAACAAGAGCTGTCGCGACTGCTCGAAAACCTCACCGTCAACGAAACCAGCTTTTTCCGGAACAAGGCGCAGCTGGAATTGTTTCAGAAAGACGTGATGGACGACATTCTGCGCCGCAAACAGGAGCACCACGACTACAACGTGCGAATCTGGAGCGCGGGCTGTTCTACCGGACAGGAACCCTACACCATGGCCATGCAGGTGGCCGATGCGCTGTCGTATCACTATCTGCGCCATCCTCTGCCCTACGAATCGCCGGTTCCGAAGCCTATGGTGCCCGCACCCTGGCGGCTGGAGATCCTGGCCAGCGACATCAACTATTCGGTCTTGCGCGCGGCCCAGGAGGGCTCCTACGGCGAGCACCAGATGGCCGGGGTCGATTACGGCTACCGCTTACGCTACTTCGACAAAGTGGGCGATCGCTACGTGGTGAAGAAGAACGTGAAGGAACTGGTGCACTTCGATTTTCACAATCTCAAGACCGAATTCTTGCCGCAGCGCAACGACATTATTTTCTGCCGCAACGTCATGATGTATTTCGATGAAGCCGAGCAGAAGCGGCTGGTCGAGAAGTTTTATCGCTGTTTGAATCCCCAGGGATACCTGTTCGTCGGCCATGCCGAGAGCCTGCTGGGGTTGACCAACAAATTTCAGATGGTACATCGCAACAGCGGCACAGCGTACCAGCGGGTGGAGGTGCAGATGTGACCGTCCCCCCCGACGATCGCATGACCGAACTCCGGCAGCTGTTCTTCGAAAGCGCGGGAGAACTCGTCCAGAAGCTGAACGACGAAGCCATGCAGCTGGAGAAATCGCCCGGCGATGCGGAAACCGCCCGCAGCCTGCGGCGGACGGTGCATACGCTTAAGGGAGACGCGGCCGCCTGCGGCTTCCGGGAACTCAGCGAGCTCTCCCATGAATTCGAGGACGTGCTGACGTTGGAAAACGTGGCAGCGGCTTCGGTCCCCGAAATCGCGTTGCGCGCGGCCGACGTGTTTGCCGCCTTGCTGGAGGCGTATCGGAAGGGAACGAAACTTCCAAGCATCCAGACTTTGCGCGCCGACATTGCCCGTCTGGCACACCCGGCGGCGGGCGGCGCGACTAACGCAAAAGCAAAAAAGTCGAGGAAGAAAGCCGCCGCGAAAACCAGCCCCTGGTCGGAATACGATCAACTGGCAATCTCCCGGGGCGTGACGGAAGGCAAGCGCGTTTATCACGTCGTGGTGCAGATGGATCCGCAATGCGCCATGCCCATCGCCGGACGCCAGATGATCCAGTTGGCCCTGGCAGGACTGGGCGAGGTGCTCGCTCTCTATCCGGCCGAAGGCAGTGTCGAGCCCATGCACCGCGTCGAAGCGGCGCTGGCGTCGGAAAAGCCGGCGGAGCAGATCCGGACGAAGTGCAGCATTCCAACCATTGCCCTGAGTGTGAAAGTCACCTCCCTGCGCGCCGCTGCGCCGTCGCGCTCGCTCCCGGCCTCGGCTGCCGATATTGCAGGCAAGCGCAAAGACAACGACAACGACAGGGATAGGGATAGCGATCACGACGAGATCGTGCCCTCGGCGACCGCCACAGTCACGGCCGGCATCGCTGCCGGCCTGGCGGAAAATGACGCGCCCTCGACTCGGGAATCGGCGCCATCCACCGTGCCCGGCGGCCCCGACAATCTGTTGCGCGTGGATGCGGAAAAGATCGACAGCGTACTCAATCTGGTGGGTGAGCTGATCCTGGCGAAATCGATGTTGCAGCAAGCGTTGATGGAATTTGGACAACGCTTCCCGAAAGATGCCTTGCGGGGAAAGTTCTCCGATGCCATGGCGTTTCAGGGACGGGTCTTGAATGACTTGCAGCACTCGGTCATGAAGATTCGCATGGTGCCGGTCGATCAGCTGTTCCGCCGCTTTCCACGCATCGTGCGGGACGTCGGACGGCAGTGCGGAAAAGAAGTTGAGCTGATGGTCAAGGGCGGGCAGACCGATCTCGACAAAAGCATTCTGGATGCGATCGCCGAACCGCTGACCCACTTGGTCCGCAACGCCGTCGGCCATGGCATCGAGACTGTCGAGGAGCGGGTTCGCGCCGGCAAACGGCCGCAGGGAACATTGCGGCTGGGTGCTTATCACCAGGGAAACCAGGTGGTGATCGAGGTCACCGAC
>Ga0187862_10001146_pt1 | contig 28514 bp, 16 predicted proteins | sample June2016WEW_10_1_FD_133003 | JGI IMG/M metagenome (GOLD analysis project Ga0187862, IMG submission 133003) | Peatland microbial communities from SPRUCE experiment site at the Marcell Experimental Forest, Minnesota, USA - June2016WEW_10_150 | ecosystem: Environmental > Terrestrial > Soil >...
AGCCCTTCGTTTGGACGAAAACCGCGGACCAAATCCTCACGAGCATCGCTCGCTTCGCCCAGCGGACGTGCACTGGCGAACCATCTGGACTTACATCACGAACCACTGGGACAGGAGACTAGCTTGGTTCGATGGCGCCTGTGAACCTGTCAACCCTGGTGGGACGGCTGTCTCTGGCGCAATAGTCAAAGCTAAAGAGGGCACTGTCCTGCTGGAGGAAGGTCGCTTGGTGGGGAACGGTGAGGGGATGTCGAACAATGTAGCGGAGTATGCCGCTATAATCCGGGTCTTCGAATACCTGATACCCTGCCCGCCAAGTCATGTCATTGTACGGGGAGACTCGAGTTTAGTGATAAATCAGCTCAGTGGAAAATGGGCTGCACGCAAGGGACTCTATTATTCAACTTGCCTTGAGGCACGGGAACTTCTTTGTCGCTTGCGCAGCAGCGGCGGGCAAGTAGAATTGCATTGGATTCCTCGTGCACAAAACGAAGAGTGCGATGCGCTATCCAGGGGGACATTGGCAGAGGCTAGAGTACTGCGGGAGATTCAGCCATTGGGGACTCCGAGTGGACTTCCCGCCTGGGCAAATTAGGTAAGTCAGCGAGTGTATCAGCCGTCAAGCTCGGTAAGATGTCAATAGAACCAAGATGTCGGGTAGGAGGCCCGGCAGACAAGAATGCCTTGAACGCAAAATAGGCTAAAGAGCAGTACAACAGTTTTGGGATGGAGACCTTCAGGAATACGAGTCTAGGAGCGTGTCGGAAATAACCTTCGCCTCGTGGCTTGGGGACTTCGGCTATCTCACGCGGTTCAGGGACGGATCGGCCAAACAATCGACGACAGTGCGGGCTACCCCCAGAGAGTTACTTTCATGTTAAGGACGAATGATACCACTCAGCAAATGAACTGGGATCTCGATTCTGGTATCCCGGTTAGCTCTACAAAATTGTCAGACCGGGGCACAAGAGAGCAAGCTTATGCACACTTCAGTTGGGACTGCAAAGAAATTCTCGGGGCGGTGTCGTAAAACAAGAACCTTCTTTCGTCTTAACCTTAATAAGCGTGCTGAGAGCAATGGAGTTCAGGCGATGCGCCGAAAGGGCTTGAGCTTACAAGGTGACCTATGCGGTTGCTGCACAAGCAAGTCCGGTTTAAGGTCCTCCCAGGCCGACGTTGCTCAAGGCGTATCTGCCTCAATATCTAGGGCGCTTCGACGGCCGCTACGGCGCCTGAGGAGGCTTTTGCAGTCTGCGTCGGGCCTGGTCATTGACGGTCACACACCGAGGCACTTCTTCGAATCCGCGAACCACCCATCAGGTGGTCAGCCGGAGGACGAGGGAGAGGCCAAACATTCCCTTGCCGGGAAAGGAGATGACACTTATGTCTATTACGCGATGGATTAAAGTCTCACTCGTGGCGTGTCTGTTGCTGCTTTGTGCGCCGAGGGTTTGGGGCCAGATGTTCTACGGCTCCATCGTTGGCACCGTGCAGGATCCCAGCGGGGCCGTTATCGCCGATGCCACCGTAACGGTGACCAACCTAGGAACCAGCGACAAGCGGAGTGGTCAATCTAGCTCCGCAGGCTTCTATCAATTTGTAACCCTGGTGCCAGGTCAATACCGCGTCGAGGCGGAGAAAAGCGGGTTTATGCGCTTCATCCGCGAACCCGTCGTCGTCGAGGTCCAGACCACCACGAGGATTGACGTCAGCTTGGTTCTGGGGGCAGTGACGCAGAGTATCAAGGTAACAGCGCAAACGCCGCTACTCGAGTCCCAGACTGCGTCGCTGGGTCAGGTGGTAGACGCACGAAACGTCCAAGAGCTACCCCTCAACGGGCGTAACGTTCTGAACCTCGCAGCAGTGGTGCCAGGGGTGGTACCATTGGGTCAGGCCATGGGGACCACGACAGGCGAGAATCCCTACGCCGCGGGGAATTACGAAATCAACGGCGCCCTCGGGGCTACCAATGCTATCCTCCTGGACGGCGCAACCGTGATAGGGGACCACGCCGCCCACGTGAATCTTATCCCGACGCAGGATTCTGTACAAGAGTTCAAGGTTGAGACGAACAATCTTTCGGCGGAATGGGGTAGGTTCGCAGGCGGCGTTATTAACTTCACGACGAAAAGCGGGACCAACCTAATCCACGGCACCGCTTACGACTTCCTGCGCAACAAAGTGCTGAACGCAAACAACTTCTTCAACAACGAATCAGGAATCCCCGTATCTGCCTTTACCCAAAACCAGTTCGGGGCCGACGCGGGCGGCCCCCTATACATTCCCGGGGTATACGATGGGCGCAACAAGACCTTCTGGTTTGTAAGCTACGAAGGCTTCCGGCAGCGCTACGGTGAAACGTTCGTAACTACCGTCCCCACGCTGGATGAACGGAAAGGCGACTTTTCCAACCTACGGGATTCGAACGGCAACGTGATTCCGATTTACGATCCGACAACGACAGTCCCAGACCCGGCAAACCCCGGGCATTACCTTCGGACTCAGATCAGTTGCGACGGGCAACTGAACGTCATCTGCAACATCAACCCCGTAGCGAAGGCCCTGACGAATCTATGGGCACCGCCCAACCTCCCTGGGGCACAATATACAAATGTCGATAACTTTGCCACCTCGGCGTCCACGGGCGGTGACCAAAACCAATATGTGGCTCGCCTGGATCACACCATCAGCGAAAAACAGAGAATTTTCGCGCGATACACCTATTGGAACAATTTGAGTCTCTCGCCGGACCCCTACGGAACCCACGTGTACCAGGACCGCGGGCCTGAGACTATGGCCACGGATCAATTCGTCCTGGGCGACAACTACTCTTTGTCTCCCAAGACCCTTCTTGATATTCACGCGAGCTATATGCGTTTTACCTATGCTCGCACCCCAGCGAGCGTCGGCATTGACCTGACGACACTCGGCTTCCCCGCCGCCCTAAACGCCGAGATCCCACCCACATTGAGGGCGCTCCCCACTCCCTGCGTTGACAGCAACCCCGATCTCTTCTGCAGTTACGGAATGGGCAGTGTGATCGTCGACGCCTCTGACCAATGGGACTTTGTTCCGGCCATCACCAGAATCTGGGGCCGTCACACACTCAAGATTGGGGGTGAAATTCGAGTAGACAGGGACAATTATGCGCAAACCAACAACGCGTCTCCTGGATTCGACTTCAATGAAGGCTTCACCGCCAGCGACCCCTTTTATCCCGTGGGGGGGTACGGGTTTGCTTCGTTCCTGATGGGATACGCCGCTGACGGTAATACGGACATCCCATCCTTGACGGCTGGGCAGCAGATTTACCGTGGGGTTTATGCACAGGACAATATTCATGCAACGAACAAGCTGACGCTGAATCTGGGACTCCGCTATGACCTGCAAGGGAATTGGTCTGAGCGGCATAATAGACTCAGCTTCTTGGATGCTAACGTCGCGAATTCGCTTGCAGCCCCGACAGGGCTTCCGTTGAAGGGCGATCTAGAGCTGGTCGACTCCCCTGAGCGAGCAAGCCGAAACAATATCAATCTCGCCAAAACCCTATTCGCTCCGCGGTTTGGGTTCGCTTATGCCGCGACCAACAAGACGGTGTTCCGCGGTGGGTTTGGTGTATTTTGGCTACCCAACAACCTGGAATTCTGGTTGTCTCCCAACCTTGATGCGGTCAATGACATAACGACTCCCATGGCAGCCACGATCAATGGGGGCATTACTCCCTATGACACTCTAAGCAACCCGTTCCCGAATGGTATAAACCTGCCGCCAGGGCGTAACTCCATTTATGAAAGCGAAACGCTCGGCCAAACTGTGGAGACTGAATTACCGGCTGAACGCAATCCCTACATGATGCAGTGGAACTTCGATATCCAGCGAGAGCTGCCAGGTGGCACTCTTCTGGATGTGGCGTATGCGGGGTCGAGGGGCGTTCACCTGCATTACATCCAGCAGACGATCAACCAACTGCCGGATCAAGATCTTTCGCTCGGGACCGCCCTCGATAATCAGGTTGCGAATCCATTTTACGGGTTGATCGCCAATGGGCCACTGTCAACTTCGACCGTGAGCGTAGGCCAGCTCCTGCGGCCTTATCCCCAGTATGACGGTTTAGGGATAAACGGGATCGCGAACCGCGACTCAATCTACCACTCAGTGGAAGTGAAAGCGGAAAAGCGATTCACGAAAGGGGGCACCCTCCTGGTTTCCTATACCGTGTCGAAACTGATCACGACGGCCGACGCCCTTTTCGGCTGGCTTGACACTTCCATTACGGGTATGGATACGGGTTACGTGACGCAAGATGCGAATAACATAAGGGGTGAGCGGTCAGTCTCCGATTATGACGTTCCTCAGCGCTTGGTAGTCAGTTATGCTTTGGATTTGCCGTTTGGAAGGGGAAAGAAGTTTCTGAGCGGAACGAGCGGAGTGGCCGGCAAGCTGATTTCGGGCTGGGGCGTTAATGGCGTGACGACGGAGCAGAGTGGTTTTCCATTAATCTTGGGGACGGCTGAAAACCTGACTGGTTCCTATGACATGAGCGAGCGACCCAACTTCAACTCTTCCGTCTGTCCCAACGGAGCAGCGTTGCATGGTTCTCCGGTAAGCAGGCTCAACGGGTGGTTCAATACGAATTGTTATAGCCAGCCGCCTGCCTTCACCTTCGGAGATGTATCGGCCACCTTGCCTAACGTGCGGTCCGATGGAATCCACAATTTTGACTTTGCACTGTTCAAGAACACTACTTTTGGCCCGGACGGCAGGCTTGGTCTGCAGTTTAGGGCCGAGTTCTTCAATCTTTTCAATACGCCTCAGTTCGGCACGCCATACGGATATTATGGAGCGCCCCAGTTTGGGATTGTCAGTTCTCAAATCAACAACCCACGCCTCGTTCAGTTCGCCTTGAGGCTCAGTTTTTGAGGGTCCTGTCGATGGTTTGGCGGGACAAGCCTGAACACTTGAGGCGAGGGGTAAGGCCCCTCGCCTCGTTTTTCAAGAGCCGTTTACGAGCAAGAGATCTTCTTATCGAAACTTGTTCCACAATTTGGCTGCGGCCGGCTCGACATCCGTAGTCGTTGAACGGTAAGCTCTTTGTGCGGGGTGTGCTCGGCGACCCCTGACGAGTTCCCCCAAGCGGGGCAGTCGCCGGATCGGAAGGGCTCCGCGCGTGCGGCCCGCGGGGCCGCTTTTGGCGCTCAACTTGGGGCGGTTCCCGATCGGTCTCTCTTTCCAATCCGGCGACGCCGAGGGTGATGAAGTCGGGCGTTTTCCGGCCTCGGCTGGTGTTGTCGGGAGCTTCACGCGAGGTCTTTCGCGTTGTATACTTTCGCGAAGGGTACGAGGGAGCCACCGGCCGAGGTGGGGCTCGGCAGACTATGAAAGTGGAAATCCAATCGCGGACCGAGATGCTTTCCCTGGAAGCCGAGCTGATGCGTCTCTCCCCGGATGCTCTAAAGCTCGAGCAGAAGCTGACCGAGCTTTTCGAGTTGCTGAGGGGTCCGGTCCAGCGCTACTTGGTAACCATACTGGGCAACTCCGCCGATGCGGAGGAGGCAACGCAGGAGGCCTTCTTGCGGTTGTACCAGAACCTGCACTCCGGACAGAGGATCAGGAACGTCCGCGCCTGGCTGTTCCGCGTCGCGCACAATCTCGCCATCGATCGCCAGCGAACCAGCAAGAGCCCGGATATAATGGATGCGCGCTACGCCGCCGAGCTCCTAGCCGTTAGCCAGCATCTGGGTTCCAGCCCGGAACGGAGGGTTCTGGACCAGGAGAGACTGGAAAGGGTCCAATCCGGGCTCACGGGACTTTCCGCACAGGAGAGGCATTGCATGGACCTGCGAGCCGAGGGTCTGCGATATCGCGAGATCGCGGATGTTCTCGGGATCAGTCCGTCGAGCGTGGCGGAGTTCCTTCGTCGCGCGATTAGCAAGCTGATGAGAGCTCTCAATGCCTAAGCGCTTCCGAACAAATCGAGCGTCACCAGACTGGCATCCCACTGACGCTGAGCTGCAGTTCTATCTGGACGGCGAGCTAGCGGCGGAGGAAGCTTCCCAGGTTCGCCTGCACCTGGAAGCTTGCTGGTCCTGCCGAGTCCGGGCCGAGAAAGTGCAGGAGACGATCGCCGCATTCATTGATTATCGCACTCAGATGCTCGAAGCCTTGCCCGAAGACCCGAACCATTGGCGAACTTTCCGGCCCCGCTTACGAGCCAGCGTCGAGGAAAGCGGCAGGCGCCCCATGCTGATAGCTTGGCGAGAGGCCTTGACGGAATCCTTTCGAACTTCCCGCCTTCGGTGGGCCGTGGTATCGGGCGTGGTGGTGACGATAATGGCCGCCCTGTTGTTCACGCAGTTAGCGAAGGTTCGCGTAGCCTCTGCCAGTGAACTGCTTTCCCGCTCGGCGGAACTCCGGGCTGCGCAAATACGGGCCGTGCCCAAACCGATCGTCTATCAGCACCTCCACGTGCGGCGTATGGTTGTGGCACCGTCCAACCTGCCTTTGGATGACCAGAGCGCGACCGTGGAAATCTGGGCCGACCCACTGGGCGCGCAGGTTCGAGTGGCGGGACAAGGGTGGTCCGAGGTCTCCGGAGCCAGCTCGAATCGGCCGACCCCTTCCTCCAGGGTGGCTAAACCTCACTCCGAGGCGGGACGTGCCTTCGTGGTGTGGAAGGGATTGGAGGAAACCTACCGCGTCAACCGCATGGATTGGAGGCAACCGTTATCGGCGGCCTCTTATGAGACCTGGCGTGGCGGACTGGAAGATAAAGATGAGCGGGTTGAGGCTTCTGTTCTCCCCAACGGGGCCCAAGTGTTGAAGCTCTGGACCACTGCCCGGGGCGCCGTCCCCATCGGAGGTATTGCCGAGGCGGGATTGGTTTTGCAGGCCAGCGACTTGCATCCCATTGGGGGGACCCTGGGAGTCCGGCAGGAGGAGGGATATTGCCACTACGACTTGGAGGAGATGAGCTTCCGGCTCGTCACTCTCGAAGCTCTGCCACATGATATCTTCGGAGAGCCTGGCTTGCCGGCTCTTGCCGGGCCGGTGACAGGGGGCGCGCCTCCTCCCACGCGGGCGTTGCCGAGCGCGAGCGAACTGGCGGCCACGGAGATGCAAGCCCGCATCGGCTTGCACGGTGTCGCGGCGGATCTGGGCGAACCCATTGAGATCGTACGGACGCGCCTCGAGGTGGAGGTGCGTGGCCTAGTGGATACGGACCAGCGCAAGAAGGACTTGGTTGTTGCCTTGCAAGGGATCCCGCACTTGGTGATGAAAGTTCTTACCGTGGCGGAGGCCGGTAAGTCCCCACCTGTGTCTTCGCCGGAGAATGTGAGCGAGCCCCCTTCGCAGGCGGCGCCTGGGCCGACTTCGGTGGCGAGGGCGGTCAGTAGCCCCAAGCTCCCCATCCAAGAACAGTTGGAAAAGTATCTCTCGGAGCACCGCTCGACAACTGTCTCCCAAGGCGGCAAAGAGAACGGAGCTACCGAGGGAACGATCCAGCATGACATTCAGAAACTGACGACTCAGGCTGTGACCCTCTCCGAAGCATCTCTGGAACATGCTTGGGCATTACGCCGACTCGCGGAACGCTACACGCCCGACGAGGTGTCCACGTTGCCCCCGGAATCGCGCCGACAACTGGAGGATCTGGTTCGGGATCACATTCGCGCGTTGCGGGAGCAGAATCGGAAATATGGAACCTTGGTCGAACCTGCGCTTTTTTGGATTGCCGGAAAGCCCGAGGGTGCGAGCCCGAGCAGCACAGGACAGGCCGAGGCGGACTGGCCGGTTTTTTCACCTTCTTTGTTCAACACGGTCAGTCAAGTCGATCGGCTGACGAGCACACTGTTTGCGGGGGCGGCTCTTCCGGTGGAAGCAGACTCCACCCTGCCGGGCGCGAGGGGCGTCAAGACCAAGAGCCCGGAGGCCTGCGTGAGAGATCTTCTAGCAGCCTTATCGCTTCTGGACACCGAACTTCCTCGGCTCGAGAAACAGGTGGAAGGGGACTTCCTCGGTAACCGTTGATGGCACGAGCCCGTGGCGCCACAGGGCGGAACAAACAAGGGACAGAATCATGAGAAGGGGTAGCCTTCTCATTGGGTGGGCACTGATCGCCATGGCACTGTCATCCGCGACCGAGGCATTGGCCCAGAGCGCCGAAGTGTCGGGAGTCGTCGCGGATCCCCTCGGGGCCGTGATCCCCGCCGCCACGGTTACCCTGGTGAATGAGGATACGGGCATCAGGCGGGGCGTAACTTCCAACTCCACGGGCAACTATGATATTCCGTTTGTTACCCCGGGGCGATACAAAATCACAGTCCAGGCGGATGGGTTTCGGGCCGTCACCCAGACGGGCGTAGAACTGGAGGTGGGGCGCAACACCAGGTTCGATTTTACCCTCACGATTGGTTCCACCGTACAAGCCGTCGAAGTGACCGCCGGAACGACGCTGCTCCAGCACGAGTCCTCCTCGCTCGGGCAAGTGGTACAGGCGCGAACGGTTGTGGAAATGCCCCTCAACGGACGGAATGTGATGAATCTGACCGCTCTCATCCCCTCGGTGATTCCCGAAGGTCAATCGATGCAAAATCCCACGGGCGCGAATATTTATGCTTGGGGCAACTATCAGATTAATGGCGACCAGGGGAACACAAGCGCCACGTTTATCGATGGTGTTCCGGTGAACGCGGACCACGCCCACCTGCTCTCCTTGGTCCCCACCCAGGATTCCATTCAAGAGTTCAACGTTCAGACCAGTAGCTTGGCCGCAGAGTGGGGCCGCCTGGCGGGCGGGGTAATCAATTTTGTAACCAAGTCAGGCACGAATAGATTCCATGGATCAGCTTATGAATTCCTGCGCAATACAGAGATTAATGCCAATACCTTTTTCAATAATGCCTCAGGCATTTCTAAACCTGCGTTTATTCAGAATCAATTCGGGACGAACGCCGGCGGGCCTCTGGTCATCCCTGGTGCCTACGATGGGCGCAGCAAAACCTTTTGGTTCACAAGTTACGAGGGGTTCCGGCAACGGGTGGGCAAATCCTCCCTTTTGACCGTGCCCACTCCCGACGAACGTCGCGGGGATTTTTCAAACTTGCGAGATCAGAATGGAAACCTGATACCCCTTTACGATCCCACGACGACCCAGCCCAACCCCGAGAATCCTGGCCATTACCTTCGAAATCAGATCAGTTGTAACAACGTACTCAATGTAATTTGCCCGGGCCAGATTGATTCCGTGGCCAGGAACCTGGAAAGTCTTTGGCCGCTTCCCAACCTACCGGGGCTGCCGTTTACAAACATTAACAATTACGCCACCAATGCGGTCACGGGAGGGGACAATGATCAAGTGACAGCCCGAGTAGATCAGAATATCAGTGACCGGCAGCGCTTCTTTGGGCGGTTCACCTATTGGTCAGACTCGAACTTGGCTTGGGATCCCTATGGGACACACGTTTATTCGGATCGCGGACCGGAAACCTTTAGGGCGAAACAAATCGTTTTGGGAGACACTTACTTCTTTTCCCCCACTGCCATGCTCGATTTGCGTCTGAACTACCTGCGGTTTGCTTACAATCGCACCCCCGAAAGCGTGGGTTTTGACCTGACATCGCTCGGCTGGCCGTCCAGTTGGGTCGACCAGATACCAGGGTGGTTGAGGACGCTTCCTTCGATCTGCATTGCTGACAGCGGGATTGGTTCCGTCTCTTGTGGCTACGGAACCGGGAGCGTCATCGTCGATAGGGCGGACGACTACAGTTTCATCCCGACTCTAACCAAAATCACCGGCCGGCACACGCTGCGGATGGGGGGAATGGTCGAAGTGCAACGGGATAATTATGCTCAGACCAATGATGCTTCGCCGGGCTTCGATTTCAACGCCAACTTCACCGCCAGCGATCCTTTCTCTCCCGTCGGAGGCTTCGGCTTTGCCTCATTTCTGCTGGGATATCCCCTCGACGGCAGCGCGGATATCCCGTCGTTAACGGCGGGGCAACAGATTTACCGGGCCGTCTATCTGCAGGACTCTTATCACGCGACCCGCCGCCTGACGTTGAATTTGGGACTGCGCTACGATCTGCAAGGCCCCTGGTCAGAGAGGTTCAATCGCCTTAGCTTCTTCCTACCCAATGCGGCGAGCCAGTTGGCTCAGCTCACCGGCTTGCCCCTGGTCGGACGGTTGGGCTTGGTGAGTTCCCCTGACCGCACCAGCCGCAACAACTTTAACCTGGATCATCGCGAATTCGGACCGCGCATCGGATTCGCATACGGCATTGCGAGCAAAACGGTGCTGCGAGGGGGCTACGGCGTCTTTTGGCTCCCTAATAATCTGGAGTTCTGGTTGTCTCCGAACCTGGATGCGCTCAACGATCACACGACCAACTTTGTCGCCTCGATCGACGGCGGTGTGACTCCATATAACAACCTCAGTAGTCCCTTCCCGAACGGTCTCACCTTGCCCCCGGGACGTAATCCGATTTACCAGAGCCTGTTTCTGGGTCAGTCGATCTACTCCGAACTGCCCAATACGCCGAACCCCTATATGCAGCAGTGGAACTTTGACGCGCAGCGGGAACTCCGAGACGGGACCCTCGTGGATATTGCCTATTCGGGGTCGAAGGGCACGCACCTCCATGCCCTGCAACAGAGTATTGACCAACTGCCCGATAAGGACATGGCGTTGGGAACTAGTCTCGAAACGGAGGTTGCTAATCCCTTCTACGGCCTGATCACCTCCGGGACGCTGTCCGCTCCGACGGTGGCGGCGGGCCAACTCTTACGTCCGTTCCCGCAGTACCAGACGGTGGCGATAAATGGATTGCCCGACCGGGATTCCATCTACCACTCCATGCAGTTGAAGGTGGAGAAGCGAATGCAGGGGGGTGGCACAATCTTGGTCGCTTACACCATCGGAAAGTTGATCACCACCGCCGACAGCCTCACGGGGTGGCTCAATACCGCTGATTTGGGAGTGTCATCCCCCGGCTACGCCACGCAGGATAACGAAAATATCAAGGGGGAACGGTCACTGGCCGATTACGATGTGCCCCAACGACTGGTCATCAGCTACATCCTCGACCTGCCCTTTGGACGTGGACGTAAGTATTGGGGGCATGTTTCGGGCTTCTCCCACAAGTTGATTTCGGGCTGGGGCGTGGATGGCATTTCGACTTTCCAAAGGGGCTTTCCGCTGCAATTCTCGACCGCCGAAAGCCTTACCGGCACGTACGATGGAGGATCGCGGCCAAACTTCAATCTTGCTGCGTGCCCAAGCGGGGCAAGCTCGCCGGGTTCGGCTGAAAGCCGCCTGAATCAGTGGTTCGATACCCGTTGCTTCAGTCAGCCGCCGGCGTTTACATGGGGCAATGTTTCTCGCACGGAGCCTAACTTGCGTTCCGATGGAATGCGGAACTTTGACTTTGCCCTCTTCAAGAACACCACGCTCAGGTCAGAGAAGCTGGGCCTTCAGTTTCGAGCTGAATTCTTTAACTTCTTCAATACGGTGCAGTTTGGTCCGCCCGGTCAGACTCAAGGCACAGCGCAGTTTGGTATGGTCAGCTCGCAGCTCAACGAGCCACGCCTCGTTCAGTTCGCCTTGAGGCTCAGCTTTTAAGGGTGTGTGGGAGACCTTGCACAACGAAGCCAGACACCTGAGGCGAAAGGGAAATCCCGTCGCCTTGTTCCTTGGAGGTGGTTTATGGGAAAGAGGTTTACTCGTCGCAGCTTGCTGAAGAATGTGACCGCAATCGGCGCCACGTCCTTCGTGGCCAGCGTGAGCGCGCCGGCCGAAGGCGCTGGCTTGCCTCAGTCCAGCGTTGGCCACCGATCCCCTGACGGCATGACCGGGAACGCCGTGGACCTTGTAAGACTGGCGGCAGGAGGCATGGTCGTCAACTTCGATAGACTGAGCGGCACGATTTACTCGATCACGAAGGAGGGGGACCGGTTGGGCACGAACTTTCTCGGAAATGCCCATAACACTCGGGGAGTGGATTTAGGAGACATCTTGTGGACAGGAAATGTGGTGAGCACCTGCTGGGATCTCAAGACTCCCGACTGGGTGCGGGAGATGCCTGCCGGCCCCGGCGCTCCCCACAAGATCAGCGGCAAGTGGAGGCGCGAGACAACAAGCGACTCTTCCGACACGCGGAGGGTCGGCTTTGACGGGAAGACCTTTTCGGTAAAATACCAGAGGGAGTCACGGAAAGAGAATGGCATCAAAAGCTATGATCTTGCGATGAGATTTTACTTTGCAGATGATAACTCCCTGATGTGGGACATCGAAATCGCCAACACTAACGGCAAGACCTTAGAAATCGGTGACTTGGCATTCCCTCTGCGAGCCAATGACGATTACGCCGAAGTGTACAAGGGCTTGACGCCCACGCAAGCCGACATGCAGGGTATCATGCCCGAGATGCAGAAGCTTATTCACGAACAGAAAGTATTCGCACACCATTTTATCGCCGGCCATAGCTCCTACGTACTCCTCCAGAGGCCTGCCGGCGATGTGCCTTTTCTGTTATTTCATTGCAAAAACGACACATCGCTTGAGTGCAGCTACAAAGTCGAGGGGTCGTTCCCACCTAACTGGATCGGGACAGATCTTCTGGCCATCCACTCCTGGGCCGCCAAGGATCTGCGTGGTTGGGAATGGAACCCCTGGGTAAACGGGCACACGTCATTGATCCTGGAACCCGGGCAAGTGAAATCCTTTCAGTTTCGGTTTGTGTTCATCGACGGCTATGCTGCTATCCGGGAAGAACTTTGCAGGAGCGGCAACCTCGGGATCAGGATTCTCCCCTCCATGGTCGTTCAGGAGACTCCTTCCCGTGTTTATGTCCACGTCAAGTCTCAGTCCGATTTGAAGAACATAGAAATTCATTCCGACGGCGTGACTATAGAAAGCAAAACCCGAGCAGATAACAACACATTATTAACCATATCCTTTAAGGGGCGAGGGCAGAAGAGTCTGAAGCTGGTTTACGGAGAGGGGAGATGGACCAATTTGCACTTCTACTGCATCGAAGACGCCGAGCAGTTGCTCAAGGCTCGCGCCCGCTTCATCGCGAACAGGCAGTTTTACGAGAATCCGGCCGATCCTTTCCATCGTAATCACATGTTCTTGCCCTTTGATTACCGCCGTGGAAGTACGTTCGACGAAAACGACGACGTGTGGGAAGTCGGCGGGACCGATGATCCCGGTTTTGGGGAGCCCTTGTTTCTTTCTGCGAAGAATGTGTACTACCCCTCACGGGAAGAGGTCGAAAAACTGGAGACCTACGTTTCCGATTGTCTGTTCAAGTACATCCAGAATCCGGAAACCTACGAAGTGCGAGCCTCGCTTTACTGGAAGGAGCGATACCCGTCGAGCCCATGGGGAAGCTGGTCGAAGAAGCGCTCTGAAGCGACTTGGCGGACTTATAACTACGCCTTCGTGGCAAACATCTATCACTCGCTTTACCGCATCGGCAGGGAATACGGTATCCTGACCCACAGAACGGCGCGCGAGTATCTCAAGATGTCATACCACACCTGTATGAAATGGTTTACTACAGGACCGTACAAGCACGTCGGTCTTATCACGGGAGCGTGCGCGCTAAACATTCTGGAAGACATCAAGAGTGAAGGGTGGCAAGAAGAATACGAGAATCTGCTGGAGGAAATGAGAAAGTGCAATGAGGAGTTCTTGAGCGACCCGTATCCGTACAGCTCCGAAATCGAGATCGACGAGACAGCACAGCCGCAAACCTACTTCTTTACCAGGTTTTTTGGCATGAGAGGAAACGAGGAGAGCAGAAAAAGGAATCTCGAGATGCTTCCGCTCCTCAAGGCCCTTCGCGGCGGAGACCAACCGGTGTGGTTCCGGTATGGGAACGATCTGTTCGCGCATCCCGATCTGCGTGGAGAAATAACGTGCTGGCATTCCGAGGCTTTGAACGGCATGGCACTGTTGCAGGGATTCGAGGATACGAGAGACAAAGAGATGTTCATCAAGGGCTACGCAGGCGTGATGAGTGTGATGCACAACGTTCTGCCCGATGGCATGGGATTCGCCTGGTTCATGGTCAAGCCCGGCGTCTTCGCCTGTGAGCCGCCCAAGACTTTCGAGTTTGGACCGGCCCTTTGGGGTTATCTTAAGGCGGCAAAGTCTTATGTCCTGGACGATGAAGCGTTCGGCCTCATGGGGTGTGGGTGTGAGATTGAAACCTCACCCAACAAGATCAAGGTCTATCCGCGGGACGGGGTAAAGAAGAGAGTGATGTTTGTCAGCCAAAGAATCGACATTGAGGCGACCACCGGGGAGATCAAGTCACTTACTTTTGACAAAACGAAACCTTCCTTCGAATTTCAGATGAACGACTCGACGGGACTGGTGAAAAACGTCCAACTGGCCATCAAAGGCCTTCCGAAAGGCGATTACAGGGTCGCCCACGGAGGCTCAGTCGAAAGACTGGCTGCCTCCGACACCCTGGAGCTGGCGGTCCCCATCACGGAAGCGAGCTTGCTGACGGTTGAGAGGTCGTGAACCGATCCTTGTGCCCGTTCACATCCGGTTTATTCTCGTGCGCCTCCTGCCGAAGTGCACGTGGGCTGAAACTCGCCAAGCGTTCCCGGTTTCGGCGGGCTGCGCAGATGTCCCGTCTTGGCCGCGGGCCTGCGGGGAAGGTTTGCTCGCGACATGCATCACGTCTCTCTAGGACTCTTCAGTTGCTGGTGCTCTTCTGTCTATGGTTCGCAGCGGGGCTTGCCCTGGCTTCGCCCGGGGTTCCGAACCCTCAGGAACCGGATGAAGCCGATCACTTCCGCGCGGGGCTTGAGGCCACGAAGCTGGGTGAGTTTGATCGAGCGGTTGAAGAATACAAGAAGGTCCTGGCGGTTGATCCGAACCTCGTTGAAGCGCGGGTAAATCTCGGTCTTTCCTATCACGCCCTCGGCCAGTACACCCTTGCGGTTGAGGAGCTCTCCAAAGCCGCACGCGAGAGACCGAACCTTCTCGGCCCCAACATCATTCTGGGTGTTGATTACATGAAGTTGGGGTTCCCTGGGAAGGCGATGCCACCACTCCAGCGAGCTTTGAGCCTGGAATCGTCGAATCGGGAGGCCAGGCGGGCGCTGGCGGCGTGCTATCTGGCGCTGGGCAGGTACTCGGAGGCGCTAGGCCAGTTCCGTTTGGTCTTTTCTCTCGAACCCGACAAGGTAGAGGCGAACTTTGGACTGGGCCACGATTACCTTGGAATAGCCACGCGGCTTGTATCCCGGCTGGCAAAGGAGTATCCCAACTCAGCCTGGGGATACCGGCTCGCTGGCGACGTGCTGTGCGAACGCGGCCTCTGGAATGACGCGATCCATGAATACAGGCGGGCTCTCGCCATCCAGCCCTCGCAGCAGGGACTGCGCACGGCTGCGGGTCGCGACGAGTTGCGTCAGGGACTGATCGAGGCGGCTAAAGCCGAGTTCGAAACGGAACTCCAACTCGATTCGAGAAGCGAGTCGGCGTGGCTGGGGATAGCCGAAACGAGCTTGGCAAGCGGGGATGCCACAGTCGCGCTAAAGGCCGTGGCCAAAGCATGGGAGATCTCTCCTGAGTTTGTGGCTCTCCAACCAGACTTCCCGGCGATCAAACTCGATTCGGACCTGGCTATCAAACTCGTCAGGGCTCTTCAGAAGGCCCCGGAAGGAGCGCCCAGGCATTTTCTCCTGTCGAGTCTTTACAGGGTGCTCGGCGAAACCGCGGCGGCTTACGAGCAAGGGGCAGCCTTGCAAACCGATCTTGCCTCGTGGCGAGGCGCCTCCGAGGGCACAATGCGTGGCCTGAGGGGGCAGGAAGCGTGCACCCGCCACCTGTATGCGGCTTGCGCCGAGTCCCTCCAGGGTCGCAAACAACTCAGCAACGCCCAACGATTCTTGCTAGGCACGACGCTGCTCACACTCCGGCAATTCGAGGGAGCTTCCCGTGCTTTCTTTGAAGCCCTGGCCACTCAGAGAAACAACCCCGAAGCGATTTACTGGCTCATTCAAATCTTCCAGAGGCTGGCTGCGGAATGTCTCAACAAGGTCGAGGATTTGTCGCCGAACTCTTGGCGGGCTCACGAATTGCGAGGAGAAGCCTTTCAGTTGCGGCAAGCGGACGAGGACGCGGTCCACGAGTTCCGAATCGCTGTCCAGTTGCGGCCCACGGAGGCGGAACTTCATGAGGTCTTGGGAGATCTCTATCTCTCGAAAAACTCTTACGATGAGGCGGAAGCCGAACTTCAAAAAAGCTACGAACTCGACTCCAGCCGTGCTCGCACCCTCCTCCTCCTCGGTCGATTGTATGTGCGACGCCATGAATCTGAAAAGGCGCTCCCTTACCTGCAAAAGGCCTTGCGGTATCAGCCGGATATGTTCGAAGCAAGCGCTGTCCTGGGGACAGCCTACCTGCGCATGGGACAAGCCTCTAACGCCGCGCCTGAACTCGAAAAAGCAAGCCCCTTCGACTATTATGGCAACGTCAATTACCAGCTCTATCTGGCCTATCGCAAACTCGGGAAAATGGAGTCTGCTCAAAAGGCCTTAGCTCGCTCCCAGGAATTGCGCCGGAAATCGGCGGCAATTCACCAAGCCAGGGTTGCCGGCGCCATCGATATCGAATAGTCATTGCAGCCGCGAGAAGCCTGCGGATTAGGCGAAAACAGCGGGTTCGAGGGGCGCGCCGGCTGGGGGGATTCAGTGGTAGCCGCTCCTGCGTCGCCAACACACACGTTTCCACCGCCGACTATAAGGACCTGATTCGCCAGTTCCGAAACGAGTGGCGTATTGCAGATAAAGATGACTTGGTGGAACCCGCCCAGGTCCATAGCCCGGCGCAGCATGCGCACGTACTCCTTGCCATTGGCAGCATCCAGAGCTCCCACCGTTTCGTCCCGGAACAGAGTCTCGTATCGAATGCCTTCGCCCTGCCTCATGTTGTAGATGGCGATGCCCAGGTTGACGGCTTCGTTGACCAGTACGAACTGCCCACCCGAAAGTTCATCCACGAGGCAAGTACGGTCCAGATTCTTGTTGCGGACCTCAACATCAAAATCGTCTACCATGCCCCGGCCATCTGCCTTGGGGCGTTGCGTCCTGAAGCGGATTTCAAACTTGTTGTCGAAGCACCCCTCAAGCAAAGCGTTGACCAAGATCGAGACTTGTGGTCCGGCGGCCTGGATCTCGCAGAGCTGGATCTCATCCGGACCGAAAACCTTGGCGAGATAGGTGTAGTCTTCCTGTTCAGTCCTTGTCGCCCCGAGTTGGGCCTCGACCTGGGCCAAGCGCATCCGTGCGGCCTCCAGCTGCTTCTGGCGTTGTTTGATTTGGCCCTGGCGAGCAATAAGGCTGTCCCTTTCACGACGACAGGAGACGATCAGCCGGTCTGTGTCTGCAATCTCTCGCCGTGAAGTCTGCATCTTCGCGTCGAGATCAGCGAATCCGGAGGGCGCAGATTCCTTCCTCGATAGTTCCTCCATGACTTCCGCACGGGCCTGATTGAGTCGGTCCAAGCCCTTCAGCCGCTCCTCCCGGCGTACCTCAACAGCCCGTAATTCCTCATATCGCTGTCTTTCTTCTTCGACTGCCCTGCGCTGCCGCTCGCAGCCCTCAAGTGTCCGGGTAAGCTGGGACGAGGGCGTGGCAATCTGGATCAGTGAGCTGCGCTGGACCTCTACTTCAATTGAGAGTGTGGCAACCTCTCCCTCCAGTGTTGGAATCCTCTTGCCGGCTCCGACAGCGCGCTGAATCTTCGGACAAGAGGCGTACGCCCCCTCGCCCTGGCAAGGCACAACCGCAAGCTCTTCACGCTCCACCCGCAGACGGTCAAGTTCGGCTAGGTTGGCTCTAAGTTCGGCATCCAGAGATTGGACAGTACGCTCGGTCTCACGATTGGATGTCTCCAGACCCTGTATCTCCCGGATCTGCCGATGGAGTTCTTCGATGCGAGCGGCAAGCATCGCGCCTCGTTTGGTCAAATCGGCGAGGTCCTTCTTTCCCGTCAGAAGGCTCTCATCCCTTCCTATCTGGCGCTTGGTTTCTGTGATCTCGGCGTCTGTCTTACGCAGGCGCTGTTTCAGAATCTCAACCTCGGCCAGGAGCGGCTTCCGACTGGCCTCCGCTGCCTGAAGCTCCAGCAGCCGTTGTTGTACCTTGCGCTTCTCGGCTTCCAGGGTCTCAAGACAGGATGACACACCTGCAAGCTGCGCCTCAACTTCCGCAGGATCTTCAACCCCGGCCTCCACCAGCTCCTTCAGGCTTTTCGCCTGCCCTTCCAGGCCGAGCGTGGTCCTGGCCACTGCCTCGCCTTTCTCTTTAGCCGTAGCCGCAATCAGTCTCAGCCGGTCCAGCCCGAGCAGCTCTCGGATGAACAGCTCTTTCCTCTCGCTTCTTTCGAGTGAGAGAAAGTTACCCGTACGCTTCTGGCTGGAGAAGATGCTGCTGAGGAAGAAGTCGGGCGTGCCAGCGCATTTGCGGACAAGGTCCTCGAACGGCTCCTTCTTTCCGTTGGTAAGCGGTTTCCCCTCCCCGTTGAAGAGATAGCTTTCCATCTGGCGAGACTTGGGATCGATCTTGAGGAGCGACCGGCAGCGGGCACCATTGACGCTGAACGCGAGGCCGATTTCGGGCTGGGGATGGGTGGCGAAGTCATAGAGCGAGCGCTTCTGGCCGGGGAGCTGGCGAAAGAGAGCCGCGAAGACTGATCCGATCAGCGTGGACTTGCCGGCGCCATTCTCGCCCACAATGGCAATCAACCCCTCACCCAGACTATCGAAGTCGACGCAGACTTCATTTGGGAATGCCTCAGTGATTCCCCGCAGCCGCAGGTGATGCAGTCGCATGGTGTGTCCTCCCAGTGGGTGAAGTTAGCGTTAGGATGGATATTCCCCTCGTTTCCCAGATGGACTGCTTCCAACGAACTTTCAGGAGCTAAACCCTCATTACCTCTGCTACAACAAATCGGTCAGGTCACGGCTCATCACTGCCGTTCCTTCCGGGTTGCATTAGTCCGGTCAAGAGTCTATTCTTCGGTCATAGCACCCAGGAGGCTTCCCATGGCTGCCGACCCTGTTGTCGTAGACCCCAAGCACTACAAGGTGGAGTTCGAAAACGACCGCGTGCGCATCCTGCGGATCAAATACGGACCGCACGAGAAGTCGCCGATGCACTCGCACCCGGCTAATATCGTGGTGATGCTGAGTGAATGCGATTTCGCCTTTTACCGGCCCAAGGGCGCCAAGCAGGACATTCTGGGGCACGTCGGGCAGGTCCTGTGCGTGGAGGAGCCGTACGAGCATGCGCCTGAAAACCTCGGCGACAAAGTCTTCGAAGCCATCTGCGTGGAATTGAAAAAGTAATCGCAACGGGATACTCAGGCTTGCTTTCCCTAAGAACTCGTAGGTCAGTCTGCCACAAAAATGATTTCCAATAAGGATGGGAGTGTTCAGCTTTCTTGACTGGAGAGAACTGCTTTCTCGATTTCCGCCAGCTTGGCTAGTAACCGTTCCTGGCGGTCAGCTGGCGGAGTGCCTTTCATGGCCCAGTAGGCACGAAGCTTCTCCTCTGCTGAGTGGGCGGCAGCGATAGGAGCAGGCTCTGCCGGAAGGTCCGGATCGTGCTCGATCTTCACCTTCAGTTCGGCGGGATTGGCGGCCAGCAACTTCTCCCGGAGATTGTCCTGCTGCTCGCGGCTCAGTAAGTGATCCGGCCCGTTGGGGACCGTCACCACGACTTTCACTCGAGAGTCTTTCAAGGTGACCAGATCTAGGTTGTCGGGTAGCCGCAGCTCTCCCTCCTCGTAGACGGCGTGCAGCTCAACCATCCGGCGGGTGGGTGACATCCTGAACTCAACGTCCAGGTCCGACAGGTCTGGGCAAATCTCGGGAGCATTCAGTGTCACCAGGTTGTAGCCCTTGTCTTCAACCTCGCTGTAATCGCAGCGGGAGAGTGACCCAGAGTACCAGACGCGCGGGGCGAGCTGCTGACGTAGGTGAATGTGGCTGAGCCCGACATACTGGGCCTTCAAGCTACGTAAGGGGTCAAGGGGGTACTCGGCACAGCGCCCGACAAGGGGCTGACCACTGCTCACCCTGGCGCCGGCCACCCCGAAATGCCCAAAGAAGAGCTTGTAGCATCTTGGCTGCTGCTCAAAGCGCCGGTTGAACTCATCGAGTTGCCGGGCGAAGGCCTCACCCAGACTGTGCTCGTTGCTGGCCATCACAGCTTTGCGGGGATACGGGAAGACTGCGACGGCAGCGTCACCCAGCTCAATGAACTGCGGCTCGGTGCAAAGGTATATCGGGTGCTTCCCCTTAGCCCGCCCAAACACATATAAATCGCCCTCCAGCTCAGCACCGTGATTTCCCGCTACCAGGATTACGGGCGCGTGGTTGGCCATTTCGACCAGCTTATCGACCCAGAAGTTCCGTTCCTTAATCGTGGCCTTGTAAGTCGTGAGGTCGCCGTTGATCACAAAGAGATCAACGCTCGCTTGGACGGCATCTGCGACAAACCATTTCAGACACTGCGCGGTGTCGGCGAAGTAGCGGTCTTCATCAAGGTGAAAATCACCGGCGTGGCAGACTTTGAACGGCATAAGGCTCCTTTCATTTTCCGATCACGGCGACTTGACCATGGTTCGTTCGACACGCCCACGTTAAGACTCCGCCATCCTGGTAATTGCATTGTGGTATTTTACGGGGGAACTGGTCTCCAGAAAGACCTGTCAGTGCCCTCGTTCTTAGGACAGATCGGTTCGCAGACCACTCTTAGCTGCCTCGATGGTTCCAATCCGATTGCGGGCTTGTTTCTGGTCTTGTTTCTGGTCTACCCACCCTGATTGATTAAAGGTTATCATCAAGGATGAGAGAGATGAGGAAAGTTGACCAAAACAGTAACTACTACATCAATGCGGAACACTGTTCTTCTGAGCCACGCAAACCCGGAGGATAACGAATTCACGTTATGGCTCGCCCTACAGCTTGCGAATGAGGGTTATAGAGTCTGGTGCGACCTGACAAAGCTTTTGGGTGGCGAGGTTTTCTGGGATGACATCGAGGAGGTAATCCGGAGTACAGCATCCAAGGTACTTTACGTTCTCTCTCGCGTGTCAAACGTCAAGGACGGCCCTCTCCGCGAGCTGCAATTGGCGCAGAACGTTGCCCGGCGGGAGAAGTTAAGAGACTTCGTCATCCCGCTTCACATCGACGACCTGCCGCACAATGAGATTACGATTGAACTGACGCGAGTCACTGCATGTTCATTTGAGAATTCGTGGGCAGCAGGGCTGGCCGCTCTCCTCGACAAGCTTGAGCAACAAGGCGTACCGCGAAGTGCGAACTTTAACCGCATTGCAGTGAATGAATGGTGGCGCACTAGGTTTAGTGCGGAGCGCGGTGTCCGTGATGAGGCAGAGGAGCACCTGTCGAATCTGTTTCCGATTCTTTCCCTACCCGACCACGTCTATTTTCATTCACTGTCCCGGCACGGCATTGGGAAAGTTGAGGTCAGCGACGAACTCCCCTACCCTGCGTTCCAAGAAGGCATTTCACTCATCACCTTCGCAAAGGCTGAGGACTTCGAGGGCAAGCTCGGTCTAGGACTCTACATTGCAAAGGCATCAGAGCCGCTGCGCGTGCAGGAGCTTCTCGAACACCGAGAAAGCCAATTTGGAAAGCACTTGTTTCGACTTTTGCGCCTGGCATGGGAGCACATGCTTTGCGAGCGAGATCTCCCTGTTCATCAGCTCGCAAATGAACGCAATACCTTCTACTTTGTCAAAGACAAGATCCCGGCGGACAAAGTGTTTTTCACCGGTGTCAACGGCGCAAAGGCACACCGCTCCGTGGTGGGGTATCGCACGATAACGAATTCAACCACCGGTGAGAAGAGGAAGCGTTACTGGCACTTTGCGATGGAAGCAAGGCCCCAAGTCCATCCAAGCCTGGGCTACTATTTGAAGCCTCACGTCGTGTTTTCGAACGACGCTAAGACCATTTGGAGTAGCAAGAAGCGGCTTGCTGCGGCACGCCGGACGGAGTGCAGCGATTGGTGGAATGATGCGTGGCGGGACAGAATGCTTGGTGTGGTCTCCTATCTCGCCAATGGTGGTGATTGCATTAGGGTGAGCCTGGGAAGTGACACGTCGCTGACGATAGAGGCAGGGCCTACGGTCTTCATGAGCCCCGTGGCCTATACGGACCCGCAGCTCACAGAGGAGGAATTGACCCTCGATGATTATGGACGTTCCCCATATGACGGCGAAGACGCCTCTGAGGACGAAAAGGAGTAGGACGTGAAAGAACTGGTGCGCATTCCGGAGCCGCTTCTGCTCTTTCGCCACGGCCAAGCCACCGAGGATCCCCGCAATGGACTCACGCTCTTTGGGCCTCTCGACGAAGGTAAGCCATACGGCGTGAAGGCAGGCGTCATCGGTACACGACGGGGAATCGACCTGCTCAAACGTTGGGTGGAACGGGTGCAACGTCCGGTTTTCATACAGCCTGCTCCCCTTGGCCGCCCTCCCTTCCCAGGGTTTGAGGCAGGGTTTCACACGCCGTGGAATCCTAACCCAACGCTTATGCTTGAAGTCGGAGACGACGAAATAGACCAGCACCTGTACCTCGATGACCGGTACCAGCGAGTTTACGGGACCGTAAATGTTTTCGCCAACCCGATATTGAAAGCAAAGAGGGAAGAGGAGGCCAAGCCGGAGATCTGGTTTGTGGTTGTCCCGGACCGCGTCCACAGATATTGCAGGCCAGAGGCAGTCGTTGAGCCGGAGGTACGACTTCAAGCGCGTGTGCACTTCCGAGAGGCAAGCAAAGCGCGAAGCTTTGTTGAGACCCGCTCGCTGTTCCCGGAAATTGATGAGGCAATTCCTGCTTACTTCTACGAGGAACATTTCCACAACCAATTGAAGGCCAGGCTTCTCAAGGACATGGTATTAACGCAAGTTGTTCGCGAGAGCACGCTCGCGAATGTGGGAAAACCTGGGGATCCAGGGGTAGACCTCAGAGATGTTCGCAGGCAGTCGGAGATTGCCTGGAATCTCAGCACAGGAGTCTTTTACAAGGTTGGTGGCCGACCTTGGAAAGTGGCGAGCATCCGGGAAGGGGTCTGCTACGTAGGCATTGTATTCAAGAAGGACGAAACCGAAAGCAAGCCACGTAACGCTTGCTGCGCAGCACAAATGTTTCTTGACTCCGGGGATGGCGTCGTCTTCAAGGGAGCCGTCGGGCCTTGGTACAACGAAGAAACTGGCGACTACCACCTGACCCGATCGGCCGCGAAGGAGCTTGGGGACCTTGTCATGTGCTCATACAAAAACAAGTCCGGCGAGAAGCCTCCCCGAGAGGTCTTTTTCCACGGGAAGGTGTGGTTCGACAAGGAAGAGTGGGCTGGGTTCGAAGAGGCCGCGGGTGCGGCTACGAATATCGTCGGCGTGCGCATTCGGGGCGAACTAAACCTGAAACTCTACCGCAAGGGGCAAAACCCGATCCTGAGAGGGCTTGCCCACATTCGCCACGAGGGCGGTGCCCATTTGTGGACAAAAGGCTGGACACCGCGCATCCAAACGTATCCGGGTCGTGAAGTACCAAATCCCCTAGTTATTGACATCAGCAAAGGAGAGGCTCCGATAATGACGGTGCTTCAAGATGTCATGACCCTTACGAAACTCAATTACAACACGTGCATCTTTGGAGATGGCCTGCCGATCACGCTCAAGTTCGCGGACGCCGTAGGCGAAATTCTCATTGCGGCACCAATCAAAGAGGTTCCACCTCTGCCATTTAGCCACTACATTTAGGATTCAAGTCACAGCATGATGCGAAGCCCCAAGCTGATTGTTGGGTCATGTTAAGCCTCGCAACTTGAAAGTGTTCAGTCTTGTGGAGTGCATATGATGGGAAACATCGTGCAGAGAGCTTCAGGACCCGAACAGTGCGAGCTGATCAGCAGGCGTGGCAGCCCTCGAGGACCTGCGCGAAGCTTTAGGCCTGGGTACACTTTCAAGTGAAATACCGAACATGAGGAGTTGTGTTACTACGGCCGGGATCGGTGCTGGCGGGGGTATGATGGCTTCTGGTGCATCCCTCTCCGGAGGTTCTGCTTCCATTTCCGATGGTGATGTCTCCAATGCCCGAACTCCGAATACTTCCGCCTGCTGCCTTTGCAGCTGCTTCCACACAGCATCGGCGGATTCGCCAATACCTTTCTCGGTCACCAATTCCCGTGCCATCGCCATCAGGATGTCATCACCTTCGTCGATCGCCTGAAGGCCGTCAGTGGAGAACTTCCCTTCCATGGCCAGTGAAACCAGCAGCTTTTTCCCCATCAGCCGCAAGCAGGCTTCCTGCATGGTGCCGGCGTAGTAGAAGAACTTGACGTTGACGTTCGACCATTGCCCAATCCTCCAAGAACGCCGGCTAGCCTGCCGCAAGGTGTAAATCGAATAGCCGGTCTCATAGAAGAAGATGTCCGGGAAAGACCACAGGTCAAGTCCCGTCTGGACCAAACGCGGGTGCGCGATCACGACCTGTACGCCAGCCCGCAGTTGCCTCTCGTACCAGGACTCCCGCAGCTCCGGAGCAACCTCCGTGGTCAGCACTGCCACGCGGATGCCTTCTTTCGCCAGGATGCTCTCCAGCCGACGTGTCACATCCCGCTTCTGGGTATAGACCGCGTAGACCTGCACCTTCCTTCCTCGCTCAAGCGAGGCTTTGACCTCCTCAACCAAGCGCCGCTCCTTGGCATAGACATAGTTCTCATCCAGGTCGCGTGTAGCTGCGATCAGGAAAGGCTCACGACGCTGGGTTTCGGGATTGAACTCACGCCCGATCAGGTCCCCGAAGCCGAAGGGCCGGTCAGGATAAGCGAGGAGAGCATTCAAGGCGACGCTCGCGACCGACTGGTTGCCTCGATGCTCGCGGAGGGCCTTCTTGATGTCCTCTTCCAGATCCTCGTACGCCTTCTTCAGCGGCTGATCCATCTCCACGCTGACAACTTCCTCCCGGTAGGGAGGGAGAGCGTCAGAGATGTCTTCCAGCGACACGAAGGCGCCAAGACTCATCAGGAAGCGTCCGAACAGCAGCGGCGAGGCTCCTGGCCGATGGCGGAGCCGGGTGGTGACTCGTGCCTCAGAACAGGCATTGTCGGCGGGCTCAATCACCGTGATCTTCTCCAGCAGCCCATAGGTTTCGGTGAAGGCCCGAACACCGGATTCACCATACTCAAAGCCCTCTTCCAGCATTCTGGAGGATTCAAGACGAAACAGGATGTTGAAGAGTTCATCTGCATAGCCCCCGAGCAGTGTGCCGGTGAGGACGGCAATGTGACCGGCGGACGAGGCCAGTGTGCCCAGAGCATTGCCCTGGGCCGTATCTCCTCCCTTCAGCTCGTGAACTTCGTCGGCAATGGCGTAGTCGAAGAAACCGTCACTCATGTACCGGCCGATGAAGTCGACAGGTGCAAAGCGTCGAATCTTCTTGCCGTCTGCCTGCCAAAGCGGGCTATAGAGAGGCCGTCGGGTGTGATTGGTTGCCTCACCTTGGCCCAGCACTTCGCTGAGCTTTACTTTCTTAAAGTCCATCGCCAATAGGCGCTCGCCCTCGGTGCCGAGGTAGATCGGAGCCCCACTGTCGGGATTGACGACGCTGCCCTGATAACGGCCACATCGGGCGACCTGATAGGCATGCCGCCAGAAGTACCCAAGCTTGGCACGATCCCGGCCGACAACAAACAGTGCCGGAGAAGGACAAAGCGAGTCCCAGCGCCTGCGGGCCGAAGGTGAGGCCCTGCGCAGGCGCAATTCACTCAGGCTGGTCTTCAATCCCTCGCGGACGATGCGTCCGCTTCGCAGCTTGACTTCGTTCACGCCGTGGTGACTGTTGGAGTTGGTGGGTGTCCGCAGCCCGTCGATGATGAATACGCGGACACGCGGCAGGGTGAGGAACGTTTCCCGGCACCACTTCTCGACCAGCTGAGGTGGGACCATGGCAATTGCCGTAAAGGGCTTGTCCTCAGCGTGAGTTTGAATCGCCCCAAGAGAGATCAGGTCTTGCCCGTACCACACTCGGCAATCACAGCACCTGCTCGTGCCTGCTGCCAGCGGCGGACCAAGCCCATTATGGCGAGGGTCTGAGCCGGATAAGGTTTCCGAAGGAGCTTGCTGATCAGGGGTGACGGTGGGTCGTCGATAGCGTGCAGGGGCGGGTGAGATTCAAGGATTCGGTACCCCAACTCTTGGGCATTGGCACGCAAATATGTGGCGATGTCAGTTATGGGCTCCATGACTCTGAAAGTGCCTCCTGTGAGGTTTGGCGCAACACGAGCAGGTGAGTGATTCTTGGTGGGTCAGACTTGGGTAGTCGAAGCGCTGGTAGCTGCGGCTTCGAGCATGGCGAGTGGTATCTCTACCGTCTGGACGTAATAGCTGGCATGTTTCGGAATAGCCATGAACGCGATGGATCCTTCACGAACGATCATTTGCTCGCACTCCACGGCGGCGATCTGGTCGGGTGACCCCTGCAAACTCTCAGGAAGGCAGACTATTTCCTTCTCTTCAATTGGAAGATCATCCAGCATGGCCTCCAGCGTCACCCTGGTGCCTTCAACTTCCTTCCCAGAGCTGGCAAGATCTTCCCAGGGAGAGAAGTACTCCGCGAAGTAGGCCCAGTAATAGGTCTCGATGATATCCGGGTCGAGGTTCTTCTGTTCTCTGAGTGTGCCGATCCGTCCCAGGGCCAACGCAGCAAGCTCCGGAGTCAAATCCACGAGGGCGAATTCACATCCCCCATCGCAATACTCGTTGTTGCTCGAAACCTTCAAGATGATTCGCATGCCTGTGTATCCTCCTCCGCCAGGGTGGCAGGACTGTCTTCGCCTAGCTCCTGACGGCCCCGCTCCCCCAAGTCATCCTCGCCAACTTGGAAGAAACTGTGGGCTAGGCTCCAGCGGACCGGCCCATTGCGGTCAGGAACCTAAATCCGCTTCTGCCGCAGGGCGCGTCGAATCCATTTCAGGAACAACTTCTTCGTGCCGCTGACCAGCACCGGAAAGCATCCCAGCCCCATAAGCGGTTTGATCGCTCCACGGCGGTTGAGTTCCTCGTTGAACCACCCGGCCCAATCCGGTACGACCGGCAACCCAAACCGTTGTGCGATGCGATACAGCACAAACGTCGGGTCGTTATCACACAGAATGGTTCGCCTGCCTTGTGGATCTGCTCCCGGCCGTGTCTTGGCCAGTTCCGCCGAGGTCGCCACCAGGTGGCGGATGGGTTTGCGGCCGGCGATAGTGATAGTGCCGCGGAAGCATTGGGCGTCTTCACCCAGGCTAGCAGTCACCGGCTCGATCCCCGGAGCTTCCACAGTAAAGGAGTTCTGCTCGATGACGGCTGCCCAGATGGCGCCAACGTCGGAGTCCCCGCCCAAAACAGATATGAGGTGGGCCTTACAGTTTCGCTCGTTATCGACCTCAGCAATAAACCTATCCAGTCGAAGCCGTATTCGCGTGGTGGTGTCCTTCATTCGCTTCGTGTATTCCAACACCCCGAAGCGCTCGTGGGCATTCTTCATGGTTTCCTCTTGTGAGTCGTGGGATTTGGTTGGTTGCGCGGGAAGGTTGAGATATGGGGTGGCAGCGTTACTTCAGGACCGCAACTTGACCGGTGCTGAAGACGACCGTCAACTCGTTCGAGAATCTTTCCTTTTCTCTCACTGTGATTACGCCATCCTCTTCTTCTTCTGTCTTGTCCACCACCTTGACCGCCTGCCAGAAGGCTATATGGCGCTGATCTCCGGAGCCAAAGATACCATTCAAGAGTCCTGAACACGCCAGGAGGCCGACGTGGCCAGCGTGCAAGGGTGTGAGGGGCCGGCCTGTGGCAGACACGGGCTCAGCAAAGAGAATGCGTCCCGCCTGTCGATACGCTGCTGACTGCGGCAGAAGATCCTCGATGTCATCCAGAGGCAGGCCGCGATAGACCAGTTGTGCACGCCCGCTCACGGGCACGGCGTATCGCATCTCGGGCTCAGAAGGTAGGACCGGGATTTGGGAGGGGTTCCTTGCCAGGCTGGCGTAGTAAAGCCGTACCCGGGTGATGTCGCTGTCGGTGAGACGTTCTCTCTCACGTCGGTTCCGTCGCACTCCGATCACTACTACCTGCTTATAGCGCACACACTCGGGCGCCTCCAGACGGTAAACCCGGACGTCGCGGAAATGCGTAGAGAGAATCTGACTACACTCAGCCAGCCTGTCCCCTGGGATGACAAACAGCAGTACGCCACCGGGTTTCAGCCAGCGATAGGTGTGGCTCAGGAACGACTGTTCAGTGCGGCGACTGTCAGCCGGCCCGAGTGTCCAATCATATGGCGGATTCAAATACAGGAGGCCAAAGCACTCGACCGGGCACTGCACTTCCAGCGTATTTCCCTGAACGATGTTGGGGATCCGCTGCCTGGCTTGCTCCGCACGGAAGGCATCGAGCTCGATAC
>Ga0187862_10001148_pt1 | contig 28431 bp, 24 predicted proteins | sample June2016WEW_10_1_FD_133003 | JGI IMG/M metagenome (GOLD analysis project Ga0187862, IMG submission 133003) | Peatland microbial communities from SPRUCE experiment site at the Marcell Experimental Forest, Minnesota, USA - June2016WEW_10_150 | ecosystem: Environmental > Terrestrial > Soil >...
AAAAGGCTGGGCCTGGCGGGCGCGCGCGGCCTGGTGGTCCCTGGCCATTTCGACTACCGCAAGCAGGCGCTGCTCTACGTGCCGCAGCACCTGCCGGAGCCGCGCAGCCCGGCGTTCCCGAAGGCCGCCGCCGGGGAAGTGGCGCGGATTCTCGAATCGAGCCGCGGCCGGGCCTTCGTGCTCTTCACCAGCTATCAGCAGATGCGCCTGGTGTACGAACAGGTCTCATTCGAAATCGAATATCCCACGCTGCTGCAAGGCACCGCGCCGAGGACCGCGCTGCTGGAGGAGTTCCGCTCGACGCCCCACGCCGTGCTCTTTGCGACTTCCTCCTTCTGGCAGGGCGTGGACGTGCCGGGCGAGCAGTTGAGCTGCGTTATCATAGATAAGCTGCCGTTCGCGGTGCCCAACGATCCGGTGGTCAACGCGCGGATCGAAAGCATTCGCAAAGCGGGGGGAAATCCGTTCTACGATTACCAGATCCCGCAAGCCGCTATCGCCTTGAAGCAGGGGTTCGGGCGGCTGATTCGCAGCAAGTCGGACCGCGGGGTGCTGGTCCTGCTGGATAACCGCATCACCAAGCAGCGGTACGGCCAGGTGTTCTTCGACAGCCTGCCGGATTACCGCTTCAGCACCAGCCTGGAGGACGTGGAGAAGTTCTTCGATGTTTGAAGTCACGATTGAAGAGACATTCGCCGCCGGCCACGCCTTGCGGAACTATCGCGGGAAGTGCGAGAACGTGCACGGCCATAATTACCGCGCGGAGGTGACGCTGCGGGGCGCGGAGCTGGATGCCATCGGGCTGCTGGTGGATTTCGTGGAGCTGAAGAAAGTGGTCCACGCGGTGCTGGACCGCATGGATCACCAGTGGCTCAACGACTTCCCGCCTTTCGACGCGCTGAATCCGTCGGCCGAAAACATGGCCAGGTACATCTACGACGAAGTGAGCGCGGGGCTGAAGACCAAAGAGGGCGTGCGCGTGGCGTGCGTCAGGCTTTGGGAGACCGACACCGCCAGCGCGGCCTATTTTCCGTAGTAGGCGGCGTTCTTGGCGGTGAACTCCGCCCACTTTTCCGGCAGGTCGTCGAGCGCAAAAATCGCCGATACGGGGCACACCGGGACGCAGGCGCCACAGTCGATGCACTCGACCGGGTCGATGTAGAGCATCTCGGCTTCCGCGAAGTTAGCCTCATCTTTCTTGGGATGGATGCAATCCACCGGGCAGGCGTCCACACAGGCAGTGTCCTTCGTTCCAATGCAAGGTTCCGCGATTACGTATGCCATTGTTGTTTGTTTCCCCAGGTACCTTATTACATAGCACAGCCGAACCGGAGAAAACAATTCCGATGTTGCCAACGGGGCCACCTTGGCCCCAAACTGTAGAAGATGCCCGCTAAAGTACGAAAAGCTGTTTTCCCCGCCGCCGGGCTGGGCACCCGTTTTCTTCCCGCCACCAAGGCGCAGCCCAAAGAAATGTTGCCGATTGTCGACAAGCCCATCATCCAGTACGGGGTGGAGGAGGCGGTCCATTCGGGCATTCAGAACATCATCATGGTGACGGGCCGCGGAAAGAGCGCCATCGAGGACCACTTCGATGTGAGCTTCGAGCTGGAATACCTGCTGGAGTCGCGCAAGAAGAAGGAACTGCTGGCCATCGTGCGCGGTATTACCGATATGATCAGCGTGTCTTACGTGCGCCAGAAGGAGGCCTTGGGGCTGGGGCACGCGGTATTGCGCGCCAGGGAGCTGGTGGGCGACGAGCCGTTCGCGGTGGTGCTGGCCGACGACGTGATCGAAGCCGAGACCCCCTGCCTGCGCCAGCTTCTGGACGTGTACGATTTCTTCGGCGCCCCGGTGCTGGCGGTGATGGAGGTGCCGGCGGAGAGCATTTCCGCGTACGGCGCGATTGACGCCGAGCCGGTGGCTCACAACGGCGGCCACGACCGCGTCTACCGCATACGCGACCTGGTGGAGAAACCCAAGCCCTCGGATGCGCCCTCGAACCTCGCCATCATCGGGCGCTACGTGCTCACGCCGGAAATTTTCGATTCCCTGCAAGGCATCGAACCGGGATCCGGAGGCGAGCTTCAGCTCACCGACGCCTTGAAGCACTTGCTGCGCAAGCGCCCGTTATACGGCTATCGCTTCGAGGGCACGCGTTACGACGCAGGGGATAGGCTGGGCTTCCTGAAGGCCACAGTGGAATTCGCGCTGGCGAGGAGGGATCTGGGAGGGCCGTTCCGGGAGTATTTGAAGGGGCTGAAGCTGTGAGGTGGCAAGCGAACCTCGACGGGCTTTGCCGGAGTCTGGAGGACTATGCCAAGGTGAACGGCATTGGGGTCCCGAACCCCTCGTCCCAGGCAGCCGCGCGTTTGAGCGATTCGCTTTACCTGGCACATTCGACTGCGGATGAGAAATTCTCGGATATCTGCGCCAGCGGGTACCTGGTTTCGGCGGCACGCCTCGCCGCCGACCGCAATGAATCGCTGGCGCCAAGGCGCACCGAGGTCGCATTGGGGACGGCTGCCTCCGTGTTCTTCTATGTTTCGCCGTTTCGATTTCCGCAGACGGGCTGCGGCTTCCTGTTTGCCAAGACCCTGGAATCCCATCGCTCCGATGAGGGCGTGGCGACCCCTTTCGATTCCGGCGGGCTGCTGGGAAGGTTCACTCGCCCCGATCCTGCTGAACCGCCGCGGGCATTTCTGTCGCGCCATGAACTGCCGATCCCCGGGCACCGCCGCTATCTCGGCCTGTCCATGGGCGTCCTTTTTGACAAACCCGAGGATTACGTAGAGGGCCTGGAACCGCGTCTGCCGGGACCAATCGGGCTGACTGGAGGCGATCGCCGGCGCTGGACGCATGAGGTTCGCATTCCAGAGCGAGTCTTTGTGCGCGGCAGCCACTTGCAGGCCGTCTTCGCCCCGAAAGCCCGAGTGGCAGCCGACCCGGAGGTGAGAGATCTCTTCCAGTGGTGCGTTGGGGAGGGTGTGGACCACATCTCCTTCGACACACCGCGCAGGAACGACTTCGAAGCGCTACGGCGGGAGTGCCTCGGCTATATCCGCCGAAAGCTATACTAGGATTCTCCTATGGCAACGCCCTGGAACCTCGACGATCTTGAGATCGTGGGCTACGCAGACGTTCTCACGGAGACCGTGTTGCCCTCCGTGGTGCCGCCGGTGTTCCGCTTGAAGGCCGATTCCCAGCGGGCCTTCTTGCCGCCTTACTCCTTCAACGCGGGCTTCTTATGCAACGCCACTGAGGTGTTTCAGTCCGAATTGGACGAACTGAGGGACTCACGCGAAATTACACTTTTCGATGATGCGTTCTCCGCGCGCGCCGGTTTTGAACTCTGGGTCGACCAGTCATTTCAGTGGCGCTACCAACCATTGGATGAGGCGGAGCAGGAGTTACGCCACATCGCAGACGAGGCAATCCGGAAGGCGGAGGACGCCTTACAAAAGGGCGATCTCCAGCAGGCGGAGCGCCTCAGTGGAGTAGCTATCTCAGCGGATGACCGGAGGGTGGAACCGCTGGCGATCGAGGCTGCAATTTGCCGGATCCAGGGAAACAAAACAGGCGAGCAGCTTATGGCGGAACTGGCCGCGCCGGTCCTGGAGGAGAGGCTGTTCAATCTGCTGGTAGACGATTACTGCGCCTCTCGGCAACAGCCAGCGCCAGCAGTGCAGGCTTCCGGTCCCCGGCGACCGATGCAGGGGGTGGCCCGAGTGCGCGTAGCCGCGTAGGACTGCCGATGCACTTCCCGTACATTTTCACCTTCTACAGCTTCAAGGGCGGTGTAGGCCGCAGCATGGCCCTTATGAATGTGGCCTACACGCTGGCGGGGCGGGGCCGGCACGTTCTGGTGGTGGATATGGACCTGGAGGCTCCGGGACTCAGCGGCTTCCTGCACCGCAGCGGGGAGTTGGCTGAACCAGAGGCGGCCCACCCGAAAGACATCCTGACTTTGCTCGGGGAGGCGACCAGGGCACTACGCGCCGGCGGCGCCGTCGAGGAAATAGCGCACCGCCTGCCTCCGCTCGCCCACTACATCCGCACGGTCGCCGAAAAAAAACTCGAAGCTCTCCAGCCGAAGCTCGGGAAGCTGGGCCGACTGGATGTGCTTGGAACCGATCCCGAGCGCGACTACATGGGGCGCCTGGCGCAACTGGGCTTGAAGGGCCTTCCGCAGGGTCAGTTGATTGCCCTCAGCCGGCTACTCCACCACTATCTCAAGGCGCAGCGCTTCGCGCACCGGCCGCTCGGAGTTGAGACCTTTGAGCCGCCACTAGAAACCCCTTACGACTACGTTCTGGTGGACAGCCGCACGGGCATTACGGAGATCGGCGGGTTGTGCGTGGGACCGCTGGCAGATCGGCTGGTGGTGATTACCGGCTTGAATGACCAGAACGTACATGGCACATTGGAGTTCCTAGAAGAAGCTGGAATCCAGCCCAAACCGCGCTCGAAGGACGACAAAGCGTGGGATGACGCCGACGCCGTTGGCGTGGCCGGTGCAGACAACCCCAGCCTCGGTCCCAAGCCGACGATTCTGGTTGCAAGCCCGGTGCCGGCCGGTGAGATCACTTACAAACGGCAGCGGCTGGGCGAACTGGAGAAACTCCTCGGTATCCACCCGGTTTCGCTCTCTTATCATCCCCTGATGGCTCTGATGGAGAGTGTCTTCGTGCGCGATTACCCGGAGGAGTACCTGGCGGGCGAGTACAAGGGGTTGGCGACGAGTCTAATGGCGCAAATCGGTGATGATTCGCAGCGCCTGGCGTCTGAGGTCCGGGTGTTGTGGAAAGAGGAGAACGATTTGACTGGGGCGATCACTCGAGCCTTGCGACTTGCTTCCGACGTTCCGGATCTGGGCATCACAATGCTCGGACTGCTGGGGAGAACTGGCCAAGAGCCCGATGGCAACCATGTTCCGGAGCTGAGACAAGTGTACGCCGCTCTTTCCCAGAATGCGGAAACGAGGCTGGCCGCGTTGAACGGCTGGGGCTTTGCGCTTCTCGAACGGGCCAAGACGAAGACAGGGGACGAAGCCGGTCACTTGTTGCAACAGGCGCGGCAGAAGCTCCTCGAATCCGAACGAATGCACGCTGGAAGCGGCGCCTACAATCTCGCCTGCGTCGAAGCTATGGAGGGAAACACGAACGAGGCGGTTCGCTGGCTACAGGTATTCAAATCTGCCGGCGGACGGCTCTCAAGGGCGAAAATCGCCGCGGAGAAGGACTTCGACCGAGTGCGCAATCAGCCGGACTTTGTTAGCCTGTTGGAGTCGCTGCCCGAGAATTAGGAAGCGCGGTTGTGGGGATTTGGGGTTGAAGCTGTGATCGGAGGACTACACTAAGAGCATGTTGCCAACCGGCCTCACGGAACGTATCGCCGCGCGTCTGGGTCCGCTGGGCTATCTCGACCAGCCCGAGGACCTCGCGCTCTATGAATACGACGGCGGCGTAGAAAAACATCGGCCGGACCTGGTGGTGTTTCCGCGCTCCACCGAAGATGTGGCCGCCATCGTGAAGATCGCGCGTGAATTCCAGGTTCCGTTCACGGGCCGCGGCGCGGGAACGGGACTTTCGGGCGGGGCCATCCCGCGCGAGGGCGGCATCCTGGTGGCCTTTGCGCGCATGAACCACATTCTGGAGGTCGATCTCGAGAATGAGCGCGCCGTGGTCGAGCCGGGAGTGGTCAACCTGGATATCACGCTGGCCGCCGAGAACCGAGGCTATTTCTACGCGCCCGATCCCTCCAGCCAGAAGGCCTGCACCATCGGCGGCAACGTGGCCGAAAACGCCGGCGGACCGCACACGCTGGCCTACGGGGTCACCACCAACCACGTGCTCGGACTGGAGCTGGTGCTGCCCGACGGAACCGTGGTCGAGACCGGCGGCAAGGCGCCGGACCTGCCCGGCTACGACCTCACCGGCCTGCTCACCGGCTCGGAAGGCACCATGGCGCTGGTCACCAAGGCCACCGTGCGGCTGATGCGCAAGGCTGAGACGGTGAAGACCGCCCTGGCGGTTTACGAATCCAACGAGGACGCCGGGCGCACCGTCGCTGAGATCACCGCCCGCGGCATCACGCCGGTGGCTGTGGAGATGCTCGACGGCGTGATGCTGCGCATGGTGGAAGAGGCCACCCACGCGGGCTACCCCATGGACGCCGCGGCGGTTTTGCTGATCGAGCTGGAGGGGCTCAGTGAGGCGGTCGAGGAGCAGGTGGAGCAGATCCGCGAGGCCTGCCTGCTGTGCGGCGCGCGCGAATTCCGCGTGGCACGGACCGCCGAGGAGCGCGACCTGCTGTGGAAAGGCCGCAAGAACGCCTTCGGCGCCGTAGGCCGCGTCAGCCCCACATATTACGTGAACGACGGCGTAGTGCCCCGCACCAAGATCGCACCCACGCTGCGCTTCATCGGCGAGGTGGCCCGCAGGCGCGGCCTCACCATCAGCAACATCTTCCACGCCGGCGACGGCAACATGCACCCCATCATTCTGTTCAACCCGCGCATACCGGGCGACCTCGAAAAGGCGCGCGCCGCGGGCGAAGAGATCCTCACGTATTGCATCGAAGCGGGCGGCTCGATCACCGGTGAGCATGGCGTCGGCATGGAAAAGAACGAGTTGATGGCCAAGCTGTTCAAGCCCGAGACGCTGGATATGATCCGGCGGCTGAAAGTGCTGTTCGATCCGGACAACCGGCTTAACCCCGGCAAGATGCTCCCGACCGGGCGCGGGTGTCTGGAGATTCGACAGCCGGCGCCGGCGGCGAGTTCGCCGTCGTAATAGATTGCTTGCTATTCCGATCGCCGTCCGCGGCGCTTCCGCATTTCGACCGGCTCTAGCAACGCTACCGGGACTTGCCGGAATTGCGCGATGGCGGCCAAGCCCCGGTCAAAAGTAACTACGTGCGCGCCGGCCGCCTCAGCGAATCCGATCAGGTAGCAGTCGGCGACCGCTTTCGTGGCGGTCAGTCGTACCACCGGGAAGCGGAGACGTGTTGCGGATGCCGATCCCAGGTCAGCGCGAGCCAGACGTTGATGTCAATCAAACACGAGTCCGTAGGGCGTCTCCGTATTGGGGCATAGCGGTCCAGGCCGACCCTTCCCCCTGAGCAGCGGCAGTGTGACACGCTCGCCCTTGCGTATGGGGCGAATCGAGACGACACGGGCAACGGGGCGGCCGTGTTTGGTGATGACGATCCCCTCCTCGGGCAGATCCTCCAGCACCGTCAGGCACCTGCGGCGGAACTCGGTGATGCTGAGGCTTCGCATACCCGGTCTACGCCCGCCGCCGCATCTCCGCGCGCGCCTCGGCTTCGGCGGTTCGCGCCCGGTCGGCCTCGCGCTTGTCATACAGCTTCTTGCCCTTCGCCAAGGCCAGCTCGCACTTGATCTTCCCCTTTTTCAGGTAGACCCTGGTGGGGATCAGCGCCAGGCCCTTTTCTCGCGTCTGGCCCAGAAGCTTGTCGATCTCCCGGCGGTGCAGCAGCAGCTTGCGGTTGCGTATGGGAGGGTGGTTCTCGCGGTTTCCGTGGGAGTACTGGCTGATGTGGGCGTTGACGAGCCAGGCCTCGTTGCCGAGCACGGCGCCATAGGCGTCCTTGAGCTGGACCTTGCCGTCTTTGGCGGCCTTCACCTCGGTCCCGGTCAGCACCAGTCCGGCTTCGAACCGCTCCATGAGGAAGTAGTTGTGGCGGGCCTGCCGGTTGTCGCTCAGGATCTTGAGGGAAACGTCTCTGTCAGCCAACTGGATCCCAGCCTTTTTGTCTCAACGCGCGGAAGTCCGGCGTCGTCAATGACTTTAGATGATCCTTAACCGGATGATTCGACTTCATCTTAGCATAGGGCTTCCGGAAGGCCGGGAAAGTACGGAAACATGCTTTTTTTCAATCGTTTAACCGCCATTGCGCTGGCCGCCATGCTGATTGCGCCGGGGGTTTCGCTGGAGGCCAGCACCAAGAAGGGCGACAAGTATCTGGCGGAGGGCCGCGCGAGCGAAGCCAAGAAGGAGTGGGACGCCGCCCTGGAGTCTTACGAAAAGGCGCTTTCCGAGGACCCCTCCGAGATGGTCTATCAGATCGCCGCCGAGAAAGCGCGCTTCCAGGCCGCTCAGGGGCACATCGATAAAGGGTTGAAAATCCGCTCCCAGGGCTTGCTGGGCGAGGCTCTGCTGGAATTCCAAAAGGGTTACGCGCTGAACCCCGGCTCCGCGGTTGCCGTACAGGAGATCCGGCGCACCGAGGAAATGATCCAGCGCGAGCGCCAACGAGTGGAAGAGACCGGCAAGGAGGCCCCCGCCCAGGAGCGGGCTCTCACTCCGGCGGAGGAGGTGAAGAAGGAGATCAGGGACAAGATCGACCGCATGTTGCCCGTCCCCGAGCTCAAGCCTCTCAACCCCGAACCCATCCGCCTCAAGATGAACAGTCAACCGGTCAAGGTTCTCTTCGAGACGGTCGGCAAGCTGGCCGGCCTCAACGTGGTGTGGGACCCGGAGTACACACCGCCGACCAAGAACAGCTTGTCGGTGGAGTTCGATAACTCGACCATCGACCAGGCTCTCGACGCCCTGGCCGTGCTCACCAAGTCTTACTGGAAGGCGCTCTCGCCCAACACCATCTTCATCACCAACGACACGGTCAACAAGCGGCACGACTACGAGGAGCAGGTGGCGCGGATTTTCTACCTCTCGAACATCACCGCGAACACCGATCTCCAGGAAATCATGAACGCGGCGCGCGCCGTGTCGGACTGCCAGCGCATGTTTCCCTACACCGCGCAGAACGCCATCATCGCCAAGTGCGAGGGCGACCGCATGGCCTTCGTCGAGAAGGTCATCAACGATCTGGACAAGCCCCGGGCCGAAGTTGTAGTGGATGTTCTGGTGTTGCAAGCCAGCTCGACTTTCAGCAAGCAAATCACGGCGGCGCTGGCTTCCACCGGGATCAACTCTCCCATCAGTTTCACGCCGCGCTCCAGCATACAGGTGCCGATCAGCTCCACCAGTTCCACCGCGACAGCCAGCACCAGTACCACCAGCACCACAACCGCTACCACCACCCCCACGACGACCAGCTCGGGCACCAGCGCCTCCTCCATCCCGCTGTCCAACCTCGGGCACCTGGCCAGTGCGGACTTCTCCACTACCCTTCCCGGCGCCCTGTTGCAGGCGGCTATGAGCGACGCACGGACCAAAGTGCTGCAAGCTCCGCAAGTCCGCTCGGTGGATGGGGTGAAGGCCACGCTCAACATCGGCGACCGCGTCCCTACCGCCAGTGGCAGCTTCCAGCCGGGCATCGGCGGCGTGGGCATCAACCCGCTGGTCAATACGCAGTTTCAGTACATCGACACCGGTGTGAACGTGGAAATGCTGCCGCGCGTGCATGATAACGGCGATGTCACCATTCACGTGGACCTGAATATCAATAGCGTGAGCTCTTACGTCAACCTGGGCGGTATCAACCAGCCCGTTATCAGCCAGGAGAAGATCTCGCACGATATCCGCATGCGTGAAGGCGAAGTTGGCCTCCTGGGAGGTCTCGTCACGGAACAGCAGGACAAGACCGTCACCGGCATTCCGGGCCTTTCCAGCATTCCGCTTCTGAACAAGTTGTTCACCGGCAACAGCATGGACCGCAGCCGCAACGAGCTGATGATTGTGCTGATCCCGCACGTCATACGGCGGCCGGAAATCACGGCGGAGAACCTGCGCGCCATCGCGGTCGGCAACTTCGCGACGGTCAAAGTGAACTACGCGCCGAAGCCGGTTGAGCACGAGGCCGCCAAGCCGGGCGCGGAAGGCGCCGCAGTGCTGCCGGGCCCGGTGAGCGCCCCTGCGCTATTGGCTACCGCACCACCGGCCACTGCACCGCCAGCCACCGCTCCGCCAGCCACCGCTCCGCCGGCAATGGCTCCTCCAGCCACGGCTCCGCCGAGTCCGGGGGGCGCCCCTGCGCCGCCGGGCCCAGGGAACACCCCCGCTCCGCCGAGCCCTAGGGCCACCCTCACGCCGGCAGGTGGCACGCGCGTTTACTTCGAGCCTTCCCAGGCGACTGTCAACGCGTCGGAACGCATCACCGTCTCTCTGTTAATCGAAGGCGGCGCCGATGTGGCCTCTGCGCCCATCCAGATCCAGTTCGATCCCAAGTTCCTGCGGCTGAACGACGTGCTTCTCGGCGACTTCTTCACCAAAGACGCCCGGCAGCCGGTCTTCACCAAGAACATTCTGAACGACACCGGCGCTGCCGTCATCCAGCTCAGCCGTCCGCCCGGCACACCCGGCGTGGGCGGGTCGGGCACGCTGGTCACTTTGAGCTTCCAGGCAGTGGCCCGCGGCACCGCGGTCGTCACGATTCCGCACCTGGCCGTGAGAAACACCAAAGGGGCGATCATTTCAAGCTCGACGCCGCAACTCACCGTCACTGTGAAGTAGGCAGGTATGAAGCGCCGGAGACAGAGAGGATTGACGCTGGTGGAGCTCATCGTGGCCTTTACGATCATGCTCATCCTGACGGCCATGGCAGTGCCCCTGGCGCGCAACAAGGTGCGCGTGGAGCGCGAGCGCGATCTTCGCTACGCCCTGCGCGAAGTGCGGCAGGCCATCGACAAGTTCAAGGACAATTGCGATATGGGCTACCTCGGCCCGCAGAAGTTGGGCGCGAACTGTTACCCGGAAACCCTGGAGCAGTTGGTGGAGGGCGTGAAGCTGCCGGGACCCGCAGGCAAGAAGATGCGCTTCCTGCGCCGCATCCCGCGCGACCCCTTCACCGGCACCGCCGACTGGGGCCTGCGCAGCGATCAGGACGACCCCAAGTCCACCAGTTGGGGCGGTCAGGACGTTTTCGACATCTATACCAAGACCACGCAAAAGGCTGCCGATGGGACTTCATACTCCGAGCAGTGGTAATCCAGGCAGCCGGCCGGGTGTGCGGTGGCGCGTGCGCGGCTTCACCTTCGTCGAGCTGATGGTGGTCATCGCGATTATCGTGATTCTGATCTCGATGGCCATTCCCATTTACAGCCGGTCCATCACGCGCGCCAAGGAGAGCGTGCTCAAGAACAACCTGTTCACTCTGCGCACCGTGATTGACAATTACACCTATGACAAGCAGAAGGCCCCACAGTCCCTTCAGGACCTGGTCACCGACGGTTATCTGCGCGAGATTCCCATGGACCCCATGACCGGCTCCAGTCAAACGTGGAAACTTATCATGGAGGATGCCACTCAGAGCGTCAACCAGTCGGAGCCTGGCATTTTCGATGTGCTCAGCGGATCTGATAAAATAGGACTAAATGGGACCCCATACTCCGATCCTTCCTGGTAAACGGGCCGTCCCGCTAGTTGCCTTACTCGCCCTGGCGATCAGCCCCTCTTTCGCCCAAACACCATCCTTCTCCGGCCAATGCGTGGCTTCCGGTCTGCCTGTTCAGGTGCGCGCGGAGGGCCTCACGGAACGCATGGGCGACATTGTGGTGCAATGTTCCGGCTCCAGTCCCGGAGCCGTATTGTCGGGCAACCTCACCATCTTCCTGCCGGTCGGTATCACCAACCGGGTAGACTCCAACAACCTCGCACAGGACGCGGTGCTCTTTGTGGATTACGGGAGCGGCTTCGTGCCCAGCGGGATTGCCGGTCTGGTGACGGGCGGGAGCATCGCCTTTTACGGCATCAGCTTCGCCGTGCCGCCGAGCGGCAATCTCAACATCAAGATTTCAAACATCCGCGCGGCCGTTGGCGCGGTGGCGTCGGTCGCGGCGAACATCAGCTCTCCTATTCCACTCAGCCAGTCGCAGGTAATCGTCGCCTTCCCACGGACGAGCCTGTACGCCACCCTGTACAGCACCGATGTCCCCTGCACCGGCTCGCCGCTGGCTTCCACCACGAGCCTCACAGCCCTCTTCGCGGCGGGGACCGTTTTCGCTTCCACGCGCATCACCGAAAGTTTCGCCAACGCGTTTGCGACGCGGGCCGCCGGCGACGACACCGGCACGCGCTTCCTGGTCGGCTATTCCGGCTTCCCGGACAACGCGCAGATTTACATCCCCGACATGGTGGCCGGGTCGAGCGCGCTGGTTCCGACGGCTGGCGGCGACCTGGGCGTGCCGCAGGCGGTGGGCCAGTACGTTCCCGGCAGCGGCACATTGCTGCTGGTGCGCGTCCAGTACGCCGATGCCACCGGGGCCGGCGGTATCCTGCTTCCGACGCCCACGGGCAGCGGCCCGGTGCTGCTCGATTCGGTGAGCCAGGTGCCGCTCACCAACGGAGCCGGCTACGCGGTCTACGAGGTGGCGGATACTAATCCCAGCGTGCTGGAGAGCGCGCAGTTCCCCACGTTTGTTTCAATTCCCAACGTCACTGCCGCGGCTGTGACAGAGGAGAGCCTCTCTTACGCTCCGGTGTCCACGGTGATGAGCGCGTCCATGAGCGCGCCGGTTCCGCGGTTCGCCGCGGGAACGGGAACACCGCCGTCCGACTGCACCATACTCAACGATTGCCAGGCCGGTTACTTCCCGAAATTGTCGATAGAGCCCATGTCCGTCCAGCTCACCGCCATTGCCGGCGGCGCCATGACCAGCCCGCCCGGATACATTCCGGTGCAAAATGCGAGCGGCGGCATCATGAGCTGGACCGCCCTCGTCAGCTACACCACCGGCTCCGGCTGGCTGACCCTCAGTAACACCTCGGGAGAGAACAACGGCACCGTGCAGGTCTATGCGTTGCCGAAAGCCCTCACGGCAGGCACGTATCAAGCCGGCATCGTCATCGATGCCGGGCCGCTGGCGGGGAGTGTTACCATCCCCGTGACCTTGACGGTGCAGCCGGCGGCGCCGACCCCGACCCCGACGCCGACTCCGCCCGCGCCGGTAGTGACGGTGACCTCCGTCGTGAATGCCGCCACTTTCGCGGTGACGCCGCTGGTGCCGGGTTCTCTGGGCACGCTGTTGGGCGCCAACCTGTCCGGCAAGAGCGTATCGGTGACGTTCGATGGCACGGCGGCCACGCTGCTCTACGCGGGAGCCGGCCAGATCAACTTCCAGGTTCCGGCGAGCCTGGGATCCAAGACCTCCACTACCCTGGTGGTAACGGTGGATGGCTCGAGCAGCGCGCCGCAAGTAGTGGCGTTGGCGCCGGTCTGGCCCGCCATTTTCGCGAATGGCGTACTCAACCAGGACAACACCGAAAACGCGGCTGCAACCCCGGCCACGGCGGGAAGCGTCCTTCAGATCTTCGCCACCGGCATCCCCGCCAGCGCCACGGTTTCGGTTCAGATCGCCGGCCAGAAGAACCTGATTCCGCAATACGCGGGCGCGGCCCCGGGGCTTACGGGCGTGCAGCAGGTCAACGCTGCGATTCCGGCCGGTCTGGCCGCCGGGGCCACTCAACTGATCGTTTGCGCCACCGCCGGCTCACAGCAAGCCTGCTCTCCCCCTTACCCGGTGGTGATTCAGTAGTCATGCATCGAATTCTCCCCGCGCTGGTGGCCGCGGCCGCGCTTCTGACAACCGGCTGCGGTTACACGGGAGAACCGATGCCTCCGCTGGCCAACATTCCGACGCGTGTCAACGACCTTGCCGCCATCCAGCGCGGTAGCCGCATCATGGTCCAGTTCACGGTGCCACCGCGCACCACCGAGGGCGTGGCAATCAAAACGCCCCTGAAGCTGGACCTGCGCATCGGTACCGCGGAGCCGCCTTTCAGTCAAGAGGCATGGGCGGCCCACGCCACACCGGTTCCCGCCGGCCCCGTCGACAACGGGGTGGCTCGCTACGAAATCCCCTCGGCGGCATGGACTGGCAAGGAAGCTACCCTGGCGGTCCGCGTTCTGAGCGTCAGGGGCAAGACCCTAGGCTGGTCGAATTTCGTGAATCTCACAGTGATTGCGCCTCCCGAGAGGCCCGTGGAAGTGCGTGCCGAGGCGACGGCCGAAGGTGTGCGCCTCACCTGGCACGCACGGGGCGACAGTTTTCGCGTCTACCGGCGCACGGGAAGCGAACCTTTCGCGCCGGTGGCCAACGTGCCGCAACCGTCCTGGACCGATTCCGGCGCGGAGTTCGGCACGCACTACATCTACCAGATCCAGACCATTGTCAAGCTGCCCAACAATGCGCAAGCGGAAGGCGACATCTCCGAAGAGGCCGGCATCACCCCGGTAGATGTTTTCCCGCCCGCCGTGCCCGCAGGGCTCAATGCCGCCACCGCACCGAATTCCATCGAGCTCTCCTGGGAAGGCGACACCGAACCGGACCTGGCCGGCTACCGTGTCTACCGCTCGACCGGCGCCGGTCCCTTCGAGCAGATTGGGGAGATGGTGTTGGTCCCCAGCTTCTCTGACCGCGCCGTCGAGCATGGCAAGACGTACCGTTACGCCGTGAGCGCGGTCGATAAGACCGGGAACGAGAGCGCGCGATCGGGGCCGGTGGAGGCCACGCTGCCGTAGTTTGGTGTATACTCATAGTTCGATGTCTTACCGCTTCGCCAGCTCGTTTACTTACCGGCTCAGCCGGTAGAGTGGCGTTGGCGGAGACAACATTTGCAAGCCGGCCCACTCGGGAGAGTGGGTTTTTTATTTTTGGGGGAAGAATGATTATCTCGATGAGGCCACATGCCACCAGGGCGGAAATCGACCACGTCTGCGAACGCATTCGCGAGTTCGGCTATAAGGTCCACTCCATCGAAGGGGAGGAACGCGTGGTAATCGGGGCGGTAGGCATGGGAGACGTCACCGCTTGTCTGGAGTCCCTGGAAGCCACGCCCGGGGTGGAGCGCGCCGTGCGCATCTCGGCGCCGTACAAGTTCGTCAGCAAGGAATTCAAGCCGGGCCGCTCGGTAATCAAGGTGAACGGCCTCGAAATCGGCGGCGGCGAGTTCATTGTGATGGCGGGACCCTGCTCGGTGGAAAGCGAACAGCAGATCATGCGGACCGCCGAAAGCGTGGCCGCGGCGGGGGCGCGCGTATTGCGCGGCGGGGCCTTCAAACCGCGCACGTCACCTTATGATTTTCAGGGTCTCGAACTGGAGGGGCTCAAGCTTCTGCGCAAGGCCAAGGAGGCCACCGGACTTGGCATCGTCACCGAAATCATGAGCGACCGGGACGTCGACCTGGTGGCCGAGTATGCCGATTGCATGCAGGTGGGCGCGCGCAATATGCAGAACTTCGCGCTGCTGAAGTCGCTCGGTTCCTGCGGCCGCACGGTGCTGCTGAAACGCGGCATGAGCTCCACCATCAAGGAACTGCTGATGTCCGCCGAATACATAACGGCCCACGGCAACCCCAACGTGATTCTCTGCGAGCGCGGAATCCGGACCTTCGAGACCGCCACGCGAAACACCTGCGACATTTCCGCCATCCCGGTGCTCAACGAGCTGACGCACCTGCCGGTGATCCTGGACCCGAGCCATGCCGCCGGCAAGCGCAGCCTGGTGCCGGCCCTGGCGCGCGCCGGCGTGGCGGCGGGGGCGGACGGGTTGATCGTCGAGGTGCATCCCTGCCCCGAGAAGGCCGTCAGCGACGGAGCGCAGTCCCTGTCGCTCGAAGACTTCCGCGCATTGATGCGCAGCCTGGACCCCTACATACGGTTGTGGAAGGAAGCGCACGCCGCCGAAAGCGTGGCTGTGTGATACTGCTCTGGTGAGCCAAAAACCTCCGGCATGGCTGATGGTGGTGGGAATCGCCGCCGTCTGCGGCGTTTCGGTTGGGGGAGTAGCGTGGTATCGGGCGCGCTCCCTCACCACGGCGTCGCTGCTCCGGCGGATACCGGCGGAAGATGCGCTGGTGGCGTATATAGATTTCAGCGAATTGCGCCGCGGCGGAATTCTGCAACTGCTGGACGGTTCCAAAGCCGGCGAGGACCCCGAGTACCGGAGTTTCGTTCGCCAGACCCAATTCGATTACAAGAAGGACCTGGACGCGGCGATCGTCGCCTTTGCCCCCACCGGCCGGTTCCTGCTGCTCAAGGGACGCTTCGATTGGAAGAGCCTGCGCGCTTACGTGGAAAGCCAGAACGGCAAGTGCGCCAACTCGTTTTGCCGCATGACCGGCAGCACTCTGGAGCGGCGCATCTCGTTCTTCCCCCTGCGGTCGAACCTGATGGCGCTGGCGGTGAGCCCGGATGACTCCGCGGCCCTGCGCCTGGAGAGTGCCGTCTCCGGCCCGGACCCGCAAGTTCCCGCCGCCCCGGTGTGGCTTTCCATTCCCACTTCCGTGCTGAAATCCAGCGACAGTCTTCCCGAGGGCACCCGCATGTTCGCCAGCGGCATGGAGCGAGCCGAAACCGTGACCCTGGCATTTGCCCCCGAAGGCCGTGGCCTGGCGGCGAGGCTGGACGTCCGCTGCCGCGATGAGCGGGATGCGGCGGACCTGGCGGCCCAGCTTACACGCACCACGAGCCTGTTGCGGGAGATGATGGAGCGGGAGCACCGGAAACCCGACCCCGCCGATCTGAGCGGCGTGCTCACTTCAGGCGCCTTCCGGAATGACGGGCGGCGCGTTCTCGGATACTGGCCCATTGAGCGGGCGTTCGTTCAAAACGTGCTGGGCGGAAGCTAATGAGACAGCGTATAGGCGGCCTCGATCGAAGCTACAATCGGCCGAGCACGACGGCGATGGTTTCCATCAGTTGGTTCACCGTGTAAGGCTTTTCCAGAAAACCAGCCATATCTTTCCCGGCGAAATGCCGCGCCGCCTCCATTTCGCCGTAGCCCGTCGATATGATCACCGGAACACCGGAACGGATGGCTTTCATGCGGTCCAGCGCCTCCCCTCCACCCATAACGGCCATGGTCATGTCCAGGATAACGACGGTGATGTGTTCCTGATTCTCCCGAAATAACCGAACGCCCTGGGCGCCATTTTCCGCCAGGAGCACATGCCAGCCGTTGCGCTCCAGCGCCGATTTGGCCAGGCGCCGCAGCGCTTCCTCATCGTCTACGAAAAGAATGGTGCCGGCGGCGAGGATTTCGGTGGGCGGCCTCCGCGGGCCGTGGTCCGCTGCCTTGGCCGCAACTGCCGGGAACAGGACCTGAAACGAACTCCCACGCCCGGGGGTGGAGTAGACGCGTATGGCGCCTCTTTGGGCCCTCACGATGCCGGACACCGCCGCCAGCCCCAAACCTCTGCCCTGAAACTTGGTGGTGAAGAAGGGATCGAAGATCCTGTTCCTGGTGGCTTCATCCATACCCAAGCCGGTATCGCGAACCTCGATGCCGACATAGGAGCCTGGACTCAGTTGATCGTTGGGAAACTCTCTTCGTATCTCCTCCGCGTCCAGATCGCGAGTTTCCGTGCGGATCACCACCGCGCCCGGGTTGCCCTCGCCAATGGCCTCCGCGCCATTGATGATCAGATTCATAACGAGTTGCTGAATCTGCCCCGGATCCGCCTCGACGGATGGGAGGTCCGCTGCGAGGTCCAGTTGGATGTCAACCATCTTGGGGATGGAGGAATGTATCAGCGGCTCGATTTCCCTGACCAGTTGCGACAGGTCGATTCGCTCCAGGATAAACCGGCCCTTGCCCGCGTAGGCCAGCAACTGGCGCGTCAAATACGCCGCGCGTTCGCTGGCGCTCACAATTTCCCGGAAATATCTGCGGATGGGAGCGGAATCGGGGAGTTCCGTCAGCCCCAGGCTGGCGTTACCCATGATCCCGGTGAGCAGGTTATTGAAATCGTGCGCGATTCCCCCGGCGAGTAAGCCCAGGCTTTCCAACTTTTGAGTGTGCTGGAGGTGACGCTCGAACCGCTTGCGGTCGGTAATGTCGCGAATGTTGAATTGGATTACGCTGCGTTCTCCTTCCGCGTACTCGTTGGCCACCAGCTCCACATGCACCGCGCGTCTGCTCTTGGCTTTGAGCGGCAGGTCGGGGAAGTGCGCCACGTCTTGCGCACGCATCCGCTCGAGCGTGGATTTCACATCGGGAAGGTCGCGGAGAAGTTCGATTTCCCACCATTTCCCGCCCACCAGTTCCTCGCGCCGATAACCGAACAGGGCCTCGAGGTGCGGGTTGGCATCGGTGACCTCGCCCGTGCCTCGATCGGCTATTAAGATGCCGTCTTTGGCGGCCTCGAACAAGCGGCGGTAACGGGCCTCGGCGGCGCGCTTGCGCTCGGTGATGTCCTCGAACGCCAGCAGAATCAGTCCGGCGTCTTCCTGCTCGATGCGGCGCGCGTTCAACAATATCGTCTTGCGGCCAATCCGTTCGAAATTGCGCTCGATCTCCACGTCCTCGATGATGGAATCGGTTTTAGCTACGCGATTGAGTAAATCGCGGAGCTTGGGGAAGTCGAACTGGCCTCCGCCCACCTCGTAAATCGGTTTCTTCAGGTTTTCTTCCGGCGAGGTACGGAACGTCTGAAAGAAGGCCCGGTTGGCCGTCTCGATTCTCAACTCCGGGCCGAGCACGATCAGAGGTTCGCGGACCGTCTCGACGATGGCCGAGGCGTAATCCCGCGCGTGCCTGACCTGCTCGAGGGTTTTCTTCAACTCATCGATGTCGATCAACTGGAGGACGGCGCCTTCGATCCGGTTCTCGCTGGTGCGATAGGGCCGCACTCGAAGGGAGTACCACCGTCCCTCCCGATCCTGCACCTCCCGCTCGTCGGGAGCGAGTGTATCGACGACTTGCGAGATAATCTCTTCCAACTGGGGCAGGTTAATCCTTGGCTGTAAGTCGGAAACCGGCCTCCCGATATCGGCCGAGATCAGGTTGAGCAGCTTTTCCGACACTTGCGTGAAGCGCCGGATGCGGAGGGATGCGTCCAGCATCAGAATCGGAGTTTGCAGGCTCGCCAGGAGATTGAGCAGGTCGTCGGTCAGGATCTTGAGTTCCGCGTTGCGGCCCTCCATTTCCGCATTGAGCGTATGCAGTTCCTCGTTGGAGGCCTGCAGCTCCTCCTTGGCGGTCTGCAACTCCTCGTTGGAACTTAGCAACTCTTCATTGGTGGACTGGGCTTCTTCGTTGGACGAGCGCAGTTCCTCGATGATGGATTGCAGATACCGGCGCGTGGACGTCAATTCGGTTTCCAACTGGGCAATCCGCCCCAGGGAATCGAGCGGGCCCTCTGGCCTCGCCGCCGCATCCGCCGGGGCCGTCCCGCCCGCGGCGGCTCGCGGATCATCCTCGAAGGTGATCAGGAAGTGCCGCCCTGACTCAGTGGTTGAGAGCGGTGTAACGGCCAGTGCGATGGTCCGCGGCCCGCCGCGGGAGACCGGGATACCCTCCACCCGGATACCCATGTTCTTTTGCCGCGCCTCTTCGACGGCCGCTCCCACATGCAATACCACATCCTCGCGAAGCATGCGGAATAGATCCAGATCGGCTTCGCCCGCGTGCGGGGCGAGGTACGGCCCCACGTGTCCGCGGAACTCGACAATGCAAGAATTGTCGTCGATCACCACGGAAGGCGGCGCGTATTCGGCCAGCAGCAAACGATCCACCTGCCTTTGCAGAGGGCTTAGCGGAGCGCCCTCTCGCACCTTGGATTCGCCCGCGGGCAGATTCTCGTCCTGCCTGAAGATGGGGAAGGTGGCCACGCGGGTAGGCAGCTCGAATCCATGCCGGTCCGCCGCCGGTTTGCGGGTGTAGATCCGGTGCTGGCTATCGAGCGGAGTAAAGTACTCCGCCAGGCTCCCGGGAGTCTCCGTGCTGCCGAGGAGCAGACAGCCGTCGGGCTGCAAGGCGTAGAACAGCGTACTCATGACGCGTTGCTGCAAAGCCGGTCCCAGATAGATCAGTAGATTCCGGCAACTGATCAGATCCATTCGGGAAAACGGAGGGTCGGCGGCCAGGTTATGGACGGCAAACACACACCGGTCCCGAACCGGGCGGACGATCTGGTATCCCGCGTCCACCTCCACGAAAAAGCGCTTCAACCGCTCGTGAGATATCGCGGTCGAACTGCTGTGGCTGACAACGCCGGCGCGGGCCTTCTGGATGCTCCTCTCACTGGCATCCGTGCCGAAGATGTGCATCGGAAAGTTCAGTCCGGCGTCTTGCATGTATTCGATGAGGCAGATGGCGATGGAATAGACCTCATCGCCGGTCGAGCATCCCGGAACCCAGACGCGGATTGGCTGGCCCGGTTGCCGCTCCCGCACAATCGCGGGGAAAACGCTTTCTTTCAGTGCGTCGAAGGCGGGCGGGTCGCGAAAGAACTCGGTAACACTGATGAGAAGGTCCTCGGAGAGCGCCCGGACCTCGGCGGGGTTCTGTTGCAGTATCCGAAAGTAGTGATCGGGATCGCCGGCCTTCTGCAAGACGATCCGCCGCTCCATCCGGCGTAAGAGCGTGTTCGGTTTGTACTGCGAAAAATCTACTCCGACGGTGGTCTTGAGAAGCCCTAAGATCTTCTGAAACGCGTGCGTCTCCTGGAAGCTGGGCGCCGCGCCACCGGTGCGGTATGGATGACGCGCGATAGCGGCCAACTCCCGGGCAATTTCATCCGGGGGCAAAACGAAATCCACCACCCCGGCTGCGACGGCGTTGCGCGGCATGCCGTCGAACTTGGCGGATTCATTCTGGGCAAACGTGATGCCTCCCTCGGCTTTGATGGCTTTCAGGCCGAGAGTGCCGTCGGTTGCCGCTCCGGACAGGATGACTCCAATAGCCTTGCCCTTCTGATCCTCCGCCAGCGAGCGCAAAAAGGAGTCGATCGGCATGTATCGTCCGCCGGGTTCGGGACGTGGCGTCAGGCTGAGAGCGCCTCGCGCGATGGACATGTTGGCGTTGGGAGGAATGACGTAGATCCGATTGGGACGCACCACGGTCCCGTGCGCTACTTCGACCACGGGCATTTTCGTCCGGTGACCGAGCAGCCCTGCCAGCGCGCTCGAGTGCCGCGGGTCGAGATGCTGAACCAGCACGAACGCCATCCCGGTGTCGTCGGGGAGGGCATTCAGCAACTCGCCAAACGCCTCGAAGCCTCCGGCCGAAGCTCCTATCCCGACAACCGTGTATGCCGCCGCGGGCGGCGAATCGGGGTCGCCGGTATCGCTCTGGGCAGTCTCATCCGCTGGGGGTTCATCGGTTTGGGCCATGGGGTAGTCTCTTCCGGTCGGGGTGACTGTAAGCTATCGTATCGCAAGTGGCGCCGCCGTGGGTGAGCGAGGGGCTCCCGATCGGTTATCGTTGAAGGTGCCCATGTACAAGGCCATCATTTTCGACCTCGGCAGAGTGCTCGTCGATTTTGATTTCCAGCGCGGGTTTCAAGCGCTGGAGGGCGTCTGCCCGTATGACGCGGCGGAGATTCGCCGGCGCATCGCGGCCACCGACCTGGTGGAGCGTTTCGAAACCGGTCTGATCGAGCCGCCGGACTTCGTCGCGCAGCTTTCCCGGATTCTCGCCCTCGACATAGACCACGCCGGTTTCTGCAAGCTGTGGAGCAGCATTTTCACCGATCCTCTGATCCCCGAAGCCATGCTGGAAGGTCTGGCGGCCCGCTACCGGTTGTTGCTGCTCTCCAACACCAACGCCATCCATTTCGAGATGATCCGCGAGAACTACCCCATGCTGCGCCACTTTCACCAGCGGATTCTGTCGTACGAGGTGCACGCCATGAAGCCCCGGCGCGAGATTTTTCAGGCGGCGCTGGAACTCTGCGGATGCCGTCCCGAGGAGTGTTTCTACACCGACGATATAGCCGCTTACGTGGAAGCGGCCCAGGGGCTGGGCATGGATGCCGTTCAGTTTGAGTCCCTGGCGCAGTTGGAACGGGAACTGAAGGCGCGCGGCATCCGTTGGTAGAAAAAAAAGACCGGGCGTCCCGGAGGAGGACGCCCGGTTTATTAACTCCCGTGATCCGCTCGGAGGATACGGATCGCAGGGGTGGAGGAGCTTGTTATGCCAGCAGACCGCCGTGTCCCAGGCAGGCCACCTCCCAACCTGTGACGTGATAGCGGGCCAGTAGCGGCGGCAGCACCAAGTCCACGACATTGGGCTTGGCCGACCGGAAACAGCCAGGCGCTGAAATGATCGGCGCCTCATCCTTGTACGACAGCAGGAGCAAATTCCCCGGCTCGACTGGCGCCAGGAACCGCTCCACCTGGCAGCCAACCTTCAACATAGCTTGGCCGATGACGTCTTCGGGACCGGCCGGCGCGGTGGTGGAAGCCACCAGAATCACGCACGGCTTGGATCGAAGCAGATGTTGCAGGCAGCGCGCGACCGAATTCTCATCTTCCGTGCAGGCCAGAACGAAGTTGGCGTTCACCCCGAAGCGGTCCAACCGCTGGCGCATGATGTTCTCGAAGAGCTGCCGCGCCCGCTCGCCGCTGATGGGGTCAGTGTAGAGAACTCCTACACTCGGCGTCCTGACGGGGCGCGCCTGCAGGATCGGCCCGCGCTCTTTCAAAATCCCGGTGACGGCGTCCAACTGATCTTTGGAAACCGCGAATGGAGCGCTCTTTACTGTGGCAATCCGTTGACCGGCAATGGCATAGCTGAAATTTAACGAGGTTGCGATAACCACGCTGGCAGTGCAATTGATCTGCTTCAGGAGTTCGTCGTCCACCAGCACGCAGCAGTTCTCGGTGGCCAGGAGATTGGCCCGGCCGCCCGCCGCCAGGCGGATTTCGAAACTCCCGCATCCCATCTCGCTGGCTACGGCACAGACCGCATCGTCCTCGCCGATCTCGCCATCCTCCAGCTCGGTAACCCAAATGGTCTCCATGCCTTCGGACGCCAGGACCCGGATGTCTTCGTCGCTGATTACATGGCCTTTCGCCAGCAATTTCTTCCCACCGGGCCGGAAAACGGTGCAACACAGGACCCGACCAGTTGAGGATTTCACGTCAACCGTTTGCGCTCTCATGCTTGCCTCACAAGAAGTAGGATCAAACCATCAAATTTTAGGACCTTAGTGTCCCAAAAGCAAATTCTACATCCAGATTGTCCAAAAAGCGTAGATTTTTTCAGCGGTCTTTTGCGGGGAGCGGCGGAAGTCCCCTTTTGGGGGGTATTGAATGGTCTATAAGTTGCACGGTGTGGGGATCTGGATGAGCTGGTCGTCGGACGAGCCGAGCGCCTGACCCCAGAGCGGTTGCGTTTCCGTCCCCCGCTCCGGGCGCAGAAACCGCAGCACGGCGATCTCATCGCAGGCCTGGAATTTGGGGCAGCGCACGCAGTCCTTCCATGCCTTCAAAGGAAGCGCTCCGCGCTCGACGGCGTGGAAGCCTACCTTCTGGAAAAACTCCAGCACGTAGGTGAAAGCGAACACGGCATCAAGCTCGTACTCCTGGGCCTCCTCGACCAGCGCTTCCACCAGCTTGCGGCCGACGCCTTGCGTCTTGGCCGGCTCGTGGACTGCCAGCGAGCGGATCTCGCCGAGCGTAGGAGTGTAGAAATGCAGCGCGCCGCAGCCCAGCAACCCTTCCCCGAGCGTCACCACGGTGAAATCGCGGATGGCCTCCGACAACTCGAATTCCGTGCGCGGCAGCATGAGGCCCTTGGCCGCATACCCGTTGATCAGGTCGAGGATCGGCGGGATATCGTGCATCACCGCCTTGCGGACCAGCAGCCGCCCTCGAGCGGTGGAAGATTCCACAAAAGCGTCCGCGTGCAGTCCGCTGATCATGCCGCATGCACCTCCTCGAGCGCCATTCGAGTGCCGATGCCGCCACCCGCCAGAACCCGATCGAGCACGCCTTCGGCCGCGCCCGGGGCAATCCGCACCTGCTCGACGCCGCCCGCCAGCGCCGCCAGCGCGGCCTCGAGTTTGGCCTGCATGCCGCCGGTAGCCACGCCGTCCGCGATCAAACGCCGGCTCTCGGCCACCGTCAGCACGGGCCGCACGCACCCGGCACCGTCGAGCACGCCTTCCACGTCGGTCAAAAAGATGAGTTGGCGCGCGCCAAAGGCCGCCGCGCAGGCCACGGCCATCTGGTCGGCGTTGACGTTGTAGACCCGCCCCTGCCGGTCGCCGGCCACGCAGGCTACCACGGGCAGGTAGCCGTTGGCCGTCAGAAGCTGGAGAAGCGCGGGGTTCGATTTGGTCACGCGCCCCACAGCGCCCAGCGCCGGGTCCAGTTGCTCGGCTTCCACCAGCAACGCGTCGATGCCGGAAAGTCCCACGGCCAGCGCCCCGGCGCGGTTGAGGCTGGCCACCAGCTCGTGATTGACGCTGCCCGCGAAGACCTTCAGCACGGCGTCCAGCGTCTCCGGACTGGTGACCCGCAGCCCGCCCACAAAGCGGCTTTCGATGCCGCGCCCGGCGAGGTACCGCGTCATCTGCTTTCCGCCGCCATGAACCACCACCATCTCGACTCCCCGTTGGCGGGCTGCCGCGATCTGCGCCGCCAGGCGCTCACGCGATTCCGCGCTATCCAGCAGCGTGCCGCCGAGCTTGACCAGGACCTTCAAAGCAAACCCTCGGTTTCGGGACGCCCCAGCATGAGATTCATGTTCTGGACCGCCTGGCCCGCCGCGCCTTTGACCAGATTATCGATGGCGCTCACCACCATCGCGCGCCCGGTCTTGGCGTCCAGCGCGACCCCGATGTCGCAGAAGTTGGTCCGCGCCACGCCGCGCAGGTCGGGCATGTGACCGGGATTGTACAGCCGGATGAACGGCTCGCCGGCGTACCGCTTCTCATAGATGGCGAGCAGTTCCTCGGCACTGGCGATACCCGCCGCCCGGAAGTAGATGGTCTCCAAAATGCCGCGGTAGAGCGGCAGGAGCTGCGCGGTGAAGCTGAACTCTCCTTCCTCGAGGCCGCTGGTTTCGAGCACCTCCGGAACATGGCGGTGCTTGAAGATGGAGTACGCCGAGAAGTTCTCCGTGACCTCGCAGAAGCTGGTTTTAAGACTGGGCCTCCGCCCGGCGCCGCTGACGCCCGACTTGGCGTCGCAGACGATCCCCGCAGCGCGGTCGACCACCCCGGCCTCGACGAGGGGCCGGATGGCGAGGTTGGCGGCCGTCGGGTAGCAGCCCGGGTTAGCCACCAGCCGCGCCGCCGGAATGCGCTCGCGGAAATACTCCGGCAGCCCATAAACGGCCTCCGCCAGCAGCCCAGGCTGGGTATGCGGCTCGTTGTACCAGGCAGTGTAAATCTCCGGGTTGCGGAACCGGAACGCCGCGCTGAAGTCCACCACGCGTGCGCCGGCCTCCAGCATGGCAGGCGTCAGCTCCATGGAAACCCCCTGCGGAGTAGCCAGGAAAACCAACGCCGCTCCCTCGGCGCGAACGGTCTTGGGGTCGCACGGCAAGCGAGACGGCCCCTGGGCGCGGCGGATGGAGGCGTCGTAGTCTTGGTCGTCGATGTCCGACCGCAGTAGCGGCTGGACGTGAGGGTGACGCTCCAGGATACGGACGAGTTCCGCCCCGGCGTAGCCGCGATAGCCGACAATACCAACTGGGTGCTTCATTTGTTTGTTTATTCGTTCCTACGAATAAATATACCACAGAAGGGAGGGCGGGTGCAGTAAGCTTGCCTTGGTTGCCGCTGCCTTGAATTCGAACGGAATCCGGTGAATCGAAACCCCGAGACGTGGACGATCCCGTAAGCGCAGCGGCGTTTTCCCTTACCTATCCGATGGGTGGGATTGGTCTAGGAGCGCCATTTTTAACCTTGCTGACGAAGCCTGCAAAACTGGGGCTGCGGCCTGCGATGGTATGGGGGTCCAACAGCCCGGCGATCTGTTCCGCAACCCGAGCGGTATAGACCCTGTCACGTGACCGAAGAAGGTTGGTCAGGTGAAGCTTCGGATTGTCGATTTCGTCCGGTCGTGAGGTGTCAACGTTCCCCGGGTCACGGTTCAGAAACTCGCGAAGTTTTTCCGCATGGCCAAAGAACCAGGCCTCCAAATGTCGGACCGCCACAGCGACAAGTCGTGGCGCAGGTATGTCCGCGAGATGATCCACTGCCTCCTCGAACGGCTTCGCCGCCACCTCGGGATCTTGGGCATTGGCATCAGCGTCAACTAGCACCACGAACTTGTCTGGCACCTTGCCGCGACCATTCAGCTCATACCATGCCGCTCTGATCAGCTTGATAGCCTGCTCAGGTGTAAGAGCAGCGTTGCCGGGGGGCTTCCGTACCTCGATGAACTCCGCTTGCTGCAAGAAGCGTCGACAAAGATGTGGGATCGAACGCCGATCCGATTCTCCGGAAACTATGACTACCACCTTCTTCGCCACTCTTCAGCCTCCAAAACCCTTGCTTTCGTAAAACTCACCAAGCCCGAAACCAGACGCATCGAGAGCTTTGCGAACCGCCGCGGGATCCGGCTCTCTTTCGACTTCGGTCCCCCGATCGCCGCGGCGTACGATGCAAACCGCCTCCGGCGCACTCAGAAAGTTGAGCAGGAGTGGGGAGTGCGTGGTTATGATGATTTGAACCCTGTCTTTGGCCAGGAGCAGATAGCGCGCGAAGGCCTCGAGAGCGTTGGGGTGAACGTAATTTTCGGGCTCCTCAATTCCGACCAGTGTCATGTCGTCTTCCCCCAGTAGCGCCGTCATCAGAGCGAGCATGCGGAGTGTCCCACTCGAAGCCTGAAGCTGGTGGACAGGGTAGTTTAATCCAGCCTCTGTCTGCACAAAGTAGATGCGGCCATCATAATCCTGCCGGCGTAGCTCGATTGTTTCGGGGACGCCGAGGACGTCGTTGGTAGCAGAGACGATCCTTCTGAAGACTTCTGGACTTGCCTCATTGATAGCAAAAAGCCTGCCAGCGAGGTTACGGCCAATCGAATCCAGGCGCGGACCCTCCTCCTCATCTGGAAACGTCGCTTTTCGCAGGAAAGCAGGGCTGGGATCAAAAAAGCCCCACCTGTTGACGCACTCCAGGACGCGACGGCCAGGGAACGATTCATCGACAGACGCAGCAGAGAGGGCGCAGCCAGTTGGTTGCGGGAGCAAAAGGTTCACCTCCTCCTTCTTTATGCCGGACCACCACCAGCCGGTCCCTTGTTGCGAGTGAAGCAACTGAGCAGGAGGGGCGTCTTCCTTAGCCACCCGGAGATCCTCGCTCAGATCGTACTCAAACCCTTGCCTGTCCACCCTGACTGACCAATCATAGCGTTCCAGTCCCTCGATGAAGTGGGCCCTGAGGGAGACGAACTCCGCTTCCGCCCCCTTCCAGGCAAGTTGAACAACGTTGCCACGTGAGCCGACCGCTCGAGCGAAGTCCTTTTCCTGAGCACCTTGGGCCAGAAATCGCAGCGCATCGAGAATGTTGCTCTTCCCAGATGCATTGGTGCCGATCAGTAGATTGAGCGGCTGCAACTTCAGGTCAATGTCCCGCAAGCTACGGTAGTTTTCGACCCGCAGACGATCCAACTTCATTCCCACAGTGTACCTCGTGTTCTGCCGATCCCACAGCCGCAGTTTGACGAGCGCGACATGCCGAACGGCTTCGGAACCATTACGCGCGTGTAGCCGCTATGTGTTTGCCTGACCGGAGCCGTTGCGATTGGCATCCCTTTAGTTCCGGGCACCAAGCGTAACATCCGTGCTCGTCTCGTTCGATTACGACACTCACCTTACGCGGCATCGGGCCGGCGCTCAGCTCCGCATCCTTAACAGCAAATACAGTCCCGTCAGCGAGAAGACCCCGTCGGGCGACCAGGCGGCGATCACCGGCGGTAGCAGGTTGACGTCGCCTACCTTTTCGAAAAGCGTCCCGATTCCCCAGTAGGCCACCGCAATCGCAATGCTGATGCCAATGCCCGTCATCGCCCCGCGGCTGCCTACCAGAAAGGCGAACGGCACCGCGATCATCGCCATGATCACCGCGAACAACGGCACCGAGAACTTGCGGTAGAACTGCACTTGCAATTTCACCGTGTCGAACCCGCTCTGCCGCAGGTCGCGAATGTAGCGGTCCAGTTGGAAGAAGTTCATCTGCTTGTCCTGCACCGCTTCCTTGAGGAAATAGTCGGGCGGCTCGGTCAACTCGGAGAATGTCGTGGCCTGGGAAGGAAAGGGGCTGTAGGAAGTGCAGGCGAGGCCCCGATATCCGCAGCTCCAGCCGTTTTCGAACACCCACGTTTTGAGAGTCTGGCTCCAGCGCGCGCGCTCGGCCGAGATCTGCCGCGTGAGGCGGAACGTGTTAGGCTCCAGTTCGAACACACTTACCCCCTCCATCACTTTTTCCGTGGTATCGAAGTACCGGTAGTAGTAAATGCGCGACCCGTAACCCATGATCCACTTGCGGTCCGGGCGCAGATAGGTTTGCGTGGCGCGGCCCTTGATTTCGTCGCGCAGCGCGTCCTGCTTGCGGTTCGCCCCGGGCACATAGTAGTAGTCGAACAGGAACAGCCCCGCGCAGAACAGCGCGCTGCCGAGGAACACCGGCAGGGCCAGCCGGTGAAGGCTCACGCCGCAGGCTTTGAACGCCGTCACCTCGTTCTGCTTGCTGAGCACTCCGAAAGCCACCAGCACGGCCACCAGGATGCTGATCGGCAGCGTGTCGTAGATCAGCTTGGGAGTGAGG
>Ga0187862_10001152_pt1 | contig 28330 bp, 31 predicted proteins | sample June2016WEW_10_1_FD_133003 | JGI IMG/M metagenome (GOLD analysis project Ga0187862, IMG submission 133003) | Peatland microbial communities from SPRUCE experiment site at the Marcell Experimental Forest, Minnesota, USA - June2016WEW_10_150 | ecosystem: Environmental > Terrestrial > Soil >...
AGAAAAATTCCGCGTCTGTCGGCCGCTCGGAATTTTCTCACACTCATCAACAGATCACAGATCAATGCATCGACGATTCGCAGCACCCATTACAATGTCCTTCATGCCCGACGCTTTTCTGAGCAACGATTTTCCGAGCGTCGATCTTCTGCGCTACCGCCCCGAGTTTCCCATCCTCGAGCGAACCAACTACATGATCTCGAACTCCCTCGGAGCCATGCCGCGCGCCGTTTACGATGCACTCCGCGCCTATGCCGATATCTGGGCAACCCGCGGCGTTCGCGCCTGGGAAGAGCGCTGGTGGATGCTGGCCCTAGAAGTGGGCAACGAACTCGGCGCCCTCATGAACGCGCCCAGGGATTCCGTCTCTCTTCACCAGAACGTCACCACCTGCCAGGCCGTGGTCGCCTCCTGTTTCGATTTCAGCGGCCCGCGCAACAAAGTCGTTTACAGCGATATGAACTTTCCCTCCGTCATGTATTTCTGGGAAGCGCAGCGCCAGTATGGCGCGCGAGTTCACATGGTCAAGACGGATGACGGCATCCGCGTTCCCACCGATCGTCTGCTCGACGCCATCGACGAGCACACGCTGGTCGTGCCTATTTCTCACGTTATTTTTCGCAGCTCTTACATCAACGACGCCAAGGCCATCATCGACAAAGCGCACAAAGTCGGAGCCCACGTCGTCCTCGACACCTTTCAGTCTCTAGGCACCGTTCCCGTTGACATTCAGTCGCTCAACGCCGACTTCGCCTGCGGAGGCGTGCTCAAGTGGCTCTGCGGTGGTCCTGGCCTAGCGTATCTCTACGTCCGCCCTGACCTCGGCAAGAAACTGGAGCCAAAACTCACCGGATGGTTCGCGCACGAGAATTCTTTCGCCTTCGCAACCGGTCCCATTGGGTACGCCGATCCTCCCTTCCGATTTATGAACGGGACCACGCATATTCCCGCCATCGAAGCGGCGCGTCCAGGCTTGAAAATTATTCAGGAAGTTGGTGTGGAAAAAATCCGTGAGAAATCCAAGCGTCAAACCGCCCGTCTGATCGAGTTCGCCGATCGGCAAGGATGGCGAGTCAACACTCCTCGCGATCCCGAGCAACGCGGCGGAACCGTCTCCATCGACATGCCCGATTCCCAACCGGTAAGCCGAGAACTCCTGGCCCGCGACATCCTCGTAGACTGGCGTCCCAAAGCAGGCGTCCGCTTCTCGCCGCACTTCTACAACACCGACGCCGAAATAGATGCAGCCATGGCAGCCGTAGTAGAAATTCTGAAAACCCGAGCCGTAACGCTGCCGTAGAGACGCGGCTTGCCGCGGCTTGCGTGCATCATCTCCACTGCCATCGCCGTAAGTAACCATTACCTCCGTAAGCCCATCGCGACTCTTTCTCCGTGTCCTTTGTGCAATCTCTTCTTATCCTCATATCAGATCATTCCGAGGCCAGCCAGGAACGCACTGTGAACGTCCCCCTTTCCCTCTTTATCCCGATCAACCACCTCACGATTCTCTCGTTGGTCGCGATTCTCGGTGGCTTGTACTTTTTCTTTCTCGGATTCCAGTTGCTCGCCCGCAAGCGCTTGCTGCTTGCCACTCCCACCTCCAAAGTTCGCAGCGCCGCCTTGGGACTGGTCGAGGTCAACGGCATGGCCGCCGGCCCTTACACCATGCCTGCGCCGATCACGGGCAAGCCTTGTTTCCTCTACCACACCAGCGCGTGGCAGCAGCGTGCCGGCAAGAAAGAGGAATGGGAGAAAGTCGCCGACGAAACTCTGCACCTGCCGTTCTTCATCGACGACGGCACTGGCCAGTTGCTCATCGAACCTCTCGGAGCCGATCTGGACTTGCGCCGTGACTTTCGTGAAGAATATGCCTCCTTGTTCTTTGCTTCGAACTCCTTTTCGAACCAGGCGGACGTCCCGCCCCGCGTCAGCGTTTTTCTTTCACGCCACGGCATCGTACCGGCTCGCCGCTTGCGCATCGAGGAGCGCTTGATCAAGCCCGAAGACGCACTCTTTATCGCCGGAACCCTCACGGAAAATCCGGGCGTTGCGGTGCAGCCGTTTTCGCCGCGCGACGCACGAATGGACGTGCCAGTGAAAGACGTGCCTACTGACAGTTTTTCGGAGCAGCTACCTGCCGCGCAGGTCATCAAACTTCACGGTGGCACAGCTCCTTCCACCACTCAGGAAATGAGTCAGCAGTCGAAAATCGCGGCCGCTCTCACCCGCGCCGGCATCACCAAGCCAGAGGCATGGTCCGCCGCCGGAATCCCGTACCAAAGCGCAGCCGTCGCAGAGAACGCACTGCCCACGCCGGTGCCCGCCCCCGGCGAAGAGCGCCGACGCGAGGAGCTTCGGCATCAGGACCAGTCCGGGCTATCCGGCTTCAACCTAACTCCGCCCGTCGTGTTGATGAAAGGAGCGAATGATCCTACGTTCGTGATCTCGTTCCGCAGCCAGCAGGAATTCGTCAGCGCGGTTGGATGGAAATCCGCTGCCATGGTCTGGGGAGGCGCCGCCATTACGCTGCTCGGCCTCTACACGCTGCTGGCGCAGATGGAGTTGCTGTAGCCGACCACTCGCCAGACTTCGAAAGGCAATTGGTCCTCGCGAAACCCGTAGCTAAATGCTCAATGCCATAGCACTAACGGCTAATTTAGAATGTCTCTTGTGATCGAACCCGTCCGGATCGGAATTCTTGGTGACTTCAATCCCGAATTCCGTTCCCATCACGCGACCAACGACTCGCTGCAGCACGCGGCGCGGAAACTTCAGCTGACGGTGGAATCGGCCTGGCTTCCGACGCCATCACTGCTCGAACCGGACGCCGACGCGATCCTTGATTCCTTCGATGGTCTGTGGGCCTCGGCGGGCAGCCCCTTCAAAAGTTTCGACGGCATGCTCAAAGGGATCGAGTTCGCCCGCGTCCACGACCGCCCCTTCATCGGCACCTGCGCCGGCTTCCAGTACGCGCTCATCGAGTGCGCCCGCAACGTGCTCGGCATCGCCGATGCTACCACCGCCGAAGAAGACCCTAACGCCAAGAACATCGTCATCTATCCCGTAGCCTGCGCCGTTCCCAACCGCGACAAGAACGCGCCCAAGCTGGCCGGAAAAGTCAGCAAGATCCGCCTCCGTCCTGGATCCTATCTCGCCGCGTTTTATGGAAAGGAAACGATCGAGGAAGAATTCTTCTGCAACTACGAGATGAATCCCGAGTTCGAATGGATGGCCATGGAAGCCGGCTTTCCGGTCGTGGCCCGCGGCTCCAAGGAAGAATGCCGGGCCATCGAATCTCCCGCGCACTTGTTTTACGTAGCGACCTTGTTCCAGCCGCAACTTTCGTCCCGAGAGGGCCATCCGCATCCGCTGATCATGGCCTTCGTGCAGCACGTCGCCGACTTCAAGCGAAAACGGCTGGACGACTCCATTCTGACTTGAGGGTGCCTGCACCTCGCGCATTGTGAGAACATCAACCGCGCTCCGTTCAACGTCCTCTTGACCGCGCCCTGCCACCTGTCGTAGCCTCGCGTGCACAATCCGGCCGCTCGTTCTTGCACTCTTAAGGAGGCTGCTCATGGTTTCTCTCGCTGCTCTTTGGCTCCCGATTCTGTTGTCGGCGGTATTTGTCTTCTTGGCCAGTTTCATCATGCACATGCTGCTGCCCTATCATCGCAACGACTACAGCCAACTCCCTGATGAAGACAAGATCCTCGCCGTCCTGCGCGCCGCCGGCCTCAAGCGGGGTCTCTACGTGTTTCCCTACTGCACCCACAAAGACATGAAGTCGCCCGCTCTGATCGAAAAGCAAAAGCAGGGGCCGGTAGGTTTCATGACCATCGTCCCCAGCGGTCCTCCCGTTATGCCGAAGTTCCTGATCCAGTGGTTCGTGTTTTGCCTCTTGATCGGATTCTTCGTTGCCTATCTCACCGCGCACACGGTAGCGTCTGGCGCAAACTATCTGGTGGTTTTTCGCGTCGTCGGAACCGCTGCGTTCCTTGCCTACGGACTGGGAAACCTGAGTAACGGCATTTGGAAAGGCCAGAAATGGTCGGTAACCATTAAGGAAGTTATCGACGGGCTCGTCTACGGTTTGTTGACTGCCGGCACCTTCGGGTGGCTGTGGCCGCGCTAGGAACTCCGGGCCCTACAGGCGGATGCCGGAGCCGAGCAGACTGTAAAGCAGGACGGCGAGCACGATCAGGGTGAAGGCGACGTACAGGCGATCGCGTTCGATGGCGAATCCCACGACCGAGAATGCTACGCGGGCGATAGGCGTGGCGATGAGGATGAGCAATCCGAGTTGGATTAATCCTCGGCCACGACCGTTGATGACGCTTCGAATGACTCCGGGGATGGTGCGGAATTCGGAAGGCTCGCCGCGAAAGACGCGGTAATCGGCGGGCTCATGTGCATGGCGGTGGAGATAGACACACGCTCCCGAGAGGACAACGGCCGCCGAGAGCAGGACTCCGGTGCGGAGCAGGTTGCCGAGGATGACTTCGATGCGGCGATCTCTCCACGGTTGCGGTATGAACGGATGCGGTTGGCGCACGGGCGCTTGGGCGGCGGGCATCAGATTTTCCCCCAGAATCCGTTGTAAAGCATTTGCAAGCCTAGAACCAGAATCACCACGCTGAAGATGAGGCGGAGCGATTTCGTTTCCGCCTTGACCAGAATGCGGCTGCCGAGCAGCGATCCGCCCAGCACTCCCAACATGACGGGCATGGCGAGGCCGGGATCGATGTATCCACGGCTGAGGTAGATACCAGCACTCGCGGCCGCAGTCACGCCAATCATGAAGTTGCTGGTGGTGGTGGACACTTTAAAGGGGATCCGCATGGCTTGATCCATAGCGAGCACTTTGACGGCTCCGGATCCGATGCCCAGCAATCCGGAGAGCGCGCCGGCGCCGAACATGAGACTCAAGCCGGTGGGAACGCGCTGGACGTTATAACTGCGCGGACCTCCGAGGTCGGGAAAACTGCCGTTCATCCGCAGACGGGTTGCGAGCGGATCGGGTGGCAGGTTGCGCTGCGCCTCGGTGCGCGGCTTGCGGGAAAGAAACGCCGAATAGAGCAGCATGGCTCCGAAGATAACCGCCAGGGCGCTGGTCGGGATCCGGGTGGCGAGGAAGGCTCCGAGCAAGGCGCCGAAGGTGGTCGCAATTTCCAAAAACATGCCGATGCGAATGTTGGAGAATCCTTCTTTCACGTACGCGGCAGCGGCGCCGGAGGAGGTCGCGATCACGGAGACCAGTGACGCTCCAATGGCGTAGCGAATGTCCACGTGGAAGAAGATAGTGAGCAAGGGCACAAGGACAACACCACCACCCAGGCCGGTGAGCGATCCGAGAAGTCCCGCGACGAAGGAAATGATCGCGACGACGCCGGTGAATTCCAGGATGGTCATTTGAATTTCTCATAGGGTAACATTTCTTTTCTTAAGCGCATCGGAGAGCAACCGCTGGTGAGGGATGGAACCTATATGAAATCGGCGAAGCGGACCGGGTTGGCGGCGATCGCCATGGTGATTTTCGCGGCGGTGATGGTGGGCTCGACTTTGGCCGAGTCACGGCTGCAACAGAAGCCGGATTCGGAGGCGGCCACAACTAAGGCGGAGGGGAGCAGCGTTTCCTCTCACGGGGAGTCGTACACGCTCGAAGTTGACGGGTCGAAGCAGTGGAGAGATACAGGCATCGACCTGCGCGGCGGCGAGAAAGTGCAGATCACGGCGGAGGGAACGATCAGCGATGCCAAGGGAAATCAATTTGGCCCGGAAGGAATCCCGCGGAGCATTAAGGATGTAATTCATGAATACGCGGTGCCCAACGGAGCACACGGGGAGTTGATCGGGCGACTGGGATCGGGCGCTGCGGCGGGCGCGTTTGAGGTGGGAGCGAGCGCCACATACACGGCTCCGGTGGCCGGGCGGCTGTTTCTGAGGATAAACGAGAGCATACGAGATGCGCAGGGAGCGACGGGAATTTTCCAGGTAAAGATAGAACTGTTGAATGAGGGGTTGAGCACGGCCGCGGCGACGATAGTGGGCGGTCCACCGGAAACGCCACTTCCGGCGATTACACGAAAGCTACTGGATTCAATCCCGCGGCGAGTTGCGGATCAGAACCACAGCCCGGGGGATATGGTGAATATCCTGATCGTCGGCACGGAAGAAGAATTGGTGAAAGCGTTCATTACCGCACAGTGGGTGAAGGTGGATCAATCGGTGGAGAGCACGGTGCTGGCGGGGCTGATGGCCACGCTCGAAAAAAAGGACTACTTGACGATGCCGATGAGCACCCTGTATTTGTTCGGTCGTCCGCAGGATTATGGGTTTGCGCATGCGGAGCCGGTGCTGGTGGTCATGTCGCGAAATCATTTGCGGGTGTGGAAGTCGCCGTACCAGGTGAAGGGACGGCCGCTGTGGTGCGTCGCCGCGACCCACGATATCGGGTTCGAGCGCGATCAGCGGAATAACGGGGTGACGCACAAGATCGATCCGGCGATTGATGGCGAGCGGGAATTTGTGAACCAGACGCTCTCCGCTACGGGACTGGTGTCGGCGCGGGGGCACGTGGTTCCCGCGCATCCGCTGACCGAGGCAAAGACGGCGACGGGCGGGGAATTTCACTCCGATGGACGGATTTTGGTGCTGGTGCTGAAAAATGCGGCCGCCCAAGACCAGTAGCAGGTTGTTTTCGGCCGGTTGGCAGTTTGCGGAATTGACTTTTCGCAAGAAGCGGGCACGAAGTTATAGGGCGTCGCGCCAAATTGCCGGGGTCAGACTGCAGAATGTAGATTGCACGAACCAGAGCGTCTGTGCCACACCCTACTGGTTTACCCAGACCACGCGGGATTTCTTGAGTTCGGCATGCTGCTTCTTGAGTTCGCGGGCAGTGGTGCCCAGAGGAACGGGCTCCGGCTGCGGGAAATCCGAAAACGGCCTTTCCCCCTGGGCGGAGCTGTAACTCCCCGAACCGAGGACGCTCCGCTCCTGAGACATGGGCGTATAACTTGCCTGCGCCGGATGATTCGGCGACGCGAAGCTCGTCGGTTCAGTGCTGGTACGGGATACAGCGTACTGCGCAAAGGCCGCGGTAGTGGAAAGCAGGCAAAGGACAAAGACAAAGACAAATAGGATTTTCTTCATCGTAGGGTCTCCCGATTACGGAGAAAGCCCGGGATCACCCGCCAGACGAAGCGGCGGATATAAGCTCCTCCAGCCAGAATAGGAGCAAGCCCGTTACCAAACTTTGCCGGGGTGAAATGACGGGTTGGCGGGGGTTAGCGGGGCCCAAGGGCAATTGTTTGCACATTTATGGAGAGCGCATGGAATAGGCTTCCGGCGCAAGACTTGGACTGCGTGCTGGTTGATTGTGATTGATTGCGGCCGCTTCCATCGGACTTATCTTCTAAATTGCGATAAGGTGACAGACATGAAAATGCGAACCCGGATACGAGGCTTTTGGATCATGCTGGCAACCATGGCGGCGTTGGCAGCGGTGGCGACCGGTGCGGACTACAAGGTCGTTAAGACATGGAAACTCGGCGGCGATGGCGGATGGGATTACCTGACCGCGGACAGCGCTGGGCATCGCTTGTTCATTGCGCGAGCCACGCGGGTGATGGTCATTGACACCGAGTCGGGCAAGCAGGTGGGCGAGATTCCAGAGACCGCAGGCGTGCATGGGATCGCGCTGGATCCGGAAAGCGGGCACGGATTTACCAGCAACGGCCGCGAAGATACGGTGAGCGTGTTCGATCTGAAGACGCTGGCGGTAGAGAAAAAGATCAAGGTCGGCAGCGGTCCCGATGCGATTCTGTATGACCCGTTTTCGAAGCGTGTGTTTACGTTTAACGGCAAGAGTCAAGACAGGAGCACCACGGCCATCGACGCTGCCAAGGGCGAAGTCGTGGGCAAGATTGAGTTGGGCGGCAAGCCGGAGTTTGCCGCAACCGACGAAAAGGGCACGGTGTTCGTGAATATTGAAGACACGTCGGAAATCGTGGCGTTCGATCCGCAGAAGCTGACGGTGAAATCGCGGTGGAAGCTGACGGACTGCGAAGAGCCGACGGGGCTGGCGATCGATCGGAAAAACCGGCGTCTGTTTGCCGGCTGCGGCGGGAATAAGAGAATGGTGGTGGTCGATGCGGACAGCGGCAAGGTGGTGGCGAGTCCGGCTATCGGAGAGGGATGTGATGCGACCGGGTTCGATGCCGATCGTGGTTTAGCGTTTGCATCCGCGGGAGACGGCACGATCACGGTGATCAAGGAAGATGGTGGCGACAAGTTCAGCGTGGCGCAGACGGTGACCACCCAAAAAGGAGCGCGCACCATGGCGGTCGATGCGAAGACGCACCAGCTTTTCACCGTAACCGCAAACGTGACCGGCACTCGGCAGGACAGGAAAATCGAGCCGGATTCTTTCGTGGTGCTGGTAGTGGAGGCAGCGCACTAACGCTAAGAGGGGCGCACGAACAAGACGCGAGGAAGTCCGGCTTCGTATCAGGGCACCGCTTTAGCGATGCCGAACGGCTTGAGATCAGACACCCCTTCAGAGGTACGACCAATGGGACATCACTTTGGTAACCCTCCTCTTCACGACCCCTTAACAGTTCACCATTTACAATAGTTGTAGATAAATAAATTGTGGGGTGTAAGTAGTGGATAGCGTAACCAGAACTCGCGAACGGCAGAAACTGATGGTGGAACTGCTGGAAAGAAAGATACGGATGCGTGCGCAACAGCTTTACGACGAGCACGGACAGGTCGAAGGACGAGACTTGGAAGACTGGGTCAGAGCCGAAAAGGAAATTCTGAAATCCAGTATTCTTGCGCCGCTCTGGAAAAAACGCCAGGAACGGGAACTCGTGGAAGTCTAGAGTTACCGCATAAAACTTAAGAGTGTGTAGCGGCACTGCCGTGCGTTGCCAGCCCGCAAACTCAAATCTTATAAACTCAAACCATGGCTGCCGCCATGCCAGAACGTAACTCGAGCCGTACGGCTCTTGGCGTCGCCGCGCTTCGAGCCGTGCACCAACTTCTGGACGGCGAACCAAAAATTCTCCACGATCCGGTCGCCGTGCGCTTGCTGGATGCGGACGTGCTCCAGCAAATTCGATCGAACCCTGCGCGCAGCGAAGAACCGCTGATCAAAGGATTACGCTCGCACGTGGTTCTACGAAGCCGCTATGCGGAAGAGCGCATGGCCCAGGCAGTACAACGCGGCGTGCGTCAGTGTGTGATCCTGGGCGCGGGTTTCGATACATTTGCCTACCGCCGACCCGACTGGGCGCATAGCGTGCGTATTTACGAGGTCGATCACCGAGCTACGCAAGAGGACAAGCGCCACAGACTCCAGTCGGCTGGTATTCCCATTCCTGCGAATCTGGAATTCGTGGCCATTGATTTCGAATTGGTCTCGTTGCGCGAGGGGCTGCAAACCAGCGCTCTCAATTTCTCTGAGCCCGCTTTCTTTTCCTGCCTTGGCGTGTTGGTTTACCTGAGCCGGGAAGTAGCGGACGCCATCTTCCAACTGGTCTCGGCTTTTCCCGCGAGCAGCGAAATTGTTTTTACTTTCTCCACGCCCGATTCCTCGCTCTCCAACAATGATGCCGAGAGTCGCACCGCCCTGGCGAAGCTGGCGAGTGCCTTGGGGGAACCCTGGAAGACGCACTTCGAACCTCAGACGCTCATGCGCGATCTTCGTGCGCTGGGGTTTTCGGTGATCTCGTTCTTGAGTTCGGAAGCAGCGGACCAAATTTATTTCCAAAGCCGCAACGACGGACTACGGGCGCCTCGTCGAGGAGGCATTGGCGCCGCTATCGTCGGCAGTCACGTTGGCAGTCACGAAGCCGGAAATCCGCAGCAGGAGTAACGCCGACGACAGACTGAGCACCGGACCAGCGATACTAAAAAGCGCCCTGCCCCAAGCCGACCCGGCCGTCGGCGATCCCCCAAAATACGCATCCAGCACAAATGCCATGGCGCAGGTCGCGCCGACTGCAGTGAGCCACGATTTTGGGAAGAGTTTCAGGTTCGGGATTGCAGTGGGCAACAGCCACAAAAGGATGTACCAGAGGTTTCGATCATGCAACGACACAGAAAAGTGGTGGCCGCCGCCGCGGTGAAGTGTGAGGCCAAACTGCAGCGGACTTACATACCTTCCGGTGATCGACCATTGCATGCCGACCAGCGCGGCAAGACTGACCGCCCAACTCGTCAGGATCCACGCGGCGTCCGGCCAGAACTGACTTCGGGTACGGTTGCGATCGTCGTTTCGATCAGGGATGCGATTGGGCCGGGTTGAGAGCCACCAAGCGGATGTAAACGCGATGCTGAAGGGGATGAACGATTCTTTCGTCAGCACTCCGAGCACGCCGATCACGGGCAAGGCCCAGAGCTCAAACTCCGACAAGCTCCAGAACAGCGCGAGGAGGAAGAAGCCTTCGCCAGCGTCCACCAACCCAACCAAGCGCAGATTCGGGACGGCAAAATTGACCAAGTAAAGCAAAGCGCCAACCAGTCCTGCTGCGGAACTGCCCAGCTTACGGATCCCCAGTATAACGATAAGAACGGCGGTTGCCGCAACGAAAACAGAGTCCGCAACCAGAAGTCCGAACATCACCGGATCCCAGGTTCCGAATCGTCCTCGCGCGAGCCGGTAGAAAGGCTTGGCAAGCCATGGGACCAGCACGCGGAAGCGGCGGAAGCGCATGTCTTCGGCGTCAAAACCAGCTGTTCCGGTTACGATCGCTGCGTAGGTTTTTACATCGGACAGCCCCGGCGTCTGGCGCGGGTCGAAGCGATTGAGAACCGGATAGCCGAGGCCGCACGCGATCAGGAAGAAGATGCAAAAGAGCAACGCGACTCTGGCAGACGCTATTTTCCGGTCGTCAGGCACGTCTATCATTTGTCTTGGCGAAGGGTAGCGTCAGGAGTTTGACATTGCAACTCAAATCCCTCGGTCACGTTCGCCCCGGCCAAGTTTCGCTTTTACGGAACGAATCTGTTAGCTTTCAGCCTCAGCGTGTGGCAGAACTTATTACAGCAATCTTTTTGCAGCAACCTTTTGGAGGATAAACGTGGGATCCAGGAAATTCTGGTTGGGCCTGTTTTTTTCTGCGATGTTTGTTGTCTCGACGCAAGCGCAACAACTGTCGCCAGCGGACGAAACGACGCGGCGACTCGGGCTGGACATTTTCAAACAGCTGATCGAAATCAATACAACAGACTCGGTAGGCAGCGTGACTGCGGCCGCGGAAGTCATGGCCCAGCGCTTTCGGGATGCCGGATTTCCTGACGGCGACATTCAGTTACTCGGCCCGAATGACCGCAAGAAGAATGTGGTCGTGCGCCTGCATGGATCGGGCAAGCACAAGCCAGTTCTGCTGATCGGCCATCTCGATGTCGTGGAAGCGCGGCGCGAAGACTGGACCACGGATCCGTTTCAGTTCATCGAGAAGGACGGATATTACTACGGCCGGGGCAGCAGCGATATGAAGGATGGCGACGCGATCATGTCGGCCACGCTGATCCGCATGAAGAAAGAAGGATACGTACCCAGCCGCGACATCATTCTTGCCCTGACCGCGGATGAAGAAGGCGGCACATCCAATGGAGTTGACTGGCTGATCAAGAATCATCGCGAACTGATCGATGCCGAGTTCGTGCTGAACCACGATGGCGGCGGCGTGCTGGCCGATCACGGCAAGCCGCTGATGATGGAAGTGGACGCCACCGAAAAACTCTACGGCGATTTCGTGCTGACGGCGATCAATCCCGGCGGCCACAGTTCGCTGCCCCGTCCGGAGAACGCAATCTACGAACTGGCGGATGCGCTCACCCGGATTGAGCACCACCAATTCCCTTTCGAGCTGAACAACATCACACGCGCCTATTACGAGCGGCAGGTAAAGATGTCAACCGGGCAGCGGGCGGCGGATTTGAAGGCGATGCTGAAGACTCCTCCAGACATGGCCGCGGTGGCGCGCCTGTCAAAGGATCCGATGGACAACTCCACCATGCACACCACCTGCGTCGCGACACGCTTGAGCGGAGGCCATGCCAACAACGCCCTGCCGCAGATGGCGCAGGCAAACATCAATTGCCGCATCGAACCCGGACACTCGCTGGAGGAAATCCGGCTGGCTCTGGAGAAAGCGGTGGCTGATCCGAAAATCAAGGTGCAGTTCCGCGAGAACACCGGCGTGCTGATGGATCACGGGTCCGACCGTCACAGCTACGTGCCGCCGCCTCCGCGGAAAGAAGTGTTCGATTCGCTGGACAAAGTCGTGGCACAAATGTGGCCGGGGATCCCGGTGCTTCCCAACATGAGCACGGGCGCGTCGGATGGCGTGTACACGAATGCCGCGGGCATGCCGACGTATGGCGTGTCGGGAGAACAGTATGATCGGGACGATGTCCGGGCGCATGGAAAGGATGAGCGGATCGGGGTTGAGGCGTTTGCCCGGGGCGTGGATTTTTATTACGTGTTTCTGAAGGGAGTCACGGCGGAGTAGGACGGCGGCCGTCGAGCCTTTTATAAGCCCCAGATCCGATTTGCGCCGACCACTAAGCCAAGTGTCAGGCACGCGATCAAGACCTCCCCGAGAGCTCCCACGATGAAGGGGCGCAATCCCTGCCTGGACATGTCGCGAAAGTTCGTGCGCAGGCCGACTCCTGCGAAAGTCAGCAGGAAGGCCCATTTTGAGAGATTCCCCAGCGATCCGATCTGCGCTTTGCTGAACGCGTGAAAGCCGACCAGCAACGACATCAAGAGAAAACCAAGGACAAATTTTGGGAACTTCTTCCACAAAAATGCAGCTTTGTTGGTGACCGCCTCGGCTTGGCCTCGTCCAGCCCAGTAGATAGCGTATGCCAGCACAACGAATCCAATCATTGCATTCCGCGCTGTTTTGGCGACTACAGCAACTTTGCCGGCAGCATCCGAATACAGCGCGCCGGCAGCGGTTGCCTCGGCGGTATTGTCGACTCCCAGCCCAGCCCATAGGCCGTACGAGACGTCATTCATGTGCAGACCATGAGCAATGGCTGGAAATGTGAACAGCGCCAGCGCTCCCAGCGCCAGAATCGCGGCGATCGCAAAAGAGGAATCCTCATCGTCCGCATCGATCGCGCCCTTGGCCGCAATGATGGCGGAAACGCCGCAGATGGATGATCCAATCGCCAGCAACGTTGTAAGCTTCCGCTTTAGCTTGAACAGTCTCCCCAGGACGGTCATCAATCCCAGCGAGACCGTGATTTCAATCACGACGAGCGCCATGCTGATGCCACTCAACTTCAGAATATCGTCGGCGACAAAGCGCGCGCCGAGAAGCACGATCCCAAGTTTCAGCCAGAACTCATAGGTGGCGACGCCGGCTTGAAACAGTTTGGGCACGCCCACAGTGTTGGCGATGGCGAGACCGATCAGAATCGCCCAAAGCACGTACTCGATATTGGGAAACGTCCAGTGGTGCGCTTTGGCGTAAGTATTCAGAAAGCGCTCCAAAAATTTACCGGTGTATCCGATCGCGGCCAGCAGAAGAACGCCCGGCACCAGGCTCAGCGCATTCAACAGGGCACTCTCGGACTTCACAGGCGATAGAGCAGTAGTAGATGCCATAACCTTTCTCCGTCAGGAACGAATTGAGTTGCTGTGTTTGCGGGCTACCATGGCACGTTCTTGAGAATGTCGAATCTCACCGCCAGCGCCAGCGCGACGGCAATAATCACAGCCCACGTATCCAGCGAGAGCGAAATCACCTTGCTTAGGGGAGTGTTGCTTGACGTATCCGTCGACATTGAATTTCTCCTGCATCCGGACGATAAGTCCGCCTATTCTGAATTGAATGAACGACCCGACCGGCGGGTGCCGGCATCTTCTTGCAACTAGTAAACCAGATTAATGCAAGTAAGTCCATTATATTACTTTGCATTCGTAGCAGGGTCGACCTTACAAGATGCCATACCTGCATCTTGACATTCGCTTTATATTCGCCTATGCTCCCGGCATGGCGATCACTCGGCGTCAACGCGAACTCTATGACTTCATTTCGCGCTTCGTGGCGGAGAAGCAGTACTCCCCTTCGTTTGAAGAAATCAAGGAAGCCATGGGGCTGAATTCTTTGGCCACGGTGCACAAGCACGTCACCAATCTTGAGAAAAAAGGACTGCTGACGCGGGACTACAACCGCAGCCGGTCGATTGACCTGCTGCCGCCGAAAGGAAAGTTGAAGCAGTCGATGGCGGTGAACACGGCGGTGGTGCTGCCGCTGGTGGGCAGGATTGCGGCGGGACGTCCGATCGAGGCGGTCGAGCACAACGAGACCATCTCGCTGGCGGATTTTGTGCGCTCGAAGGAAGTGTTCGTGCTCGAAGTGCGCGGCGAATCGATGCAGGACGAAGCGATCCTTGATGGCGACTATGTGCTGGTCGAGAAGACGAAGACCGCGCACAACGGGGATATTGTAGTGGCGCTGCTCGAGTCGTCGGACGCGACGCTGAAGCGCTTCTTTCGCGAAGGAGAGAACATCCGTCTGCAGCCTTCGAACGCGGCGATGAAGCCGATCATTGTGCCCGCGGCATCGGTCGAAATTCAGGGACGCGTGATTGGCGTGCTGCGGAAATACTGACGACGCAGAAAAGGACCGGCGAGGACGCCCGTCCCTCCACAAACCCTCTCTCGCTCAGCCTATGTGGCGGTCCAGGGCTTTCTGAATGTCGTCTTTTGAGCGGTAGCCGACGAGTTGTTCCACCACCTGTCCGTTTTTGAAAACGAGCAGGGTCGGAATGCCGGTGACTTTGTAGCGCATGGGCGTAGCGGCGTTGCGGTCGACGTCCATTTTGACGACCTTGACTTTACCCTGATATTCGCCGGCAAGTTCTTCCACAATAGGAGCAATCGCGCGGCACGGGCCACACCATGCGGCCCAGAAATCGATCAGCACGGGTTTATCGGACTTCAATACATCGGAATCGAAATTAGCGTCGGTGACTTCGACGGTGGTGGTGCTTGCCATTCATCCTCCAGGGTTCCCAGCTAGCTGCTAGTTCCCCGCCAGGGTCGACCGAGTCGTCTCCTTGGGGCGGGACCTCTATCCTAGCACTGTTCATTGGATGTTCTGCAAGGGACGGAAGTCGCAGGTAACGTACTAAGGCATTGAATCATTGAGACATTTAGGCATTGAGGCATTGATTCAATGATTTAATGATTCAATGCCTCAATCACGAATGACTGGCAATCTCGATAATCTCCGGGTGGTGCTGGTGGCAACGCGGAATCCGCTGAATATTGGGGCGGCGGCGCGAGCCATGAGTAATTTTGGGGTCCGGCGATTGCGGGTGGTCTATCCCTACGAGGTGGCGTTTCGGGAAGCGCGGTCGGCGGTGGGCGCGTCGGGGTTACTGGCAAAGGCCGAACAGTACGATGGCGTGGCCGAGGCAGTCGCGGATTGCAGGCTGGTGGTGGGAACAACCGTGGTAGGGCGGCGGGAGTTGCAGCATGGCTTGTTGCGGCTCGATGCCGGCGCACGGGCGATCAAGCGCCAACTGACGACGGGACCGGTGGCATTGCTGTTCGGCTCGGAAAGGTACGGGCTATCGAACGATGAACTGAGCCACTGCCATTGGGTGATGCGGATTCCAACTCGAGAAGAGCACGGTTCGATGAATCTAGGACAGGCGGTGGCGGTCTGCCTCTACGAATTGGTTCGAAGACAGAAGACGACGGCGGCAAAAACCAAGACGGCGCCCGGGCAAAAAGAAAAGAAGTCCGCCACGTCGCGGGAAGTGGAGCGCCTGACGCAGGTGCTGCTCGAGGTTCTGCACACCAGCGGATACGTGAAGCCGCGGGCAATGGCAGCCGAAGAAAAGTTGCGGCGTCTGGTCCGGCGCCTGGAGTTGAATGCCGATGACAACGCCGTATTGTTGGGAATGCTGCGGCAGATAGCGTGGAAGCTGGGCGCGGGTGGTTAAAGCCTGTGGTTAAAGCCTATCGCGCCGGCCGCATCGAATCCACGATCACTTTGCCGATCACCAGCACGGTCATCAGAGTAATCACACCCAGCGACATGACGCAGTAGATGCACCAGACGCCCAGCACCATGGATTCGACATCCGCCAGGTGGACCGCAAATGCGAAGGCCACCGTCACCAGCGGCAGCATCCACGGATATGCTTTTCCGAAAGCAAGCACGCCGAGCAGCAGATATCCCGCGATGCCAATCACGGCCACGGGAACTCCGAAGAGCATGGCATACGGACTGTGATTCACGATGCCACAGTCCCAACGCTCATTGATACTGCAAGGCGAAGTGTCAGTACGGTAATGCTCGCGCAACGCGAGCGAAGAAACGACGATACCAACGACGGCGAGCACAATCAGCACCCATTTCATCCCGGACTCCCAGACCAATCTAAATCGAGAATAGATATTATCCACGATTCATGGTCGACCAGGCACTATGCCCCTCATCAATCGTGGTAACGCTGCTCGCCAGCCGGGATCGGAACGCTGAGACGATTCTGGGTGGGAGGCAAAGGACACGTGGCATAGGCTGTGAATGCGCAGGGCGGGTTCACCAGCCGATTGAAATCGAGCCAGAGTTCGCCGGACTGGGTCACGCCGTGATCGGGAAATTCGGTATACAGAAAGCGTCCGGCGCCGTCCGTCGTAGTCTTGCTGGTGGCGTCACGAACAATAAAGAAAAGTTCGGTTGATTTCGCATCTTCGAGCACGGGTTCGAGCCGGAGAACCTGTCCATCCAGAGTGAATTCGGCGGCGCCCGGCGCGGGAAGATGTGTCGTGGTCCCGAGTACGGTCGGGATGTCGAGCATTTTGGGAGGATTGTACGGGATCCAGTGCGCATGAATGCGATAGTTCACATTCGGCGCATACCAGCGCAATCCGTGGAAACCGACACGGGTGGGGGCTTGCAGATCCTTGACGCGCAAGCCGAATTGCTCATCGCGATGGATCACGATGACAGTAAGCGTGCCGATCGTAAGTTTCGAGGGTTTGTCGGCATCGTCGGCGAATAGAGCTTGCTCCTTCGCGGGTTGACCATCCAGCAGCAGGTCTTTGGGGAAACCCTCGGCCGGAGGCAGCAAGCGCAACGTACCTTTCTCCAGGCGCACGATGGCGATGTGCGCCGGTGCCTTGCCTGAGATCTGAATACGGCTGTCTGCGGCGGCCCCAAAACTGTTGTCGCCTTCCTTCAGCCAACCGAGGGCAATCAAGGAAAGCCAGCCTTCAGGAGCCTTGAGGCGTGTCGCCCGCTCAGCGCGCCAGGCAAGCAGGTCGCGCGTCCACGCATCGTACATCGTAGTCTTGCCGGCAACGAAGCTCTGCGACAGCAGCGCGACAAGAACGAGCGCTGCGGCCAGCAGAAGGCTTCTCCTCATTATTATTTGCAAGTCTCCGCTTTCTCGGGTCTGGCAAGTTCGGGGCGTCCGTCTACCGGAAACTGCCGGACGCTAGACAGACAATCCGCGACTTTCTTATACCAGATAATGCTGCACCTGCCTGTGGGCCGCGGACCGCTGTCTTCCAGCAGGAGTATATTAAATTGCGCGGCAGTTATTCCGCCAGAACGCCTCTCTAAGTTGATGAAAGCCGCCACTCTAACCTCACCTCAGGAAGTCTGGAAACGCCCCCTTCGAATTGTCCAGGTTGCAACACCGGAGCCCAAGCCAGGGCAAGTTCTTCTGCGGGTACGTGCGTGTGGAGTGTGCCGTACAGACCTGCATATCGTAGAAGGCGAGTTGCCACCCTGTCGCCCCGGAATAATCCCCGGACATCAGATTGTCGGCGAAATCGTATCTGGAAATGCGGCCAGCGCTACGGAGGCACCTCCTGTCGGCACGCGCGTCGGCGTTTCCTGGATGGGGGGAACGGATGGCACCTGCCGGTATTGTCACCTTGGTCTGGAGAATCTCTGCGATTCACCCACGTTTACCGGTTATACCGTAGACGGCGGCTATGCGGAATACGCAGTCGTTCGCTCCGATTTCACTTTCCCTCTTCCCGATCAACTCGACGATTTGCATGCGGCCCCGCTGTTGTGCGCCGGCATTATTGGTTTTCGCAGCCTGCGTGTGGCCGGCGTCAAGCATGGCGACCGTGTTGGGCTGTTTGGGTTTGGTGCTTCGGCCCATCTGGCGATTGCAGTCTTACGCGCCTGGAATTGCGAGGTGTATGTCTCCACGCGGGGCGCGACTCATCGCCAATTGGCGGCTTCGCTAGGGGCGGTTTGGGTGGGAAGCGAGACGGACAAACCACCCGTGGAACTCGACTGCGCAGTGACGTTCGCTCCCAGTGGAGATGTTGTAGTGGCAGCTCTCGCCAGCCTGAGGAAAGGAGGAGTGGTTGCCATCAACGCTATTCACCTGGACCGGATTCCTCAGTTCGACTATGACCACTTGCTGTGGGGCGAGCGTCAGCTGCGAAGCGTCGCCAACATGACTCGCGCTGATGCCCGAGATTTCCTTAAGGTTGCGAGCGAGATTGGCCTGAGGCCGAAAGTAACTGCATTCCCACTCGACCAGGCCAACGAAGCGTTGATCGCGGTAAAAGAGGATTCCATCGACGGTGCCGCCGTCATCGTCATGTGAGGCGGTCGGGCATATGGCTTAAATGTTTGCGGTCTGCCGTCGGCTGCAGCCGGCACATATGGCAGGGATAACTAAGTTGCCCAGGTATCGTCCCCGTAATTTTGCCAAACATACTTGTTCTGGCACTCAACGGAGCAGAAATGCAGGGCATTCGGCTCACGGGCGCGCTGCTCATCCCACTTAGCGGACAGGTTAATGGTGTATTTCATGACACCGCCCGGCTTTCCTGAGCCTTCGAAGCCCAGCAGCCAGTCTTCGGCATCCCCTTTCCGCTTGCCGCAGGTTTTGCAAAAGAATTCTGCCGTAAAACCTCCAATTTAACGAGACGTTGTGTCTTCCCACAAGCCCATACCCGCGACTATGAGCTCAAGGATGTCCGAACACTTTGCTGAAGAAATTCTAACTTATGCAGCTTGTCTCCGTTCCGCGTGCACCCGTTTAGGGCGGCGGCCGGTAGCTCCACCCATTCAATTGAGTCTTCCAACGGTCTTCTCTGCAGCCTCCAATACCTTGCCGTTCTTGGCCACCGTGGTAAGCGTATTGATGTCGTCGAAGAGCGGCCGGTCTTCATCGAGTCTCTTCACATAACTGCGGATGACCTCGTACGCTGCCTCCGATGCAGGTGAGGGTTTGACCGGCGCCCGCAGATCGAAGGCCTGAGCAGCCGCCATCAGTTCGATCGCGGTGACGTGCCATGCGTTCTCCAGAATCTGCCGGGTCTTGATCGCCGTAGTCATGCTCATGGAGACAAAGTCTTCCTGGTCGGCGGCGGCTGGAATGGAGCCGGTCGCCGCCGGGTGACACAGCACGCGGTTCTCGCAAACCAATGCTCCAGCCGTGTACTGGGAGAGCATAAGGCCCGAGAACATTCCCGCTCCTTTGGTAAGGAACGCAGGCAGCCCCATCGACAAATGAGGATTCATGAGCCGATTCAGTCTGCGCTCGGAGAGAGCTGCCACCGTGGTCACTGACATGCCCGCGAGTTCGAGCGCGAACGCCAGCGGAGTGCCTTGAAAGTTGGCGCCAGTGAGTACCAGATCTTCGTCCGGAAAGAAAACCGGGTTGTCGGCCGCGTGGTTGAGTTCGATTTCAAGCATGTACCGGCTCCACTGAAATGCGTCTTTAGCCGCGCCGATGACCTGCGGGCTGGAACGGAGCGAGTAGGCGTCCTGCAATTTCTTGCCGGGTAGCTTGAGCAGTTCGGATCCCGCGGTCAGCCTGCGGATGTTCTCGGCGCAGGCCTGCGCCCCCGGATAACCGCGTACGTTGTGAATTCGCGGATCGTAAGCCACCATGTTGGCGTTGAGGGCTTCCAGGGTCATCGCCAGGCAGACTTCCTGCGTCTTGAGCCACCTTTCCGCATCGTAGAGTTCCAGGCAGCCGATGCCGGTGGTGAGATCGGAGCCATTGATGGTGGCCAAGCCATCCCGTTCGCGGAATGCAATCGGCCGGATGCCAGCGGATGCCAGACCCTCTTTCGCCGGCAATCGACTTCCCTTATAGAACACCTCGCCCTCGCCCATGAGCGTGATGGCCATTTGCGCCATCGGAGAGAGATCTCCGCAAGCGCCCACCGACCCCTTCTGGCACACTACCGGAGTGACGCCGCGGTTGAGCATCTCGATCTGGATTTCCACAATCTCGCGGCGAATCCCGGAATGCCCCCAGCAATGCGTGTTCAGGCGTGAAAGCATGCCCGCGCGCACATCTTCTTCGTGGCAGGGTTCGCCACAACCCGCGGCATGGGAGTAAAGCAAGTATTTCTGGAATTTCTCGGCCTGTTCTGGAGTCAGCACCACGTCTGCCAGTTCGCCAATGCCAGTGTTGACCCCGTACATGGTTTCGCGGGCGCGAATTTTCCGCTCGAGAAGATCCCGGCACTTGTTGATTTGTGCCACCGCGTCCGGGTGTAACTGAATTGGCTGACGATGGCGGGCGACGGCCGCGACATCCCCAATCTTCAACGAATGCCCGTCCAATACCAGGCTGATTCCTGCTTGGTTCGACTGCACTTCGTCCAGAACAACCGTCATACGTTACTCCCCCGCATCACGTGGCGATGTATCAGCCCGTACACTGCTACCTATTGAGTCCGATCCGGCGGACAACTCTGCAATCCGGCACCAACATCTGTGCCCGAGATCACCCCAGACCTGGATGCTCCACCAATCAGTTCTCCACCAGGCAGTAGGCGCCAATCATTTCCGCTGCGTCCGGTTTGTCCGGATCCCCACGATAGATCTCAACGTTTTTGCAATCGTACATCCCGTAGTTTTTGGGAAGTTCCACCATCAGGTAGCTACCGCTCGGCAGAGCTTTGCAGAATCCCGCTCCCTCATTGCACTGCAGTTCGAGGGATTTCGCGTCCTTCTGGATGTGAACGATGACAACCCCAGTTACAACTTCCGAGCTTTTCACCTTGACCGGCGTTTTGTCCTGCGCGAAAGCGTGTTCGGTAGCCAGGATGACGAAAGCCATGGCTAATACGGCAAACAGAGAAATGGTCCTTTTCATAAATGCCTCCAATCATGCAAAGGCTCTTCAAACTCCATCTCTATTTTGCGACTTGGGGCGGCCCTCTGTCTGTGATCTGAGATCACAGACAGAGGTGCAGGTGTCACTAGCTGGTCGGAGCGGCAGCGTCTTGGCGGCCAAAGGTTGGAGGCGCGGGTCGGAATCGAACCGACGTATAAAGGTTTTGCAGACCTCTCCCTTACCACTTGGGTACCGCGCCCGGCTGCTTCCACACTAGAACCTTGCTCGTGGATTTGTCTAGAAGCCCTGGGCGATGCCAACGTCTGGTGCGGAAGCTCGCCGGCTCGCACCTTGGTTCACACTGGCTTGCGGAAACGTTCACGTTTTCTCGCAACTGAATCTGTGCTACAACACCGGACATGAGTTCGACATTAAATTCGACCAGGAGTTCGTCCGGTCCCACGATTGCCCCGCATGCTGCTGAAACCACGACTGGCGTTGCTTCAAGTCTTGTCCCTGGGAGTCTGCCGAAGGATGCTTCCTCGATCTGCCCCAATTGTTCGACCGAGTTGCGTGGACACCGCTGCAAGGTGGTTTGCAAGAAATGCGGCTTCTATTTGAGCTGTTCTGATTTTTACTGAGGCAAGCGGCGGTCTCAGCGCGATTTGCTTCTTGACCTTCTACAATGGCCTAAGGCTTCGTTTTAATCCTCACATCAGGAGATTGGTATGCAACGCAAAGCGAGTGCAGTCTGGAAGGGTGGTCTGAAAGACGGGCAAGGGACGGTCTCGTCCGACAGCGGCATTCTCTCGAACACCAAGTATTCGTTTAAGACGCGGTTTGAAAACAGTCCGGGGACGAATCCGGAGGAACTGATTGCGGCGGCACATGCGGCCTGCTTTTCGATGGCGCTGTCGGCACAACTCGGAGGTGCGAAGCTGACGCCGGAGAGCATCAGCACGACCGCCACGCTCACCATGGAGAACATTGCGGGAGGCTGGACTATCACCGCCGTGCATCTGGATGTAGTCGCGAAGGTACCGGGCGCAAGCGCGGAAGCCTTCAGCACCGCCGCGCAAAATGCCAAAGCGGGCTGCCCGGTATCGAAGGTGCTGAACGCGAAAATTACGATGGATGCAAAGCTGGGATAGGATTCTGGGACGAAGTGAGACTTCGCCCTTCGATTCCCCACTCGCCAGATTTTGTCATCCCGAACGAAGTGAGGGATCTGCGGTTTCGCCGCTAGATGCAGATCCCTCACTTCGTTCGGGATGACAATTCATGAAATCAAGGATAGTTAGCTTTGCGCGCGCAGGACCTGGCGCAGCTTGTTATTGATCTTCACCGCCTCCTGCGAGGCCTGATCGATCATCTCCACCCAGCGGCGTGAGTTCTCGGGTGGGCCTGCCTGCGAAATCAGGTAGGTGGCTTGCACGATGGTTTCGAGCGCATTGCTGAGGTCGTGCGCCATGGCGCGCAGTTCCTTCGCCAGTTCTGCGGGGACTTTGTCGGAGTCATTTCCCATGGTCTTCGGCGGCCTGCGCCTCGAAGATCATTGAGCGCGGCAAAAGCCACGACGTTGCGCTCGTTTGACAGCCAGACGCCAGCCTGTAGAATATTAGTGTAGTCGCCTTTTAAGAAGGCCCTGCCGATTTTTTCTTTCAATGCGGATATGGCGGAACTGGCAGACGCGCTAGGTTCAGGTCCTAGTGGCCGCAAGGTCGTGGAGGTTCGAGTCCTCTTATCCGCACCAAAACAGCTCTCAGCCGCTAGAGGGGCGACCGAACCTAGCCCAGCGCTTCAGCGCTGGGAGAAGTAAAATATTATGATTCAAGTCCCGGAGGGACGTTACTCAAAATAAGTTACCTCCATTATCTTTCATATAGTTAGCGTCCGAACGAGACTCCTATCAGTGGAAGTTTAGTGGAAGAGGCGCATATGCTGATGGCGCATGCGGCATAGCGCGTCAATGAAGGATAGAGGGCGCGGATCGACTTGCTCCAAACTGAGTGGGACTACTGTGGCCGCCGCGATTGACTCGCTCGCCGTTTTCGCGGACCACCGTTGTTTGCGCTTCGCTGAGAGATCCCGCCCGATTATGGATACTGGGAATGTAACGAAAAACCAGAGGTGTCGGAAAATAAGCGGTGCGCTCAGGTAATCGCGGTTCTCGATCCTGCGCTATTTCCTATTCCAATCACGGGCAGACGGGGCAAGCCCCGTCTCTACCGCAACCAACAAACTGATCTACGGCCAGCGCTTGGCCGCTTCTTCCCAACCGGCGACGCGTGCCGGGGCGCTTCCACCCTGAGCGGCAACCACCGGCGGAATCCGCACCGGCTGCGTCGGAGGCGCGGCAGCTAAGCTCGGTTTGGGCGCTTCAGTCAGTTGCTCTTTTTCTTCCGAAAGCAGCGGGGCCGCTACGCGCAAGGCCTCAACTTCCTTCTCCAGCCTGGTCAATTCAAGTTCTTTCTGCCGTAAAACTTCATACACATTTTTCATGCTTGGCACCTGTGTGTTGGAACAAGGGATTAAGCGCAGAGTATGGGTTCCACCGCCGACTTGTCAAGGGAAACAGGCATCTCCGGGTGCAAGGGTGGTTATCGAAATACCACGACGGCGACCAGAATGCCCAGGATCAGCACGATGATCGCCAGCAGATTCACGTGGTTTGCCAGCCACGATTCTGATACGGGCGCCGGGTTCGCGAGAAAGGCCGGCACGAATTCCTCTTCCTCATGCACCGGCGCCTCGGACGAGGACGATGCCTCCGGCTCCGACTCGTGTTGCATCATCTCGTCCTGCTCTTTCTCCCGTTGCTCTGTCTCCCGCTGCTTCTGCTCGCTCTGCTTTTTCTCGGAATTTTTCTTCTCGCTATCTTTCCTCTCACAATCGAGGCAGAGCATTCTCCCCTCGGAAACAGGGAATCCGCAGGAAGCGCACTTCTGCACGCGCAGCATGGCCTCAGGAACCGGAGCGAGCGCTGGTACCGGCTCTGTTGCTGGCACCGGCGGCGCCGGCGAAGAAATTAAGCTCGGCTCAGCGGGAACGACAGCGGGCTCGGCGACCTCCGGTTTCAGAGGGACGTTAAGAGGAACGCTCAGGGGAGCGTCAACTGGAATCGCGGAAGCACGCGGCGCGCTGCCAGCCGTGGAAGATTCGGTGGCCTTGTCCAGTTCGAGCCTTGGCGTCGGCACGGGCGCAGAGCTTCGCCGCTGCTCCGCCAGATCAAGGGCCGTCAAAGTAAGGTCGGCCATTCGCTCAAGGGCGATCAGATCGCGCTCTTCGAAAGCGTAGGGGTGATCGGAGAACAGTTCAAACAGCCCGCGAACCTCCCCGTTTCGCCGCAGCAATGGCAAAACCACGATGGAAGCAATGCCCAGCGCCCGGCAAGCTTCCAGATTCACCCGCGGATCGCTTTCCGCGTTGTCACAGCGCAGTAACTGCCGTCGCGAAATGCTTTCGCCGGTCAGCCCGGAACGAACCTGCAGCCGCGCCCCGACTCCCGGTGCTGAAGAACCAGCGCTGGCCCGGCAAACCATTTCCTCCCCTCGCGGTAGCGCAAGCGCAGCTCCGGTCGCACCGGTGATGTACTGCGCCCGCTCCACCAACAACTGCAGCGCGGAGTCCAGTTCTTTTTCTTCAAACACGCGGTTCCCGTTGGAGTTATCGCCAACCGCGCCCGCCCCCGTGACCCTGTCCTCGCCATTCGCGGACGGGAAAAGATCTTCGGGTTGGGCGTATCCGTGCATGGAAAGGGGCTGAACCGAGTCTCGCCTCGGAGACTCCGACTGTCAAGAGCTGAAGGGAATTGGAAGATTTGCTCGTCGAGAACCGGGCCGGCGGAACGGGCGCGACGCGTTACTACGATTTTTCGTCCTTGTGCCGCAGCCATTCGATAAACATCTGTTCCTTCGGCTTGTCGTAAGCCATGAGCAGATGCCGGATGCTCCGTCCGCTGACAAAGTGGCACACTTCTTCCGCCAGGTTCTTGGCATGGTCGCCGGCGCGTTCCAGAGACTGCGTCATGAAGATAACCTGCAGGCTGGAGTGGTGGGTAACGTTCTCCGGATTCTCGATGTGCCGCAGAAAGATGATATTGCGCAACCGGTCCATCTCGGCATCGGCGCGGAGCACGTCGATGGCTTTCTTGACATCGCGCTGCGAAAACGATAGCCCAACATCAGCCAGCATCTTCTCCAGAACCGTAGCCATATGCGTCAAGTCGCGTGCATCCTGCGAATCCAGCCGCCCTCCCGCAGCTTGCGCGCTGGTGGCAAAACTTAAAAGCAGGTCCCCGATGCGCTCCAGTCCGATCATGACTTTCATGCAAGCCAGCAGTTGTCGGGTTTCGGCCTCCGGAACACGCGTGATGGTCAAGGTCACGCCATTGTCCACTTCCAGGTCAATGGCATCGAGTTCTTTTTCGCACTGCCGGATGGCGTTCAGGCGCGACATGGATCCGGTGGCGATTCCCTCGGCCGCAATCGCCGCGGCTTCGCGCGCAAGTTCGCAGGCTTCCACCGTGCGCTGCACCAAGCCCAGGTGCGAGGGCTCAGGCGGAGGAGTATTCAAAGCTGTGCTCATAGACAAAACTGCCCCGCTTCATTGGATGCCGGATCCGCCCTGCCGGACGCAAGCGGCATCAACCCAGAGTGTGACACACACTCCTGGTAAAAGCATAATTCCCGGCGTCAAGATGCAGGTTACGACGCGGTAAATTTCCAGCGCTCGATGGCAAGCATTACCATCGTTATCTCGCTCAGGCTTCTCCATAGCGGCACAATGTCCCCATGGAATTGGATCTTCTCTTTCTCGGCTTTCTTCAGCGAATTGCAGTGGGAGTGGGTATGGTATTTGTTTTACTCCTGGTCATCTGGCTCGGACTTCCCCGCCGTTCGGCGATCGCCGTCAGCCGTCGAACCATACGCTAACTGCCATCGCCATCGAGAGCGTTGGTCGTGGCTCAGTTTGAATTTGTTTTGAAGGGGCGCGGCTTCAGCCGCGCCGTAAGCATCGATTTTTCATTCCGGCTTTAGCCCCTCGAGGATTGCGTTTCTCAAACTGACCCACTAGCTGGCGTTCCCATTTGACTGAATTCGATGCCACGTGAGATAGTGGCCTGCTCCGATCACCGCAACCGACGTCAACGAAAATACTGTTGTTGCTTCAACAATGTTCAGCCTCATTCCCAGGGATAACAGCTTCTTCGCCATGTTCTCAGCGATGTCCGACAATGTCATCGCCGGCGCTCGCACCCTCGTCGATCTCTTCGCAAACTACCAGGATGTCGAAAAACAAATCGAACAGATTCACCGCATCGAACGCGAGGGCGATGAACTTACCCATGCCATCCTCACCAAACTCAACCAGACATTCATCACCCCCTTCGATCGGGAAGACATTCACGAGTTGGCCTCGAAGCTCGATGATGTCCTCGATTTCATCAATGCTGCCGGCGCTCGCATCGTGATGTATCGGATTTCGGCTCCTCCACCGGCGGCTGGAGAACTGGCCGCGATCATCCTGTTGCAATGCCAGGAACTGCAGAAGGCTGTATCGCTCATGCAGAAGAACGGTAATATCCTGGCCCATTGCGTGGAGATCAACCGCCTGGAAAACGAGGCTGACGTGGTGGCGCAGCAAGCTATCGCCAGCTTGTTTGAACGCGAGAAAGATCCCATCAACCTCATAAAAATTAAGGAGTTGCTGGAATTCCTCGAGCGCGCCACCGACAAGGCCGAAGATGTCGCCAACGTATTGGAAACGGTTGTATTGAAAAACACATGAAGTCCCAGAATCCATCCAAATAGGAAATCCGGTGAAGCCTGATCTGCTTCTGCTGATCGTCACAATACTGGTCGCACTGATCTTCGATTTCCTGAATGGATTTCACGACGCCGCCAACAGCATTGCCACCGTGGTCTCGACGCGCGTCTTGTCCCCCAAGCTAGCCGTACTGTGGGCAGCGTTTTTCAATTTTGCGGCCGCATTCCTTCTCGGGACCGCCGTCGCCAAGACCATCGGCGGAGGCATGATCCACGTCGAAAGTGTGACCCAGTATGTCGTAATCACCGGCCTATTCGGAGCTATCGTCTGGGATTTGCTGACCTGGTGGTGGGGACTGCCCACTTCCTCTTCCCACGCCTTGATTGGTGGCTACGCCGGCGCGGCCGTCATGCGCTCCGGATGGCATGTGATTATTGCCGAGGGTTGGTACAAAACCCTGATCTTCATCGTGGTGGCGCCACTCATGGGACTCGTTCTGAGCCTGACGTTCATGGTTGCCGTCTTCTGGCTTCTGCGCGATAAAGCCCCTCGACGCATTGACGCCTGGTTTCGCAAGCTGCAACTCCTCTCGGCCGCCGCCTACAGCCTTGGCCACGGCGGAAACGATGCGCAGAAGACCATGGGCATCGTGGCCTCCGCCCTGTATGGTGCCCACTATTTGAGTTCGAAGGAATTGGCGGGCAACTGGGGGAAATTCCACTGGCCCATCATCCTGGCAGCGCATTTGTCGATTGCGCTGGGAACGTACTTCGGCGGTTGGCGCATCGTCCACACCATGGGATCGCGCATCACCAAGCTCAAACCCGTGGGAGGATTCTGCGCCGAAGCGGCGGGAGCAATCACCCTGTTTTCCACCGCGCTGGCCGGGATTCCCGTAAGCACCACCCACACCATCACCGGAGCGATCGTCGGAGTCGGAGCCGTAAATCGGCTCTCGGCAGTGCGCTGGGGAGTCGCAGCCCGCATCGTCTGGGCCTGGGTTGTGACCATCCCAGCAGCAGCGCTCGTCGCCGCAAGTGCGTTCTGGCTGGTGCGATTCATTCACCCCGGAGCTTAGACTGGCGAACTGTGAAAAAACTCTGGTCTTGATTTTAGTTTTGAAAGGGTGCGGCTTCAGCCGCGCCGCTGCTAGCCTCATAACCACTGGGCTTTAGCCCCTGAGCCAAATGACGGCCACCTATGATTCCGGCATACGAAATAAGCTCCAGAATCTGCGGCCAATCCAGCCCGGAAGCAATCAGCGGACAATGGTTTGGCTTCTGGATTGCCGACTATACATGCTCGATCAGCACACTTCGGCTTGGTAGCTGTTCGTTTGCGGGTCCAGCAAATAGCAGCAGATTCCCATCCGGATCCTTGACGACGAAATTCTTGGCGCCCCAAGGCTGCTTTTTCAGCGTCTGGTGAAAGGCAACACCAGCGGACTGAAACTCAAGAAACAGCAGCT
>Ga0187862_10001161_pt1 | contig 28271 bp, 24 predicted proteins | sample June2016WEW_10_1_FD_133003 | JGI IMG/M metagenome (GOLD analysis project Ga0187862, IMG submission 133003) | Peatland microbial communities from SPRUCE experiment site at the Marcell Experimental Forest, Minnesota, USA - June2016WEW_10_150 | ecosystem: Environmental > Terrestrial > Soil >...
ACGGGGGCTCATGGCTGCGCTTTCCCTGGGGGCCGAAGGGATCGTTATGGGAACTGCACTCATGGCAACGGAAGAATGCCCGATACATCCGAATTTCAAGCGAGCCTTGCTGGAGGCGGAAGTGTCATCGACATGCCTGCTCCTGATGTCCGTAAAGGCCCCGATTCGCGTGTTTGTGAACAAGCCGGCCACCGAGGTGCTTGATATGGAGGTGCGATGCGAGCCTTTGGAGAAAATGCTGCCCAAGATGAGGGGTGAACTCGGGCGTCAGGCCCTGGAGACCGGAGAACTGGATGCAGGGATCTGGGCTTGCGGACAGATAGCGGGACTGGTGAAGAAGATCATGCCCGTGCGTGACTTTTTCCAGAGCGTCATGGAAGAAGCTGAGTCCATCCGGCGGCAATGGGGGATCGTAACCCAACCGGAGGCTGATTCTGAACCCGTTAAAGTTTCCGGAGCGTAGAGGAGCAGCCAGGGTGGGACAGCCTCCGCCAACAGCAAACAAGACAGACTTACAATAAAACGAGTTTTACCGGCAGATAGGAAAAGACGGCTCTGAAAAAGAAGTTCCAGGGCCCTTACGATGTAAATAATTCGTGGACAACTCCTTCGCGTCTTAGCGGGAGGCAATATAGATCGGTACTAACTGCTTGGGGAAATCCCCAGTTTCTTCATCTTGCGCCAGAGGGTCGTGCTGCTTATTCCAAGCATTCGAGCGGCCCGCTGGCGATTATAGGCCGACCTCTCCAGCGCCTGGAGAATAGCCGTGTGCTCCGTGGCCTGAGTGGACCCCTTGAGAAAAGCAGTCTGGAGCAGCGGGCGGGAGTAACTGTTTTCTAAAGGTTCTATCATTTCCGGCCCCTGATTATGCAATGAACCAAGGCCCGCCATCGCTGGTTCACCAGGGATTGTCCAGGGTTGTGCCCGTCTGTGACCGTTTGACTTAAGGTTTCCCTTTTCGCGAATGACGGCAGGAATGTCCTCGATCTTTATCACTTCGTTGGTACTAAGGTTCATGATTCGCTCGACACAATTCCGGAGTTCCCTTACATTGCCCGGCCACGAATAAGAGACCAGGCATTCAAGGGCCTCTTTGGAGATGTCCTGGATGAAACTGCCGAAATTCGTTTTGAACTCGCCGATGAAGCTTCGAATCAACACCGGCAGGTCTTCGATCCTGTCACGCAGTGGAGGAATCCGCAACTCAATAACATTCAGTCGATAATAGAGGTCCTGACGAAACTTGCCACTGGTCACCATCTCCCAGAGGTCCTTATTAGTGGAAGCAATCACGCGGACGTTGACTGGAATAACCTTCTTGCCTCCAATCCGCACAAGTTCCCTTTCCTGGAGCACTCGCAGCAGTCTGGATTGAAGCTCCAGATTCATTTCGCTTATTTCATCCAGGAACAGCGTGCCACCGTTTGCCTGCTCGAATAGCCCCTGGTGACCTTCTTTTAGAGCCCCCGTGAAGGCTCCGGCCGCATATCCGAAAAGATGGCTTTCCACAAGGCTTGGGGGAATCGCCCCGCAGTTCATGGCAACGAAAGGACCGCTGGAGCGCTGACTGGCGCTATGGATGGACTGAACCAAAAGTTCCTTGCCTGTCCCCGTTTCTCCGAATACCAGCACAGTTGAGTTGGTCGCGGCCACTTGTTTTGCCTGCTGTAAACAACGTAAGAGGCTATCGCTCTTCCCCACAATATTAGCGAACTTACAACGCCTCTGGTTGTGCTGGCTCGAAGCAGCAAGCAGTTTCTTTTGTCTTACCGAAACAACGTTATTGACGCCCATTCCAAATTGGTCGGTAATCGGGATGCGCACAGCAAGGCCTCCATCTTCGAGAAGTGAGGGGCCGATTACAGGACGTCCAAGTTCCATGGCGCGTTTTCCCAAATAGGTGAACTGACCCATTCCCTTCTGAGACTCCTTTCCATCCGGGCCGACGCTGAAGAACCGGATACCCTCCTGGTCGAAGAGCACAGCTTCCCCGCCTGCAACACGTGCCATCAAAGGAAGGGCTTCTTCAAAAATGACTTTTAGCTTATCTGCAAGACCAATATGGCCTGCGTTGTTTATAATGAGAAGACAGTCTCCCAGGGGCAGAAACAGGTTGAATACGCCACTATTCAGCTTTGCCTGGACCAGCAGCGGTTGACGTGACTTTATGGCTTCGTCGAACCCTTCATAGTTTTCCAAAAAATAGCTGTTAATATCATTGCCGTCCCCGTCCACCGTTTTTCTACGCGAGTTGCCAAGATCGATGACTGTAGAGAAACCACAAGAGAATCGTGCAATGAGTGGAAGAGCAGCGCAAATTGTTTCAAAAAGGTCGCTCATATCAGTACCCTCTTAATTGGCCGATACTCAAAGTCGTCCAAGGAGCCAGGGGGAACCCGGGGCGGACATCATTTTTCACATATGAAATATCCTAGATCCAATTCCATTTCAACTGTGAAATGGATTCTTTCATGTCCCTTTGTTTCGAATCGGCGGCTTTCAGTCAGCCGTGCTTCTGGGGGGCGGGGTAAGGGCATGCAACGGTGCTGTGGCATAGTCTCTGCATTCCCATGTGCGTGCGAACATTAAGTATTGCCCATCTTTAAACAGGAGGAGACATGCACGAGGTTGGGATCTCTTTATGCGGCAGTTACCTGCCGATTTACAGAATAGATAGAAATCTCATAGCCGACAATTGGGGGCGCTCCTCCCTCGGTGGGGAACGGGCCGTGGCCAACAACGACGAAGATGCCATTACAATGGCCGTGGAAGCAGCCCGCAATTGCCTGAGTGGAGCGGACCGGGGGGAAGTCGAGGGACTTTTTTTTGCAACCACCAGCGCCCCGAATCAGGAAAAGATGAACTCGGCCATGATTGCGACGGCTACGGATCTGAAGCGGGAAATTGTCACAGCGGACTTTGCCCATTCTTTGCGGTCCGGCACCGGGGCCTTAAAGGCTGCAATCGATTCGGTCAGGGCTGGATCGGCCAGTTCTGTGCTGGTTACCTCCGCCGATGCCCGTCTGGGCTATCCACGGTCTGATCAGGAGCAAGGCTTCGGAGACGGCGCCGCGGCCGTTTTGGTCAGCGATCGGAATATTTTGGCTACCTTTGAAGGGGATTATTCCATCTGCAACGAGATGCATGATGTCTGGAGAAACCCGGAAGATACCTATGTTCGAACCTGGGAGAGCAGGTTTATCCTGGGCGAGGGCTATACCAATCATATGCTGGAAGTTATCCACGGAATATTTGCAAAATATCAGTTGGGACCCAAGGATATTTCAAAGGCCGTTTTACCGGCCCCCGACTTCAGAACCCATAATGGACTGGTTCGGAAATTGGGTTTTGATGGCAAAACCCAGGTTCAGGACCCCCTGCTTTCCTCTGTAGGCCACTGTGGTGCGGCCCAGCCGTTGCTGATGTTGGTGGCCGCCATGGAAAATGCCCGTCCGGGAGACCTCCTGCTGTTGGCCAATTATGCCGACGGAGCTGACGCTCTGTTGTTTAGAGTCACTGAGAACGGTGCATCAGCCAAGGCCCAGAGGGAATTGAGGGAATTCCTGGACCATAAAATAATGTTGACTTCTTATGCCCGGTTTTTGAGTTACAAGGGACTGATTGAAACCGTACCGAGCGAACCTTTCCGGCTTTTTCCTTCGGCCACTGTAACCTGGCGCGAACGTAACAGCATCATCAGGGCTCATGGCAGCAAGTGTCAACAGTGTGGAACGGCGACTTTCCCGGTTCAACGCATTTGTGTCCAATGTCAGTCCAAGGACCAGTACGTGGAAATTCCCATTTCCGAGCTGGAAGGAGAAGTCTTTACCTTCACTCTGGATAACATGGCTGGAAGAAGCGACGATCCTGTAATTGTTCAGACCATCGCCGAATTGGGGGGAAAGGTGCGGTTTTATGGAATGATGACCGACTGCATCCCATCGACGGTTAAGCTAGGCATGCCGGTAAGGCTTACTTTTCGTAAGATCTATGATGGGATGGGTATGCATAATTACTTCTGGAAACTGCAGCCGGTTATCAAGGAGAAAATGAGCAATGGGTAGCATAAAAGATAAAGTAGCTATTATCGGTATGGGTTGCTCGAAGTTTGGTGAGCGGTGGGACAAAGGGGCGGTGGATCTGGCTATTGAAGCGGCGTATGAGGCTTACGAAGATGCTGGAATCGAACCCAAAGACATCGAGGCCTGCTGGTTTGGAACGCTTATGTCCCCGGTCAATGGGATCTCCGGGACTGTTGCCGCCGACGGATTAAAGTTGGGCAACATCCCGGTCATTCGCAACGAAAACTGGTGCACCTCCGGGCACATCGCCCTCCTGGAAGCGTGTATGGCTGTGGCAAGCGGGGCTTACGATCTGGTCATGGCGCTCGGTGTAGAGAAACTGAAGGATACAGGCTATGCCGGTCTGGGTGCAGGCAGGGGGATGCATCCGGTCTACGAGGCTCGAAGGACTGCACCCGGCTCTTTTAGTTTGATTGCCGCTCGTTATTTCAAGACCTACGGTCTTTCCGCCGACGAAGGCAGACTGACCCTGGCTAAAATCGAGGTCAAAAATCATGATAACGGCAGCCTTTGTCCCAAGGCGCATTTCAGAAACCAAATCACAGTAGATACCTGCTTGAAGGCGCCTATGGTCTCGTGGCCCTTAGGACTTTTTGATTGCTGCGGAAACAGCGACGGGGCGGCCTGCGCTATTGTTACCACTGTCGAAAATGCCAGGGCCTTTCGGGCCGACCCCATTTTTCTTAAGGGATTCGGCATTTCCACCGATGCCATGATGCCTCATTTTAGACCGGGATTTAGCTGGGTCAGTTTTGATGCTTTGGTCAACTCGTCCCACAAGGCTTATGAGATGGCCGGGATCAAAAATCCCAGGGAAGAATTGAGTCTGGCGGAGGTCCATGACTGCTTCTCCATTACCGAGTTGTTGATCTATGAAGATTTCGGCTTCAGTCCCAGAGGGAAGGCCAAAGAGGACGTGGATTTAGGTTTTTTCACCCGCCAGGGGGGTCTGCCGGTAAACGTTGACGGTGGGCTTAAGTGTTTTGGCCATCCGGTTGGGGCCAGCGGACTGCGCATGACCTACGAGATATATAAACAGCTGCAAGGCAAGGCAGATCTGCCTGCACGACAGATTCCAAATCCCAGGCTGGGGCTCTCACACACTTTCGGCGGACCCCCTCAAATGAGTGCCGTAGCCATCTTCGGGAACGACAAAGGATGAAGCATTGAAATCCAGCTCCAGCTATATGGCCGGAAAGGCGGTCGTAGCGGCGTGGGGCTGGGCCACCCTCTCGGATGCGCACCGGACTCTGCCTCGTCGTCTCGCTCGTCTATGAAATGGCGCGTCGGGGCCTGGAATTGGGTCGGGCTGCCCTGTGCGCTGGTGGCGGTATCGGCATGATACCCATCGTAGCCCGCGACTGATACGAGAAGGTCGGGGAAGAAACGTAGGGAAGAAACGCTCGAGGGTCGCCGGCTGGCGTTGCCTGCCGATGAGCAGAAGGGGGGCAGCGCTCCCCTGCAATTTTTCCCTTATCTTCTCTTCTCCTTATACTACCTTTCTCCGTCAACGAAGTAAATGAAACGGAAGGAACCAAGATGCTGCAAGCGTGCATGGAGGAGCTTTTCTCGAAAAGCGAAGCGCTCAAGGGGATTAGAATCCTGGATATTACGAGGATCATCTTTGGACCGTGGGCTGCGACACTGCTCGCCGAATTGGGGGCTGAGGTGGTGCACGTGGAAATGCCCGGGGCCGGAGACATTCTCTCCAGGTCTATGTCGCCTCGAGGGCACTTTCCGAGGAACATGTCGCTTGGAATGATGTGCGGGAGCGCGAACAAGTTCCACATCGGGCTGGACATGCATAAACCCGAAGGGATCGAGCTCGTGAGGAAGCTTGCAGCAAGGTCCGACATCGTCATGGAGAACTTCAAAGCAGGGACATTCGACAAATGGGGAGTAGGCTACCGGCAGCTCAGGGAGATCAAGCCCGACCTCGTTTATCTCAGCATGCAGGGTTTCGGCAGCTGGGGGTCGCTTAGTGCGAGGCCAAGCTACGACGCGTATGCCCAAGGGCTAACCGGGCTTGCCGAAATCACGGGTTTTCCCGACGCTACGGGGGTCAAATCTTCCACATGGATCGGGGATTTCCTTAGCGGGACCTTTGCTGCTTTTTATGCGGTGGCCGCGCTCTACTACAGGAAGAAAACCGGCAAGGGCCAGTTCATCGACATCGCCCAGGCGGAAGTCCTCATGAGGAGCATGGACTGGACGTGGATTTTCCAGCACCTGAAAAAAAAGAAGCGCGAAAGGTTCGGAAACCGCGACATGGCGGTCGTTCCATCCTGTATCGTGAAGACCACCGACGGGTTTGCAGCCCTTGCAGGCTTCAGCGAGCAGGAATACGAGGGGATTTGCACGGCAGCAGATCGGAAGGACATGGTCGAATTCAAGCCCATCGAGAAGAGGTTCGCCGTTGCGGACAGGATCTACTGCGCTATAGAGGAATGGGGAAGGGGCAGGACGACGGCCGAGATCATCGAAGCTGGTCAAAAGCATGGCTTTTCCGCCGCACAGGTCATGAATGTCGAGAGCATCTACAATTCCAAACACTACAACGAGCGCAGGACGGTCTGGAAGTTCGACGATCCCCTCTGGGGGGATCTCTGCTATCCCATGCCCCTCCACCTGGCTGAAACGCCCGGGCGAATAAAGTGGTCCATCCGACCCGTCGGGTTCGATAACGAGTACGTCCTGCGAAAGATACTGGGCTGTTCACCCGAGGAAGTGCAGGCGTTCTATGACAATGGTGTTGTCGGGAAGTGGAATGAAAGTCTGCCCTTAGCATGTCCTCCGCCCGAGTGGGATGGCAGCGCGGGACTGTTTTTCAGGGAATAAGGGGAGAGGAACCATGAACTTTATGGACTGGGCTAGAGAGAATACGCACCCCGACATGGCGGGTTGGAAGCCTGAAGCGCTTGCGGATGTAGTGGTGCTGGATCTTAGCTGCGGCAGCTTTGCGGGGCTGTTTGCCTCGTCGCTTTTATCCGAACTTGGCGCGCGGGTCATAAGGGTGGAACCTCCCGGGGGGGATATCGCGAGGAAGATGTCGCCTTTCGGCGAATCCATTAACGGCACGGGGCTTCCCTACCTCATTGAGGGCAGGAGCAAGGAACACATAACTCTCGACGTCCGGCAACCGAAGGGCAGGGAAATCCTGAAACATTTCGTAAAAAAGGCCGACGTGCTCATCGAAACCTTCGCTCCGGGCGCCATGGAGGAAATGGGGATCGGGCCCAGGACTCTCTGCGAGGTCAACCGACGGCTGATCTATATTGCCATGAACAGCTACGGCCAGGCGGGAGAGCTCTCGGAACAAGCCGGGAAGGCGAACTGGAAGTGCTATGACGTCATTGCGCAGGCGCTCTCGGGTTTCTGCTCCACGACGGGCATTCCGGATAGCATGGTGGAATACCCTGAGCACTCGAGGGTCCCAACCAGGCTGGGCATCTGGATTGGCTGGGTCGCAGGCGGGGCCTTTGCAGGGTTGTCCGCCATGGTCGCCCTCTTTTTCAGGGAATTCAGCGGAAAAGGACAGTCCATCGATGTTAGCCCCGCAGAAGCTCTTATGAGTCTCAACAACTACCACCTCCATTATTACCACCTGACCGGGCAGGTACTCGAGCGCCCCGGCAACATGGAACCTGCCATGCATCCTTACTGCTACGTGCGATGCAAGGACGGGCTGATCTTCATTGCAGGGCATGCCGACCTGAACTGGAAAGCCCTGTGTAAGCTCATCGACCGGCCCGACCTGGTTGAAGCCTACCCGGGGCTAAAGGACAGGACTGACCCGGTGAAAGCCGTCGAGATAGTGCGGGAGCTGGAGAAATTCACACTGCTAAGAACCCGTGAGGAACTCGTTTCCTTGTGGCTTGCCTACAAGGGGGGACCCGGCGTCACGGTGGCCGGCGAAGTTCTCACGCCCGCCGAAGCCATGGAGCTGGATTATTGGTACGAGCGAAAGTCTCTCATGAAGGTGAAGGAGGAACCGTGGGGCGAGCTGCTTCTCCAGGGACCTGCCGCGAAAATGTCCGAAACCCCGCCCCGCATAAAGTGGGTTTGCAGGGAAGTCGGAGCCGATAACGAGTTCGTCTACCTGAACTTCCTGGGCTATTCGAGTAAAAGGCTTGACGAACTCAAAGCCGAGGGGGTTGTCTGAAACCCGGGGCTTCGAGCGTATGGCGGAACGCTCCTCGCTGACCTTCACCGATATGCCCCTTTGGAACCATGGAGCACAACTTGACATTATTCCGGCTTATTTGTCTGAACATGCCCCTGGCGGCGTGGCGAAACGAATTCACCAAGTGCTGGAGGAAGTACGTCCTGAAATTGCAAAAACCAGTGCCCTTGGCGGTTCACTTGCGTGTTTGATTGGGATGCGGTCTATCGGGTTGTTCAAGGATTTTTTCCGGGCGGAATCGGCGCAACATGAGGTTCGGCATATCGGATAGTCAAGTTGATGCATTATTCGGGAGAAAGCTAAATGACAGCTTTATTGGAAGGTATTCGAGTCTTGGATTTTGGGCGTGTAATCGCAAGTGCTTTATGTGGGACTCTTCTTGCCGATATGGGCGCCGAAGTAATAAAAGTCGAGCGACCGGGAGGGGAGTTTGACAGAAATCTCGGCCCCCTGGCCCCTGACGGCAGCGCTATCACTTACAGTCTCTTCACGCCCAGAAATAAGAAGTCGATTACGCTTAATACTCGTCATCCTCGCGGCATTGAAATTTTGGACCAACTCGTTGCAAATTCTCAGATCCTTATATCGGGATTCACTTCGAAGGGCAATGAGATGATGGGCCTGAATTATGCTCGTTTGAAACAGGTTAATCCGTCAATCATCCAGGTAGCCGTATCCGGTTATGGGCAGGAAGGCGTCTACGCGGATAGGCCCGCTTTCGATTCAATCGCCCAGGCAGAGTCGGGCGCTATGAGCTACACCGGTTTTCCCGGCTGTCCGCCCACGAGATCCGCCGTGCCTTACGTCGATTTTTCAACCGGGATAATGGGCGCATTGGGGGCGGTTCTGGCCCTTCGTCATTTGGACCGCACCGGTTCAGGCCAGTTGGTTGACGTCTCTTTGTTGAGCACCGCAATTTTCTGCGTCGCGGGTTCCGGCGTCATGGCGGAGTACAATTTGAACGGTCAAATCCGAGAACCGATCGGCAACAATTCCTTCTATACCTATTCCGATGCCTTCCAGGCTAGAGATGGGTGGGTGATGATTAACGCAATAGGCGATGAAATCTGGCAAAGACTTGCAAAGATAGTCGGCCGTCATGAATGGTTGGAGGATGATCGGTTCAAGGATGACAACAGCCGATACTTGAATCGTCATATCATAGGCCCGGTTGTGAAGGACTGGGTGGCCCAATACAACGTATCCGAGCTGATACCTTTACTTGAAAAAAACCGTGTTCCCTGCGGCCGTGTCAATACAGCTCGTGAAGTAGTCAATGATCCTCATGTTATTGAACGGGAAATGCTTGTCAATGTGCATTACCCCGGCCTGGGTCAGGTTCCGCTGCCCGGGCTCCCTATCAAGCTATCGGAAACCCCGGGTAAAATAAACACTCGAGCCCCGGAGTTAGGTCAGCATAACGAAGAAGTATATTGCAGTTTACTTCGCTACTCACGGGAAGATTTGAATTCCTTACGCCACGAAGGTGTAATTTAGTATGAGACGCATCAACAAAACCAAACCTAAGGAGAAATAGATGCCGGCTGATTCGCCGCAAGACAAGGCAGGTTCAACCGCAATGCCGTGGGAAAAGGTACCCGCTATAGGATGGATTACAGTCCTTGCAGGCGTTTCCGTAAATCTTTGCCTGGGTTTCCTTTATGCGTGGAGCGTTTGGAAAGCCGCACTATTGGCTGACAAGGACCATATCGCCGGGTCCGTCATGGGGGGTATCAATGCCGGATGGACGTACATGTCCGATTCTCAGGCCACCTGGGCATATGCCTTGTGCGGCTTCATGTTCGCTCTATGCGTGATGCCCGGTGGGCGCATCCAGGACAAATTCGGTCCCAGGGTGAGTGTGACCGTCGGCGGGCTTTCCCTGGCGCTCGGATGTATCATATCGGGCTTCATGCGCAGTTACACAGGTTTGGTCCTCGGTTTCGGCCTTTTGGGCGGCATAGGCATGGGAATAGGCTACGCCGGCCCAATTCCTGCCGCAGTCAAATGGTTCGGAGAGCACAAACGAGGCCTGGTGGTAGGCCTAGTCGTGGGTGGATTCGGGGGAGCGGCAATCTATATTGCCGCTGTGGCGGGTTTGTTGATAAAAGCCTACGGAATCAGCAATAGCTTCTACATTATGGGGATATTGTTCTCCATCGTGGTGATAATAGCAGGAAGACTTCTTTATACTCCCCCCGAAGGGTATGTGCCGCCCGTGGCTCCAGCCACAGCTAAAGCCGCCGCCAAGCCCCATACAGCTACGGAGGACTGGACAGCTTCGGAGATGACGAAGACCTGGCAGTATTTCGCCTTGGCCATAATGTCCTGCAGCGGCTCCCAGGCCGGCTTGCTGGTTATCGTCAATGCCGCCCCCATGCTGTTCAAGACCGCTCATAGTCTTCTCTTTTTCGCAGCCAATGCATGGATATTAGCTTCTTTCGGAGGCATCATGAACCTGGGCGGTCGTGTCGGCACCGGATTCTATTCGGATAAGATCGGCAGGAAGAAAGCCTATATCATAAACTGCCTGCTGTGTACCGTCTGTCTTTTCCTCATGCCCTACATCATGACGTCGGGAAACGTTCTGCTTCTTTTCCTGGTCGTCGGCATCGCCTACTGGCAATTCGGCGGCAACCTGACCCTGATGCCGGCCATTACCGCCGATTTTTTCGGCCAGAAGAACCTGGGCTTCAATTACGGCCTTGTCCTCGCTTTAGGCGCGGTATGCTTTTTTATGCCGGAGCTCGGCGCCTGGATAAAGGACCACACAGGGTCGCTCGACTATGCTTTTTACCTGTCCGGAATATTTCTTCTTGTGGGCGTAGGGGCCGCCGCAATCATCCGGAAGCCCGTCAAGGATAGGGCGAAGGTCGTCTCTCAAGCCATAGGAGCGTATACCAAGTAGTGCAAATCATTTTGTATTATGAGATCAATCCGAGGAGACAGGCATGGCTGGTCCGGTTAACGGCTTAAAAATACTGGATTTCACGACATTATTGCCGGGTCCCTACGCCACGATGTGCCTGGCCGACCTGGGAGCGGAAGTCATCCAAATCACTTCCGGCTCCCGGCCGGATATGGTGGATTTCGTCCCCCCCTTTCTCCCGGGAACAAAGATCTCCGCCGGAGCGGCCTACCTGCGCCGGAACAAGAGTAGCATGACTCTGAACCTGAAGGACCTGCGGGCGGTGGAAATCGTGCATCAACTCCTTGCCAGTTACGACATCGTCATCGAACAATTCCGCCCCGGGGTGATGTCGAGATTGGGTCTGGACTATCGGAGCCTCAGGAAGGTTAACCCTTCCCTGATTTACTGTTCCCTCACCGGCTACGGCCAGACGGGCCCTATGCGGGACCGGGCCGGGCACGACATAAACTACATCGCCCGCTCCGGCGTCGCGTCCTACTCGGGGAAAACGAACTCAGGCCCCAGCCTGGTGGGAATGCAGATTGCCGACGTCGCCGCCGGGTCTTTCAACGCCGTTATCGGTATCCTGGCGGCGGTTGCATGCAGGCATATCACGGGTGAAGGGCAGTCCATCGATATCTCCATGACGGACGGCATGATTGCCTTCAACGCCACAGTCGGAGCGGCCTTCCTGGTGGATGGGAAGGACCCGCAGCGGGAAGGGACCCGGCTCAACGGGGGCACTCTCTACGATTACTACGAGACCAAGGACCGGAAGCACATCAGCTTCGGGGGCCTCGAACCCCAGTTTTTCGCCAACTTTTGTAACGCCATAGGCCGTCCGGACCTGATTCCGGGCGGAGTCTCCCCCGTGAATACCATTCAGGTCAAGGAGGAGGTCAGGACCATCGTTCGCACGAAGACGCGGGATGAGTGGACTGCCCTCTTCAAGGCCACCGATGCCTGTGCGGAGCCTGTAAAGACCCTTTCCGAGGCTTTGGAGGATGCTCTGGTCCAAGAGCGGGGCATGGTGGTGGAGGTCCCATTGCCTTCCGGGGAGGTAGTCCGTCAACTTGCCAATCCCATCAAGTTTTCCGGCTCCACGCTGGAATATCGCCATGCCGGGTCTACCCCTGGAGCACATACAAAGGAGGTGTTGCGGGACCTTGGCTATTCCGGCGAGGAGATTGGAGACTTCGAGAAATCCGGCCTGTTTAAGTGAAAAGAGCAGTTTCTTTGCCGAAAAAAGGGTCCGCATTCCCGGACCTTTTCACCAGGGTGTTGGTACATCGCACGCAGAACGAGGTCTTGAGAGGAGAATGGAAATGAATAATGGCAGACCGTTGAGCGGGTATCGTGTCGTGGAGTTGTGCACGTTTGCGGCGGGCCCTACTTGTGCGCGACTGATGGCGGACTGGGGCGCGGATGTGATCAAAGTGGAGCCTCCGGACGGAGACCCCATGCGGGCCTTTGGTGCGACGATGGCGATGCCCGTCCAGCAAGACGAATGTCCAGCCTGGGAGCTTTATAATGCCAATAAACGTGCGATTGTGTTGGATTTAAAGACTGCAGCGGGCCAGGGCGTCCTGCACAAGCTTTTGGAAACAGTTGATGTCTTTATCACCAGTTATCGACCTCAAGCGTTGCGAAAGCTAAAGATTGACTACGATTCTTTGCGGGAACGCTATCCCCGACTGGTGTACGCGTTCCTCAGCGGTTTCGGCGAAAAAGGGCCGGATGTGGGCCGCCCCGGCTTTGATATTACCGCCTTCTGGACCCGTTCCGGTTTTGCCGTGGACCTGGTCAAACCCAATGAGTATCCTGTTTATCCCCCGGCTGGTTTTGGCGATACGTCAACAGGCAGTACCTTGGTAGCCGGGGTATGTGCTGCGCTCTTGCAGCGGGGAAAAACCGGAAAAGGGGAAAAAATATCGATCTCTCTATATGGAACCGCTGTTTGGTTCTCTGGGCTGCTGATTACATCCACGCAGGACCGGTACAAAAACAAGTTCCCCAAACACCGGTATGAAGCAACCCCGAATGTGACGTATTACCGGAGTAAAGACGGCGACTGGGTAATTATCTCGATCCTCGAATACGAAAGATATTTTCCAGGGTTGGCTAAAGCGGTCGGCCGGGAAGATCTGATAAATGACCCAAGGTTCAACACAAGCGCGCAAATGGTCAAATATAAGGGGGAACTTGTCCGCGCACTAGAGGACGCATTTGCTGCTAAAACGACGGAAGAATTGCTGAAAAACTTGACTGAAGCCGACATCGTGCATGATTTGATGCCTCACTTCAAAGACGTGATCACCGACGAACAGGCCTTGGCCAACAACATGGTGCACGATTTTACGTTCGCGAACGGGGCGAAAGTGGTGTTGCCGCATACTCCGTTAAAATTTGCGGGAAGCGGAGAACTGCCTTATGAGAGAGGGCCGTTATTGGGCGAGCACACAAGAGAAGTTCTGTCGGAATTAGGTTATTCCGCGAATCAAATTCAAGAACTGACAAGCGAAAAAAATACCATGGCAAAGTGAGTAAGGGCCTGGAATCATGGACATCGATGACATCGGGAATTTTGTGTAGCAGGCGACGGAGCAATGGGAAAACAAATCGCCGTGAATAGCGCATTGTCCAGTTTCCGGACGACGCTTACCGATATAGCCCTTTCTTCCCGGCGTCCTGCTCAGAAACCATCTGATCGGGTTTACTGTTAGGATTTACCATATTTGTATCTGTATTGGCATCTTTACTGTTATTTGCATCATGCAGAGGTTAAATTATTATCGCCTAAAATAATATTCCTTTTCTCTCGTATGCTCATTACCTCTGCTTAAAGCTCTATCTCGATGCTTAGAAGTGGCGCATGTTGTTGCGAACCGTAAACATCAGTCTCACCGATCCCACCGGAACTAAGAGGTCTAACAATAGTCGCCTTTATTGCTTTTGCCGGGTCGAATGTGGCCAGCGTCAATACCTCGTCCTCTGTAATGCGATATAACTTTGCGATAAGTGCTTTGTTGATCACTCCCTTTTCTTTTACTTCATAATAGGTTTTAAAATCTCTGAATATTATGTCAAATGTGAGTTCGAACGGTCCCGCATTCTTGCTTCGTATTACGTCTGCCAACTCAGTTATTGAATATCGCTTGCTCATGATAGGTTGCCTCTCACCTTAATCAGCTCCATTGGGAACATTTCGCAGGAATCGGTGACCTCCATCAGATGATAGACGGAGAATTCATAGACTTCACCGGCCTTCAGATCAGACGGTGAATATAGAAAAGCCAGGTTTCCGGCTGTAGCTATCCGCCCCGGATACCCGAAATGTAGCATTACCGAACGGGCCACGCTACAAATGGCATTTGCAAGTTCCTGTGTCTTTGCAACAACTTCTATTACGATCCCAAGCTCATGAGACCGGATTGTCTTTTCCGGTTCCAAATCTCCCATAACCCCGTTCTTGCCGTATATATGGAAGATCGTCTGGTAATCCGTGGTGGGAACTGTGATGAAGTTCTCCTGAACTCTTTCTTTTACGCCGGTTATAATGCTGTCTATCTGAGATATCATCTTCGGGCAGCGTGCCCCTGCGATCGAGATTGTTCTAAACCCAACCCGGGCCGCACCCTCGAGCTTTATTGCATAAACATCGTCTTTGATGAAACGGCTGCCCGACACCTTGACTGCGCGATCGCCCATCTGTTCGAACTTGACCTGCCTCAAATCGATAGCGCCTCCAGGACCCGGAAGAAAGTCCGTGTTTCCTTTCTCATAGAGAGTGTGCGCGGCCACCGAAACCTCGGTGCAGCGCCGGTCTGAATTAGTTGGCTCGACAATGAAATGGTCTTTGCGTATCGTACCCAGGAGGCAATCTGATGCGGTTCCCGGAACGCAAGCGATTGCGCCGCACTCCAGGATTTTGCACATATGCATCACCAGGCCGCAATCGAAGCCATGCTTTAAAGGAACCGCAGCCTGGCACGCGGGATCATAGGCACGACCCGCGACGATAACCTGGGCCCCGGCGTCGAGAGCCTTGAGAAAGGGTTCAACTCCCATCTGGGCAACTATGCGCGTGCTGCGACTGACATCCTCCGCTTTAAGTTCCTTTCGTGTTTCGAAGGTTCTTATCTTCCCATCCGTCAGTTTCTTAAAGATTACGTCCTTATTGATTTCCGCCGAAATAACCGCCATCAGAAACGAGTAGTCTCGCTCTTTGGCTATTTCTTTAACAATATCAACATTCCAGTCCAGATGAGGTTTTCCCCCGGCGCCCCCGGCGGTACCGATTATCAACGGGATTCCTTTGTCCAGGGCAGCCTCTAACATGAATTCCAGATCTCGCTTGACAGCAAGTTGGTCGGTAAAAGAAACACCTGCTCCAAGATAATAGGGTCCGGGGTCAGTCGACCCCCCATCAACCGCGATCACATGTGGATTTCTCCGTAAAGCCTCCTGAAACGACTTGACCGGGAACCCGTAGCCAAGCAGCCCTTGTGGAGCGAGAACACGAATTTCGTCTTCCATGATGTCAGCCTCTCTTAGGATGTCCGGAGCAGATTGAATAAGGAAGTTGTGGATTTGGACTATACAGTTTCAGCTTTTTCGAAATGAGCTTAACTTTCAGGCAGCTATATGTCAAATATATTACTACTATGTAATCGATATCATTGTATATACCAATGGAACTTCGTCAAGCCGGGAATGCCAACGGCAGGCACGTATTCATTCAGCCGGCCAATGAATCCTGCTTCCTTCTGGTAGACGATCTGAAATGCCCTGGAGTCGAGCAGGACCACAAGAATCGTGACGGCTGGAGACCAGGCAGGATGCGCGTTGAGACCTCTCCGAATAATTTTCAGGTATGGGTCCATGCAGACAAACCGCTTTCATTTGAGGAAAAGAAGTATTGGCTTGAACGTCTTGGCTCTGATCCGGACGCGGGACCTCGTGGATGGTGGGGGCTCTGTCCGGGATTCCGCGACCGCAAGGACCAATATCAAAACGTCTTAGGGTGGCCCCTCTAAAAACTGATCTGGATTGACTACAAGATGAAGACCTCAATGCCGGTGGTGGACAATTCGGTAGTAGTGACCAAAGGTACAGATTCCCCTTCTACTCGACAGACAAAGTTGAATCCGCATCGCCGAAGGAAGGCCGTACTCTTGGGTGGGCATGGATTAATCTTGGATCGTCGCTTTAGCGCCTACTCTGGCGCGTCGTGATTGTCAACCTCGCAGTCTTCTCCTTGAGCCGGGCATGATCTGAAATTCCCACTCCGAGCAGCCCGCCGCGCTTCAAGAAAAAATTGCGGCCGCAATACGTAAGTAACAAAAAAGGGCTACAGCTTAATCACTGTAACCCCCCGATTTTCCTTATGGATCTACGGGGAGTCGAACCCCGTAGCACATAGGTCCAGAGCCACTTTACGGTGTTCTGCAACACCAGTGAAACACCAAGGCGAAAACTTCAGACTTAACAGGATCACCGGATGAGATGGGGGTAAGAGGATTTGAACCTCCGGGGCTGAATTTTTTTGTTGTTGTTACGGCGTGTTATGAGGCCATTTTCGACAATCGGACCACTTGTGGACCACCGGTCATGGATCACGTCGATGGAAAGATGGCCTCTCCATAAATTGATGTGTCAATACTCTATCCCAGTATAAATCCATGCTAATGCCAATATTCCTCCTGTAGCAGGAAGGATCAGAGGCGAAAATGGAGGGTGAGCACATGCCCACCAAGTTATCCCAGAGCTCGTTCCTGCAGCGGCATATAAGATAGCCAAATGCTTTCTGCTAGCTGGCCTGGGGATAGGCAAAAAATGCCCCATAATGACAACAACGAACATAAAATCAGCTCCAGCGGCAATTGAGGATTTTATAACATTAAAAATGTTCTCTATGCCGATACTGAAGGTTCCGATTATGACCCCAGCGATGGTTGGAAAAAGGAATTTTTTCAGTAGGGATTGTATGCTCGGCGTGTTGTTTAGATTGAGTCTTCTCATACATTCATCTGCAATTGAATGGCGGAAGCGCATGGGAATCGAACCCTTCGCCAAATAGACCTGGTAAGGGTTTGCAGGCGAGAGGGACAACAAAGGGACACCGGCAAATCGGCGGTAGAAGATTTGAACCTCCGACTTCGCCCGCAAACATAGATGTGATAAGGGCTGTTTGGAACCTGCACCAAAGTTGCACCAATGTGGAGACATGGGCGTTGTGATGCTTACCTCAGCAAACATTGCTCTAGACTTCGTCCATTAGGGAGTGGTCAAGGAGTCAACCCTTTTATGGAAGCATGACTGCAACTAAGTTTAATGGATCTTTATTAGTTACGACAAGTTGACACTTTGATGTATAATGATAAGTATTATAGACATCCCAATCGGAATAAGATATATAGAATGTAAAAATTAACTTATCAGACTGTACTATCATTCTATCCAAAGTACTCTTATCTATTTTAGCGATATTAGTTATTTGAATCCCTTGAACTAATGTTACTCCATCCTTGTAACCTGAGTCTGTGTAAGGTAGGTTGGTGGTGCCTATAGTTCCAATAGGCTTGAATAGAAAGTTCTTAGCTGGTAAATTGCCCTTATTTTCAATAATAAAATCTATTTGGACAAAGGTGATATTATCATATTTATCTTCCTTGCCAATGTCTAATAATCTAGTTGTCTTAACGTCCACTACAGCGACCACAGGCTTGAATATTAAACTTGATTGACGGATAGATATTCTAAGGTTGTAGATAGTGCAGGCTGATACCACAATGAAAAAAATCTATTGCGCTATTTTAAGCGTTCCTGACAAATAGTTATCTCGCTTTTCTTCATTCATTTCTTTTCCTCCTTGTCTGGTCTCTCTCGAAATTCTGTCCAGTTAATGAAAAAGATATTGGGCAACTTTACGTCGTATCGAAGTGATACCCTCACTGTCAAAGAATAGATGATACGATTCCTTTTGTCCAGTTGGTTTACCCGGAATCCCACAAGAAAGCGAAACCCTTGAGGGCTTGGACCGTAGAAGGTAGAAAGCGGAATGAGCTGTTGTCAGGCTTAGACATTGCCCGGCGAGTTATGCCAGTCCCTAGATTCTGAGCTGAGTGCCCTTCAACCGATGCTTTTGATGCGGAGGGTTCAAGGGATGTGTCAGGGCTAGGAGACCTTACTCGATGGCTGCTGGTTTGTTAGAAGCGTCGCGTTAGGTCTCCTTGCCCTGGCGCTTCCCTTGGATTCGGAGCGTTCCTTATTGCTTTTAAAAGAGGCCTCCGGGTGGTGTGTCTCTTCAGTCCCTGAGTTCCGCGCCTCGTACCCTTCACAGTGATCTGAGGGTATGAGGCGGGGAACTTAGGGGGAAAGGCAACAATATCGGGATGTGGCGTCAGGAGTGAAATGCGGAATCCTGTGAAAATAATGGTTGGCAGGAACTTTTTTTGGCTGAATACTATGAGCGACTATGATATGAACCGCGCTATGAGGTGGTTTCGATGGCAAATACAAAGAGAGTCGAGGACGGAATACCGATTACTGTCTGGCTTGATAAGGAGACGGTGAAACTCATCGACGACTTGTCGAGGAAGGCTGATATGTCGCGCAGTCGTTTAGTGAGGAACCTCATTAAAGTGGGGGCTGATGAGCTTAAGACGATGGATTCATTTGGTCTCATTTCCTTGATGAGGTTAGTGGAAACGGCAACAGGAGGCGTTAGAGGGATAATACGAAAGTGGTTAGGCTCAGAGGCTGGTGACAAGGACCTGAGCAACAAATCGGAAGAGTAAGGAAACTGGATCAGGGAATGCAAAAGGCGGAGCTAAGCTGCGACCTCCGACAGTAACGGCTTAGCCCCAGCCTCGGCGTAACTCCGATCCCTGCGAGGGGACAAGAGCAACATCTGTATTTGTAATATGAGTGTGGTCCAAAAGCAAGAATCTTCGCTCAATTGCGACTGACCACACTTGAGCCCTAGCCCCTCGGGATCGGCTTAGAACGATTCCGGAGGGCTTTTCGATCATGGATAGTTCAAAGGATCGCGCGCGAGCCGACACCCCACCGGCTTCGGCGAGCGCAAGCGCGAGCCAGGGTTGATCTACTACTACATATCTCACCGGCAGTTCTTCTTCTGATTTATTAATTAATAATAATTTATTAAATAATTTTAATAATTTATCACTTATTCATTCACTTCCTCTTATCCGCTTGTTTGCTGGCGGTCAATTGCTTGAGCTGGACGGTTTGAAGTATCGACCTGAGAAGAGAGACCTTTCAGGTAAGAGAGGGGCAATTGAGGATTTCTCCAAAAAATCCAGATTCCGTTTCATGAGATTAATGGCAACAATCGACGGAGAAGCAGCCGGTTTACCGGATTTCGTTGCGCTGACGTATCCGGATGAATGGTCTAGGGATTGGCGGGTATGGAAACGTGATCGTGATGCATTCACCAAGGCGTTGGTTAGGAAGTGGCCGAATGTGTGGGGACCCTGGCGCTTGGAATTCCAACAACGTGGGGCACCTCATTTCCACCTTCTACTTTGGGATGGTCCAGGAGTGGAAGGAATGAAGCGCTACGATCGCAGGATTAGAAAGATGTCTTGGCTGCCGGTTCCAGGGACAAAAAGCGCGAAGAATAAAGAGATTTTCGAATGGATCTCTGCGACCTGGTATCGGATCGTCGCATCTGGAGATGAAAAGCACTTGAAGGCTGGAACGAGGATTGAGCCTATCGAGACCTGGGGGGGCGTAATCTACTACATTTCAAAATACCTGGCAAAACTGCAGGAAGGGAACTTTGTTCCTGTGGATTATACGGGGCGTTTCTGGGGAGTCATTCAAAAAGACAGGTGGAAGGTCAGGATGCTTGAAGAACAGGTTCCGGAAGCTGCCTGGTATCGCATGCGGCGTGTATTGGAAAAGAGAAGGATAGCCTTGGGTGGAAGAAAAAGAAAGCTCGAGGAACGGACCTGCTTGAGCACATTCATAGACTTCAAAGAGGGGGCGCGATTGCTTAGATGGGCGCTGGAATCTCTCGACGATTCGAGCCGGCGAGCGCCTTTTTAATCCGGGTGTGGCAAAGAAGAGGTGCCTGGCGCTGAAGCACCATGACGACAAGCCAAAGGGGGATTTATGAGCGATTTGCGAAATGACCATGTTGAAAATGAAAATGACTATGAGATTTTTTGGTGTTTGCATTGTCAACGGGCTATTCACGACGCCAATGTTAGTCCTTGGGGTAATTTCTTGTGCCCGTTTTGTGGAGCTGGTCCTCTCGATTTGTGGGAGTGGGAGGATATTCGAGACCAGGTAAATAAAAAATACCCTGGGTTGTGGCCGGATATTCCAGAGGACGGAAAAGAATATCTCGCTCCTTAAGGAATGTTTCTCCAGTAATGGAACTCAATGCGAAAGAGCTGCATGGCGCTGAAGCACCATGACGACGTGGATAGGGCGATAGTGAACGATTGCTTGCCAACACATGAATGCGGTAATATACCTCCTGTCCGGACAACAGAAGGAGGTATGCGTTGTATGATTGGCGGAATTTACACGCAACAGAAATGCGCCCTTTGCGGCGAGGGTATGAGGGACAATGGCCGAAATGGGGTTGTCTGCCCTAAGCATCCAGATCAGAGGGCAAGCAAGCTGATTGTTCGTTTTGGTCGTAAAGTCTACCTGCGGTTCATGAATTATGAGGATGCAAGTAGGACCCTAACCGGCTTGCGGTTCAAGGTTGATGAGGGCACTTTTGATGAGAGAGATTATCGGAGAAGTAATCCGCTCGGATTCCGAACTTTGGCAGAGCAGTACGTTGAAGTCAAAAACAAATCAGAACTCAAACCGGACACAATAAATCACATCAGGCAACATTTGAATTTAGCATCAGAGACGTTCGGGTTGACCAACATCAAAACGATAGGATACGGCCAAATCGAAGATTTCCTGCTCGGGATTGAACACATCTCAAGCAAGACCCGCTACAACATCAGGTCGAATCTCCACGCTTTCTTCCGATGGCTGGTCAAGCGTCGGGTACTCCGTCCAGATCAAATGCCGGAATTCCCGGAAGTTCAATTCGAGCTTGGTTGGCGCAAGACAATAGAAATGCCAACCCAGGACGCTATCTTGGAAGAAGTGCGGAAACTTACGGAGTACAATCCACGAATCTTCATTGCAATTAAATGGCTGGCTACCTACATCAACGTGCGCCCGATTGAGCTTTTGGGAATCAATGAAGAGGATGTGGACCTAAGTGGAGGTATCGTGATTATCAGGAAACACAAGACAGCCAAAGCAATCAAAAAGCCGAAATTTATTCCGCTGATCCCCGAAGATTTGGAGCTGATCAAGTCTTTGCCGAAAGGGTTTCCCAAAATGCCGTTCTTCAGACGTGACAAAGGCGGGGGTGGAAGGCGGCAAAACTCTTGTTTCGGCCGACACCTCCTTTACCGTTATTGGAAGAAAGCTTGTGAGAATCTTCGAATCGAGGGCATAGACCTATATGGCGGGACTCGGCATAGTTCGGCTACAGGACTTCGGAAAGTGCTTACTCGTGAAGGCGTGAAAGAACTCGCGGGGCATGAAACAAACAAGGCGTTTGAAAGGTATTTTCAAGTGGACCTGGATGATTTGCGGGAAGGTTACGCAAAGACCAGAGAACGTAAAAATGGTGTGATCCTCAAAATGCAAGAGGATCGACCTGCAACACCGCTGCAACACGCCAATCCTCTTTTTGCAAACCCAACCTACTGAAATTACTTAATTTTTATATGGAGCTACGGGGAGTCGAACCCCGGACCTCTTGAATGCCATTCAAGCGCTCTCCCAACTGAGCTACAGCCCCGGATAGCTGCCAGGCCAAAATCTGATTTCAGCTCTGCGGCAACTTCATTTGTGTATCCAATTTGAAAGACGCTGTCAAGGCGATTCTGGATAAAGGATGCATGGTACTGAGTGCTGGGTGGCCTTCTTTTTCCAATATCCTGAAACCGGAAACCAGTGTCAGGATATCGCCCGGAGTTCTCGCATTTCCCTTGACACCCGCCAAAGCGCCTGATTAGAATCCCCAAAAACGCCGGAGTGGTGGAACTGGTAGACGCGCTGGACTCAAAATCCAGTATCCGCAAGGATGTGCGAGTTCGATTCTCGCCTCCGGCATACCAGTAAAATCAAGGGGTTGAGCCATTTTGGTTAGCCCCTTTTTCGTCACCAAAATTGCCCACTGTAACCGTTTTTGTAACCTTTTTTTCGTTTCGCCCTTTCAGGTACTCTTCATGCTTCACTGCCGCCATTTTGAGGTCTTCAGCATTTACGATGTTGTAACGATCAAGTACCGATCTCGTTTTATGCCCCGAAATGGTCATTGCCACCCGCTCAGGCACTCCTGCCCGTATCAAATTCCGCACTGCCGTTCTTCTTAGATCGTGAAAAATGCGTTTACCGACTTTCGCCTCTTTACAGGCAATGTCCCATGAACCACGGAAATCTTTGATCTTCCCGTTGCCAGCCTCATTTGGAAAAACATAGAGACAAAGATTTCCTCTCTTCTTCCTCAAATCCCACTGCTTCTGGATTACAACCTTTAGTTCCTCGTCCAAATAAATCGTTCGTGCATCGTCATTCTTTGTTTCGCCGGGGTTTAGGCTAACAATCCCCTGTTCCAAATCGACCTGCGACCATTGCAGATCGACCACTTCCCCTCTGCGCCACCCAGTCCTGTATGCGAACGTTACCACCGGCTGTACGTAGGAGGGCAATGCATTCAAGACAGCCACGAACTCAGGATGCTCAAAGAAACCTTTGCGGATATTTCTCTCATCGAGCATCGGTATGTGGGGAACTCGATCCACTTTCGGTGGGGTACACTTCGCACCAAGGTTGAACATCCTTTTCAAAGCCGCCAACTCGCGATTGATGGTAGCATTGGAGGCTTCATCCTCCATCCGTTTTTCTTTGTACGCTTCAATCTTGGACGTACTGATTTCAGTAACCCTCATACCCTCAAATGATGATTTCAAATGCTGGGCGCTTATCTCAGCCCTCTCAATGCTTTTCTTCTGGTTGATCCGGTAATCCCTGAGAAAGTCTTCTGAGAGTTCATCGAACCTGATCTTCTCAAAGTGAACGCCGGGAATTTTGCCTTGGGCGATCTCACCCTCACGTTGCTCCAATACTTTCTTGGCGACCATCTTCTTGTCGCTTTTTGAACTTTCGTAAATCGGCTTCCTGTTGTGGTAATACTTAATCCACCAGATATTGCCTCTCTTGTAAAGTAATCCCATAGTCGCCGACCCCTTCTTGAAGACCAGTATCCAGATTATCCCGATAATACTTCGGGGTGAGGTACAGAATCTTTTACTTCCTTGGCATCTCGTTGCCGGTACCAATCCAAAGGTCGTGCCAGTTTGGTCACGCACAGTAAATTTAGGCTAACACCTTCGTACTCGGCTTCCTGAATCAATTCTGCATGTAGACTCTGCGGCACCCTGACCGTTATGGCTTTCACGCTAATCACCCCCTTTCACAGTATTAGACATTATATACGATGGCATATATAATGTCAAGAAAAATCAAGTTCCTATTGGCAGGTGATTAGGACGGACGCCGGGAATTGATTGTCTGTACAATGTACTATCGGATTGGCGGTCTGAATGCTTCATGGGAGATTTTGTTGTTGGAGGGCAGGGAATATACCCGCCAAAACCAGCGGCGCTTCAAGCCAATCAGCGAAAATGACCGACACCACCACAACCCTTGTGGCTCTCAATGAAGGGCAAGGTTGGGTTTTCGAACGAACAATGGGGATTCATCGATGGAAATTGCGCCTTGTGCCTTGATCCTTATTTTAGGATTGTGAGGTGATATCAGCGAGGGGGGAACTGATGCCGACCCAAAAACGATGGATGAAAACCCAGCCAAAACCGGCAAGCCCCAAAATACCCGATGGTTTCAAGCTGGAAATACAACGAAATGCTGATGAGTTCTTGGAATCTTACCTGAAGCCAAATTTCGTTCTCCAGCCGCCTCAAGATCCGAAGTTGAGTTACGTGGCGGGAATTTTCACCAAGTGGCACCAGCGTTATTTCTATTTTTATTCAAAATATCGATGCCGCCGCCTAAACTGCATATCCGAGTCCTTCGAGTCGAGATTCGTTCGGCTGGAGTATGCTGGCAACGGGAAATTCAATCTCTCGTATATGAGACACACTGGGCAATGGTGGGAGATATTTCAGGGTCTGTCTTTGGAAGAGTGTTTTGAGGAAATCAAACGGCAGAAGCTTTTCCATCCGTGAATTCTGGTGGAGTTACTGCCTCCGGTGCAGGAGGGTCTTTTGCGCACCATGCTACAATGTCATCTCAGAAATTACGGAAAGGGAATCGATTTCATCTTGGGTAATCACGTTATCACTTAGTAAGTATATTGCGCCATCTTTTTTAGGTTTTCTCTAATCTTATCCATTTCACGACACACGCTTTCCATAGAAGAGACTGAGCCGTATCCTTCTTCCGTCACATTGAGAAGCTTCACCAATAACTCATAGGCGGATATAGAGCCGAATTTACGGTTGCCCTTTAACTTGTCCATAACTGGGCGCAAGTTGGTGTCGTATTCTCGCAATATTTTTGTATCGTGGTCAGCGAAATACAAGACAGCGTCATTTTTCAAACAAAATGCATCATAGCCAATTTGCAATATTTTTGACAAAAAATCACGTTGTTGTTCACTCCCAAGCGGAGTCTCGGACTGGCTGACAAATTGACGAAATTGGATCTCAATCTCGTTCAACTTCTTTAATTTATCAATTATCTCTGACTCGATTTGGTTCAGGGAGCACACTGATTCTCTATTTAAATGTGAGTAAGCCACCTTGAGTTCCTCATGAATTTTTGCATCCTGAATATTAAGATCAATCGCACGTTTATAGTCATGAATAGCTAACGAATATTCATTTAAACGAACTAAGCACATAGCCCTCATTCGATAGTAGTGAGGATTATCAGGTGACATTCTAACTGCTTCACTGAAATCAAACAACGCTTTAGAATATTGGTCAAAATGTGTGTAGGCAACCCCTCGCTCAGCGTAGGAATTACTATAATTTGAATTAAGGAGAATAGCTGTTGTAAGATCTTCGATTCCATGATCCCTTTGTTCTAGTCTTCGCAAAGCAGATCCACGTAAATGATATGCATAAAAATGATTATAACCACGCCTTATTGATTCATCAAAATCACTGATGGCTTCTTTATAGGAACCTAAAGAGAAGCATGCTATACCTCTACCGAAGAAGTCCATAGGCAGTTGGCGCAGTTGGAGGATTTTGTCACAAACTTGCCATTCACGGGAATAGGAACCCATCATATGGCATGCAAGGGCTAGGGTTTTGAATGCACACATATCAGTAGGTGATATGTCAATTGCATTCATACAAAACGCCATAGCTGTTTCATAGTTGTTTAACTTAATATGACTTTGAGCACATCCTAAAAGAGATTCAACATCTTGAGAATTAAGTGTCAATGAATGTTGGTAATCTGATAATGACAGGTCGAATTCGCCCATGAGGTAGTACGATTCACCACGCATTTGGTAGGCTTTCCAATTGTGTGGGTCGAGCCTTATGGCTTGGCTGAAATATAGATTGGCGTGGTGGTAATTTTCGGATTCATAAAACAAACATTGACCCGCATCTAGAAAGTACTCAGCAGATTTATGATTAGTTAGAAACGCTATATCATTTAACCCACGTGTCACTATGCTCGTGGAGATATCTTTGATAACTGCCACTGATTTTCCTAACTCTTTTTCATTCCTTTCATTTTCCATCACTGAAGCCCTGTTTCATAGATTCTAGCCTTGCCAGTTCTATTTCAATTTCCGCATCAAGTTTATCGACTAGTTCTTGCAGCAAATCCCTTCCACTCTTTTCAGCCAAACGAACTTGCTCCATCATCTTGAACATTTCGGATTGTCTGATGGCTTCCGCTTCTTTCTCAATTGCCTTCAATCTGGCAGAGATTTGGGCAATACTTCGGATTGCCCTGATCAACTTGGCTGCGACATCTTCTCCAACAATTGAGTCGGGACTCGATTCCCATCCACGTAAAATCTCCCTCAACCGAGTGAGGTCACAAGCTGCATAGGCTTCGTTAATCTCCGACATCAGGTCATTTTGGTGCCTCTTTTTAGTCTCTTCTGTCGTGGTGTCGGGATGGATCTTTGTGGCGAGTTGACGGTATAGCTTCTTGAGTTCAGGAGAGGGGATAAAATTCACTTTTCCCTGTGATTCGGACAAGCCGTGGGATTCAAACTCACTGGCAGACTTGTGGGCTGTAGTGCGTGCGCTCTCGAATTGCTGCTGGGCAGCGGAATCGTTGGGATTTGCCTTCGCAAGCTCATCGGCAATTTCCGCTCTAACTTCATCGAGCTTTACATACCTCAGTCCCACAAGTCTCAAATATTGTCGCTCAAACGCAAACACAGAATTACGCAGTGTTTCAAGTTCCAACTCATTGTTCGCCAGCAGTTCCGTGAACGTACTCAATTCCTCAAGTTTTCTGGCAAATTCTTCTTCTTCGGGGGTTATTATTACCTCAACTGACTCTTGCATCGACTGCCTTTCGATGTAGTCTTGCGCAAAAAAATAAATCCACTCAGCCTGCTTATTGCCACGCAATACATCTGATCGGCAGTAATTTGGATCAGCTTTAAAGTTCCTTTGAAGTCTGCCCAAAGGTTAATCCAGAGCCGATTACCAAATTCTCCACATTATCCACACAGCGATCAGGAATAGACGGCTCACGTCTCACACCCTTTCATGCTTTTCAGCACGGATCAAATCGCCTTCTTTTCCTGAAGTGTCGTTTCCGCTTTGGTGAAGATGGGAGCGGCGAAATATATTTTCATTCTTTAGCTCCACAGCAGGCTTAACGGCCAAACGTCTTTAACCGCCGATTTCCAGCCCGAAAAATTCTTGGACTTTAGCCGAAAAGTAGCAGATATGATTCGATAATGAAAGTAATGGAGATCGGAATAGCTTTTGGCACCGAACCAGAAAGCTTCTGCGCCAGCAGGGGGCAAGTATGTCGATCACCATTATAGGTATCGACTGCGCCGTTGATGAGAAAAACATCGGTGTAGCGGTTGGAGAGTTTTCTGGAGAATGTTGCACCGTCTTGGAACTTCTTGGGCGGGGGCGAACTCAGACGATTCCACAATTGGCATCTGATTTTATCCAAAAATCGGAGAAGACCTTGCTGGCTCTGGATGCTCCCCTTGGATGGCCTAGTTCGCTGGGGCAAGCTTTGTTCAGCCATTCTGCTGGGGATGCAATCAATGTTGTGTCGAACTCGATGTTTAGGCGAGAAACTGACAAGTTCGTCAAAAGTGAATACGGTAAACAGCCTCTTGATGTTGGGGCAGACAGAATTGCCCGAACCGCTTTGGCGGCTTTGGAGCTTTTAGGATCGATCAAGGAACTGACTGGTCTTGAAATTCCCCTTGCATGGGAACCCGATTATCCTGAGAAGGCCGCTGCCATCGAAGTCTATCCAGCGGGATCGCTTGTTTCATATGGCCTCACCCCAGTGGGGTATAAGAAAAAAGAACAGAGGGAAGTCCGTCAAGATATCCTGAAGGGTCTACGAAAACATGCCCAATTACCCTCTGATTTAACCCTTGCCGAAGAAGACGCAAACGTCCTTGATGCAATTATCTGTGTTTTGGCAGGAAGAGATTTTTTGGCAGGAAACGCTTTGGCTCCTGCCGCTCTGGATGAGGCCAAGAAAGAAGGCTGGATTTGGATCAAGAGGAAATCGAATGCTTGGGGGAAAGGCGTTGATTCTACTTTTGTTCGCCAAAACGTTCCATGCTCAAGTGGATGAAATTACTCTTTCACTACGCTCCAAAGCTCATCCGTTACTTTCAACCAACCCACCTCACTTCGCAGCAAGTTCAGTATGTTAATCGGCATGCAATAATGACCCACCTTTGAGGAAAATCGGCGTCCAAAATTGACCCACCGTAGCTACCCGCTACAATCCTGCTAAAAACTGCAGAACGTAGGGGGTGAATCAAAGGAGA
>Ga0187862_10001166_pt1 | contig 28237 bp, 18 predicted proteins | sample June2016WEW_10_1_FD_133003 | JGI IMG/M metagenome (GOLD analysis project Ga0187862, IMG submission 133003) | Peatland microbial communities from SPRUCE experiment site at the Marcell Experimental Forest, Minnesota, USA - June2016WEW_10_150 | ecosystem: Environmental > Terrestrial > Soil >...
AATTAGAGCAGTTCCATGAAAACTGTAGCCGCTCAAACGTCGGGATTTTGGGGGAGCGCGGGCAGCCCGCACCGCTGCAGCCCGCATCGCTGCGGGCCAGCCCATTGTTGTTCCATCTGGCCAGCCTACTGTTGTTCAAACTCCCTCGCCTGCCGTGTTCGGCGCCTCGCCGAACACAATCCCAATCAATCCTCGGCTACACTTTTTCTTAAACCGCTCTAGGATGGACTTTTTTGTTCCAAAGTTGACCTTTAACCGATGAATCCAAACTTCAGCACGACGAATAAACTGTGTTCAAAAAGAAGCAGGCCTTGGCCATTTGGACTTCTCATGGTCCTGGCCACCGCCTTTGCCGCTTTGCCGCCGGCCCGCGCCACGGATGTGTCCCTCCGGTTGCTTGACGGAAAAGCCCTGGGCCTGGATTCGGGAGTCAGCTTTGGAGTGCCCTGGCCGCAGGGCGCCGTGGACCGCGGCTCGACTTTCAGCTTGAGCGCCCAGGGCAAGCCCATGCCTTTGCAGTCCTGGCCGCTGGCTTACTGGCCGGATGGCTCCCTCAAATGGAGCGGCTTTGCCACTGTCGTGCCCGCCGGGCTGGCGGACCCTGTCACGTTGGCCGCAGGTTCGTCCGTGGTTTCCGGCGCGGTGCGCGTCACCAACGATGGCAAGTCGGTTGTCGTTGACACCGGCCCGCTCCAATGCTCCATCCCCCTGGGCGGATCGAACCTCATTGAATCCATGAGCCTGGCCGGGAAAGAGGTGGCCGGCGACAGCCAGCTTGTGTGCATCCTGCAAAACGGGCCGGAAACCAGTCCCGAGGATTCTCCGGCGCGCGAGAAATACTTCAGCTACGTGAAGCATGTCACCGTGGAACAGTCAGGCCCGGTGCGCGCGGTGGTGAAAATCGAGGGGACGCACCGGGGCGCAGTGTCGGGGCGCGAGTGGCTGCCGTTCACCGTCCGGCTTTATTTCTACAGCCGCCAGACGGCGGTGCGGATGGTGCATACGATTGTGTTTGACGGCGACCAGGAGAAGGATTTTGTGCGCGGCCTCGGCCTGCGGATCGCAGTGCCGATGCGCGAGGAGGCGAGGAACCGCGCGGTGCGTTTCGCGGGCGCCGACGGGGGACTGTGGTCCGAGCCGCTCCAGCCCGGCGGCGGCAGCGCCGCGCAGGAGTCGGGCCAGGCGTTCCGCGGGGGCCCGATGTTCGGACAGAACGCGATCTGGGACGACTTCAAGCTCGTGCAGCCGACCCCGGACGGATTCACCATTGTCAAGCGCACGAACCCGAAGAGCGCCTGGCTTTTTTCCGCCGCGGGCAGGCGCGCGCCGGGCCTGGCCTGGGTCGGGGACCTTGGCGGGGGACTTGCGGTGAGCGTCAAGAATTTCTGGCAATCCTACCCGGCGTCGCTCGAGGTGCGGCACGCCAGCAGTCCGGCGGCGGAACTTGTCGCCTGGCTGTGGTCGCCCGACGCGGCGGAGATGGACATGCGCCACTACGACACCCAGGCGCACGGGCTGGGCGCCGCCTACGAGGACGTCCAGCCCGGGTTAAGCACGGCCTACGGCGTGGCCCGCACCAGCGAGATGACCCTTTATCCGGGCGGGGCGTTGCCGGCCCGAGCGGCCACCGTGGCCATGGCCAACGCGGGCAGCCAACTGCCGCTGCTGGCGTGCTCGCCGGAGTATGTCCACTCCACGGGCGTCTTTGGCGTATGGAGCCTGCCCGACCGAACCACGCCGTTCAAAAAATCCATCGAGGAGGGCCTGGATTCCGTGCTGGCCTATTATGAGCGGCAGGTGGACGACCGCTCCTGGTATGGGTTCTGGCAGTTCGGCGACTTCATGCATTCTTACTCCGTGCCACGACACGTCTGGCATTACGACTGGGGCGGGCATGCTTGGGACAACACCGAGTTGGGCGTGCCGCTCTGGCTTTGGTACAGCTACCTGCGCACGGGGCGCGCCGATTTGTTCCGCCTCGCGGAGGCGCACGCGCGCAACACCAGTGAGACGGACGTTTACCACCTCGGCGACATGAAGGGCCTGGGCTCGCGCCACAACGTGGTCAAATGGGGAGACGGCGCCAAGGAGGCGCGCATCAGCCAGGCCGCCCACTGGCATTTTTTCTATTACTTGACAACGGACGAGCGCACCGGCGACATCATGCACGAGGCGGCCGAGGCGGCCGACATCGCGGTGGCGCACTATGATCCGATGCGCGAGGCGGCGCCCCGGACGCCGGAAGAGCCGGTCGTGCGCTTGCGCATCGGGCCCGACTGGTACGCCCTGGCCGGCAACTGGATGAGCGAATGGGAACGCACGGGCGACATCCGCTGGCGCGACCGTATCCTGGCCGGCGTGGATTCAATCATGGCGATGCCCTACTGGCTGGAAACCGGCAAGCCGAACCCCAGGGGCGGCGTCGGCGCGAATGTGGTCGGATACGACGTCGCGACGGGAAAACTTACGGCGATCACCGACCCGGTGACCAAAGCGACGGTGCCGGTGAGCTATAATCTGGCGACCATCCAGGGCGGCGGGGAAGTCATGTTCGAGCTGGTGCCACTGCTGCGGCGCCAGGACTTTGAGAGGGCCTGGTTGCAGTTGTGCCGTATCGGCTCCGCGAGCGCGGAAATCCTCACCCGGGACAAGACCACCGGCGCCGAGGGCGCGGACGCCAGCCTGGCCTACACCGGCCAAAGCGGTCCACGCCTGGCGGCCTATGCGTACGCGAAGACGAAGATTCCGGCGTTCGCGCAAAAGGCCATCGCCGGCCTGCTATCCCAAGGCGCGGGCGTCGCCGCCCCGCACACGGTTTCCGGGCCGGACTCGCTCAACCCCGTTGAGGAAGACGCCTGGATTTCCAGCAACGAGGCGGCGCAGACTGGGCTTTCCACCATCGAAGTCCTGGAGCTTTGCAAAGACCGGCTGCCCACCGAGGCGGCGGTCCGGTCCGCGCGCGCGGCGCGCGGCGCGCCTGCGGCCGGCGGCAATTGACGGAGGCATTGCCATGCAAAGAAGAATCTTTTTGCTGGTGGCCGCCACGCTGGGGAACGCGTTCCTGACCGCTGGTTTGCGGGCGCAGCCGGCCGCGCCGGACGACCTGGCCCAGTTCGAGCGGAAAGCCGCGCTTGAGAAGGATCTGGGGGCGACCCATATTGTCATCACCGAAGGACTTCCGCCGGCCACGTGGGAGTCTGACCAAGCGGACCCATATCCGGCGTGGTACATGCACCACGCGAGCCTGCTGAAAATCTTCCCGCCGAAGGAAGTCCAGCCCTATGTGAACATGGAGTATGCCGCCAAAGTGACGGCGATTCTGGAGAAGCGCTGCGAAATCCTTCGGAAATACGGCCTGAAAGGGGTGTGGAACGCGAATGAGCCGGCGGTGATGCCGGAGGCGTTTTTCACGGCGCATCCGGAACTGCGCGGTCCGCGCATTGACCAGCCCAACCGCTCGACCAAGGCGCACTTCGCGCCCAGTGTGGACGAGCTTGAGACGTTGCGAATGTATCGCGAGTCCATGCAACTGCTGCTCAAACATTGCCCGGAGGTGGCGCTTTTCAACTGGGTGACGACCGACGCCGGTTCGGGCTTCGACTGGGCGCCTTCGCTTTACCCCGGCGTCAATGGCAACAGCAAATACAAGAACCGTCCGATGGAGGAGCGAGTCTCCGGCTTTTTGATCAACGTCCAGCAGGCCGCGAAGGACACGGGCCATGAGATTGACATTAACCTGGACCCGATTGCGCCCCGCCAGTGGATGATTCCCACGTTTTCGCCGGAAGTGCTGGAAGGCATTGTGCGGCGGCTGCCGCGCGGCCTGGCGGTGCAAGGCCGTGAGGGTCCCGATGGCCGGTCTTTCGGCGGTGGAGCTACGGGTGGCGGCGGCGGGGTGTTTTACCCGGTGGTCGGCTTGGCCGTGCCGTCGCTCAACGGCGGCGGCGAACGCAGCCGCGCGGCGAGGGGCGAGGCTCCCGCCCGCGTGGTGATCGATCTGGGGGAGGAGGCAACGGTGGACTTCAACTACCGCCTGCTCAAGACCACGAGCGGGGTGCCGATGCGCACGCTGCTGGAACGGGTCACGGCGATGCGGGCCTTTGCCGTGAGCGAGGCGGGCGAGGAACAGGCGGACAGCCTGATGGAGGTCTGGAGCGCGCTGAATGACGTGGAGCGCAATTTGAACATCCTGAACTTTGGCGGCATGCTGCGGTTCGGGCATGTGCTCAACCGCTGGATGACGCGTCCGATGGTGCCGTTTCCAGACGAGCTGACCGCGGCGGAGAAGGAGGACTACCGGCAGTTTCTTTTCCAGGCGAAGGGGGAGGAGCAGGCCGACAACCTGATTGATATCCAGGGAATGCGCATGTATGAGGGCTGGGGCGCCAAGATGCTTTTCCAGCGCGTGATCGAGACGACCCAGCCCCAGATGCGCGCCGCCTTGAGCCGCGTCGAGGGGATCCGGGATGCGGCCAAAGACGACGCCGCGCGCAAACAGTGGGATTTGACGGGCAAGAGGCTCCAGGCGGTCATCTATCTGCTGCAATCGGCCGACGATATGGTGTCCTATCAGGCTCAACTGGATCGCGTCAAAAACCTGGGCGCGAAGACCGAGCCAAATCCAGTGCTGGGGGTCCAGTCTGGCTGGGATCGCACCGACTTGATGGAAACCGCTCGCAAGGAGATTGACACCATGGTGAGCCTCAAAGGCCTGCTTGAAAGCACGACCGATCCGATTCTTGACCTGGCCCCGACCCCCGCGGAGGAAACGATCATGCGCCTTGGCCCCAACGTGGCCGCCCAGCTCAAGCACAAGATTGATGTGATGAACGCGCACTGGCGCGATTACGACCGGCTGTTCACGGCGCCAAATCCGTGAGCCTGGCGGATTGTGGGATATTTCCGGTCCGCATCACTCCATTGGGCCTCCTGGACGCCTTTCGAGATTGGCTGCGGCACGGCGCCACCGTCCGAGGAGATCGCCTTTTCGCGCAATTGTCAGCGACCTCCGGCAAAGCCGGAGCCTTGGAATAGCGTGAGCCGCTCAAAGCGGTTGTTTGTTCCGTTCATTGGACTCTGACCCAAGCCCGGTGTAAACCATTGGCGTGATTGAGAAACTCGTCTCAGGAGGCCAGACCGGCGCTGCCCGGGGCTCAATGGACAGTGCCACTTGAGCTGGCCGCGTTTGTCCAGCGGTATTCAGTCGCGCCGTTGAGCGGCAATTGCCAGCGCGGGCCGGCCTGCACGGGGACGGCTTCGGACACCGTCCCCCCGGCGCACCGCACTTTGGCGGGCTGAGCGAATCGAATCCGATCAAATTCGAGGGTGAAATTGCGCTCGCGCGGCCAAGTCTGGAGAACCCACTCGTTGCCTTTATGACGCAGCCAAACACTGCCGTCGGTTCGCGCCACGCCAAAATCCACCACCCGGTTTGAATTGTTCAGGTGCCGGCCATACCAGGTTCCGGGATCGAAAACGGGCATATTGGTCTCCGCGGTGAACCTGACCACCGCCCCGGCGCCCGCCAGATGCAGCACCCCCAGACGGATGCGCGAAGTCCCATCGTCCAAACCCTGCAAGGGCACGCGGTGGCCGTCTCCCGCGGCATCGGACAAGCCGATGAGCCAATCATAATCGCCGTCGGGAAGGTTGCCCGGCAGGGTGACATTCCACGGGCCGTCGTTGATGGTCTGGCCGGACTGCCACTGCGAAATGGGCGGCGAAATCGCGTGATCCTGCTGGGCGCAAATGGCCCCGTCGGCGCAAAAATGCACGAAACATTTATAGTCTTTGGCCAGCCGGTCACGCACATCCCACTTGTAACCGACCTGGAAGGCGCGCGGGCCGCTTTGCCGAAATGAGGCGACGCTCGGATGCACACGGCGATAGCTGGACAAGTTCCAGTCGGCGGCCGCGCGGGCGTTCAGGAACAGTGTGTCGCCGGTGTCGGCAAAGTCGGCGATCACGTCTCCGCGCATCGTCGTGCCGGCGGCGACTCCGGCGCCCTCGGCCACCCAACCCAAGTCCGGCAACAGCCACGCGCCAGCGGCCAGGACATTGGAATCGCCGTTGACGGTGACAACCAGTCCGTTTTCATACCTAATCCGAACGCGGTTCCACACACTGGCATCGTCGAGCTTGGCCGCCGCAGTGGCGTCAATCCAGGCGCCATGGTTCTGGTAAAGGATCTCTTGGGGCCTAGCCGGCGCATAGCGGGCCGTGACAGGCGAGAGCAAATGGTCTTCCAACCAGGGCAAAGGAATGTTGGCATAAACGGAGGAATCGAGGAACCCGGCGTGTCCAAAAGCCACTTCCTGCATCCGGTAGCGGTCCAGCACGACCATGGGAGGGGGTCCGGCCCAATTGGTCTGGTAATCCCCGGCGGGCCACCAGCGGCTGTAGTAACCCATCCCGTGATTGAATTGGAGGGGATGGATTTTTAGCAAATCGAAATCCACAGCCAGAGGCGCGGTGAAGCCGCCGTTGCCAGGCCAACCGCTCCCAAACTGGGCTTCCACGCCGTCAAGGCACCCGCTCCAATACCAATGGTTGTCGCCTTCCCCGAACACGGGGCCGTTGTGCGTGTCGCGTTCGTAAGCCCAGAGTTGCCGGTGAACGCCCCACACCCGGCTCAACTGCCCGGCTCCGGTTTGGCCGGCGCGGTCATCCACATGAAACCACGGCGGCACGGCGCTATGCACGTCCAAATAGCCGGCCTGCGTGTTGTAACGGCGGTGAATCTCAGGCGACTGGATGGCGGCAAGGCGAAGAATGGCATCCGGCTTGACGGCGAAGGATTGAATGCGGGTTCCGGGGTTGTACCAGGCGTGTTGCAGATTGCCCGCCGAGTCGAGGGCGATGTCGTTGGGGTCATAGAAATCATAGTTTGGGTAGTAGTCCACGTAGTTTTCATGGAGCGCGCACCGGATGCCCAGGCGCGCGCCGGTTGCCACGAGGATGCTCATGCCGGCATCCCCCCCATAACGCGCGTTGGCCGGATAGTGCGCGGGCAGGGCGTTGTCGTAGCCGTCGCGCTGCCAATCGTGAATGAGCGCCACGCAGTTGGTGATGCCGAAAGAGGCCAGCACATTCAGGTTGGCGGCAATGTCTTTGAAGGCACCGCCCCAGATGTCGAGGACGATCTTGTTGGCCAGAAAACCGCGCCAGGGGGAAGGCGGGTTCGGCGGATTTGGCAGCACTTCCGCCAGGTGCCAGGCGGCAGTGAAAACGGCGCGTTCCCGCAGTGGGACACGCGTGCCGTCGGTCAGCGCATCGTAGGTGGCTTTGTTCCCCTGGCAGGATGTGGCGGCGGAGCCGGTCCAGTCGAGCAGCGCGCCCACAAAGAGACCTTCATGCGGGAGATAATGGACGGCGCCGGGATAGTAGGGGACAGTGATCTGCCGTCTCCGCGCCACCGGCCCCCAAGAGCCGGGATCGAAGGCAGTCACCTCCGGTTGATCGCAGGTCAGCGCGAGCACAAGGCTCTTGCCGACTGTTTGCCCGGTGATGCGAACGGTGGCCGTCTTGGATCCGACGTTGAAAGTGCGCCAGAGGGTGCAGGCCTGATTGGTTTGGAGCCATCCGCTGGCGACCGGCAAAGCGGGCTGGCTCCACGAAAGCGACGCCGAGGTTGCCAATGGCACTGTGACCGGCGAGTCGCCCGCCATCCGCGCGTTGAGCGTGAGCGCGCCAAAGAGACCGTCATTGGCCGACTGTGGGGCGCGCCAAACATATTCAAGGACGCCATCAGGGCCGGTGTGACGAAAGCGGGCCAAGCCGTTGGAAAGGCTCACTGTGGAAGTCCCCGGGAATCCGCTTTGGGGCGCAACTTCCATGGTTTGTCCGGCCCAGAGATTGGAGAGAAGGAGAGGCGGGGGCGAAGGGTGGGTTGAAGGGGGCGGGGTATAACCCTCCAGCACGAGTTGGCGGTTGCCCCAGAGGGAGTAATCAAAGGAGGGGTTGTTCTTGGGGCCGGGATCCACCTCGAAGCGAACGGTGAGGTTGGAGCCGCGCTGCGCGGTGAAGTCGAATTCAAACTCGCGCCAGACATCGTTGGTCTGGTGATAGTCGAAGAATTTGACGCCGTTGGCGTAGAGGCGGAAAGTGGCCCCGTCCGAGTTGGTCACGTTTTCCGAGCGCATCGCGGTTGCGCCGCGCAGGAGGATGCGCGTCGCCTGGGCCGGGAGGCGGAGGACAAATTGCTGGAAGGCGGAGCCGGTGCCGTTGCGCCAGGGGCAGTGCAGAAGAAACGCCCGCTCTCCATTTTGGCTCCCGAACGGCTCGCACGCCACGCCCGTGCGGTCCTCGAACAATCCCGACCAGCCCAAGGGCAACTGCCGCTCGGTCTCGCCGCGGTAAATGTATCCGACGGCGTAAACTCCCAGTTCATCGAGATTCATCACCGGCAGGTCGGGGCTGGCGGCTGGCTGGGCAAGGGCGGCGGCCACCAGAGTGACGGCGATCAGGAAAAGCAAAGCCCGGCGGATAAGCTTCATACGGTTGGACGGCAGCCTATCCCTGGTGACCAGTGGGAGCAAGGAGGAGTGATACAGCAAGGGGAATGAAGGGATTGAAAAATCGGAGAAATCGGAGGTTTTGGAGGGGGTTTTTTTATGGGTGAAGGAGCAAGAAGCGGCAAGCGGAGTTGATTGTAATTATTTTATTAGCAGCACTTTACAACCAATGTGTGAACTGCTTGGGGCGGTAAGCTAAGTAATATGAGTTGTTTACTTAGGTTTGTAAATACTCACCCGGCTTTTTTTAGGTTTAAATGAGCGCGGCGGGGCGCGGCGGGCGGGATTCATGCCGGGGTGACGGGGGGTGCGGGCGGAAGCGAAAGCCGCCGCTCTGAGAAGGCGGGGAAAAGGGTATCCTCAGGTTTCATAAGTTGACATTATCGTGCTCTGAGTTTTCAATGGCTTAATGCAGGTAGAAAGTCTGAAAGTATTCTGTGATCTGGCCGAGACGAGGAGTTTCACCAAGGCGGCGCAGATTAATAACGTCACCCAATCGGCCGTGAGCCAGCAGATCGGAGCGCTGGAGCGCCAGTTTAAATCGCTGCTCATCGAGCGCAGCAAGAAGAAATTCCGCCTGACGCGCGAAGGCCAGGTGCTCTACGATTACAGCAAACAGCTCATCCAGACTTACGATTCGCTCCAGAACCGGCTCCAGGAGATGAAGGACATCATCTCCGGCACCATTCGTCTGGCCACCATTTACAGCATTGGCCTGCACGAGCTGCACCCCCACCTGAAGAAATTCCTGAGACTTTATCCGACCGTCAACGTGCATGTCGAGTACCGGCGCGCCAACCAGGTCTATGAAGACGTGTTGGGAAACGTGGTGGATCTGGGCCTGGTGGCCTACCCGACGCGGAACGCCAAGCTGGAACTGGTTCCGCTGCGCAAGGACAGCCTGGTGATGATCTGCCACCCGCAACATCCGCTGGCCAAGAGCAAATCCGTCAAGCTCTCCCAGCTCGCCGGGGAGAAATTCATCAGCTTCGAGACGGACATTCCCACGCGCAAGGCCATTGACAAGATTCTCAAGGAGCACGACGTGGAGGTGGAGCGGGTGATGGAGTTTGACAATATTGAAACGGTGAAGCGCGCGGTGGAGATCGAAGCGGGCATCTCGATTGTGCCGCAGGCGACCATCACCCAGGAAGTGGCTGAGCGAACCCTGTCCGAACTGAGAATTGAAGGGGTGGAACTCTTGCGCCCGCTGGGCGCCATTTACATGAAAAACAAGGTCCTCTCCCCGGCGATGAAACAGTTCCTGAATGTTTTGAAGGGGTGACGCCGTTGGCCATGAAATATGTGATTGTGCGGCACTGACCACTTTTTCTTTTGTTTTATTTCCTTCGAACCGACCCATTACCGACCCCTTACCTTACCTTATGGGCCAGCCGCCATGCTGTTTGATGCTGGCGTCTATCTCGCCCATGAGCCGCCGGGTTTCCATGAGCGCCCAGAGGATGCGTTGGTACTCCGACTGCTCCTCGTAACCGAGAGTGCGGCCGATGCGGTCTTTGAGCCAGCGTTGGGCGGGCAGATAGCCGCCGATGGGAAATGTCCAAACGGTCTCCGACACACCGGCGACGTATTGACGGTCGTTAATCCAGACGCGGCCCGGCTCTTTACCCTGCGGCGGCTGATAGCGGGCTTCCTCAATCACATTGTCGCCCTTCACCGGAAAACCGATGTCCTGAGGTTCCCCCTTGCCACGAGCGTGCAAATCCACCAATTCACCGCCAAAACCGGCCAATGCGCGGAACAATCCAAAATCGCTGGTGATGGGCAAACGCGGAAAATCCGCGCGCAGGAACTCGGCGTAACGATCGCGATAGATGGGACTGTGGAACACGGCGTAGGCATAATTGAAAATGCACTCCGGCCCGACCTCTCGCCTGCCGGGGCGACCCAAACCGTCAGGCACGAATTTGACGCGCAACTTTTCACAAAAGTCTTTAATGAAAGCGGCGCTCAAGTTCGGGCGGTGGCCATTGTCGTGGGCAAACAAGTCGGCTTGGGGAATCTTGCCATTCGGATAGAGATAAATCGGGAAAACAAAGTTTCCTTCCTTTGCCGAGGTCGAATGCAAAACGGAAATACGGTTCGTGGCAAAAAAGTGTGTGAAGCCGCCGCCACCTTCGATGCGTCGGACGGTAATGAGCGCCAGATTTGAATGGAACATGTGACGCATCAAATCGTACCGATGATCGCCGCGTTCGATCATCGCCTTTTCGTAATAAACATACCGAATGTCGAACGGTCGAAATAAAACCGGTTTTACAGACGATGAAGGATCCCCTGAAAGCTGATTTTTAGCTTTGGCAAAATCCCAATGTGGAGCCTTTTTAATCCCAAATCGTGCTATAGCCTGGTCAGCAGGCAAGGAGAGAATCGTTTGGAATTTTTTTACCAATGCTTGCTGCTCAAAATCCACGAGCAAATAATCCTTGCGTGTGGCAACGCCCCAACCATTAAGTGGCATCATATCCGTGAGCTTCCAGCCAACTTGGTATTCTTTGAACCGCTTTTTGTCCTGCGGGATGAACAGATAGTGCGGGGCTGTCGGTTCGAGTGTTTTCCATTGGGCGTTTTCGACATGATGTTCGTCGAGCCAATCGTATTTCGTCTGGCGTTGGGCACCCCAAAGATCGCAGTGCCGGACGGTGGCAGGAGCTTTCTCTTTTTGCTTCGCCCTCGCCGTCGGCGGCAATTTTACAAAAATGCCAATGGCCACGCCCTGCTGGATGTCGAAAACATTCTTGTCCGCCTCGCCACTGCCTGGGACAGTTTCCTTCTTCTTGGAATTGCCGTGCAAATTGAGGAGATAAATCTGATCGAAGGTTTGCATGAGGTTCTGCCTCATGCCGCGAAAGGTCGGGTTGTCCAGATAGCCGTGGTTGGTGATGAAGGCGAGGATTCCTTGTCCGGTCTGCTCAATGCGCCATTGCCCCCAGCGGAGGAATTTGACGTAGTCGTCTTGCAGCCATTTGGGATTCCTCTCGCCGAGCGGCTTGCCATCGCAGAAATAATAATCGCGGACAAGCTGGGAAATCCACTGGCCGGTGTTCGCGCCGTGACCGGAGTAAGGGGGATTGCCAAGCACGACGAGGACGGGCTTGTGTTTCTTGACCTCGTAGGCGGAATTGGCCTCGTTGCTCAAGGCGCGCAAGGGGCCAAGCTGCTCGGCGGTGTGTTCCAAGTCCTCCAGCGTGTTGGTCAGGAAAATGTTGACGCGCTCGCCGCCCTGGGGTTCGTAGCTCCATTGCTGGCGGAAGAGGGGTTCCTCGTCCATCGCCGCCAGCGCCAGGCCGATCTTGAAATGCGCCACGGCATAGGGAGCCATCAGGAGTTCAAACCCAAAGAGGCGCGGCAGCAAATGCTCATGAACGTAACCGCCCCACTGCCCGGCATTCTTCCTGGTCTTGAATTGCGAGCGGATGAAATCGAGCACGGTATAGAGAAAGGTGGCCGTGCCGGCGGCGGGGTCAAGAATCAGCACCCGATGCGTCTGGTCAAGAATCTCCCGTTCGCCTTGCTTGCGGCTGACGGTGATTTTCTGGTGGTCGGCGAGTCCCGCCTTGATGCCGAAGTTGTCCTTGAGCAGGCGGTCAATGCTCTGGACGATGTAGTTGACCACGGGTTCGGGCGTGTAATAAACGCCCCGGAGTTCCCGCAGTTTGGGATCGTAGGCTTGGAGGAAGGTCTCATAGAAATGAACGACGGGATCGCGGCGGCGGCCGTGTTTCCCGAAATCTTCCATCACCCGTCCCATGTCCGCGTGGTCGAGGGTCTGGATCAAATCCTCAACGATTCCGGCAAACGGCTCTTCATCCAGTGCTGCCCCTGTGATCTGCTCGAAAAAGGTACGGAGAAAGGGATTGGTGCGCGGAATGAGCTTTTGGGCTTTCTCGCGGGTGAACTTGCCGCTGCCGCTGGCGGCGCGGGCACTGAACAAACCGTAGGCCAGAGTCTGGGCAAACATGTCGGCAAATTCGGCGACGGCCCCGGCTTCTTTTTTTGCGTCGGCGTGCGGGGCCAGTTCGGGCAAGAGCGTTGCGGCAAAAGCATCGCGCCAATCGCGCAACTGCTGAGAAGGCCGCCCGGTCAAAAAGGCGCTGATGATGATGTTGCGGATAAGGTGGGTGAGATTGGCGAGACGGCGGGCAAGCTCCCCGGCGGAGGCGATGTCCACCGGCTTTTGCGAGGTAAAACCCAGGAGGAGGAGGCGGGCGCGTTGGAGTTCGTCCGCCGCAACCGGCGCGAGATTGCCGCCGGGGGCGAGGTTGGCAAGCCGGAAGGTGTCACGCTTTTTGCCGTCCACAAACCAGCGGAACTCGAGATAGTCGGTGAGCAACAGATTAGGAAGGGCGGGGAGATAGCGTTGGACTTGGTCGCCGCGCTCCTGTTCAGCCAGGTCCGCGCCGATGTTCTTGGCCTCCATCCAGCCGAGAGTGAGTTGGTCGCGCCTGCGGGAAACGACGCAATCGGGCGCACCGCACTCGGAACGCCTGGGTTCATTGGTGCAAATGACCTTTTCGTCAAGGGCTTCAATCAGTTCCTTGAGCGCGGGACGATGGGTGTGTTCGGTGGCGTCGCCGCGTTTGAGGGCGCGTTCGATTTTGCGCAGATATTCCGCGAGCGGCTCCGGTTTGCCGCCACCCCCGTAGGCGGGCGGTTCTTCGTGAAGAAAATCGGCCTCGGTCATAATGGCATAATGATTCGGAAACGGAGCAGGGTCAACCCATAGGGTGGATCGTTTTTCCCCGGGATTTCAGACCAAAGGCGCCAAATTATGGATTGAGCCCTGCGAACGGACGCCTCGGAATCAGAACAATATAAGGATGCGCACCTGAGGTGCGAGAGCCGTCCCTACCCGGTCAATTTAAGTGGCCACGACTTTTCTTAAACCGAGCCAGTCGTTATCGGTAACGTGTTTCAAAAGCCAATCGTGTTCCTGGCTCGGCCGGGTCATTGGATTTTCGGCGCGTCAAAGGTCTGGCCATCTTGATCGTGAATGGCGTTGGTCAGAGTGCCTGGCGGCGGGAAATTCATCGCCGCATCGTCAAGCACCAGCACCCAATCCAGCGCTTCCCCAACGTCCGGAGGAGTGAACTCACGCCGCCCGGTGTTGGGAAATTCGCCAATCAGACTCGCCTTGCCGTCGCGGGGATTGAACCACCACGCCTTTATCGTGTTTCCTCGGATGCAGTCAGTTCGCACTGGAAACGTTTTTCCCGCCGGCGCATAAACCATCGCATACCGGCCCTCGCTGTCACGGGTGGCCACAAACCGATAAAGTCCCGCCCCGGGAACGCTCGTTTGGTCCCGATAGGGAAGGATGATGGAATCATCCGGCACGCGGGTCAAAAAAGGGCGGGACAGCAGCAAGCGCTTGCCATGCTGCATTTCGAACGCCCCCGGCGCGTCCATCGCCTCATCCCAAGTCCTGATTGGGAAAAAGATCGGCTCGCGGTTGGTCGCCCACATTTGCCACACGGCATGGTTGCCGTAGGTATGGCCGCAGGCCCCGCTGAACAAGTCCCAATAAAGAGGCCGGCGCACATCGGCCGCCAAAGCATAGCCATGCTTCAAGCCATCGAACGCGATAGGGATATCTTCGTAAATCGGCTCGGCATCAATGATCGGTTTGGCCGGCGTTCGGTCGTAATCAAGCCGCGTCTTATCGTAGTTATCGGTGTATTCGGCATTATGGCCATTCTGGCGCATGTTAAAATCAATCAGGGCGTCGTCCTGCAGCCAGTCAGCGGAACCGTGGTGACCGAAGGGATGGAAGGTGATCAAATGAGACGCGCCATCGCCGCGGCGCAGTCCTTGGGCCATTGCGTCAATAATCGCGCGTTGAGTTGGCGTGGCGATGGGCCGATCGCCGCCTAAAATCCAGACCAGCCCGCCATCCCGATAGCGACGCCCCAGCCACTCGCCGTAGAGCGCCGCGTTTTTCGGAGTGAAAATCACGCCTCCCTCTCTGCCTTGGAACCAGCGGGTTCCCCAGGTCGGCAGCATTCCGACATAAAGGCCCAGAGCATTCGCGCGATGCACCATCCAATCAACGGTGGCGAAATACTTTTCATTGGGCTTGGTCGGATCGTCGTCGTGCAGCGGCGCTTGACCATAGGCGTTGGTGAAGGGCGGCCACTCGATATTGGGGATGGCGACCGCCTGGATGACGGTGAAACCTTTTGCGACGCGGTTCTCCAAATACCGATCGGCTTCTTGGCGAGTCAACCGATCAAAGAGCTCCCACGCCGTGTCCCCCAACCAGAAGAAGGGCTGACCGGACTCGGTGACGAGGAAGTGGCGATTGTCGCTGACCTTCAGTTTGGGCAGGGCGCGCAGGCCGGTGAGGCTGGCGTTGGTGACTTCAATTGCGGCGACGGGTACAGGATGTTCCAAGTCGGCCAGGCCGTTGCTCTTTTCAAAAGGGATTTTGCCGTTCTGCGCCACCAGGACCGCCAGGCCGGGGTCGTTGGTTTGAATCAATCCACTGAGAAACGCGTCGGCCTTGTCCGAGGGTGTTTCCGCCACCCAAATCGAGGGCAGGCAAAGAAATAACAGAAAGAATATGGTCGTGCGTTGGTATTTTTGCATTGGCGCGGGTAAGAATCTATGCAGTCAAAGCGCAGAGGGACAAGCCTAAATAGGCACCTGATAATACCGAGTCGTGAGCATAAAAAATGGGCGAATCCGACGAAAATCACAGCAAATCACGGATGTGCTTCGTCAGCCGGACACAATCATTTTGGCAGGAAGGAGCGATGCGACGGGGACTTAAACGCAACGGCGCAGACGCAAAGACACGGGGCAGGAAGTCAGGGGATTCTTGAGATGGTTGCTCACCCGGCCTGGCATCAGGCCCTCCAGGCTGGGACGGCGCGAACCATTTTCCAGACCATTTCGTCCAGGTTGAATCCCTCCGCCCGGGTGTTGGTGAAGGCGGCCCAGCACAACCCGCTGGCGGTGCGCACCAGAATGGTGAGGGTTCCGGGCAAACTGCCACCGTGCCACCAGTTGGGAATGTTATTCACAAACCACCCGCAGGCGTATTGCGCGTTGGCCGCGCTGGCGGTGGTCATAGTCTTGAGGGTGCTTGGGCCAAGGATATTGGGTGTGGTGGTGAAACCATCCACATGCATGGCGAATTGGACCAGGTCGCTTGGCGTCCCAATCCAGCCTCCATGGGAGTCCATGCGGGTGACATTCATGTTGTAGGGATTTGTTCCTGATCCTGCCTGCCCGTAATAAACCACTTCGCCCGAAGCGCGCTGGGCGAGGGTGTTACCGGCCAGGCGCATGTCCAGGATGCCGCATTTCGCCAAGACCGTTTGCTGCACAAACTCCGCATAAGACCGCCCGGTGATTTTTTCGATTACGCGCCCCAAAATGCAATAGCCGAAGTTTGAATAGGCGAAGTGCGCGCCCGGAGCGTGTTGCAACGGCACGTTGTGAACAGTCCAGGTGATGAGTTCCTGGTGGTTCATTTCCGGCCGGCTGAACATCGGGTCTTGCACCGTCATGGTGTAGGTGTTGTCCCAACCGCCGCAGGTGTGGGTGAGGAGGTGGCGCAGGGTGATCTTTTTGACAGGATCGGGGTAATCTTGCCCGTAGTCGAATTTCAAGAGTCCTTGCGCGCCGAAAATCAAATCCTCCAGCCCCAAACGGCCCTGTTCGATCAGGGAGAAAATGGCGACGGAGGTGATCGGCTTGGTGACGCTGGCGATGCGAAACAAGCTGGAAGGAGTCACGCGCTCACCGGCGGCTTTGTCGGCGTAACCAAATCCTTGCTGATAGACAAGCTGTCCGCGCCGGGCAACCGCCACTGAAAGACCCGGCGCATTGTATTTCGTCATGCATTGTTGCGCGATGGCAGCGATGGCCGCAGCCTCGGTTTCTGATGGGGTCGGCTGCTGAAATACAAATCCCGTCGCAAACACCGGAAGTGGACGGGAAAGGACTGGCAGAACGCTGGCGGCGGCGGTCAACGCAAATTGCTTCAAACAGGTGCGTCGGGTTACTGTTTTCATCACTCTCTGAGATGGAATCCACAACTGAGCCACGCGGGTCGGGGGATGTCAACCGCCAATGCTCACAACGCTGATCCTCATACGTCCATTGCCCGTGCGCATATCCCTTTGTTGGGTGCTGTTGTGTCGTGGACTGGATTTGAGCGATTGAAACGATTGAGAATTGGTCAGTGAGAATTTGTCATTTGTCATCGAAACACCTTCGGGATGACGCTGCAGCAACTCTCAGAGCAGCTGCCTGCGAGAGGGGCGTCTTGGATTTTTGACTTGGATTTTTGACTGGCAGGAAGAGGGCGGAACGGGCAGGCTGGCACGATGATTAGGCATGGTCGCGGGGTGAAACAGAGAACGATGCTGGCCGCGCGGTTGCACGGCCCGGCGGACTTGCGCATGGAGAGGGTGCCGCGCCCCGGCCCGCCCGGAAAGGACCAGGCGCTGTTGCGGGTGAAGGTGACAGGGATTTGCGGCAGCGACCTGCATACTTACCAAGATGCCCGGATGGGCGATGCGCCGGTGACTTCGCCGCTGATTCTCGGGCACGAGTTTGCGGGCGTGGTTCATCAAGCCGGAGCGGAGGCGCTGGATGGCCACGGCCAGCGGCTGGAGGCAGGCACGCGCGTAGCGGTTGACCCGGCCCAGCCCTGCCAGCAGTGTGATCTTTGCCAGCAGGGGCATCCGAACCTGTGCCGGAACCTTCGCTTCTGCAGCACGCACCCGCACGACGGGAGTTTGTGCGAATGGATGGTGATCCCGGCCCGGTGCTGTTTCCCGATTCCGCAAGCCCTGAGCGAGGAGGAGGGGGCTTTGCTGGAACCGCTTGGGGTGGGTCTGCACGCGGTTGATCTGGCGAAATTGCGCGCGGCCCAAAGTGTGGCGATACTCGGGGCTGGTTCTATCGGGCTGTTCATCCTGCAACTCGCCAAATTGTCGGGAGCGGATCCGATATTCGTCACCGACAAATTTTCGTGGCGGCTGAAGCTGGCCGAACGATACGGGGCGGTGGCGATCCACTGCGACCAGGAGGATCCGGTCGCGCGCATTAACAAGGAAACGGCCGGGCGCGGGGTGGATGTGGCCATCGAAGCCGCGTGGGCCGATGACTCGGTGCAGCAAGCCGCCGAAATGGCGGGGGCAGGGGGACGCGTGGTGCTGGTGGGGATTCCGTCCGACGACCGGTTATTGATGCAACATTCCACGGCGCGCCGCAAGGGACTGACGATCAAATTGTGCCGGCGGATGAAACACACCTACCCGCGCGCCATCCGGCTGGCGGAGCGCGGCCGGGTTGATCTGCGGGGGTTGGTCAGCCATCGTTTTCCCCTGCGCCGCGCCGTCGAGGCGTTCGCGCTCAACGCCGCCTATCGCGGAGAGGTTGTCAAGACGATTATAGAATGTTAAAGGGCTGAACAGAGACGGGCGTGAAGGGGAGAAGGAAATGGCTTGAGGCCGCGGGATTTCCCAACGGACGGCTCAGCGGAGCCACCAGGTCAACAAAGGGGCCAGGGCGAGGCTGGGGAAATATTCGGCGACGGCCACTTTTTTCAATTGCAAAATGACAAGGGCCACGCAAAAAATGAGGAGGCCATCGGTGGCGTTGACGGAATCAATCAAGGAACGATGGCGGAGGGCCGGCTCCAGCAGGGAGACGCATTTGATGATCGTGCCTTGCCAGGCCAAAAGCGAGATGGCGGACAGCATCACGCCCCAGCCAAAGGTGGCGGAAAAGGCCAGGGCGCCGACGCCATCCATGACGGCTTTGATGAGGAAGACATTGGAGAAGCCGTTCAAGCCTTCCTGGACCGAAGCGAGGATGCTCAGGGGTGCGGCGCAAAAGAGCGCGGTGGCGACCTGAAAGCCTTCGTTGAATTGGGGCGCGGCGCCGGCGGCCATTTTGCGGGCGGCGAATTGGCCGATGCTGTTGGAAAGGGACTGGAGGCGGAGGAGTTTGCCGGCCAGTTTTCCAAGCATCATGGCCAGGAGCACGATGCCGAGCTGTTTGAGGACTTGCCGCGGACTTCCGTTCAAGCTGGCGACCGTCAAGAGCAGACCCAGATAGACGGTGAAGGCGCCGAGGAGGATTTTGAGCCTGGTTTGGGCGGCGATGGAAAAGGGTTTTTTGAGGACGAGGGCCAAAACGCCGCCGAGGAGGATGCCTGCCGAGTTAATAAGCGCGCCGCTCACGAGGGAATGATGGGGTTGGGCGGGGGGAACTGCAAAGCCCAAAGTGGCTGGTTGGGCGGGTAGCCCGAATCATTAGCACCGTGCCTGCCCGCTCACCCAAACGGTGAACTGGTTTCGGACGAAGACTCCGTTGGCGGGACGCCAACGGATGCGGTCGAGACGACCGCGCTCCCCAAATTAAGACGCTACCTGGCAAATCGGCGGCTTGACCTGCGAGGGCGCCGGCAGCATTTTTCACGGATGAAACGCGCGCGGGCCAATCCATGATTCATCCGACGGCCATCATCAACCCCCGGGCGGCATTGGATGCCACCGTGGAGATCGGGCCTTGCGCGGTGATAGACGGCGATGTGTCCATCGGGCCGGGCTGCCGGATCGGGCCGCACGTCTATATCACGGGCCACACGAACATAGGAGCGGGCAATCGTTTTTACGCGGGGTGCGTGATCGGGGAGGCGCCCCAGGACGTAAAGTACAAGGATGAGCCGACGCGGCTGAGCATCGGGGAACACAATCTTTTCCGCGAAGGATGCACGGCGCACCGCTCCGCCCGGGCGGAGGAAGCGACGGTGATCGGCTCCCACAACTTCCTGATGGTCCACTCGCACGTGGCCCACAACGTGCGGCTGGGCGACCACGTGATCCTCGCCAATGGCGCCCTGCTGGCCGGGCACGCGGAGGTGGGCGACCGGGCCTTTATTTCCGGCAACTGCCTGGTGCATCAGTTTGTGCGAGTCGGCACGCTGGCGCTGATGCAAGGCGGGGCGGCCATCAGCAAGGACCTGCCGCCCTTCACCGTGGCGCGGGGGCACAACCGCCTGGGCGGCCTGAACACGATCGGCCTGCGCCGCGCCGGCTTGACGCCGGCGGAACGGCTGGAACTGAGAAAGATTTATCACCAGCTTTTTCGCCGGCGGGCAAAATTCTCCGCCGCGCTGGCTGCCGCGCAAAAGGAATTTACCAGCGCGCCGGCGCGAACACTGCTCGAATTTGTCGCCTCCGCCCAACGGGGAGTTTGCCTAGATTTTGGGGATTGGGGCGAAAATGACCCCCAGGAGGGCATTGACTAACCCGGCCCGCCCGCTACACTTTTTTAAGCATCAATCATAAAAGCAACGACACTATGGCCTCGAAAACGGAAAAAAACACCGAGAAACCCGCCGAAAAAGCGGCCGACCCCAAAATCTCCCCCACGCGCCAGCGCGATTTGGACGCCGCCATTTCCGCCATCACCAAGACTTATGGGGACGGGAGCATCATGCGCCTGGGCGATGCGCGGGCCAAAGTGGGCATCAGGTTCATCCCGACCGGCGCGCTGTCGGTGGACCTGGCGCTGGGAGTGGGCGGGGTGCCGCGGGGGCGGGTGGTGGAGATATTCGGCCCGGAATCCTCCGGCAAAACCACGCTCATGCTGCACGTCATTGCCAACGCGCAGAAAGCGGGCGGACTGGCGGCGTTCATTGACGCCGAACACGCGCTGGACCCGGCCTACGCCAAAAAACTTGGGGTCAACCTGGACGAGCTGCTGGTCTCGCAACCGGACAGCGGGGAGGAAGCCCTGAGCATCTGCGAAACGCTGGCCCGCTCCAACGCGCTTGATGTGATCGTCATTGATTCGGTCGCCGCGCTGGTGCCCAAAGCGGAGCTGGAAGGGGAAATGGGCATGGCGACGATGGGGATGCAGGCGCGGCTGATGAGCCAGGCCTTGCGGAAGCTCACCGCCGTCCTGGCCAAATCAAAGACCACGTGCATATTCACCAACCAATTGCGCGAAAAAGTGGGGGTCATGTTCGGCAATCCGGAAACCACGCCCGGCGGCAAGGCGCTCAAGTTTTACGCCAGCATCCGGATTGACATCCGCCGCCGCGACACGCTCAAGGACGCCGCCGGCGCGGCGATCGGCAACGCGGTGAAGGTGAAGATTGTCAAGAACAAGGTGGCCCCGCCCTTCGCGGAGGCGGAATTTGAGATCATTTACGACCACGGCATCAACAAGGAGGGGAGCATCCTGGACGTCGGGCTGCTCCACGGCGTGGTGGACAAAAAGGGGGCCTGGCTGCAATTCAACGGCGAGTTGATCGGCCAGGGCAAGGACGCGGCCCGCCAGGCGCTGGTCGAGAAGCCCGAACTGGCGCAGAAGATCGTGGACGCCATCATGGCCAAGCGCGCCGCGCCGCCGCCTCCCGCCGCCTAACGTCCAGGACGCCATACGATACCCGATGGCTTGGGCTGCGCGCGTGTTCATGCTTCTGGCAAGCGCCCGCGTCCGTTCCAGTTCTTGAACCGTGGATCACGCGTGTCCGGCACCGGTTCTCGCGCGATGGACCGCATGTCGCTGATCAGATATTCCCGTCGCTCCTCGGCAGACCAGCGAAAGTGTTGAGGATAGTATTGAGACAGCCACGCCATGATGGCGATGAACACGAAGATGCACGAGACAGTGACCAGTTCGAGAACGGACCCGCTGGGAAACTTCCGGGCCACCATCAATCCACCCCACAGGTTCCGGGCGTTGAAGACCATCCAGATATACCACCAGGCGCCGCGCTGGAAATGAAAGACCGCGAAGGTCGGGCGACCGGTGTTGAGGGCGACCCACATCGCCCGCGGCACGTCTGCCGGCGTGTCATGGAGACACCAGCCGAGGAATAAACACCAGATTAAAACATAGGAAATCGCCGCCCGCACATTCCAGTCGCGGGTCAACCCCCCCCCAGCATCATCAGCGCGAACAAGCCGAGCAACGCCAGACGGACCGGCCGGAACTGCGCCCGGAGCGCCGCCGCCTGCCCCTCCACTATTTCATCGGGCCGCAACGGCGTTGTCAATAATAACTCCAGCGATCCCTCCCGCCGCGCCACCCCGATGGTCTTGGCCGCCGCATAGGTTCTGATAATTCCCGTGACGCTGGCCAGCAGGAGGGCCGTGAGGCAAAGATTCACCGGGGAGGGCCAGGCCCGCGGCCAGGCGCACCAGCCCAGCAGCCAGAGCAGCACGGTGTCGCAGACCACGGCCCAAGCCAGCAGCGCCGGCCGGCGGTCCTGTTCCGCCAGCCATTGGAACGTATTCCCCGGCCAAGGCTGGCCACGCAACGCGGCGGTCCAGGACGATTCGCCATCAGCGGTTTCCAGCCCCTGGGCCTGCTGGTAATCGCGCAATGCCGCATGCCAGGATGGCGCGCTTTCCGCCTTCCTCCAGGCTTCGTTCCCCCGCAACAGCCGCTCACGCAATCGCGCGCGCCAGCCCGCGGAACCATGCATCCAGGAATCCCATTTCAGACGCCATCCCCCCGGCGCCGTTCGCTCAATCTCCCGCCGCCAGGTCCGGCGCAGCAAGACCGCGGCCAGACCCAAACCGGCCAATGCCCAAGCGACGGTCGCCGCCGAGGCCATCCAAAATGTTCCGGGTTTGGCCCCCGCGAAATTGTGCGCCAACAGTACGGCCCATAGGCGGGGCTAAGGCAAAGCCAGTCCGAGGAAAAAGGCGGGGCGCCCGCGACCTCCCGGCCCAGGTTGTACGGCAGCGGAAGCGCCAGACAAACCGCGCCGGCCAGGAGGACCGCGACCGCCAGCGCGACCCCGTCATCCCGGCTCAAGACCGAGGCCAGGACTCCCACGGCCACGGTGAAGAGGAGCAGCACGGGAAAACAAGCGATGGAGGCCCAGAATAAATCCAACGACAACCCGCCGCTCAGGAAAGGCACCGCCATAAAGGGAATCAGCGCCAGGAGATCGCCCGAGGCGATCAAGACGCCGCCCACCAATTTGCCCGCGAACAATTCGCCCGGACCCATGCCTGTCAAGTAGAGCAGTTCGAGGGTTTGATTGCGCCGCTCCTCGCAGAACAATCCCACACTGATTCGGGCGGGAGGAATCACCGCCAGGTAAAGACCGCCATAGAACAAGGCCTGGAAGAGCGCGTTTCCCCAGAAGGAGAAAGCGTCCATCAGCCCAAGAAGCAAGAACAGGCAGACCAGGCCGGCGCCAATCATGGCCATGCGAAAGCGGGATTTGACCGCGCTGGTGTTTCCGCAGCGCGATGCGCAATTCCCGTTCAATGACAGGTGGGAACAATAGAATTTATTTTCCGTTGTTGGACTGCTCCGCGCCGTTGTTGGAGTCGGCGCGTTTTTCCCAGCGGCGCGGGGCGCGTTCGGGCAGGGCGGCATCCACTTTGGCGTAGTAGGTTTCCTCGCCGAACTTTTCGTCCACGGCGCGTTGAAAGCCCAGGGAGGGGCTGACGGAAAAGACTTCGTGGGCTTCAATGAAAACGACGCCGCCATCGGCGCGCAGGAGGCACAGGAACAAGGGGCATTTGCCGGGATGGGCGGCAATGAGGTCGCGGGCGGCTTCCAAATCGCCGGGCTGGAGGTGGGCGGAGTGCAAACGGAGGTGGACTTGTTTGGTGTAGAGGCGCGGGGCGTCCTCCAGGGGGATGATTTCCTGCGGGAAGATCTTGGGTTTGTCTTCGGAAAGGTTGATTTCGCCGGTGATGAGCAAGGGCTTGTTGGGGACGAGCAAGTCGCGGAATTTGTCGTAGTTTTCGTTGAGGCAGAGCACTTGGACCGACCCGACCAGGTCTTCCAAGGTCGCCAGGGCGTAGGGCTTGCTGGATTTCTTGGAGATGCCCTTTTGCACGGCGCCGACCAATCCGCCGATGCGGGTCATCTGGCGGTTTTTCAATTCCCCCAACTGGGCGGACTGGTGCAGCGCGTATTTTTTCAAGACAGGCTCGAACGGGGTGAGCGGGTGGCCGGTGACGTAGAAGCCGAGCAATTCCTTTTCGTGGGCGAGCAATTCGTGCTGCGGCCATTCGGGCAGTTGCTTCTCCGGCGCGGGCCTGGCTTCGGCGTTTTCGCGCATCATGCCAAAGAGGGTGTCCTGTCCGCGGTTGCGGTCCTGGATGATGCCGGCGGCGCGGGTCAGGACGCTGTCCATGCGGGAAAAGAGGGTGGCGCGCGTTTCGCCCAGACAATCGCACGCGCCGGATTTGATCAACGCCTCCAGGGCCTTGCGGTTGAGGGCGCGTGCGTCCACCCGCTCGCACAGGTCGGACAGGGAAGTGAATTTTCCGCCCTGGGCGCGCGCGGCCAGGATGCTCTCCACCGCGGCCTCCCCGATCCCCTTGACGGCGGCCAGGCCGAAACGGATGGCGGCGGCGGGAGCGCCGGCCGGCCCGGAGGCGCCGGGGGTGAAATAGACGCCGCTTTCGTTGAGATCGGGCTGGAGGACCTCGATGCCGAAGTTGCGGGCCTCCCCGATGAGCACGCCCAGCTTGGCGGTGTCGCCCATGTCGCTGGTCATCATGGCGCAAAGGAATTCGACGGGATAATTGGCCTTCAGCCAGGCGGTCTGGTAGGCGACGACGGCGTAGGCGGCGGCGTGGGATTTGTTGAAGCCGTAGCCGGCGAATTTTTCGAGCAGGTCAAAAATCTGGTTGGCCTGGGCGGCGGAGATATTGTTGACATTGGCGCAGCCTTTGACGAAGACCGCGCGCTGGCGGGCCATTTCCTCCGGCTTTTTTTTGCCCATGGCCCGCCGCAGCAGGTCCGCGCCCCCCAGGGTGTAGCCCGCCAGCACTTGCGCGGCCCGCATCACCTGTTCCTGGTAAATCAACACCCCGTAGGTTTCCCGCGAAATCGGCTCCAGCAGAGGATGCTCATACTCGATCTTCACTTCTCCGTGGCGGCGGCGGATGAAGTCGGGGATCAGGTCCATCGGCCCGGGCCGGTAGAGCGCCACCAGGGCGGTGATGTGCTCGATAGAGCTGATTTGAAAACGCCGGCACAAGTCGCGCATGCCGCCGGATTCCAATTGGAAAATGCCGATGGTGTTGGCTTTGTTCAGGAGGTCGTAGGTTTTGGCGTCGTCGAGCGGCAGGCTGTCAATAGGAATTGTCACCCCCTGGTGGCGCCGCGCCAGGTCGCAGGTGTTGCGGATGACGGTGAGCGTTTTGAGGCCCAGGAAATCCATCTTGAGCAGGCCCAGGTCGCCCACCGGCCCCATGGCGTACTGCGTGACGATGGCCCCATCTTCGTCTTGCTTGAGGGGCAGCAGGTTGACCAGCGGCTGGTCGCCGATCACCACGCCGGCGGCGTGGACGGAGGCGTTGCGGGTGAGGTCCTCCAAAACAAAAGCGGTATCCACCAAGGCGCGCGTCTGGTCCTCGTTCTCATAGGCGCGCTTGAAATCGGGCGAAGCCTCCAGCGCTTTTTTGAGCGTCATTTTCAGTTCGTTGGGGATCATTTTGGCCAGGCGGTCGCAATCGCCGTAGCTCAAGCCCATGACGCGCCCGACGTCGCGAATGACCGACTTGGCGCCCATCGTGCCAAAGGTGATGATCTGGGCGACCGAATCGCGGCCGTATTTCCGCCGCACGTACTCAATCACATCGGCGCGGCGGTCGTCGGCGAAATCAATGTCAATGTCGGGCGGATTGACGCGTTCGGGATTGAGAAACCTCTCGAAAAGCAACCCGTAGCGGATGGGATCCACATTGGAGATTTCGAGCAGATAGGTGACCAGGGAGCCGGCGGCCGATCCGCGCGCCACGCAGCTCACGCCCTTGCTCCGGCCATAACGGATAAAATCGCCGGTGATCAGAAAGTAGCTGATGAACCCGGTCTTTTCGATGACTTGAAGCTCCGTGCGCAACCGGTCCATGACGGTCTGGACGGCGGCGGCCACGCCGGGTTGTCGCAGGGCGGGCGCGGAGGGGGCCGGGGTTTCCGGGGGCGGGGAGAGTTGGGAGAGGGCCGGCAGCCTGGCCGGGTCCTCGATTCCGTCAACTATAAATTCTTTGCCTTCGGCGCGGGCCTGGATGGTGTAGCGGGCATGCAGCCCCTCGGCCAGCCATTGCCGCAGGAAGGCCTCGCGGCTGATGTGGCCCGGCGGATCAAAGAGGGGATAGTGGAGCTTGTTGAATTCGATTTCGACGTTGCACTTTTCCGCGACTTCCAGGGTGTTGCTCACCGCGTCCGGCGCTTCGCTGAAACGGGCCTTCATTTCCGCGGCCGACCGCAAGTAAAACTGCTCCGGCTCGAAGCGCAGCCTTTTGATGTCGCTCAGGAGGGCTTGAGTGCCGATGCAGATCAGGCAGTCGTGCGCGTGGGAGTCCTGGCGCTGGACGTAATGGACATCGTTGGTGGCCACCAGTTTCAAGCCGAATTCCTTGGCCCAGGGAATCAATTGCCGGTTGACCCTGGCCTGGTCGTGGAGGCCGTGGTTTTGCAACTCGAGATAAAAATTTTCCGGTCCCAGCGTCTGCTTGAACCAATCAATCGTGTCGCGCGCCTTGGGCAGTTGCTCCTTGAGGATCAATTCGGGAATCTCGCTGGCCAGGCAACCGGAAAGGATGATCAGCCCTTCCTTGTATTGGGCCAGGATTTCTTTGTCAATGCGCGGCTTGTAGTAATAGCCCTCCAATTGCGCGGCAGTGGCCAGCCGGACCAAATTCCGGTAGCCCGTCTCATCCCGGGCCAGCGCGAGCAAATGATGATAAACATCCCTGCCGCCGGAGCTGGATTTTTTTTCCAGCCGGCTGCCGGGGGCCACGTAGAACTCGCAGCCCAGGATGGGCTTGATGCCTTTTTCGCGGGCCGCCTGGTAAAAGTCTATGGCCCCGTAGAGCACGCCGTGGTCGGTGATGGCCAGGGAGGAGAAATTGAGTTCGTGCGCCTTGTCCATCAGCCGGTCCAGGCGGCAGGCGCCATCGAGCAGCGAGTACTCGGTGTGCAAATGCAGATGAACAAAATCGGCGTGCGCCATGCCCGTAACTTAACTCCCCGCCGCCGCCTTGGGCAAGCCGCAACGGGTGCCGTCCCCAATCCATTTACGAGCAGAGGACTGAAAATCACTCCCGACGATCCAAAAAAAGCCGGGCAAAACTCCCTTCACCCGCTCCATTTGACAACTTGTGACAGGTTGGGACAGAACGTGACAAATGCCCCTGTTCACAAGGGTTTCTGTGGGGTTCGACTCTCTGCTTTTCGCGCCAGGATGCGACACGGTTTGACCATTCCCGCCTAAAATCTGTGCGCGTATTTGTGTACAGCCCGGCACCGCATCCAAGCGCGGCAGGTTCTTGATGGCATCGTAAATCGGCAACTGCATTTCATCGGTGTGAAGCTTGGAAGTCAGCTTGATGTCACTGTGCCGCATCAGCTTCATGGCGAGCCGCCCACGACGCGCAATTCACCCGGCTTGAGGATAGCCAGTGCCGCCAGCAGACCCGGCAAGAGGGGGCGAAGGTCTTCAATTTTATTGGACGGCGCTTGCAGCACGACCACGGCCACCGGCAGCGTGGAGAGATTTTGCTGGTACGCCAGATGGCTGTCCACCGTGATAAAGGCGTCAAACTGACCACGAATCAAAGAAAGGAGCTTGCCATTAGAAATGCCACTCCATCCCATTTGCTGGACGGTACGAGCCTCATGTCCGGGCAGTTCGCCAGTCAATCGCTTTGGCAGGCATTCGTCGAGAACGACTCTCATTTCAAGCCGCCACCAGGAGCTTCGCGCTGGCTTGTTCCAAAAACGCAACCACCTGGGCTTTGGTCACACCAGGGAAGTCATCAAGAAATTCATCGAGCGTGTAACCGCCTTCCAAGTAATCCAGCAGGTTGCGCACGGGCACACGCGTGCCCGTGAATACCGGCGTGCCACTTAGGATTTCAGGGTCCTGGACGACGACGCTTTCGTTCATGACTGTAAGTAAACACCAAACGATCCGGAATGCAACCGTTCTCTCTGCTTAAAATCATGGGTTTGCCGTCGTTTCCGTGTTCCCCAAAAGTCCGGCTTTCCCCGCTTTGTCCGCCTTCGCAAAGGCTACGGCGCGACAGGCCGCCCCGACAAATGCCTAGTCGTGTCGTTTTGCCTGTCCTCCGTAGCTTCCGAGCGAAGGAGGACGCCCTGACTGCCCTCGCAACACTGGCGAAAATGACGACAACACGAGGGCAGGTTTGCCTGATGCCCCGATGTTTCCCCGTGTGCTCTCTACTTCGTTCATTTGTGAGAAGTTGCGGTGTGTTCGCTGTTTGACTTTGTGGCCAAAATGTCTAAAATACGCTTCAATCGAAACGCAATAATGTTTTCAGGCGCTGACTTGTGAGCACAACTGAATTTTTTAGCACTTTTGGCATCGGCACGTTGGCATCAACGGTCGTCGTGCTCCTCGCGAAAACGATGATCGAGCAGGTATATGCCCGGAAGTTGGAGGACCACAAGGCGCAAATTAACACCGAGTTGGAGCACTTCAGGGCAGACCGGCGAATAGATCTGGCACAACGGACTTTTCGCTATTCTCACGTCTTCGAGCGCACCGAGGCAACAATCGTCAAAACATATCAACCCGGATTTCCCAGATGCGCTTGACATGGGACCTGAATTCGACCTAAAAAATGCTCACTACGGTTTGCAGGAGGCTATCCGGGGCGTAGATTCCGCCTGATTTCACAGGTTTTTTTAACGGTGTGGTTCTTGGAAAAAAAGAGTTGCGTGCT